>Ga0206904_1174_pt1 | contig 15371 bp, 11 predicted proteins | sample Alteio_BWOrgHeat_42_FD_152981 | JGI IMG/M metagenome (GOLD analysis project Ga0206904, IMG submission 152981) | Enriched cells from forest soil in Barre Woods Harvard Forest LTER site, Petersham, Massachusetts, United States -... | ecosystem: Environmental > Terrestrial > Soil > Temperate forest >...
TGTCTTTTATATTCCTGGTAAGCGAGTTTGATATAGTCATAGAATTCGTAATCGCTGGCAATTTTTGTGAATTGAAAAGAGGGCCGGTAACGGTACATAAAGGAATCCAGCGCGTCACCGTCGAGCCCGGTGATTTTTTTCACGATATAATGCGTGAAGCGATGGTCGATGAATTTATCCTGTTCATCTTCAATCAGTCTTGCCTGGAATGCCGCCAGCCGCCGGTTTCGTTTAAACCGGAACATATTGATGAGCTGATCCAGGTCGAGGCCGACCCCTGAACCGCTCGAACCGTCGGAGAGTGACAGGCCGGGCTTTGTATAATTAAAGATCTTTTCATAATCTATCCGGTTTTGGAGAGAATCCATCCGGTAATTCCGGGGTGCCACACGCACTTCACTTAATTCCGTCGGGTTTACGTGCAGGGCGATGTCAAAACCGGTAGTTGAATTCATCATGCTTACCGGAAACATCTGTGTGGCGCGGCCGAGATAAGAAAAGCGCAGGGAATCGGACTGATCAACGCGGATGATATAGTTCCCATTGGAATCTGTGGTGGTCCCCCTTCCGCAACTGCAGAGCACGGTAACGGCATCGAGCGGCCGGGTCTTATACATATTAAATACAGTACCATGAATGGTCACCTGCTGGGATACCGCTTTCAATGAGATAAAAGCAAGCAGGGCGAATAAAACCGTTCTTCTGAAGTATGCGTAGAAAAAAACCAATCAATTATTTTTAGAGAACAAATTTTTTAGGCTTAAAGCTTCGGTTCGTTGACCGATGACCGATGACCGATGACCGTAAAGCGTGCATCGGTCATCGATCCACGACCAACGCCTTAAAAGAGCAAAATACCACGAAGCATACAAACAATTAACGGTTTAACGATAATTTGGATTCCATCCAGCGGGCGATCTGCTCCGGAAAATGTTTGTATTCCAGTTCGTGTATTTTTTTCGCCAGTGTTTCGGCCGTTTCATCCGGCGACAGATTGAAGCTGGCCTGGAAAAAAATTCTTCCATGATCGTATTGCTCGTCCACATAATGGATGGTGATCCCGCTTTCTTTTGCGCCCGTAGCCACTACTGCCTCATGCACCGCGTTCCCATACATGCCCTTTCCGCCGAAGGCCGGCAACAGGGCGGGATGGATATTCAGGATATGATTCGGATAGGCCTGGATCAGTGCCACGGGTATCTTCCATAAAAATCCTGCCAGCACGATAAATGAAATATCCCGGCTTCTCAGTTCTTCCAGGTAATGGGAGCCGCGAAAAAATTTTTCCTTCTCCATTAATACGGCCGGTATGCCCGCTTCGGTTGCAATATCGAATACACCAGCGCCTGTTTTGTTGGACAGGATCAGTGAAACACGAACCGGTCGCCCCAGCACCCGGTGCGATGCCGAATGAAAATAACGGATGATCTCCCGCGCGTTGCTGCCCTGCCCGGAGGCAAAAATCGCGATATGGATCGGCAACAGGTCTTTACTCATAAAAAAATAAATCGGCCGGCTCTGAAATTATAAAATGGCCGGCTGTGAAATTAAAGGGCCGGCACTGAAATAATAAATCGGCCGGCTCTGAAAAATAAATCAGGCTGCGCTAAAAAGCTGTAAAGATGTGGGAAAAAAATGGTTTCAGATCCCTGCTTTTTCAGGCTGAAATCAGGCGCTAAATCCGATGACAAAACCGATGACAAAGCAATGACATTCATTTTAAAAAAAAATGCATAATCGTCTGAAATGCAGGCCAGATAAGGCAAAAAAAAAATTCAGCATGTTGGTATATTGTTAATTTCCTGACTTACTTTTGCAGCCAACCGAGATGATTTCTTCATTTATACACTGAATGTATATATGCATCATTACAGACCAACTGTTTTCCGAATATCCTCCTTTTTTCTCCTCATAGCTTTTTTCCTGTTCACCGGAAATAGGGCGATGGCCCAGGACGGAAAAGCATTATTTCAAAGTGATTGTGCATCCTGCCATAACCCGATTAAACAGGTAACCGGTCCCGCATTAAAAGGGGTAACCGCCCGCGTACCCGATCAGAAATTACTGCATGCCTGGATTAAAAACAACGCAGCCGTTCTAGCGTCCGGCAATAAATACTTTAATGACCTCTATATTCAGTTCGGCAAGACGCCGATGAATACCTTTCCCCAGCTCACGGATCCGGAAATTGATGCTATTCTGAAATACATCGAAACCTATCCGGAACCCGGCGCCGGCGGAGCTAAAAATCCAAATGAAGGTCCCGCTACCAAGGATGAGGAATCCGACAGCAGCCTGCTCTACGGCATACTTACCCTGATCCTGGCTATCGTCATGCTGATTCTTCTGAATGTGAACAGCAACCTTAGAAAACTTTCCGACGATAAATCGGGTGTGCCTTCGCACGAACCCATTCCTTTTTACCGCAATAAAGTATATATAACCGCCGTGGTGCTGGTGCTGTTTGTCGTAGGCGGATACTATGTGGTGGAAGCAGCCATTGGATTGGGCCGGCAGAAAAATTATGAACCGGAACAGCCTATTTTCTTCTCTCATAAAGTGCATCCCGGATCAAACCAGATCAGCTGCCTGTACTGTCATGGCGGCGCCTGGGATTCCAAAATGGCCGGCGTTCCCTCGCTGAACGTGTGTATGAACTGCCATGCCGCCATCAACGATTATAAAGGGGAACCGCTTTACCGGGCAAACGGTACGCAGGTGGATGCCACTGCGGAAATACAAAAACTTTACTCGTATACCGGCTACGATCCGAAGGCCGGAAAATATACCGCGCCCGGCAAACAGATTGAATGGATCAAGATCCACAACCTGCCCGACCACGTTTATTTCAATCATTCCCAGCATATCCGCGCCGGCCAGGTACAATGTCAAACCTGCCATGGTTCCATTACCCAGATGAACGAAGTAAAACAGTTTGCCGACCTGAGCATGGGCTGGTGTATTAACTGTCACCGTACTACAAAGGTCAATTTCCCGGATTCATCCGGTAACGGCAATAAATTCTACAGCATCTACGAAAAATTCCATCATAACCTGGCCACCGGTGCGATGGACAGTGTTACGGTTGAAAATATCGGGGGAACGGAGTGTCAGAAATGTCATTATTAGAGTGTGGTAGTGTGGTAGTTTGGTAGTGTGGTAGTTTTTGAATTCTCAAATTTGATTTTAAATGAGCGAAAAAAAGTACTGGAAAAGTTTTGGGGAACTCAATCTTTCTGAATCCTATTTAAAGGACCAGGAGAATGAATTCCGGGAAGATCTTCCAATGGAACCGGCTGACGATAAAGGCTTTCTCGATTCGAAAACGCCGCGCCGCGACTTCCTGAAGTATCTCGGTTTCAGTACTGCCGCTGCCACACTGGCTGCGAGCTGTGAAATGCCCGTAAGGCATATCGTTCCATATATTAATAAGCCGGAAAACATGGTTCCCGGCGTGGCTGATTATTATGCTACCACTTTTACATCCGGCGGTGACGCAGTTTCGATCCTCGCCAAAGTAAGAGATGGCCGTCCGGTGAAACTGGAAGGAAACGAACTCTCCGGCGTAACAAAGGGTGGCACTTCCGCCCGTGTGCAGGCTTCGATCCTCGACCTCTACGATACAGCCCGTTTGCGCTATCCCGTGCAGATGGTGAACGGTGTTCCACAACAGGTAACCAGTTTCGAAGCGTTCGATAAGCTGGTGGCGGATTCTATTTCAGGCCAAAGTGGTGCTGCCGTGCTTCTGACTTCCACGATTACATCTGTTACAAGCAAACAAATTATTACCCAGTTCCTGGCTACTTATCCGGGAAGCCGTCATATCCAGTACGATGCGGATTCTTTCAGCGGCATGCTGCTGGCAAATGAAGCCTGTTACGGCAAACGCACGATTCCTTCCTATCATTTCGACAACGCAAAAGTGATCGTGAGCCTGGGCGCCGACTTCCTCGGATCCTGGCTTTCACCGATCGAATTTGCCCGTCAGTATGCCAAAGGAAGAAAAATAGATGAGAAGGCCCCGGCCATGAACCGCCATTACCAGTTTGAATCATACCTGAGCATGACGGGCGCCAATTCGGATGAACGTTTTACGCATAAACCATCTGAATCGGCTGCCGTAGCTTTAGCAATGCTCGCTGCAGTAGGTGGCAGCGTAACGGCACCGGCCCTTCCTGAGAAATTAAAAGCAGGCATCGCTGCTGCGGGCAAGGATCTGCTGGCGAACAAAGGAAAGGCCCTCGTGGTTTCCGGTTCCAACAATGTACAGGTGCAGACGATCGTAAATGCGATCAATGAAGCCATCGGAGCCAATGGAACTACCATCGGCTGGGATGCCACAAACCTGACCCGCCAGGGTATCGACAGTGAATTTGCCACACTTGTTTCTGATATGAATGCCGGAAAAATCGGCACCCTGCTGATCTACGATGCCAATCCCGTGTATGATAACCCGGATGCAAAAAATTTCAAGGCAGGTCTCGCGAAAGTAAAAACAACTATTTCCTTTACAGGGAGGCTGGATGAAACGACCGAACTCTGCAAATTCGTTCTGCCTTCACCTCATTTCCTCGAGCGCTGGGGCGACGCACAACCCAGAACCGGATATATTTCCCTGATGCAGCCGGTGATCGCACCACTCTTCCTGACACGACCATTCGAAGAATCGCTCATGCTCTGGTCGGGAAATAAAATGCCTTACGACGAATTCTTCAAACAATACTGGACTTCCAAAACCGGAGGTCACGACGGATACCAGAAAGCATTGCAGGACGGAGTATTGGAACCGGCAAGTACCGGCCAGGCTTCGGGAGCATCTTTCAACGCATCTGCGGTTGCCGCCGCTGCTTCTGCAATTTCTTCCATGAAAAAAGGCGGAGCGAGCGAGTTGGTATTGTATCAGCAGGTCGGCATGGGCGTCGGCGCACAGGCCAATAATCCCTGGCTGCTGGAATTACCTGATCCGATTACAAGGGCAACCTGGGACAACTACGCCATGGTTTCGCCCAACTTCATCAAAGAACAATATGGTATTGATCTCAGTGATCATAACCAGTCAGATAAATTTGAATCCCATCCGGACCGCCAGGTAGTGAAACTCACGGCCAACGGACATGAAATAACGTTACCTGTAGTGGCTGTGCCGGGGATGCCGGACGGTGTATTCGCAGTCGCATTAGGCTATGGCCGTCAGAGCGCGGATCCAAAAAACACCGGCGATTATATCGGGCGCGCGGTAGTGGATGCAGGTAAAAATCTGTTTCCGTTTGTGGTAAACAACGGTGTAACGACCGAATGGATCGTGCCCGATGTAAGCTTTGAAAAGACGACCGAAGAATATAAGGTAGCGCAGGTACAGATACATGGTTCCTACGAGGGCCGTACATCGGTGATCAAGGAACTGAGTCTCGCAGAATTTGTGAAGGATCCGGAAGAAATTCCGGAAGACAGGAAAAAAGAGCTGTCCAAATTCGGCGGCATCGATAATTACGAAAAAGACGGAACGCTATATCCATATTACGACAAGCCGGGACTCCACTGGGGCATGTCTATCGATCTGAATTCCTGCGTGGGCTGTGGCGCCTGTGTGGTAGCCTGTCACGCTGAAAACAATGTACCCATTGTTGGCAAGAATGAAGTACTTCGATATCATGATATGCACTGGTTGCGCATCGACCGGTATTTCACCGGAAACCTGGCGGATCCTGATTCCATAGAGACCGTATTCCAGCCGATGCTTTGCCAGCATTGCGATAATGCGCCCTGCGAAAATGTTTGTCCGGTTTCAGCCACCAACCACAGCAGTGAAGGGTTGAACCAGATGGCATATAACCGTTGTATCGGAACCCGCTACTGCGCGAATAACTGTCCGTTTAAAGTGCGCCGGTTCAACTGGGAAGACTACACCACAGCAGGCAGTTTCCCCAATGACCAGAAAGTACAGGGTGTTGGTCAACTGAATGATGCGGTGATAATGATGAGTGACGACCTGACCCGGATGGTACTGAATCCCGACGTGGTGGTTCGTTCCAGAGGGGTGATGGAAAAATGCAGTTTCTGCGTTCAGCGTTTGCAGGAAGGCAAACTGAAAGCGAAAAAAGAAAACCGGGTACTGGTGGATAGTGATATTCGTACGTCCTGCCAGCAGGCTTGTCCGACAGAGGCCATCGTATTCGGAAATATCAATAACAGCAAGAGTGCAATCGTGAAAACAAGACAGGAAAATGAGCACCGGTTATATCATGTGCTGGAAGAATTGCACGTAATGCCAAATATTACTTACCTCGCCAAGGTCCGTAACCCGGAATCCGAGGCAAAGGAAAAAGTATAGAAATTTTTAATGATCCCGCATGTGGCGGGACTAAAAACGGATAACCCAGTATGTCATTAAAGTACGAATCACAGGTAAGACCACCGCTGGTGACGGGTGATAAAGATTATCATCAGATCACGGTAGATATTGTACGCCCGATTGAAAATCCGCCGTCCAAACTCTGGTGGACAGGATTTATAATTTCCGTTCTCCTGCTTTGTTTCGGTATTTATTCTGTAACGCGTGAAGTAATTTACGGAACGGGCCAATGGAATCTCAATAAAACGATCGGCTGGGCCTGGGATATCACCAATTTCGTGTGGTGGATCGGTATCGGGCACGCCGGAACCCTGATCTCCGCAATTCTTTTATTATTCAGACAGCAATGGCGCACCGGTGTAAACCGTGCGGCGGAAGCGATGACCATCTTTGCCGTAATGTGCGCCGGGCAGTACCCGATCTGGCATATGGGCCGGGTATGGATGTTCTTTTTCATATTACCTTATCCGAATTCACGTGGTCCGGTTTGGCCGAACTTCAACTCCCCGCTGTTGTGGGATGTATTCGCGGTATCCACTTATTTTACAGTTTCCTTATTATTCTGGTATTGCGGATTATTGCCCGACCTGGCAAGCGTTCGCGACCGTGCCAAGCTGAAATGGAGAAAGTTTTTTTATGGCTTCGCTTCATTCGGATGGTCGGGATCAACCAAACACTGGCAGCGTCATGAGGCTTTATCGCTGGTACTCGCCGGACTGGCCACACCGCTGGTGTTGTCCGTTCATACGATTGTATCATTCGACTTCGCCACATCGGTTGTTCCGGGCTGGCATACAACCATCTTCCCGCCTTATTTCGTTGCGGGTGCCGTGTTCTCCGGATTTGCCATGGTGCAGTCGCTGTTGATCGTGACGCGCAAAGTGCTCAAACTCGAAGATTATATTACGATCGAACATATCGATGTAATGAATAAGATCATTGTACTCACGGGTTCCATTGTGGGTATCGCTTATCTGACCGAATTATTTGTAGCCTGGTACAGCCAGAGCCCGTATGAAGGATTCGCCTTCATGCAAAACCGCGTGAACTTATTGTCGCCCTATGGCTGGGCATACTATATCATGATGGGTTGTAACGTGCTGTCACCGCAGATATTCTGGTTCCGCAAAATGCGCCGGAACCTGGTGGTCACTTTCTTTATGTCGGTGATGGTGAATATCGGAATGTGGTTCGAACGGTTCGTGATCATTGTAACCTCTCTCTATCGGGAATATATTCCCAGCGGATGGAGCACATATTATACGCCGACGATCTGGGAGATCGGATTTTATCTCGGAACATTCGGCCTGTTCTTTACCTGTTATTTCCTGTTCTCGAAATTCTTCCCGGTGATTGCCCTGGCTGAAATCAAACATATTCTGAAAAAAGCCGGTGATAATTATAAAGCGGAGATGGCACCAGAAGAGAAGGAGACACCAGAACAATTTGCTCATGAATTTGAACACGCCCATTAAAAATCTTCTAAAGCGGTTATATGTCTATTAAAAGATTTGTTGTTGGAAGTTTTGATGATGAAGCGGTACTGTTTCCGGCCGTAAAGAAAGTACGCATAGCGGGATACCGGATGCATGATGTATATACACCCATGCCGATCCATGGTCTTGATCATGCGATGGGTTTGCGGGAAACCAGTCTTCATACCGCCGGATTCATATATGGAATTACGGGAACAGCCACCGCGCTGAGTGGCATGAGCTATGCATTTATTTACGACTGGCCGTTGAACTTTGGCGGCAAGCCGCATTTCGCCCTGCCGGCGTGGATCCCGATCACTTTTGAGCTAACCGTACTTTTTTCTGCCGTGGGCATGGTACTCACATTTTGTTATCTCTGCCAGATGGCGCCCTTTGTACGCAAACATCATTTCAGCCTGCGTGCAACTGACGACCGGTTTGTGATGGTAATAGAATGTACCGACAAGACCAATGTGCCGGATCTGGAGGCCTTTCTGAAATCGACGGGTGCGATGGATGTGCATGTGCAGGACGCAGAAACGGGCTGGTGGCTTGGCAGCTATAGCAGGAACATACCTTCCGTAGACAACCCAAAAAATATTCTGGCATAACGAAATGAATGTTGAAATGCAGATCCAAAAAAAATTGATTCCGATTTGTTTATCCCTGGTGTTGCTCGCGTCCTGCAGTGATGATGTGCGGCGTGACACCGGACGGATTTACATGCCGGACATGTCTTACAGCCGTGCATATGAAACATATGCCGTTACGCCCGAGCAAAAAGAAGCGCTTCTGAAAAAAGGAATACACTATAGCAATATACCGGTTGCCGGCACCATGAAGCGGGGAGCGTTGTTCCCCTTCGATATCGCACAGGATGCAGCGGGAGATACCGCCAACTATGCAGCGTCCAGAGCAGTTAAAAATCCACTGAGCGGTCTCGACGAAATGACGATGAAGGAAGCCAACCGTTTGTACCTGGTGAACTGTGCAATTTGTCACGGTACCAAACTGGATGGCAACGGTCCGCTTTACCGGGGCGGCGACGGTCCTTTCCCGGCAAAACCGGCCACACTGGTAGGGGATAAGAAATATGAAGCGATGCCGGAGGGGCAGATGTATTATTCTGTTACCTACGGTAAAAATAAAATGGGAAGCTATGCCAGTCAGCTGGACACGCGTCAACGGTGGATGGTGATTGCCTATATCAAATCGAAACAGGCAGGAGCCACGGCACCGGCAGCGGGATCCGATTCATCGGCAAAAAAATAATAAGCGAAAGCGAGCATAAAAATTATCACGAATGTCAATTAAAGAGCGTTTTGAAATTCCTTCTGGTTTCAGGATGTGGTCAATCGGGCTGATGGTGGTCGGGGCTCTTTCCCTGATCGTCGGATACTTCATGTATGGCACGGGCGACGAAGCCAGTCAGATGCGGTTCTGGGCCACCCTTTTACAGAACAGTGTATATTTTTTACTGGTTGTTAATGCCGCCATGTTCTTTTTCACTGCGGTGACCCTGGCCATGGGCGGTTTCGTACTGGCATTCCGGCGCGTAACAGAAGCCATATCGGCCTGCGTTCCGATAATCGGCGGAATTACATTCATCATTCTAATCGCCCTGGTGGCCGGACATAAGACATTTATATACGAATGGCTGGATAAGGCCAAAGTGGCGAGTGATCCGGTACTGAATGGCAAAAAGGGATTTTTGAATCCGACCTTCTTTATAGTTTGGACAACTCTCACGATCGGACTCTGGTCGGTCCTGGGTTACAAAATGCGCAGTCTGAGCCGCGAGCTGGACAACCATGTTCCGACGGTAGAAGAAGGGAAGAGGTATATATATAAGAATACGGTATGGGCCGGTCTCTATATCGTTTGGTTTGCACTGACCGTGGCGTCTACTGTTCCCTGGCTCTGGCTCATGAGTATCAGTGCACATTGGTTCAGTACCATGTACAGCTGGTACACATTTGCGAGCACATTTGTAGCCGGCGTTGCGCTGATTACCCTGTTTGTGATCTATCTGAAAAACAAGGGCTATCTCGAATATGTAAATAAGGAACACCTGCATGATCTCGGAAAATTCCAGTTTGCGTTTTCAGTATTCTGGACCTATCTCTGGTTCTCCCAGTTCATGCTGATCTGGTACGCGAATATTCCGGAAGAAACAACCTATTTCAGATCCCGTTTTGAAGGCGCTTATTCCGGTGTATTTTACCTGAATCTCACCATCAATTTCCTGGCTCCGCTGCTGATTTATATGCGCGCAAGCTCCAAACGCAACTACGCCACTTTAACCATTATGTCTGTAGCTTTGCTCTTTGGTCACTGGCTGGATTTTTACCAGATGGTATTCGGAAGCCTGATCCCGGATCATGTGCCCATGAATCTTTTTGATTTTGGTATTGCAGCGGGATTTGTAGGAATCATCATATTCCAGACCGGCAACGTACTGGCGAAATTTCCGCTGCTGGCTAAAAATCATCCGTTCTTTAAAGAAAGCATTATTCATTATACCTAGTATAAACAGTTATGTCAAGTTATTTTCTGTTTGCAATTTTATTGTTGGGGTTTGTGATCACTTTCCAGATTGCGAAAGCCAGCGAGTATGTCGGCATCCTGAAGGGCGAGAAAAAGAACAACGAGCAGAATAACCGGATCAACGGATTTCTGATGATTGTTTTCCTGGTACTGGGCCTGATCGGCGTATACTGGTGTAACGAATTATTCAAAGGAAAAATTCTGGGAAAGGCAGCATCGGATCATGGTGAGAAAATCGATTCGATGCTCTATATCACAATCGCCATCACGGGGGTTGTATTCTTCATTACACAGGTTCTTCTTTTCTGGTTTTCCTTCAAGTACCAGTATTCCGAAAAAAGAAAATCATTTTATTTCCCGCATAACAACAAACTCGAAGTGATCTGGACCGTGGTTCCCGCCATTGCACTGACCGTGTTGGTGGGTTTTGGCCTGATGTACTGGTTTCAGATAACCGGAGAGGCGCCCAAAAATGCCCTTCAGGTGGAAGTGACGGGAAAGCAATTCGGATGGATCTTCCGGTATCCCGGAAAGGATGGTGTTTTTGGAAATAAATATTATAAGAATATCAGTGATGCGGAGAATAATTCCCTGGGATTGTTATGGGATGATCCGAATACGCACGATGATATCGTGGTAAACCAGACAGCCTATGTGGTCGTTAACCAGCCCCTGAAATTCATCATCAATTCCCGCGACGTGATTCATGATGTAGGCCTGGCTGAATTCAGAATGAAAATGGATGCGGTTCCGGGAACACCCACCACCATGTGGTTTACGCCGTTGTATACGACGGAAGAAATGAAGAAAAGAACTGGCAGACAGGATTTTGATTATGAGCTTTCCTGCGACCAGATGTGCGGCAGGGGCCATTATACAATGAAGGGGATCATAAAAGTGGTAACGGCGGAGGAATTTATATTGTGGAAAGCAAAACAGGTAAGCAACTACGCCCAGGTGATGAAGGACAAGTTGCCGGCACCGGCACCTGCGGATTCCGTAAAGACGGCTGCCGTGAAGATGGACACGCCGCCCAGACTGGTAGCGGTGACTAAGTAAAGAATATCTAAAAGAATTAAATTACTACTGATGAGTAATGATTTGTCGATAATTGGACCGGGAACAGTGGTTTCGCATGATACACATGATGCGGATCATGGAGTCCATCATCATAAAGAGACATTCATAACAAAGTATGTATTCAGCCAGGATCATAAAATGATCTGTAAGCAATTCCTGATTACCGGAATGATCTGGGCGATACTGGGCGGGCTCATGTCCGTTTTATTCCGGCTTCAGCTCGGCTATCCGGATTCTACCTTTCCCTGGCTGGAAGACATTCTGGGAAAATGGGCCAAAGGCGGAAAGATTCAGCCCGAAGCTTATTATGCGCTCGTGACCATGCACGGAACGGTGCTCGTGTTCTTTGTACTGACGGGCGGACTGAGTGGAACCTTTGCAAACTTTCTGATTCCGTTGCAGATCGGTGCGCGCGATATGGCTTCACCCTTTCTGAATATGTTGTCCTACTGGTTCTTCTGGATGGCCAGCGTGGTAATGATCACTTCCCTGTTTATTGAAACCGGTCCGGCGAGCGGTGGCTGGACGATATATCCGCCCCTGAGTGCATTGGGCGATGCGAACGAGGGATCGAAAGCCGGTATGGATTTCTGGATAGCTGCCATGGCATTATTTGTGGTGTCCTCGCTGCTGGGTGGTTTGAATTATATCACGACCATTCTCAATATGCGCACGAAGGGAATGAGTATGACGCGATTGCCATTGACGATCTGGGCGCTGTTCTTTACGGCGACACTGGGCGTACTTTCCTTCCCGGTACTTCTTTCCGGTTTAATATTATTATTGTTCGACCGGCATGCCGGCACGAGTTTCTACTTGTCTGATATATTTATAGCGGCCACGCAGAAGGCGCTACCCAATGAGGGTGGCAGCCCGATCCTGTTCCAGCATCTGTTCTGGTTCCTGGGTCATCCGGAGGTATATATAATTATTCTTCCGGCCATGGGATTGGTGTCGGAAGTGATGGCCATCAATTCGCGCAAGCCGATATTCGGATACATGGCAATGATCGGTTCGCTGTTCGCGATTACGATTCTGGCATTTCTTGTGTGGGCGCATCATATGTTTGTAACCGGACTCAATCCCTTTCTCGGATCGGTGTTTGTGTTGCTGACGCTGCTGATCGCCGTGCCTTCAGCCATCAAAGTGTTTAACTGGCTTACTACGCTCTGGCGCGGAAATATCCGGTTCACACCGGCCATGCTGTTTGCGATTGCATTTGTGAGTACGTTCATATCCGGCGGGCTGACAGGCGTGTTCCTGGGCAATTCAACCCTGGATATTCACCTGCACGATACCTATTTTATTATCGCACATTTCCATATAGTGATGGGGGTGTCGGCCTTCCTGGGCATGTTCTGCGGCGTCTATCACTGGTTCCCGAAAATGTATGGCCGGTATTTGAATAATACCATGGCCTATATCCATTTCTGGGTAACGTTTGCCGGCGCCTACCTGATATTCTGGCCGATGCACTATGAGGGATTAGCGGGTATGCCACGCCGTTATGTAGAGTATGCCGGATGGACTTCGTTCAATCAGTTCGTGGGCCTCAACCGGTTTATCTCTACCGTTGCCATGGTGGTCTTCGCCGTGCAGCTGATGTTTGTATTCAACTTTTTCTATTCCATATTTAAAGGCAGAAAAGTAACGACTCAGAATCCATGGCAGGCAAATACCCTGGAATGGACAACGCCGATCCGTCCGGGACATGGTAACTGGCCGGGCGAAATTCCTGAAGTACACCGCTGGGCTTATGATTATGGCAAGGACGGAAAGGATTTCATCCTGCAAACAGAACCACTTGGACCCGATGAACAGCATCATTAGTTCCGGGCATAAACCCGATCACCTGATGGAGCCTGAAAATATACATCAATCCGGTTCCTTTAAGATTGCGGACAAGCTGAAGGATTATATGCTGCTGGTTAAGTTTAACCTCAGCTTTATGGTCGTTTTTTCAGCCGTGATCAGCTACCTGCTGGCGCCGCTCGTAAAAGTGTACGACTGGAAGGCCATCATCCTTTTATTTGTCGGTGGTATGCTGGTAACCGGAAGTGCGAATGCCATCAACCAGGCCATGGAAAAGCAAACGGATGCGATGATGAAGCGCACCGCGGGAAGGCCGGTTGCATCGGGAAGAATGTCGGTCGCCGAAGCGATGTCGTTTGCCGTGATTTGCGGGCTGGCCGGCATCATGTTACTCTGGCACTTTAATTTTCTGACGGCTCTTTTGTCCGTCATCAGTTTATTCTTTTACGCATTTATATATACGCCCTTAAAAAAAGTAAGTTCCGTTGCCGTACTGGCGGGCGCTATTCCGGGCGCGATGCCCTGCCTGATCGGCTGGGCCGCGGGAAATGATAGTCTCACAGCCGGCGGCTGGATCTTATTCGCCCTGCAGTTTTTCTGGCAGTTCCCGCATTTCTGGGCCATTGCCTGGATTGCGCACAAGGATTACAGCGCGGCGGGTTTTAAATTATTACCATCGGGAGAAGGACAAACAAAATATTCTGCGCTCCAGGCGGTAATTTATTCACTCCTGCTGTTGCCGGTCGGCGTACTGCCTTATTTCAGCGGCATGAGTGGTAATATCAGCCTGATCGTGGTGCTGGTTGCGAATATATTCATGATTGCCACCTGTATCCGCCTATACCGGGAGATGACCATTCAGGCGGCCAGAAGGGTGATGTTCGGCAGTTATATTTATTTGCCGGTGGTATTACTGGCATTACTGATTGACAAAGTGGCTTATTGAAATCAATAAAATGAATCCGAGCTTAGAATTCAAGAATGTGGCTGACCAAAATAAAAAAATACATCCCCATAAATTTACGTTGTGGGTAGGAATCGGCAGCATCATCATGATGTTTGCCGGACTTACCAGTGCTTATATCGTGAAAAGAGAGCAGCCGGGCTGGACGAGTTATACCACGCCCATTGCTTTTTATTATTCTACGGCTGTGATGCTAATCAGCAGCTGCACGATATTCCTGGCGGCGAAATCATTTGGGGAAAGAAGGATGATCCGCTATAAGAAACTGGTGATCGCCACGGTGATTCTCGGACTGTTGTTTATGCTGCTTCAGTGGCTTGGGTTCCGGCATTTATGGCTGACGGGTACCACTTTTCACGGTTCCGGGGCAGGACAGTTTTTATATATCATTGCGGGCCTTCATGCCCTGCATGTCTTTGGCGGGATAATCGCCTTATTTACATTGTGGCTGAGGGCAAGAAATACAAGAATCCGGAGTTATAATGCGGTGCCGGTCGACGTGGTAAGTACATACTGGCATTTCGTGGATTTGCTATGGATCTACCTGTTCATTTTCTTTTTAATGGTACAATAAAGTATGCTTTTTGTTAGATAAATTTGTGAACCTGTTCAAAACAATCTCATGGCAGCACATACAGTTCCCGTAGGTCAAAAATGGTGGAGTGGCGGAAGAAGCCCCTTCAATATTGAATATGGAAAACTCATGATGTGGTATTTCCTGATGAGTGATGCCTTTACTTTTGGCGCATTCCTGATTTCCTACGGAAGCATTCGATTCGCATCCAGCTCCTGGCCCAACCCGAATGAAGTGTTTAAAAGCTTTCCTATATACGGGGAAATGACGGTGCCCCTGGCATTCGTGAGTTTAATGACCTTTATCCTGATCATGAGTTCCGTAACCATGGTAATGGCGGTAGGCGCCGGCCAGATGCAGGATCGCAAAGCGGTGATGAAGTGGATGTTTCTGACAATCCTGGGCGGACTGGCCTTCCTCGGTTGCCAGGCCTGGGAATGGACGCATCTCTATCATGAAGGTGCCTGGTGGGGCAGAAATCCGTTTCTGAATATTGACGGTACGCAGTCCACCACCAATTTTACCAACTATTTTTTTACGATCACCGGATTTCACGGATTCCATGTA
>Ga0206904_1175_pt1 | contig 15355 bp, 15 predicted proteins | sample Alteio_BWOrgHeat_42_FD_152981 | JGI IMG/M metagenome (GOLD analysis project Ga0206904, IMG submission 152981) | Enriched cells from forest soil in Barre Woods Harvard Forest LTER site, Petersham, Massachusetts, United States -... | ecosystem: Environmental > Terrestrial > Soil > Temperate forest >...
GTTTTTGTTTAATACTGTAGGCGCATTCTCAGTAGTCATTATTTGGGGGCTTTTGAAAGCAAATATAGCCCAACTAATCCAAATAATCCATTAGGTAAACATACCGCAAGTAATGGCATCATACTGCCTTTTACAGCAAATACCAGTGCAAATTTATCAATAACTATATAGGCAAAACAAAGAAAAATGCCTATTCCCAACGGCAGTCCTATCCCTCCGCGTACCCTTCTTGATGATATTGATACGCCTATTAAAGTAAGTACGAACGAGGATAAAGGATACACAAAGCGCCGGTATTTTTCATATTCCATCTCCTTTAATGCGCCAGTTCCCCTTATCTTTTCTTTAACAATATTCTTGTTCAAATCGCTTGTCGACATTGCAGTATATACATTGTCGTACACGATAAAATCTACAGGCCGCATGTCTAAAACCGTGTCTTTTTGCCTGTTGGTACTATCAATCCACTTTTCTTTCAGACCATTTACGTACTTAATTGTATAGCTTTTTATAGTCCAGATCCTTTTAAGTGAATCGTATACAATATTATTCGCCCACAACTTTTCTCTTAATTTATCTCCGTCAAACTTCTCCATAATAAACTGGTAGCCAGTATGTATGGTATTATCGAATGATTGTACGTATACAAAGGTGTGCTTATCCAGCTGTATATGCACTTCACTTTTGGTTGGATCGTCACCATTAAATTGGTGCGCGTTCTCGAAGGTGATTTTTAGCTTGTTAGTAAATGGTATGAGGTAGATATTTGCAAATAGCGATACCACAAATATGAGCAAAGCGCATACAAAATAAGGGCGTAAAAAACGCATAAAACTTGCCTTACTACATAGTATAGGCACTATTTCAGTCTGATTAGCCATTTTGGCTGTAAAGAATATAACAGCCAGAAAATTAATCAGCGGCGATAGCAGGTTCATGTAGAAAGGAATAAAGCCTGCATAGTATTTAAATACTATTTCCTGTAGTGAGGAGTGGTTTTTCAGGAAATTATCTATGTGTTCAGATATATCAAAAACCACGGTTATTACCACAAAAATACCCAGCGTAAACATAAATGTGCCCAGGTATTTTTTAATGATATACCAGTCAATAGTTTTTAAATACCTGTCTAAAATAGCCCTCATTTATAGTTATAGTCTTTGTCCTAAACGGTTAACCATTACATTTTTCCAGTCGTAAAACTCACCCGATATTATTTTCTTCCGGGCTTCCTTTACCAACCATAAATAAAAATGCAGATTGTGTAATGTAGCAATCTGCGCACCTAATATCTCACCCGAATGTATCAAATGGCGTAAATAAGCTTTTGAATAAGCGGTATCTGCAAACAGGTCGCTGTTTTCTTCAATCGCCGAAAAATCATTTTTCCATTTTTCATTTTTTATGTTGATTATGCCATCTTTTGTAAAAAGCATGCCGTTACGGGCATTGCGGGTAGGCATTACACAATCAAACATATCAATTCCTAAAGCAATATTTTCCAATATATTAACCGGTGTCCCAACGCCCATTAGATAACGCGGTTTTTGCTCTGGTAATATATTGCAAACAATTTCTGTCATTGCATACATCTCTTCTGCAGGTTCACCAACGGAAAGTCCGCCAATTGCATTGCCCTCACGTTCAAAAGATGCTATAACTTCGGCTGATTGTATGCGGAGGTCTTTATATACTGATCCCTGTACAATCGGGAACAAGGTTTGGCTGTACCCGTACTTAGGTTCTGTGCTGTCAAAACGCTCACAGCAGCGTTTAAGCCAGCGATGGGTCATTTCTATCGATCGCCGGGCATAATTATATTCACATGGATAAGGTGTACATTCATCAAAGGCCATAATAATATCGGCCCCTATTGTACGCTGGGTATCCATTACATTTTCGGGCGTAAAAAGGTGCTTAGACCCATCAATATGCGAGCGAAAAGTAACGCCTTCTTCTTTTATTTTTCGTACTTCGGTAAGCGAGTACACCTGGTAACCGCCGCTGTCGGTTAAAATAGGGCCTTCCCAGCCGTTAAACTTATGCAGTCCTCCGGCACTTTCCAGTGTGCTTAAACCCGGCCTTAAATATAAATGATAGGTATTGCCCAATATAATCTGTGCCTGTATATCATTTTTAAGCTCGTGCTGATGTACTGCTTTTACCGTTCCGGCTGTGCCAACCGGCATAAATATAGGTGTCTGAATAGTTCCGTGATCTGTGGTGATCTCGCCTGCGCGGGCTTTTGAAAGCGGATCTTGTGCTGTTAATTTAAATTTCATTATTACGGGTGCAAAATTAATAAATTAAGCGGGTTGAAACGTTGGAATGTTTTAAAGTTGAAATGTTATGGATTTGAACGCGAATGTTTTGATTTATTTAACATTGCAACCTTTCAACCTTACAACTTTCCAACAATTTTTAACAACTTTGCAGGATTATTTTTGACCCCGTTTTGGAAACATACATTCGCGAAGCATTATTCATTTTATTCCAGTTTTGTTTTATAATTCAGCTATACTTTCTTGTAAATAACCAGAGCAGGCTCAGGGCTTATAAACCGGTGGAAGAACTACCCACTGGCACTGTTCCGATATCTGTAATTATAAGTGCACGTAACGAAGCCAGGAATTTACGCGAAAATCTGCCTGCTATCTTAGAGCAAAACTACCCTGATTTTGAAGTTGTAGTGATTAATGACTGTTCTTACGACTCATCAGACGAAGTATTGGAGGAACTAAAAAAGACACATCCGCATTTAAAAGTTGTAACCATAACTGAACACGACAGGTTTAAAACCGGCAAGAAATTCGCTTTGACACTGGGGATAAAGGCTGCAAAAAACGAAAACCTCCTGTTTACGGATGCTGACTGCGTGCCTGCTTCAGAAAACTGGATAGCTTATATGGCTGCAAATTTTAACAGTTCAACTCAAATTGTGCTGGGATATTCGCCATATAAACGTACGGGGAACTTTTTAAACCCGTTTATCCGGTTCGAAACTATAAAAACAGCCATAAATTACCTTTCATCAGCTATAAATGGTGATGCCTATATGGGGATAGGCCGTAACCTGGCTTACACTAAAACATTGTTTTTTGGCGCTAAAGGATTTGCAGCACATATGCATATTATATCAGGCGATGACGATCTTTTTGTAAACCAGAATGCAACACCTGATAATACGGCAATTGAAATTAACGCTGATGCATTTATTTATACTGATGCAAAGACCTCATTAGGGGCTTTATACAAGCAAAAAAAACGTCACTTCGGCGTTGGTAAATTTTATAAACAAAGGCACCGCCGCATGTTGAGCATCGATGCCGCGAGCGGTTTCCTCTTTTATATTTTATTAACATTATGCCTAGTTTTCAACTTTGAACCTTTGTTAGCCATAGGTTTGTTTATGTTTAGATTGATTTTTCAATTGATCATTTATAGTAAGTTGTTTAAGCGGTTAAATGGCAAAGATTTGTTATGGTACCTTCCTTTTTTTGATATGATTTATTATCTTTATTTAAACACTTTTGGGTTGATTGGAACTTTTATAAAAACTACTCAATGGAAATAAATTCGAATTTTACCGAGAACGCAAAAAATGATTTTCATCTTGTTGTTAAAGCAAGGCAAGGCGATCAAAAAGCGTACGCCGACCTCATGCACAGGTATAAAGATTCTATTTATTTCATGGTGCTAAAAATGGTAAATAATAAAGAGGATGCGATGGACCTTACGGTTGAAACCTTTGCCAAAGCATTTGAAAAATTAGATAAATACCACCCTGATTATGCCTTTAGTACCTGGTTGTTCCGCGTGGCCACCAATAATTGTATCGATTTTATAAGGAAAAAAAAATTGAATACAATGTCGATCCACGGCATGATGGATGATGATGGTGAAGAAAAACAACTGCAAATTAAAGCTGATGTGCTTAACCCTGAGGAAAGCTCCATTAAAAAACAGCAAACACATGAGTTAAAATTACTTATAGAAAGTTTACCCGCGCGCTACCGTAATTTGATAACGCTTAGGTATTTCGACGAACTCTCATACGAAGAAATAGCGCAGCAGCTCGACCTGCCATTGGGAACGGTTAAGGCTCAGTTATTCAGGGCAAGATACCTGTTAGGTAATATCATTAATCGCTTCAACAGAGATGATATCTGACGAACTGCTTAAATATTTCCCCAATCTTACTGCACATCAGGTACAGCAATTTAACAGGCTGCAAGAGCTATATACCTTCTGGAACAACCAGATCAATGTAATATCGCGCAAGGATATTGATTTCCTTGGCGAGCGGCATGTATTGCACTCATTGGGCATAGCTAAAATAGTATCCTTTTTACCAGGCGAAACAGTTTTGGACGTAGGTACAGGTGGTGGTTTTCCAGGTATTCCGCTTGCTATATTATTTCCTGAAACGCAGTTCCATTTGGTTGATTCTATAGGTAAAAAAATAAAAGTGGTTCAAGAAGTTTCAAAAGCATTGGGCCTGAAAAACGTTAAAGCAACACACCAGCGTGCCGAGCAAATAGACGAAAAATTTGATTTTATAGTATCGAGAGCAGTAACCCAGCTCAAGGATTTTTATCCATGGATCAGGGGGAAGTTTAGCAAAACATCAAAAAATACATTATCCAATGGTATACTTTACCTGAAGGGGGGAGACCTTAGTCAGGAAATTACTGAGTCGGGATTAAAGGTTACCCAATATTATTTGAAAGACTATTTTGATGAGGAGTTTTTTGAAACCAAACAGGTGATCTATATTAAAGGGTAACCCGAACCGGGATTACACTGATTTTAGGGATTTACACCGATTCCTTTTAAAGGAAATATAATGATTTTTGAGAGTGATTGCACCGATTTTGGCGAATATTAATATTATTAAAAGAGGATCATTTCTGTTTGATAATTCAATCGCAATAGGTGAAATCATTTATTAATAACAAATTGCCGAAGCGGTTTTAGCCGATCAGCAAATTGAACCTCAATATTGAGGAGATGGTAGTTGAGGCGATTCATCGTACCCTATTTGTTAGCTACTTTGCCGTTTATCTTCACTTTTGTAACCGGCTTGCCTTGTGCGGTAATATTCCCATTATTATCAACTTTAACACCAGGGAGTTTTTTAACCAGGTCCTCATCGGGTTTTGATAAAATGATGTTAGCATTTTATGGATTAGTATCCGTTTTCAAAACTTTTGGAGGTACAGGCGGCGGCGGTGGTGGAACTTTGTCCTTTTTGATATTTGGTGGAAGCTTCACTTGGTCTACCTTTGGATGTGCAGGTGCTACTGGTGCAATGTCTTTTTTGACAACTGGTTTCGGAAACTTTACCTTGCGTGGTTTTGGCGGTGCAGGTGGCGGTGGTGGCGGGATCTTTTTGCCGGTATCTCTCTTTACTACCTGATTATTAGCTGGCTTCTGATTTTTATTTTCAATGATTTTAATAGCCGCAGTTTTTTTTGCAGGTATTACATCGAACCAGCCATAATTTTTACTGAACCCCAAAGTTGAAACACAGAGCAGCGCCATACAAACGGGCACCGTCAAGAGGTACTTTAGCCTGGCTAAATTCCCCGAACGTTTTTGATTTAACATAATGATCCTCTTTTTTAGTAAATTATAATTGAAAAATGAATGTGTAATAGGCGAGCCGCTAATGCCGTAAGCATTATCAACTAAAAATGAAGAGTAGGTGAGGGCGTCATTTTCGTATGCTGCGGTTTGTTCATCGGCAATATATTCATGTACTGTTTTAAGGCTTAACTGTAGCAGATAAATAAAAGGGTTAAACCAATTAATGATCTTAATGACCTCCAAAAAAACAATATCCACCGAATGTTTTTGGTTGATATGTACCAGTTCGTGCCTGATAATGGTCTCTACTCCATTTACTTTTGTGCCAATAAAAACGTAATTGAAAAAGGAAAATGCAGTGTTCGAACCTTCTACTTTTACCAGTTTATACCTGTCGTTTAGCAGATCGTTTTGCGCATTCGTTAACCTGATTAGCTGAATGCATTTCAAAGTAAGTATCACGACCATTATTAATACCCCTAAAACATAGGCAGATAAAATACCATCCTGTAAGGTAAAATTCGATACTTCAGCAGCCACTCTTGGTATAATGCGATCATTCTCAACATCCAAGCGTGGTTTTAAAACACCTATCTGTATTACAGGTATTATGTAAGCTATAATGCAGGTAGTCAACAGATAAGCTCTGTTCAGTTTGTAATGGGTTTCCTTATCCAGAAAAACAAAATACAGCAGATAAAATACCGACAGGTAAATATTAGCTTCTAGGAGGTAATGCAGCCAGTTCATGATTTTTTGTTTTTAAGGTTATTAATAAGCATACTTAATTCGTCCAGATCTTTTACATCCAGGTTCTTTTCATCCACTATAAATGATACCAGGCTTTTGTACGAATCGCTGAAATAACTTTTCATCATTTTATCAAAGGTGAACTTTTTGTAAACATCCTCACTTATTGCAGGGAAGTAAACATGCGAGTTACCATAGGCCTTATGATCAATAAATCCTTTGCCTTCTAACACCCTTACTACGGTAGATACTGTGTTGTATGCAGGTTTAGGGTCGGGCATTTCTTCAATAATGTCTTTTACAATAGCTTCTTTTAATTGCCATAATATTTGCATTATTTGTTCTTCAGCTTTTGTTAATTCTTTAATATTCATAGCAAACTATTTTTATAGTTGAGTAAAGGTAGAACTATTTTCATAGTTTGCAAACTATTTTTATAGTTTTTTATTTAATGCTAAAATTGTTAGGATTTTTATATTTTAGAAGGATAAAGCAGATGGGTAAGTCTGAAGTCTTGAGTTCGAAGTCCTAAGTAAGGAAAATAACAAATTTCTCCTTTAAACTTAGGACTCAAGACTCTGAACTTTAGACTTAAAACCTCCGCTCATACCAATAAATATGTCATTACTCCACAGTGTAGCTTTAACTTTTGTAAAAAATATTGGCCCAACTTTAGCCAAATCATTAATTGCACATTTTGGTAACGCCGAAGATGTATTCAGTGCTTCGGCAGGTAAATTGCTCAAAGTTCCCGGCATAGGAGGGAAAACAGTTGCCAGTCTCGATTTTAATGCAGCGCTGAAAAAGGCAGAAAATGAGTTGAAATTTATCGAAAAGAATGAGGTAGAGGTGATCTTTTATACCGATGCTAAATATCCTAAACGTTTAAAAAGCTGTAATGACTCTCCCGTTTTATTATATTCCAAAGGTAATGCCGACTTAAATACTCATCATATTGTAAGTGTAGTTGGCACCCGTAATGCTACTGAATATGGCAAAGGCCTTTGCCGCCAGTTGATTGAAGAATTGCAACAGCATAATGTTTTAGTGGTAAGTGGCCTGGCGTTGGGTATTGATGTGGCTGTACACAAAGAGTGCTTAAAACAAAATGTGCCAACAGTTGGTGTAGTAGGGCATGGACTCGACCGGATGTATCCAAGCCAAAACCGAGCAACGGCAGAAAAAATGCTTGAAAATGGAGGTATATTATCAGAATATCCTTCCGGAACTGCTCCAGACAGGGAAAATTTCCCGCAACGAAACCGCATAGTTGCCGGCATTGCTGATGCCACTATTGTTGTAGAGGCAGGTATAAAGGGCGGCGCGCTGATTACTGCGGAAATAGCAAACTCTTACAACAGGGATGTTTTTGCTTTCCCGGGTAGATTGGGCGATGAGTTTTCCGAAGGCTGCAACTTCCTCATTCGTAATAATAAAGCCCAACTGCTTACCTGTGCTGCTGACCTTGCTTATAGCCTTGGCTGGGAAATTAGCGATGGCTCCAAACCAGTTGTTGAGCAGTTTCTGCTGCCTCTTGACCTTTCTGCCGATGAAAGTTTGATATTTAATATGATAAAGGAAAACAATGGCCCTTTAGCTATTGATGATCTTACTATAAAAACTAATATGGCAACCAGCCAGCTGGCTATGAATTTATTGAATATGGAAATGCAGGGTTATATCAGATCACTGCCGGGGAAAACTTATTGTATTTCGTGAGTGAAGGATAGAATATGGTGATTAGAGAATAGTTAAACTATTCACTCTCCACCAATTTATTCATTCGGTGAGCTATAATAAACCAGTTTTCCAATATCCTTGCTAACAGATGCCCAATCATCTATTTCAAAATCAATTAAGGCAACAGTACTGGTGTGTACTTCCATCGCTTCACCTGTCAAATAACTGAGGATCATGCTTATGCCCGGATTATGGCCAACGAGCGCTATAAAATTATATTCATCCGGAAATTCATTAATTACCCGGAGTAATGTCTTCTGGCTGGCCTCATATATAGCTTTATTTTCTGTGGATTTTGGTAAAGACAAATGATCCGCAAATATTTCAGCTGTAGTTTTTGTTCTTAAGGCCGGGCTTGTTACTATTAATTGAGGGATTAACGATTTTTCTTTAATCCTGTCAGCCATAAAAGCAGCATCCTGCATGCCAATATACTTTAGCGGACGATCAATATCCTTGCAATTGGTATCTTTTTCGGCTTTGGCATGCCTTATTAACAATAACTTTTTCATGGCGATGTTAATTTTAATTGAAACTTATGTCTTTGGTATTTATACGCAAACAACGATACAAAGTACAACTAATTGGGTATTTAAATGAAGGTATTTTTCATTTAAATTGTTTTAAAAACGGAAGGATTTATTTGCTTTATTAAGCCAATGTTTTTAAACTATAAATTTGTTCAAACTATTAACAATAGCTTCAGGTTCAATGTTATACAAACAGGCATAATCTTTACGGAAGCAGGGCTTGTTACCGTAAATTGAGCATGGCCTGCACTCAATGTTATCAGCAACTATATTATTTTCGGATTGGCCATAACCTAAAAAACCAGCAAAGTGATGCGTTGCGCCCCAAACAGAAACTACCGGAATACCCTGGAGTGATGCCAGGTGCATACCTGCAGAATCCATGCTCATCATTACATCCAGACGGCTTATAACTTTGAGTTCCTGTTCCATATTTAAACGCCTAACCAATGAGGTGACGGATTTATATTTTTGCTGCCATTGCTGGCAAATTTCTTCCTCAAGCAGCGATCCGCCAAACAAAAATAATTTTACATTTTTGGCATCTAACAGCTTAATAACTTCCTCAGTCCGTTCGAGTGGGTAAATTTTACCCCTATGTTTTGCAAAAGGGGCAATGCCGATCCAGGTATTTGATTTTTTGCCCGTTATTGCCAAAAGTTCATCCGTAAGCTCTTGTCGATTTTTAATTAGTTGATTATCAAGTGTAACTGAAAAACCTAATTTCCTGAACACATCGGCATATCTTTCTGTAGTTGGCTTTAGTTGTTTTAAAACCTTGTCAGGGAAACGGGTTAGTAGTTTTTTTTCATTTCTGCCTTTATCAATACAGGCATAAGCCAAGCCCGAAAGACTGAAAAGTCTTCGTAATAAATTAGTCCTTAAATTATTATGTAAGTCGGCAAAGGCATCGTAATGATCATTTTTCTTTAACGCCTTGAATAGTTTTATTATGCCTGCAAATCCTTTGTAATAAATATTAAGGTCGGCTGAAAAATAAGTAAGGCGGGGAATATTGTTAAAGAAATCAGCAAATTCAGGCCTTGAAACGTAGGTGATTTTTAGTTCAGGATTTTGACTTAGTACCGCTTTTATAACCGGAACTGTCATGGCCACATCACCCATTGCCGAAAACCGGACTGCCAATATGTGCTTTGGTCCCGGCATTTATTTTTTACTATTATACAAAACCGGATTCAGCTCCGGGTCATTGTACATTTTCATCTGGCGGTAAACCTTCATATACTTTTCGCCATTTTGTATATCCTCAATCAGTTCATCAATTGCCAGCGAAAGATCAATTTGCTGTTGTAATAATATGGCGAGTTTTCCTTTTCGTTGATTTAAATCGGCCTCACTAACATTTGCACGGGTTGTTTCTTCGCGCATATGATAGATCTTTAGTGCCAGAATTGAAAGCCTGTCAATGGCCCATGCCGGACTTTCCGTATTTATCCGGGCTGTTTCAAGTGGCTGAACATCTTTGTATTTGGTAAGAAAATAACTGTCAATTACTTCAACTATATCTGTCCTTTCCTGGTTCGAGCTATCAATCCTGCGTTTCCACTTCAAAGCCTCAACCGGATCAATCGAAGGGTTACGGATCTCATCTTCCATGTGCCATTGCGCAGTATCAATCCAGCATTTGATATAAAGTACATTATCAAAAGTGCCCTCTTCAAAAGGGTTTTCATAAGCCTTATCTATATCGTTATACAAATGATAATCATTTATAGCCCTTTCAAATACCTCGTTACAAAGCTTACTTATCATTTTATGCTTTTCTTTCTTTTATTTTATTAATAATTGAGGTTGAGGAATATCCCTCAACAAATTGAATGGTTTTAACTTCGCCGCCGTTTGCAATAACCTCTTTGCCACCTACAATATTTTCGATAGAATAGTCTGCTCCTTTTACCAGTACATCGGGCATAAGGGCAGTAATCAATTCAAGTGGTGTATCTTCCTCAAAAATCACAACTCCATCTACAAAAAATAAGGCTGCCAGCAAAGCTGCCCTGCTACTTTGGTCATTTACAGGGCGGCTTTCACCTTTTATGCGCCTTACCGAACTATCAGCATTAAGCCCAATAATCAATTTATCACCCAACTCTGCTGCTTTTGCCAGGTAAGTGACATGCCCGATATGAAGCAGATCAAAAACGCCATTGGTAAATACGACCTTTTTTCCCTCTTTTTGCCATGAAGTAACCATGGTTTTAAGTAAGGGTAGGGTTTGTATTTTATTTAACAGCTGTTTTTCTATGTCGGTTCTCATTGGTTAAAATAAATCGTCAACAGCTTTACAAAGGATATGACCTATTAAAATATGCATTTCCTGTATTCTGGCTGTAATGTCTGAAGGGATGATGATATTTAAATCGCAAAGCCCGTTCATTTTTCCGCCATCTCTACCCGAAAGCCCTAATGTTATACAACCGAAACTTTTGGCGGTTTCAAAAGCATTCAATATCCCCTGGCTGTTACCACTGGTTGAAATGCCGATAAACAGATCGTCTGGTTTGGCTAAAGCTTCAACCTGCCTCGAAAAAACGTGATCGTATCCGTAATCATTAGCAATTGCAGTTAGCGCTGAGGTGTCGGTTGTTAAAGCAATACCAGGTAATGCTTTACGGTGTTTAACAAAGCGCCCGCTCAATTCAGCCGCAATGTGTTGTGCATCTGCTGCACTGCCGCCATTACCTGCAATTAAAACCTTGTTGCCATTTTGTATAGTTGTTATTATCATTTCGCAAGCCTTTTCAATATCGCCGGTTAATTGGCCGATAACTTTATTTATAAGCTGCTGATGATCTTTAAGTTCTTCAATAATCATGTTTTGGATTTCGAATTTCGGAATTCAGATTTACTTAGATTTTTGCAAATATACCAATGAACAATTGAACCGTAAGCTAAACTTCCATGTCTTTTATAATTTCATCAATTGTAGTAGTGGCACTGCCAACATGCCTAATTACTATTGCCGCAGCATGATTTGCCAGCTCACATGCTTCCTCAACAGAAAAACCTAACGCAATAAAATAAGCAATGGTTGCTATAACAGTATCTCCTGCACCAGTAACATCAAACACCTCTGTTGCTTTTACAGGCAATAATTTGCTTGATTGTTCAGTTAATATTGCCATTCCTTCTTCTGATAGAGTGACAATTAAATAGGCTGTTTTGGTTTGAGAAAAAATTGTCTTAGCCGCTTCCGGTAAATCATCAATGCTTTTTATCGATTCTGTTTTGGCTGCTTCAGCAAGCTCTTTGCGGTTAGGCTTTATCAGGTAAGCGCCATTATACTTTTCATAATTTAACCCTTTGGGGTCTATTATTACCTTCTTTTGATAATCATTCGCAATTTTTATAAGCCGCTGTGTAAGCTTTGGCGCAAATAAACCTTTGTTATAATCGGAGAATATAACAATATCTGCACTGTCGATAATTGCAGTAAGTTTATCGGCAAGTTCATCTTCTAACCCTTTCGATATAGGGTCTGTAACCTCCCGATCAACCCTTACCAATTGATGCCTTCCTGCTAAAACACGGGTTTTAATGGTTGTCGGCCTTGTACTATCTTTAATAATTGTATTGGTTTTAACACCTTCGCTTTCCAATATTTCAATTAACTGACTTCCTGTTACATCATCGCCAACAACACCTGCCACAGTAACATTTGCACCCAGGGCAACCAGGTTTTGAACAACATTACCCGCCCCGCCTAAAGTAGTCGACTCATTTTTTACATTAACTATTGGGACAGGAGCTTCGGGCGATAACCTTGTAGCATTACCCCATATGTAATGATCGATCATCAGATCGCCTATAACCAGTATAGATGGCTGCTTTTTAGAGGATTGTATAGATCGTACTTTGTTTATTAAGTTTGTCATTGAGTCATTAAGTCATCGGGTCATTGATTTTTATCAGCATGACTCCGGATTATTCAGCTATAAAATTAATCTCCAATCCCTAACCTCTGTTCACTGAAGTTTTTTTAGAGAAAAACTTCTCAATTTCATGCAATGATAATGCATTTAAGCATCTTTCTTTATATAAACCACCTTTTCGTGCAACTAACAAGCCATAATAAGTATCTAAAAATCCCTCTCTGCGGTGCGCATCCGGGTTAATTGACAACCATACACCTTTATCAAGTGCATATTGATGCCAGCGCCAGTCAAGATCGAGACGGAGTGGGTTGGCGTTAATTTCTATCACCACATTATTGGCAGCGCAGGCATCAATTACTTTTTTATAGTCGATAGGATAACCTTTACGGCTTAATAATAACCTGCCAGTGGGGTGCCCTAATATGGTTGTATAAGGGTTTTCAATAGCTTTTATCAGGCGCGAAGTCGCTTTCTCTTCATCCATTTTAAGGAGCGAGTGTACAGAAGCTACTATAAAATCGAATTTCTTTAATATTTCATCAGGATAATCAAGCGAGCCATCATATAAAATATCCGATTCAATGCCTTTAAATATTTGGAACCCATTTAATTTTTTATTCAGATGATCTATTTCTTCCTGTTGCTGCAATACACGTTCAATGCTTAAGCCCTTGGCGTAAAAGGCGCTTTTGCTATGATCGCACATGCCCAAATACTCCAGCTTTAACTCATCACGACAATACAGTGCCATTTCTTCAACCGTGTTTATACCGTCGCTCCAGGTACTGTGGTTGTGTAAGGTCCCTTTAAGGTCGTGATGGCTGATTAATTGCGGCAATGTGTTTTTTTCCGCTCTTTCAATAAAAGCAGTACCTTCCCTAAGCTCCGGATGTATAAATTCTAACCCAGCCTTTTTGTAAATCAGTTCTTCGCTTTCCGGCTGATCTATAATATCTGTAACCCTGCTTAAAACAGCACTTACATGTTCATCGGTGCCTGTTTGTACAAACAGTTCTTTATAATAATAACGTTTTTCTACACATATAATATCAACTTCCAATCCGTTTTCAAGGCTTCCGGTGATACGATGCTTTTCGGATTTAATGCCGCTCATAATATCCGAGTGCAATAAAGTATTGAAAGCAATTTCCTGGTCGCGACTGCCCAACACTATGGTAAGTGTATCAATAATTTCGCAACACCTGCGAAATTCGCCTGCAATTTCAATCAATCCATCCGGGAAAATGCTTTTTAATTGCTCAACAAAATCCTTGGCTTCTGCTTCTACCTTGGCATATAAAAATTTGCCATTGGCAGCCATATTAAATTCAATAACCTTGCGGATCTCTTCCTGTGTTTTTAGTCCGAACCCTTTTGCTTCAACCAGGCGGTTCTCGTTACATGCGTAAAAAAGCTCACCAATATTTTCAATGCCAAGTTCGCGCCAGATAATGGCCACTTTTTTAGGGCCTATACCTTTAATGCCCATCATTTCAACTATTCCTTGCGGGGTTTTGGCAAGCAACTCATCCATCTCGGCCATTGTACCGGTTTCAAGCAGCTCAGTAATTTTAGCAGCCAGGCTTTTACCTATGCCATCAATTTTTTCAAGTTCTTCTGTTTTTTTTCCTGCAATAGGGAAGGGCAGCTTATCAACTTTAAAAGCAGCGTTAGCAATTGATTTAATCTTGAACGGATTAATATCGTGCAGTTCCATTAGTTGCGATAACAGTCGGAGTTTTCGGGCTACAGGTTTATTTTCCATAATTGATTGAAGGTGTAAAAATACGAAAGCCGCCCAATATACAGGCGGCCTTCTAATCAAAATATGTATTTAAAACTAATTAATCGCAATATCATAAGGCATGCGCGCTTGTGGGGTGCGCATCATTTGTGTTACACTTTTTATTTGCTGGTAATATTTAAAATTATCACCCAGTTCTGATTTTATAAAGTGAGCCTTTATTTCGGCATTCATACCTAAGCCAAACTTATTTAAAAAGCTCTTTTGCTCAGGGTATGCTATCAGGCTGTATTTTTTAATATTTGCTTTCTTCGCAGCTGCCTTTACAGCATCATTAATATTACCCAAACGGTCAACAAGGCCTATTTTTACGGCTTGTGTGCCTGTCCAAACACGGCCCTGCCCAATGCTGTTTATATAATCCTGCGTTTTATTGCGGCCAACTGCTACTGCTTTTGTAAAGGAATCATAACCCTGGTTAACCTGATTTTGAAGGATTGCCTTTTCTTCGGGTGTTAAAGGCCTGGATACATCACCCAAATCAGCGTATTTACCGGTTTTTACACCATCGAACGTGATGCCCAATTTATCATTGAAAAACTTTTGCATGTTTGGCAGCACTGCGAAAATACCTATCGAGCCAGTTATGGTATTAGGTTCTGCTATAATTGAATCGGCTGCGCAGGCTATGTAATAACCGCCAGATGCTGCAAGATCGCCCATTGATACAATAATTGGTTTAACTTTTTTGGTTAACATCACTTCGCGCCAGATCACATCAGATGCAAGTGAACTGCCCCCGGGGGAATTAACCCTGAAAACCACAGCCTTTATTTTATCATCAAGCCTAGCTCTACGCAATGCTTTCGAAATTCTTTCCGATCCGATGGTATTATCATCACCCTCGCCGCCAACAATATCGCCAGAAGCATATATAACGGCTATCTTGTTTTTCGAGCCGCTATCCTTATCATTTGCATCCTGCGAATCACTTTTGCCATAATCACTCAGTTCAACACTTTTTAAATCATCTTTAGCGTCAATCCCGGTGCGTCTTTTAAGTTCATCTAAGATTTCGTCTTTATATTTTAATCCGTCAACCAGCT
>Ga0206904_1176_pt1 | contig 15334 bp, 13 predicted proteins | sample Alteio_BWOrgHeat_42_FD_152981 | JGI IMG/M metagenome (GOLD analysis project Ga0206904, IMG submission 152981) | Enriched cells from forest soil in Barre Woods Harvard Forest LTER site, Petersham, Massachusetts, United States -... | ecosystem: Environmental > Terrestrial > Soil > Temperate forest >...
GGCGGCATCATCGTCAATTAGAAGTGCGCCTTTAAACCCTTTGTATTTTTTCATACGGATTTAGATTTAATTGGAATAGTAAAATAAAAAGTGCTCCCTGAGCCGGGTTGAGATTTTACATATATCTCGCCACAGTGCGATTCAATAATTTTTTTGCAATGAGCAAGCCCTATTCCGTTGCCCTCGTAAACATCCCGTGTGTGCAACCTTTTAAAAAGCCGGAATATCTTTTTTACAAATTTGGCTTCAATCCCAATTCCATTGTCCTTTACCGCAAAGCGCCAAAATTTATCTAACAAAACAGCCTCAATAGTTATAAGGGGAGTTGTCCCCTGCCCCCTGAATTTAATGGCGTTGGTAATCAGGTTTTGAAATAACTGCCTGATTTCTAAAGGATACCCTACAATTATAGGTAAGTTATCATAAACAATAGTTGTTCCTGTGGCCTTTATCAGGCTTGAAAGATCTTGTTGCAATTCTGTTAAAAGCAGGTTGCAATCAATTGTTTCAGCTGCTTTATCAATGCCAATACGCGAGTAGTCCAGTAATCCGGTAATAAGGTATTTCATGCGGTTTGCCGCCTGGTTAATAAACTCAAAATAAATTTGAGAATTTTCATCAAGCGTTTCAGCGTATTCCAGCTGCATTAGCTCAACAAAATTGGTGATTGTTAGCAACGGTTCCTGCAAATCATGCGAGGCTATGTAAGCAAATTGTTCAAGCTCTTTGTTTTTCCTTTCAACCTCTAACAGGTGTTTTTTAATAGTTATCTCCGCCATCATTTTTTCCGTCAAATCACGGGTAACCTTGGCGTAACCTGTAACATTATTATTTTCGTCGTGCAAGGCCGTTATTGTAATAGAACCCCAAAACAGGGTACCATCCTTTCGCTGCCGCCAGCTTTCATGAAAAGTAGTTCCCTTGCGGTCTGCCTCGCTCAATATAGCGGCAGGCACTTCCTTCCTGCGTTCCTCTTCAGGGTAAAAAACGCTAAAATGCCTGCCAATTATCTCTTCAGCTTTATAGCCTTTTATCTTTTCTGCCCCTTTATTCCAGGTAGCTATGTTACCGGCTTTATCTAACAAAAAAATGGCATACCCGTCGGTTTCCTCCATCATTTTCAGTAAAAGTGACTGATGATTTTGGGTCGTAGTATTTTTAGTTATAGCACTGTTGAGTTTTGTAATCAAAGCAATTTTTAATTTAAATTATCAGGTTTATTAGGGTATACCGTTATTTTATCATATTGCAGATAAGCGAAATCGGGGCATTATTTCAGATATAATTATGTGGGCCATGATGAGTAATTATTGTTTAAATAGCCCCAATATCTAAAGTAGATGTTTAAACGTCTATAAAAAATGACATTGGTCACTTTTCTATATGGCCATGCTAAAAAGCTGTGTAACAGGCTTATCGGCCCAAAAACGAGTATCAAAACACATACAGATGTTTCTAAGAAACCGCTGTCCTAAAGGCGTCACTATTAATACGGAATCATTTAATAAAATCAATCCGTCATTTTCCAATGGCTGTAACCGGGTTAAAATATTTGAAAACTCTTCACTCATTCCTTCGGTCTCATCCCAGTAAGCATAGGCTTTACACATTATGTTTAGTATTTGCCTGCGGATAATGAGATCTTCGTTATTAAGCAAATGCCCCTTTACTATAGGGAAGTCAGCATTGCTTACTGCAGCAAGATACTCTTCAACTGTTTTTACATTTTGAGCAAATCCGTACCAGGAGTCGCTTATAGAGGAAACGCCCAAACCAACCAGCAATTGCGTGTGCTGATTGGTATAGCCCATAAAGTTACGGTGAAGATGGCTATGTTTTTTTGCTTCGAGCAGCTCATCACCCGGCAATGCAAAATGATCCATCCCCACTTCTTCATAACCAAAGCTAAGGAGCATGCTCCTGCCTATAGCCTGCAACTTTGCCTTTGTTTCGGCATCAGGCAGGTCGTTTTCTGTAAACTTACGCTGGCCGGGTTTAATCCACGGAACATGCGCGTAACTGTAAAAAGCAATTCTGTCAGGTTTTAAACTACTTACAATATTCATGGTATTAATAAGTCCCTCCAGGTTTTGAAGCGGAAGACCATAAATGAGGTCGTAATTAATAGATGTATAACCAATTCGGCGCGCCTGTAGGGTAACCGCAAGTACCTGTTCAAAGGTTTGCCAGCGGTTAATTATAAATTGCACTTTCGGATCAAAATCCTGGATACCCAGGCTCAATCTTCTGAAACCCAGGTCATACAGAGTTTGTAAATGTGTAACGGTAGTATTGGCCGGGTGTGCCTCAAAACTAAATTCGGCCTTTTCATGTATGTGTACGCCGTCAAGTATACCATCAATCAATTTATGCAGGTTTTCCGCGCTGAAAAATGTTGGAGTGCCTCCACCTAAATGTATCTCCCGGATTACTGGTACGTCCCTGAATACGTTGCGGTATAATTTCCATTCCTTTAGCACTGCCGCAATATAAGGTCCTTCTACTCTGTGGTTTTTGGTGATGCGCGTATTACAGCCACAATAGGTGCACAGGCTTTCGCAGAAAGGCAGATGAATATATAAACTGATGCCTGACGCTATATTACTTTCGTCGAAAGAGATCTTAACCGATTCTTTCCAGTAATCTATATCGAATGTATTATTATCCCAATAAGGCATAGTGGGATAGCTGGTATAGCGCGGCACGGCAACATTATATTTGTTGGAGAGTGTTTTATAAAAATTTTCCATAAATCAGGGAAGGGTACTATTTTGAGGTTCGGAGATCTCCTTGCAATTTTTTGAACAGGCACAAGCCTTGCCCACACACTTTCCGGCTTGCCAAAGGTCGAGGCTTTTAATGGTTTGGTCTGCTATTTCCTGCAATGCTTCGGTTGTAAGGTAAGCTTGATGAGGGGTGATCAGCACATTTGGATATTGCAGCAAAGCAGTGAGTTGTGCATCTTTAATCTTATCCATTTCATGATCTTCAAAAAACAGGTCTTTTTCAAATTCATATACGTCAAGCCCCAGATAACCAATTTTTCTGTTTTCCATGGCAACAAGCAAGTCGGTAGTATTAATCAGTTGCCCTCGGGATGTATTGATCAGCATAACGCCATCCTTCATTTTATCCAGCACATCTTTATTTATAAAATGGCGGGTTTCAATGGTAAGCGGTATGTGTAATGAAATTATATCGGCTGTGCTTAGCAGGAAATCTAACGAAACCTGTTTGATGTTGCGCAGGCTCCGTGGGAAATTAGGATCGTATCCAATAACATGGCTGCCCAGCCCGTGATATATGGCCGCCACCGCCTGCCCGGTATTGCCCAGGCCAATTATGCCTACTGTTTTTCCTGAAAAATTAAATCCCACCAGGCCATCGTTCCTGAAATCGAATTTATGGCTGTTAACATCGGCTTTAATTAAATGCCGGTTTAAAGCAAAGGCCATTCCAACGGCATGCTCTGCAATAGCCTGGGGAGAGTAGGATGGTACGTTTGCAATTTTTATCCCAAAAGCAGCAGCTGCGGTTTTATCAATGTGGTCAGTTCCTGCCGAACGTGTTACTATAAATCTGATCCCTAAACCTGCCAGCTTTTCTATTACAGTAGCAGAAACATCGTCATTAGTAAAAACTATCACGGCATCCTTGCCCTGTGCATAAATTACCGTATCCGGACCTAATGGATTTGAAATAAGGGTAATGTCGTGCTTTTTCCGGTTGGCCCTTGCCAGATATTCTTTCTCGAAGGGCTTTATACTATAGGCTACCGCTTTCATTAGCTATTGTTTAAGTAAACAAAGCTACAGCCTGGGTTATGCTTATATAATGAGCGGCATCAGCCGGAATAGTGACAGTAATCAGTTTTTCATTTTGGCAAGTTTTTCAAGCTGAAGAATAGTGATCAGGCTGCCTTTCTTTTCAATTAGTCCCTCGTCCTTAAAATCCGATAAGGTACGGCTCACAGTTTCGGTGGCCATTCCAGCCATCGCAGCAAGGTCTTCACGGGTAATTTTAAAGCCAGAATTATTATCCGCTTCCTGACGGGATAAACGTATCATAGCTTCTGCCATCCGTTTTCTTACAGAATGATAGGCCAATTGCATTAACTGGTCTTCTTTATCTCTAACATTATTAGCCAGTAGCTTAATAAACTCGCGGGCCACTTCGGGGTAAAGGTTAAGAAGCTGCTCTATCTGGTCTTTGGGAATCAGGCAAACAACGCTGTCTTCCAATGCAGTGGCAGTATCTGTATATGGCTCGTTGGAGAGCAGGGCGTTTACCCCAAGATATTCTTCACTACCTATAATACCCGTCATCAGTTCCCGTCCATCTTCTGCTAATCGTATAGTTTTTATTTTTCCGCTTATCACCAGGTAAAGGCCAGTTCCTTTGTCCCCGTCATAGTAAATGATCTGGTTCTTTTTTATTTGCCGGCTTTTTCTTTCCTGAATGATCTTTTTCAACTCATTCAAGCCTTCATTTTTAGAGATTAAAGTATTTAGCCTGTCTAATGATTTACTATAAAAGTTTTTTTGGAGTTCCTTTTTTTTAAGCCGTGTTTCAATGGCGTTTAACAGATCCATATCGTCAAACGGTTTAGTTAAATAATCATCTGCACCCATTTCCATGCCTTTCCGCAAATCCAACCGCTCTGCCTTTGCAGTTAAAAAAATAAAAGGAATAGCAGCAGTTTCGGGGTTTTTATTCAGCATGTATAATACCCCATAGCCATCCAGCTCGGGCATCATAATATCGCACAGAATAATATCAGGTGTATGGTTAATAGCCAGGTCAACACCAACTTTGCCGTTTTTAGCTTCATAAACTTCATAGCCGGCCAACTCCAGTATCTCCACTACGTTTTCACGGATGTCATTATTGTCCTCGATGATCAGTACTTTCTTCTTCATGATATTGGGAATGTGATAGTGAATAAGGTTCCTTTATTAACATTGCTTTTAAAATCAATACGTCCTTTCATCAGGCCTGCGTAACGGGCCACAATATTTAATCCCAGCCCGGTACCGGGTATATTACCGGTATTGTGTGCGCGGAAAAATGCCTCAAACAAATGTTTCTGGTCTGCTTCAGGTATGCCTATGCCGTCGTCTTTTATGGTTATTATACACTGCCCCGGACCAATCTCCGTATTAAACTCGATGAAGGTGTTTTCACCAGAATACTTAATGGCATTACTGATGAGGTTAATAACACAATGCCGTACAAGGTTTTGGTCGAGGCTAGCCATGTTGTTTGTGCCAGTATGCTGGTAAATAATGCTTTGATTTTGTTTGGCTACCAGCTGTAGTTCTTCGGTTATTTCTTCCGAAAACTTTACCAGGTCAAAAGGTGTGCAGGAAACCTCAACCTTGCCCGCTTCAAGTTTTTCCAATGAAAGGAAATCATTAAGTATGCCGGTAAGATTACCCACTGCGCCTTTTATCTTGGCTACATGTTTCTTTATATTTTCGTTATCGTAAGGTTGTGCGTATTTCTCAATAAGCGATGCTGAAAGCTGTACAGCGCTTAACGGCGTCCGGAATTCATGCGAGGCCATAGAAACAAAACGGCTCTTTAACTGGCCTAATTCTTTTTCTTTTTCCAGCGAAAAGCTTACCTCTTCCTTAGCTTGCTGTAGAGCCATTACCGTCTCCTTCAACGAATGCGTACGGCTTTCCACCAATTCCTCCAAATGGGCGGCATATTCTTTTAACTGTTCCTCGGCTTCTTTTTCGCGCGAAAGGTCATGGATAAAACCTGCGAATATTTTCCGGCTAGCATACGGGACTTCACTAACACCAAGACGAAATGGAAAAGTTGTGCCGTCTTTCCGCAAACCGGTCACCTCTCTGCCAATGCCAATAATATGCGGATCGTGGGTCTGTTTGTAACGGTCAATATATCCGTCATGCTGTTCCCGGTAAGGCGCAGGCATCAGTGTAGAAATATTTTTACCGACAACTTCTTCAGGGCTGCATAAAAAAAGCCTGCAAGCCGCCGGATTAATAGATTCCACTATTCCCCTTTCATCAATTGTTATTATACCATCAATGGCGTTATCAATTATTGATTTTAAGAGGGCTGCGTTTTCCATATCCTGTTTAGTGACCGTTGTCACAAATATCTGCATTTTAATCAGTTAGAAAACGTAATACTTTTCATGGTAAAAAGTGATCTTCATCATTTTTTAAATGTTAGTAAGGCTTATTTTCTTAAGCTATTAAAATAACACTTTCTTACCTGTTTAAATATTTTCAAAAAACAGATTTTCAAAAAAACATATAGGGTGATAAATGTCACTTTCAATGATTCCTGAAGTCATTTATTAGCCAGCGGCCTCCGGGTACCTTAGCATCGGGATCAATGTAGTTATTAACCAGCATTGAATACTGATAATGAAAAACGAACTAAGAACCTTTCTTCTGACGATTAATAGCGGATCATCCAGCTTGAAATTCAGCTTATTTGATGCCTTTACGCTTGAACTTGAAATTTATGGAGTTGTTTGCGAGCTACAGCCAGGCGATCATCATTTCACGGTGAAAGACAATAAAGGCAAAGTGATTATAAGCCATGCTGTTAAATCTTTGAAAATAACCAATACAGAAAAGGAGATCATCAGCTTTTTACAGGATAACCGGCAAAAATACCCTGTTACAGCAATCGGCCATAGGGTGGTGCAAGGTGGTACAACTCACAAACAGCCGGAATTAATTACCGGCGACTTATTAAAAGAACTTCAACAGCTTACCTACCTGGCGCCTAATCACCTGCCAGATGAAATTAACCTGATCAAAACTTTTGGCGAGGCTTTTCCTGATATTATCCAGGTAGCATGCTTTGATACCTTTTTTCATCGTGATTTGCCCGATTATGCCCGCACGTATGCCCTGCCCGAAGAGTACAGGAAAAATGGCCTGATGCGGTATGGCTTTCACGGACTCTCCTACGAATCCATTTTGGAACAGCTTTCTGCAAAATACACCGGTTTAAAAAAGAAAAAGATCATCATTGCCCACCTGGGCAGCGGGGCCAGCATAGCTGCAGTAAAAAACGGGGTTTGTATTGATACCACCATGGGTATAAGCCCCATCGGTGGATTGATTATGAGTACACGCTGCGGCGATCTTGATCCCGGTGCAATTTTGTTTTTGTTACGCCAGCATAAGCTAAATGTTACCCAGCTCGACGAAATATTGAGCCATTCGTCAGGCTTAAAGGCAATTGCAGGAACCGGCGACATGGCTACCCTCATCCAAAAGACGTCCAAATGCCCTGAAGCGAAACTGGCTGTTACTATGTTTTGCTACCAGGTACAGAAGTTTATTGGTGCCATGACAGCAGCCCTGGGCGGCCTCGATCTGCTGGTCTTTACCGGGGGCGTTGGTGAAAATTCACCTCTGATCAGGAAGAAAATTTGTGAAGGTCTTAAATTTTCAGGAATAGAACTTAACAGTAAACATAATAAAGACAACCGCAGGGTTATTTCAAAAAAACATAGCGGAGTAAAGGTTTTGATGACCCCTGCCAATGAAGCAGGCATAATAGCAAAACATACCCACCAAATTGTGAACAAACTATATTAAAATTAATTGACATGAGCACCTTGAACAACACCGAACTGAATCTGATCCACAAATACTGGCAGGCTGCCAATTACCTGGCTGCCGGGCAGATCTACCTGCAGGAAAATCCTTTGTTAAAGGAACCATTAAAGCCGGAACATATTAAACCACGATTGCTTGGGCACTGGGGTACTTCGCCCGGGCTCAACCTGGTGTATGTACACTTAAACAGGCTGATAAAAAATACTGGTGCTGATGTTTTATATGTATGCGGCCCTGGCCATGGCGCACCTGCCATTGTCGCCCATACCTATCTTGAAGGGACTTATTCAGAAGTTTACCCACAGGTGTCGCAGGACGAAACAGGTATGCGCAGGTTATTTCGTCAGTTCTCTACACCGGGTGGCATTCCTAGCCATGTTAGTGCGCATACGCCCGGCTCTATTCACGAAGGCGGGGAGTTAGGTTACGCGCTGGTTCATGCGTTCGGCGCTGCTTTTGATAATCCCGATCTGCTCGTTGCCTGTGTAGTTGGCGATGGAGAGGCTGAAACTTGTCCATTGGAGGGCAGCTGGAAGTCTATTGCTTTCTTGAATCCGGAAAGAGATGGAGCTGTACTGCCAATTCTGCATATGAATGGGTATAAAATATCTGGCCCCACAGTACTGGCCCGGCTTTCTGATGTGCAACTCACCGAACTATTTAACGGTTACGGATACGATGTATTATTTGTTGAAGGCGATGACCCGCAGGTGGTGCACCAGCAAATGGCGGGCACGCTTGATGAGGCTTACCGTCGCATTAAGTCCATTCAGGACAAGGCCAGGCATCAAAAAACCGTTGAAAAAATTATGTGGCCAATCATCATTTTAAGAACACCAAAAGGCTGGACTGGTCCAAAATCATGGAACGGCGTACCAATTGAAGGAACTTTCCGCGCTCACCAGGTGCCACTCACAGGTGTACGCGAAGAAGCCGGCAAACTGGTATTATTGGAGGACTGGATGAAGAGCTACCGCCCCGAAGAGCTGTTTGACGATAGCGGCAGGCTGTTACCGCAAATAGCAGCTATGGCTCCCAAAGGTGCTAAACGGATGAGTGCCTCGCCTTATGCCAATGGCGGCTTGCTCCTTAAAGAACTTTTATTACCCGATTTCAAAAAATTCGAAGTGGAGGTTACTACACCGGGAGTTACAGAGGCAGAAAGCACCCGTAACTTTGGCAAATACCTGCGCGATGTATTCGCGCTGAATGATATCAACCATAATTTCCGGTTGTTTTGCCCGGATGAAACTACCTCTAACCGCCTGGAAGCTGTATTTGAAGTAACCGAGCGTTGCAGCATGGAGCGTTTGTTACCTGGCGATGAAAAGCTATCGACCAATGGACGGGTAATGGAAGTTTTAAGCGAACACCTTTGCGAAGGCTGGCTGGAAGGCTATTTATTGACTGGCAGGCATGGCCTGTTCCCTTGTTATGAAGCATTTGTGATTATTGTAGATTCTATGGTTACGCAATACGCCAAGTGGATCAAAACCTCGCGCGAGCTGCCATGGAGAAAACCTGTTGCCTCGTTGAATTACCTGCTAACCTCTCACGTATGGAGGCAGGATAACAACGGCTACAGCCACCAGGGAACTGGATTTATTGATACTGTTGTAAACAAAAAAAGTGCGGTGATACGTATCTATTTACCACCCGATGCTAATACATTACTTTCGGTAATGGATCATTGCATGAAAAGCAAAGATTATGTTAACGTAGTGATTGCTGGTAAACAACCCGAACCGCAATGGCTTAATATGGAACAAGCCATAGCGCATAGTGCACAAGGGGCATCTGATTGGACATGGGCTGGAAATTGTGAAGATTCGGAACCGGATGTTGTTTTAGGTTGCGCGGGCGATGTACCTACGCTGGAAGCAATTGCAGCTGCTGAATTATTACAACAGCATTTTCCTGATCTGAAGGTAAGATTGGTCAATGTTATCGATCTGATGTCGCTTTCGCCTGTAGCTTATCATCCGCATGGTATGAGCAGCGAATTGTTCACCGAATTATTTACCGATTCGGCTCCGGTTATCTTTGCATTTCATGGCTATGTGCGCATCATTCACGATTTAGTGCATGGCCGCCCCGATCCTGCACGTTTCCACGTACGTGGCTATATGGAAGAAGGAACTACCACCACCCCTTTTGATATGGTAGTGCTTAACCAGATGAGCCGTTATCACCTGGCTATGGAAGCTGTAAAACGTGTTCCGAAAATGCAACAACAATCAGATGCTTTTTTAAGCTTTTGTGAAAACAAGCTCGCAGAACACCATACGTATATCTGCGCCAATCTGGACGATCTGCCTGAGATAAAAAACTGGAAGCTATCCCCAAAACCAGAAATGGCAGCACTTTAAATAAAAAACAGACCTATATGAAAACGATTTTAGTTATTACTGATCATACCCCTGAAGCGGAACACGCTGCTGCATTTGCCCTCATGATAGCACAAATGGTTGGAGCTGATATATTGATAGCCGACACTATAAAGGTGAAGCAGTTAAACAAAGATCAGCCTGTTCTTGCCGGACAGGCTAATGGCCAAGCGGAAGAAAGCGCTTTAAATGCAAAGGAACAGCTGGAATCAATAGTCAACCCGGATGGCGCCTATATCCCTGCAATTAGGGAAATAGACATTTCGGATTATGAAACTATCGAGCTTGCGCTGTTGATCAATACCAATAACATATGGCTGCTGGTAGAAGGGATGCCTGATACATTGCCAAAGTCTGCCGTGAATTTAAAGTTGAATATTCAGTCGGTATTAAACAGGGTGGGTTGTCCATTATTGTTGATCCCGAAAAGCTGGGAGCTTAAATCCCCTGAACGTATCGTATATATAGCCGACCTTAGGTATTGCAGGGTACAGGTATTAAAGTACCTTGCCACCCTTGCTGCTCCTTTTGATGCAGGAATATCCATTGCTCATCTTTCGGCAAAAGATATGGTACATATTGTGGACTCTTATGCTGAATTAATCTTCCGGGATGAAATTATGCCCCATGCACATTACGATAAAATAACGCTGAATAATATAAGAGAAAGAGACCTGCATGTAGCATTAGACGTACTTATAAACGGTATGCATAATGATCTGTTAGTGCTTGTCAATCACCGCTATCACTTTGAAGAGATCATAGGCAGACGCATTGGAGACGCGCTCCCGGCGGAGATCACCGTTCCCGTGCTCATCTTTCCATTATAAGCTAAAAATGTAACCCTGTTTAAAATGAACACCTCCGAGATCCAATTTCTTGACGGGCCGCAATCGCGGCTAAAAGAATTAAAATTTACATTTCAAACCATGGCTGACCTGATTCGCGGTTTGCGTTCGCTCCATTTTATCGGTCCTTGTATCACCATATTTGGGTCCGCACGGTTTAAGGAAGATCATCCCTACTACGACCTTACCCGCAGAGCGGCGGCGGCGTTTGCCAAACTTGGCTTTACCATTTTAACAGGGGGTGGGCCGGGGTTGATGGAAGCGGCTAACCGCGGTGCTAAAGACGTAGGCGGCAAATCGGTGGGATGTAATATACAATTACCTGTAGAGCAGGCGCCTAATCCATATTTGGATAAATGGGTTTATATGCGCCATTTCTTTTTGCGCAAAGTACTGCTGGTTAAATATTCCTTTGCCTTTGTAGTTATGCCGGGTGGTTACGGTACGCTCGACGAGTACTTTGAAGCGCTAACACTTATACAAACCCATAAGATCCATGATTTCCCGGTGATCATCTTTGGTAAGGAATATCATAAGGAACTATTGGGCCACATCGCCGAAATGAAACGCGAAGCCACTATCGGCGAAAAAGATACACTACTCTATTTAGTAACAGATGATATTGAGGAGGCTGTTGCCTTGATCCGCGAAAAAAGCATTAAACAGTTTGGCTTAAAACCCAAACCAAAGGCAAAGCCATTGCGGTGGTTGTTTGAACGGGCATGAGGAATGATATCAATCACACTTTTGAGTGCGTTATATCATATAGAAAGATAAAACAAATTTAGATTTTAGCAACTAATTTAAAAGGTTTTAAATATGGAAACAATGCTGTCAATGTCCTCAAGATCACTTCAATATTATGTTATAGCCAAAAGATGGCTTTCTGATCTGGAGTTTTTTCGAATAGAAACCGGATTTCTCCACCTGTTACTTGAGCGCAATATGTTAACTCATTTAAATGATAGGCCCCGCCTTAAGCAACTGATAGCTGCTAACAGGGAATTAAAGCAATTGCAGGAATTAGTAAAAGGCGACCTGTTGAGTGGCCAGATTACCCAGCTGGAGCTAATGGCAGAAGATATTATTCCTGAGGATGCAGAATCATTGGCAGCCAATCAGGTGAACCTGGAATATTTTATGACCGGCCTGACCAATCGCTTCCGGACTCTCAAGCACAAAATTTTCCAACTGGTATTGGATGTGAAACATGAAGACAACCTGGTAGCTAATTAAACATTATCCCCTGATTAATGCTATGAACGGCGCCGCAATTACGGCGCCGTTCTTTTTTTGAAGCTGTTTTTTATGTTTTATATCAGTTTTTAGGGTGCCTGGTGTCATTATTTAAGCACCTCCTAAATCTGAGATTTACAATATAATTTGAAGGTTATGAAAACAACATTTAAACCAGGCATTTTAGTATTAACTGCAGCTATGTTCATTACCGTGAACATACAAGCTTGCTTTGCAGGTAATGTGCATAAACATACTAAAACACGTTTAGCAGCAGATAGCTCGTTGAGTGAAGAAATTCAAAAGCAGTTAACTGATAAAAGCCTTACTTATCAGTTGTATTATCCAAAGTCTGTAGCCCGCTTATATGCTGCCAAGGGCTTTAACGCAGCCTGGATTAAACCACAAACCGGCGACGGGCCAACCTGGCAGGCTATGTTGATGATAGATTGCGTTTTGCAGTTCGGCTTGTCTCATGCCGATTATCATCCACAGGAATTACAGTATAACCGATTACACAATATATTGGATACTCCGGGAAGAGTAAGCCTTCAATTAGAAGCAAGGGTTGATATTATGCTTACCGACGCCATTATCACCCTCATGAATCATCTCCACTTTGGCAAGCTTAACCCCGATTATCCGGCAAACCGCATCGATACCAGCATCAACAATAACTTCTGTACAGATAAAATTTTAGCGGCGAACCTTTCACAGAACGATATGATGTCGATTATCTATGCTGCCCAGCCAAAGGCCAAAGCATATAAAGATATGCAATACCAAATGCATTTATGGGAGGGATTATACCAGGACGATTGTTACGAAGAGCCACAGGCCGAAGTGAGGAAGATAGCCATTAATATGGAAAGACTGCGCTGGGCCAATACCGATGACAGCATTTACATACATATCAACATTCCTTCATACGCATTGAAGTTATACGTTAAAGACACAACCTATCAGTTTAAAGTTATTGTTGGGAAACCCACCAGCCATACGCCCACCCTATTGAGCGCTGTAAGCTATTTTACAACCGCGCCAGAATGGAAGATACCAGCCAAGATATTCCAGAAGGAGTTATTGCCAAAAGCACTGGCTGACTCAAATTATCTTGAAAATAATCATTATGCTATTTATGACGGAAACGGCAGATATATTGAACCTACTAAAGCTAGCCTGCTTAAGGTAAAAGGCCGGCCGGAATTATACTTTGCCCGTCAATCTGCCGGATGCGATAACGCTCTTGGCCTGGTGGTTTTTCGTTTTCCTAATATTTATGATGTTTATCTTCATGATACACCGGAACAAAAGTTGTTTAGTCGCCAGGAAAGGGACTTGAGCCACGGCTGTATCCGGGTAGAGCAGGCAGAAAAGCTAGCCCGTTTAATATTGATAAACGACGGTTCGGCAGATAAAATACCAGCACTGCACAAAGGCATGATTAATTACGTTAAGCAGGACATTAAATTAAGGCAGCCAATATCCATCAAGATAACTTATTTGACTTGTGAAGTTAAGGAGGGAGTTTATATAACTTACCCGGATATTTATGAGCTGGATAAAAACCTGGAAATGGCCCTTTACGGAATACAGCAGAATTTGAGTATGCGTTAACTAATATTACACGCCTTAATTGTCACTTACAACCGTCTGCATATTTTGGCTTTCAAATGTCATGTTAACCGAGCGTTCGCCTTTGGGCAGGGTTCTGTGTTTGGTGTTTTTTGGTATGGTAAATAATTGACCGGCATGCAATTCAATAGTGCGATCTTCCAATTCAATAAGCAATATTCCCTCAACACCAAGGAAAGTTTCGTCCGAATCAGGATGATAATGCCAGTAATATGCTTCGGTCATTACACTCATTCTAACCACATGGTCATTAATAAAAGCCAGTGGAAAATTAGCATATGCATCCTTTTTTAGCGCAGCATTCTGGTAGATATCGATCAATGTTAGTACCGGAGCGCTTGTATTGTTAGGGTCATTCATGTTTTTAATTGTAAAGCTAAGAGGGTAAGCAAATATATAACACAAATGGGTGCTATTTGCTGCTTGTAATTCAGCTTTTCTTCATAGTGTTCGGAAGATTATAAAAAGCCCACCTTTATCATCCTGAACGCAGTGAAGGATCTTATTCGCCAGATATTAAAGCCTGACAAACACACTGGCAACCTGTCAATTACAGAAGATCCTTCACTGCGTTCAGGATGACAAAGAAGGCACAACTTATTGCTGGTTAGGCAATTGCGACATATCCATATAGATCAGTTCCCACTGGTGGCCGTCAAGGTCTGCAAAACTGTGCTGGTACATCCAGCCCTGGTCTTGTGGTTCTGCGTAAATTGTGCCGCCCAATTCCCTGGCTTTTGCAACCAATTGCTGTACTTCATCTTTCGAATTTGCATCCAGGGCAATTAACACCTCTGTCGATGTTTTTGCATCTGCTACCTTTTTCTTGGTAAATGTTTCAAAAAAAGGCTCCGTTAATAACATAGCAAATATGCTGTCGCTGATAACCATGCAGCCTGCTTTTTCATCGGTAAATTGTGGATTAAAACTGTAACCCAGACCGGTAAAGAAAGCGATTGATTTTTCAAGGTCTTTCACCGGTAAATTGATAAACACTTTAGTTGCCATTTTTTTTGATTTAAAGTTTAAAAACTTGATTTCTTTTATTTTTTCTTGATCCTTGGCTCTAATATCTTGATTCTTGACTTACTTCTCATATTTCCAAAACCTGCCCTTGCCTTCGGCTATCCATTCCAAAGATTCCTCCATTCTTTTTTGGCGGGTTGCCTCTGTTTTAGCATCAATTATCCATATTAAATAGTCTTTGCGAAATGATGCAGATTTGGTTTCGAATATTTCCTTTGCCACAGGATTAGTCGCAAGCTTTTCAGCAAAATAATCCGGGGTTTCCAATACAGCAGGCTTATCGGTTTTTCGTTGTATTACCAGTTTCACATGGTTTTCATTTAAAACCATTGCTTCTTTTATATAAGCCACTAGTTCCTGGTCCGGTGGCAGGTCAGCCAAAGAAGTGATCTTGCTCATATACCCGTTTGGTTGTTTTGCATCCGCATTTCTCTTCAGTTTCGGATCGCTCATAAGGTCCCCTTTCCAAAATGTGAAGGAGCAGTGGTGCCCGTATGCGGCAAGAATGCACATCATTTCACCCTTGTAATCAAAATGGGGGATGCCCCATTTAATTATTTCATCAACATCGGGGCAGGTATCATGG
>Ga0206904_1177_pt1 | contig 15275 bp, 25 predicted proteins | sample Alteio_BWOrgHeat_42_FD_152981 | JGI IMG/M metagenome (GOLD analysis project Ga0206904, IMG submission 152981) | Enriched cells from forest soil in Barre Woods Harvard Forest LTER site, Petersham, Massachusetts, United States -... | ecosystem: Environmental > Terrestrial > Soil > Temperate forest >...
GCAGCTGAGAACGTTGGGGTTTCCATCTGTATCTGAATAATGGAATGCGGGTAATCCTGAACATTGTTCATCCGTCATGTCAGCCGGCTTGGCAATGACGTTGTTTTGCTGAGGGAATTCTATTGGTATCATAAAAACTATTTTACAGGTGCGGGTGCTGGTGCAGGTTTAGGCTTCGCAGGTGGAAGAATATCATTCATCAAACTGTCAAGGCCTTCCGTCTTTATATCCTCCATTTCAGCATCGGGATCCGAAACCAATGGACTCAGTGTCAGCGCTGTTTTCTGGCTGAGCGTTGGCTGGCCACCGGTGGCCACGTTCAGCATATTCACATATGCCTCATCGTCTTTCGGAATGTAGTATTCAAATACCGGCTTCACGCTCAATGCAAGCGCCGGCGCCAGTTTTGTGTTTAACCTGGACAATGCTGTTTTTAGGAAATTGATTCTTCGCTGAAATCCTTTGCCTATAATGGTTTCGTTTTTGGCTGCCTTCATATGTGCGCCCATGAAAAGAAGTTTTAGCGCGATGCCGGAAAGCTTACCGATTCCCTGGACCTCTTCGAAAGAAATATGTGGAGTATCGCTCATATCATGGATCAGGTCTTTCAGGTTATCCTGCTCGAGCTTGATGGATTCGGGTGCGCTGGCCGGCTGCAGGTAACTGGCATCAGCGCCATTATCCAGCTCCAGGACTTTACCTGCTTCGCCTTTCTTCGCAAAAGAATTGATCTTGCCTTTGATGATCAAGAGCGGACTGCCGGAGTAATCGTTATCATCCGCATGGTTACTGATCGATTTTTCATAACGCTCGATCATCGGCTGCACATCGTGCCAATCGGTGTGCGGTTTGTAATAATAGACGACGGGTATTTTGCCGAGCATATTTGGTTCTTCCTTCACGGTCCAGTCCGAATTGGCTGTCGGCTTAAATGATAAATAAATGACCGCGTCGGTGTAAATATCGAAATGCTCCACCGGTTCGTTATTCTCTCGGGACATATAGCGCCGGCCGAAAGCGATCAAATCACGTTTTGAATTGAATACGGGGTATAGCGTATCGCCGGTGCTCACATTGCCAACGGACGAATCAAGCGGAGACCGACTCAGCAGCATATACCTGAGCTTGAATTTGACCCCCTGCATAGGTGTACCGTTCCAATAGTCATCAGACACCGGCTCTGTATACCACAATTCAGCAGCTTCCGTCATGCTCAGAACGGCCTCAGTAAGAGCGGCGCCTTCATAGTCCAGCTTATTATCTTCCCATATTTTAACCAGGGTATTGAACATATCTGTTTCCACTTGGGTGATCGGCTTTGCACTCAGCTCCACAGGATTGCCCAGGAGGAAAGTTGTGGCCAGCTGCACGATTTTTTTCTGGTACGGAATCGGGATCCGGGCTACGGGAACGGAAAACGTCGCATCACCGTTCTGAACAACCTTATCGGGTCTCTTTGCAGTATCATAAATCGGATGGGTGTGGATATTGTATTGGCTTACGCGCAGGTCGAAATCCTTTTCTATGGCCTCACCGAAGATGAAAACCTTTTCCCGCATAATCGCGTCCTTCAATGATTCGTAATTAGTGACAAGTGCTTTCAGGTCATCGAGTTCCATGGTTAAATATTTGAATGGTCGTTTAATAGTTTTTCGAATTCCTCTACTTTGATAAAGGCAGTAAAATAGTGGCCGCTTTTCAGGTGAATGCCCGTTTTATCCATGACATCATCGTCATCATCCGCGGTCGGTCCATAATCGCTCAGCTCAAACGGCAGGAACTTAATCCATGAAGACTCTAATTCGCGTTTGCCGGTTAATTCAGCATTCTTCACGCTGTATATCTGAACTGGAACTTTTATGAAACGATCTGTGAACATCAGTGAAACATACTTGCGACCTGTGATAATTTCTTTGGGCTCGGATCCACATCCGGTACCGGGAAGAACGTGTTGGCCAGGGAATCACCTTTATCCGGTGACCGCTTCAGCCGTTTCTTCAGCTCCTCCTTTGCCTCGATCAGAATCTTGCCATTGGATTTGAATAGCCACTTGGTCGCGGTGAGCTCTTCCTTCAATTCCTCATCCGGACAAAGGCAGGCCTGGTTATTATTTCTCGGGTTCAGCCAGTCACGAACAGCCCAATACAAATAGGCCCGCATATTCCAAAAGCTGTATTGACCTGTGGCATCTTTCAAATCGGTACCCGAGCTGAATTTGCAAGAATATGTCCGGATGAACTCGTTTCCGCTTTTTTGCCGCTGCTCTTCGCACCTGGAGAAGACGCCGGCACCCTCACCGATCGTATCGATAAAAGCCTGTGGCCACAACCCGACGAACGCATCAATATTGCGGGACATGATCGATATCAGTTGACCCGTAACCTCCATGTGATTTGCCACGCCACCGCTTTGGATTTTAATGAATGGCTCAACCACATTTCCGTAGCGAGGGCAAAAACAGGAGCTGTCCCGGCCCATGCCGGCGACATCTACTCCTAACCGCAAGGGGTATTTTTTAAAGATCGATGTAGCCTGGATCTTTTTAAATTCTACGTATCGTTTATTGGCAGCCTCAATCCATTCGAGCGGGATCAGCTGGCCTTCGGCTTCTTTTGGACCGAGGCCGAGAACTTTAACGCGAAAAAGATCGTTCGGCCGGTAATAATTCCCTTCCCATTGAAAATCACCATCCACTTCGCTGAGTTCGCTTTCGGTGATCATCGAGCACCAGGTAGAAACTTTGTCTACTATCCAGGCATAATCGACCTGGCCAGGGATAATGATTCGTTTTGCCTTGACGTTCGGCGCATTCAGTGAGTTCAGCCGGAATTTAGTGAACCGCGGCGATCGCATAGCAGCCGCGGCATATCCGGTATTCGTGTTATTGTTGAATACCAGGAGAAGGCGGGAATTACCCTGCAGGTTTCCTTCGATCGCTTCAAAGACTTTCTCATGCCCTCCGGATGCTTCTGTTACCACGAATAAAACATTCGCTGCATGGAAACCGGTCCAGGCTTCAGTATTGTTATCGTCTGCTTTAAATCCGGTAAGAAACCATTCCTTGTACGGCAAAGGCATGCGGATATTTGTCGCCGTAAGATCCCCGGGCAGATAAGCTGAGTTTAAAAAGATCCTGGATATTTCAGGCATCATGATATCCTTAACCTGCCGGGCTGTCGGCGCCGTAAGTGCTACTTTGGTATTGGCCACCATGTCGCCTTTCTCATTCCACCTGGGCGTCAGGTAAAGAAAACAGATCGCGGCAACTGCAGCCACATAATCTTTGCCCCTCGAGGTTCCGGATGAGCAGGCTGTAAGTGGATTGAATTGAACGGACCGGAGCACGGATTCCTGTTCCTCATCCAGATTAACCTTCAGGTATTCGCGTGCGAACAGACACCAGTCGTTGATGTATGCCTCGAACCTGTTTTTTATCTGGCTATCCAATTTCATTCGGTATACCCTTATTTGCCGTTGTTGAAACCTGTTTCATAAAATCAAGGAATGTATCGCCGGCCTCGTGCTTCATACTCGTTGGCGCCAGGGATCCTTTCCTTCGGTAAAGAAGCAGAGCAGCTGATAACTTATCCGCTTCCGACGGTTCCTGCATCACAGTGACCAGGTTGAATTTTTTTGTCTTCGGATTAAATACCCGGAATTTCTTTTGCCGCTTGTGCGTTCCCATCACGATGCTCGATACGACGGCATCCACTTCAAATTCACTGGCCACCTGTTCTTTGGCGATACGGATGCGCTCTTCTTTCTTCGCTGCCTGTATCTGTTCCTCACGTTCACGCTTGCCTGCAGTGACGGCATCTTTGATCTCAGCAATTTTTAGCAATCTATAGCTGTTGACTGTTGCCGTCTTGTCTGACTTACAGTTCGGGAAAACCGCCCGGTAAGCTTTAATCTGATCCTTTAAACTATCGGCCTGGATCATAAGCCGAATGAACTTGGTATGTTTCATCTTCGTGCTTCCCATAACATTGTACGTTAAGCTTTTATCAATACGGTTACGAGCCTTTCAGCTTGTCCCCGGAATTCGTCGTATACCGGTAATGTGGTGATGACTTCCTGGATCATTTTGGCCACGTTGCTGCGGTCCTGGTTGATGGCCTCAGCAATGGATTTCACGAGCCCGTTTTTGATGCGCGTGTTTTTATTCACGGATTCAAAATGATGTGGCACGTACATCAGGAGAATGATGGCTATGAACAGGCGTTGCTTATCTACCTTAACTCGTTTGTACTGAGCGCCCTTATGTTCGGTAGGATTGATGTTTTCTTCACGGCAGAACTTAATGAAGAAGGAATCTATTTTGGAGAGATCTTTTTCAGCAGGAGGCTTGAGGTTGGATTTGTATAAATCGTAGAGTGTATTCGCCAATCCAGGATTCTCATAAGCGAGAAGTCTGCCAATGATATTGAAATCTTTGGGAGCGAGTGCTAAGAGCTGCATTTCCTATTACGGTTAGGTAAAAATGCAGATAAGCAGGAAAAGCCGTACTAAATTATTTTGTAAAGACTGAAATTATTGCGGGGTTAATGTGGATGACTTTTTTCTGCGGTATTCAGCAGGATCAATTGTAACACGATATCCTGTAAATTGACTACCTATTCTGTAAAACGTAGTTCCTCCATCATGCTCGTCTCTGAATGGATAAATATCAAGGGGAGCAATAGCGGTCATAAAGTCGATTACTTCCTTTTCAAATGGACTGCGTTCAGCCTGTATTGCTGATATATTAGACTGGAGTTCAATGATATTATTATAGTCTTTGGCCAAAATTTGCGCGTGTTCGTCATTCATGATTCCTGCCTCGTCCAACCGTTTGGCACGATTTGAAAGTTCATATTGGAATTTATCCAATTCGTCCTGCAGAGGTTTAATTTGCTTTGTGAAAAAAATGTACTTATTTAAAGCCGCTTCGAGTGCCATGATTGAATATTTTGATTATGTAATTTACTGAAATTTTTCAAGTTAATAAAAGGCCACCCTGGGATAAAGGTGGCCATATTTTTTACGTGTTAAATAATTCTCTTCCGTCTTGGCATAGTTTAATTAAGCAAATTGGTGTTGAGATTTTTTTCCAGCGGAGCTGCTCAATCTGATATCCCTCAGCTGGCTGCCGAGTCGCTGGATAACTTCCTCGATCTTTTTCACCCGATCGCTCGAAGGATTTTTAGCCCCCGAAACGTATTGACGCATTAAGGTTGGGTTGATTCCGGCCTCATTTGCGATCGCTGTGATATTCAAAAATGACTTGTGTTCGAAAAGACTCGAGATATCATACGTTGTTGAAAAACTAATATCGTCGGGCATAAGTTCATAGTCTTCCTTCAATAACTGCTTCATTTTTGAAATTAAAAGAGCTTCTGTTTTTGCTGTCTCTACCAACAAATCACCTTGATACTTTACCCGGCCCCATGCTTGACCGTCGTCCCCCCTTTCGATGATTAAAGAGAGATTCTTCATTTTCATAATTTCATTTTTGTAGGTAAATCGTTTGTTTTTGGATCAGGTTAATGATGTTGAGTTTTTTTAATTCATTGATTTTTTTGGTTTTTTGGTTTAAAAATTGTTCTTTTACCCCTTAGGGGGCGGGAATTATTTCAGTCCCGCCTGCTTTAAGATGCTTCGAAGCGTTCCAATGGGAATATCACCCTTATGCATAGAGACGGTGATCTTCCCTTTTTCTTTTTGCGTCGGGTGGATCATTTTCAGGTGCGATGTGCCCTTCTGATCCTTTTCCACCCATCCGTGCTTCCTCAGCAGTTTAACTAACTCCTTAGCAGTCATGACTGTTGAGTTTTGTGTAAAAGAACTTATTAACTACACAAAGGTAACGATTACGATACCATACTACCAAATAAAAAGGTAACTATTTTGATACTTTTTAGGCGCGGCGGAAGGGTCCTATTCCAGATTTCCCTTTTCCTCCACATCTTCAGCTGGTTGGGATCCCTTGAAATGGTTCTGGATTTCCTGTAAGCAGAGAAGGTAAGACAGGTAGGCGGCTTCCGGATCCAGCTCATGGAGTTCATTGAGAGCGATAACCATTCCTACCCTGCCCCGGACTATTTCGTCCCTGATCGCATGTATGTTCTTTGCCATATTGTGTTAATATTCAACGCTATTTAACCAAAATTAGCGAAAAATCGATCAGATTCTCGATTGAGGGCAGTTCGTACAGGTTTGCCAGCTTTTTGAGCGTTGCGAGGGAAGGCTCACACCTCCCCTCTTCATAGCTCTGGTAAGTCGGCAGCTTTATATTCAAATCCACGGATACGTCAGCCTGGGTATACCCGGCTTTTAACCGCAGCTCCTTTAATCTCGCCGAAATGACCTCACAGGTTTTGGAATTCTTCATAAAATGGATTGGGGCATTTTTACTCGGGTTGAACGTGAATGTGAATTTCCAGGCCATCGCCAGATATATCCACCTTTTCGGGATGAAAAACATTTTCTTCATCATCGATCATGAAAATATTGGCATCCGGACTGGCTGTCTTAACGTGTTCAATAAACTCTGATAGTTTCATATACTTAAATTTTAGGTGACGGGGTTTGTTCAAATTTTCCACAGGCCTGCCAGCCAGTTCGCCAGTCGGTGGCCAAGTGTCCATCGAGTGTTGCTTTTGCGCACTTACTCCATATTTTGCTGCTTTGCCTAAACCGTTTCAGGAATATGCAGTTTTTGCAATTCTTCCCTTCGGTCTTCCCATACGCGCCGATCAGCTGGCGATGCATGATCTCGGCCTTCCGTTTTCCCGGAATTCTTACATGGTACTCCGGCAGTGAGTCATTTCCGAACAGATCTATCATTTTACGTGGGAATAAGTATTATCAGGATTTAATTTCCAGGTGCGGCGCTGGTTTGTCAAAAGCTTCCTGGAGAACGATGCCCGAATTTCCTCTGGTGTGAATCCTGCCCGGGCGGCACTGTCGATGAGGCACATAATACAATCCACATATTCTTCGATCAGATCATGATCAGGATACTCCTCGGGACTATCCAAAATCCTTTCCACTTCTTTTATCTCACCTCTGCACTTCTCCAGGGAGCTTCGGCAGGTCGCCTGCGTAAACGTCGATTTGCTGAAAACTATAAACTGCGTGATAAGTGTTTCAAAGTCCATTTTATTTTGATTTTGATCTCATTTCTCTATACCGGTGGCCATATTTATAAGTAGAAAAACGGCGGAGACTATTTCAGTTATAAAGCTGTAAACAGATAAACAAAACCCTGTTTTTTATATCTACTTCCATGAAACCATTTATTAAATTTTTCCAGGATCCTGAGATCCAGATGCTTCTCGTTAAAATCGTATTGACCGTAATTCTACTGCTCATTTCGGGTGGCTTAAAATAGCTTTTCAGTATACCGGTGACCCTGAAATCCTTTTATATAAATATCGTGAGGTGGCCGGACTGCAGGACCTGAAAGGATAATCCAGTTCTTCTCCGGGAAGTGGCGGACTTTGCCATCCCAGGAATCATCGAATGACTTGGATTGGTTCCTTTCATAACAGACCAGGTTGAGCCGAAATTGTATTTTTCCGGACCAGACGAGGTATACCCATGCCACATCTTGAGTGGGTAGCTGCTTTTTTACGAAATTCCAGGTAGCCGTCTCGTGCCTCATATATCGCTCGAAGTAGTCGGCGAATTTGTCTTCCGGCATGTTCCGGTCCTTGAAAAAAGCCACAGGCATTGTAAGAATGATTGCCTCCGGAGGGGCTGAAAATGATTTCATCATTGCAAAAATTGTTTAAGCCATTCAATGGCAACCTTAAATCCCTTTTGCTGACCGAGGTTTTCCAGCTGATTATGCTGATGGTCTATTTCTTCCTGCGACGGCCAACCAACAGGGACGTTGACTTTCGGCAGTTTATTAATATTCATCGTAACGTAAGCGCCAAATCGATCCCGGCATACGATAAGCCAACCCGAATTCCCGACATAGATTAATTCCGTTATTTTCAATCGATGCCCATTATCAGTCACAACCACTTCCTCACCCAAAGAAAATTTTTTTCCATCCACTAAAATTGTGTGAACAGGGAGCTTTGAGTTCGCCGCAACAAATTGTTCATACGTCATCCCTCCACTCTGATACCAGGTACCGAGCTCTCCTTTAAATGCCACTATTCCGCCTGGTATGTCTTTCATGGTTTTAAGTTTGTGGGATCCATCATTAAATACCAGGTCCCGTTCAGAAAAATGGACGTATAGGATGAATTCCCGACGATAATGTGCTTTGGCGGAATGATGAACGCGACGGTTTCCGGGCTCGTTGCGGCATCCCAAATGACCTTACTATTATAGTCCTTATTGGCGTGATAAAAGATGTGGCAGGTGTCCAGGAATATCTTTACCGTTTGCCTGGAAGCTAATTTATTTGTGAATGCAAACGACAGTTTACTGCTGTCCTGAACCTGGGCGTCTGAGTCCTGCATGAAAAACAATATCATAAAGACGATCAACGCAGCGACCGTCAGCCATTTGAATATTTTCTCAGATTTCATTTTTGTGTTTTTGGGGTTGTTACATTAATTCGAGCAATTCCGGATTCAGTTTTATGGCGCCGTTAGACCTGCTGATCAGCTCGAGGGAGGACAGCCGGCTGAGAGCATTATTAAAGCCTCCGGATCCCGGGCTATATCCAGTCTCAGTAGCGTCGGCAAGTATTTCCTTACTGTAGGTGACTTCTGGGTTTTCCAGGAGTACTTCATAGATCTCACGCTCACATTTTCCGAGTTTACTTTTGAAGGTTTCGATATCATAATCGACCATTTCAATCCGGCCGCCGAGCTCTTCTTTGATCGCGTCAAACATATCATGGTTAACCTGCAGGCGTTCTCCGCGGATGATATATCCTTTTGAATTCAGCTCGCTTAACGCATTATTGAAACCTCCAGATCCGATGGAATAGCCACAGGCGACACCGATCATTGGTTTTGTAAATGTTCGTTCTGGCATGCTGGCCAGGAAAGTGATAATGGTCCGGGCGCATTTACCCAGTGTTCGAATCCCGCTGGGACTATCTGACGATTTTACGGGCAGACGCCGAGTGTTTCCTGCTGGATAGATCGGCATGGAGTTGACGGCCTTTAACAGGTGATCAGTCGCTTTGTCTCTGGAGGTGATAACAGTAGCCGGCGGACTTGTGGAACCGGGCTTGCCAGCTTCAAGAAATGCAAAGGACAGGTCCTTTATCGTTTCCATTTTACTGCGAGCGAATGAAAGACGATCGTTCAAAGTTTTGTTTGTACGGTTTATTTCAGACACGGTTTCTTTCAGTACAGCGATATCCCGTTTAAAACCATCGATCTGTGCGGTATTTTCAGGTTTTCCAGAAAACGGCCCAACAGGCTTGGCGGATCTCTTTAGTTCATTTCGAAGCCTGGTAACTTCTGCCTGCAGCTGTTGCCTGGTTGTCAATTCCTTTTCCGCTTCTTCCGGAATATCTGAAAGCTTCGATAATATTTTCTTGATAGCATCAGGTTGTGGGATGACGGTTGAAATCCTTTTTCCGGATTGCAGGTGCGTGGTGATCACCGGCAGGACCTTGAACTTTGTAACCTCATTTTTGATAGCGGGCCCGAACGCGTAGAACTCCCCGGGCAGCAGCTGGCGCAGATTCAAGATGTCTTCTTTTTTTGTCATACCGAGCTCTTCGCCGGCACGTTTGCGATCGATATCGAGCCCGGTGGATCCAATCATTTTGTTCATGCATTCAGCTGCCGCATCCTTATGTAATTTGCTCAGGCGCTGAGTAGCCAAGATAGCAGCGAATCCTCTTTTTCGTCCCCTGGTGCATATGTCGATCACCGCGGACATGCTTTCCGATTTGCTCGATTCCGGGCAAAAAATGTGGGCTTCATCGATATGAACGAAACAAGGGTGCCATAATTCTTTCGGGGCATTTACAATCGCATCCAGGAAGCGTTTTACAAACAGGATCCGCTCATAATGTTTCAGCTCATACAGATCCACGATCGCTGAAAGGTTATTCTCGAGGAGCTTATGAGCGAGTGTTTCGGCATATTTAAGATTCAGGGGTATATCTCCACCCTTACCAATCAGTACGAAATCGAATTTTTCGCGCAGCGTTACAAATTCCCCTTCCGGATCCAGGATGATCTGTTGCACATTTTTGCCGATCGATTCAATGAGCTTACGCAGCAGGTAGGATTTTCCACCTCCGGATCCAGCCTGAATAAGCAACCTGGTATCGAGGAGTTTCTGCAGGTCGATCGGAATACCGATGTTGATTGTTTGATTCATAATTTTATTTTAATGCCGGATCTTCTGGCCAGAGTTGAAGCGTTTTTATGGTTTCTATTGATTTACGTTCGAATTCAGTTTCATCTATTTCAGAAAGGGGAATAAAATAGTTTGCATCATATTCACCTTTCGGCCAGGCCTGGAGTTCATAAAACTTCCTGCCGCTATGTTCATTGGTTGCTGTGACCTCGTCGATGTCGCCATATTTTGGGCCGCCTGCTTTTACCCAGATACAACCGAAAAAGGTTGAAATCTTAATCACCCATCCTGCATCGTTAATACAATAGACCCGCATCACGAATCATTTAAATTTTAAAAATCGGCCGGCTTTTAAGTACGTCTTGTTTTAGGCCGGCCGTTTACCTTTTCATTAACCTGTTAAAGGCTACCCAGGATCCCTACGGGAGTATTATTAATCCTTGGCAAGCGCTACATAAATCCTCTTCCACCCAATGACATGGCTTCCCTGTTTTCTGAATACATTGACTGCAGTCAGCGTCTGTGCATCCACAAACCCGGCAGGACCTGGAGACATAGTTTTCTTTGTTTCTAAGCGCAATGACATCCTCGTCATAATCATGGTTTACAAACAAAAGCGCTATCCATGGTTTCAATTGCGGTTCATCGGGATATAGCTCCTTAAATGCCTCGATTTCGTCATCTGAATTCACCCGGTCTATTTCGAAATCCGGATGGATTCCTACCAGGGAACCATCTCCGGTGTCATCATATCCGTTTTGCTGCCAATCAAAGACTGCCACTTCCATATCGGCCGGATATTCCTGCAGCTTTGCAATGAGCTCTGAATTTTTCATATTAATTCTGTTTTTGTTTGTTCATTTTCTTCGTCTGGTACAAACTCTATTTTTGAAGGCATAATCACGTATATATCATATTTGCCCTGGCACTTGTCGATCTGAGAATGATAAATTGATTTCATTTTTAGTCCGGCTGCCTTTATCAGTGATTCCCGGTATTCTAAATTTTCAGCCCACTTCATCCGGTCATCATAATCCGGAATCGAAATCGTTTCCCCGTGAAACATATACCCCCGTAGCCACAGCTGCATTTCAAATTCCATATACCAGCATGCATGCATCGCGGCTATGCTCGTTTGTCGGTTTATCGTACCCGGTGATCGATTTAAAATATTCAGCCTTCACTTTGGTTTTATTATTCTTTGGAGGTACCAGCTCGTAATCAATTCCAAGATCTTCCAGGAAGTCTTCCCAAATCGACGCATCACGCTTTACACTGCCGGCGCCTTCCCGCCGAGCCAGTTCTGTCTTAATATCCTTTTGCCGCGGGATCCATTTACGCAGCCTGGCATCCTCGATTCGTACCAGGATAGAACCACTCGATCTGTCATTCAGCTCCTTTACGATATCCATTGCTTCATGAATTTTAACCGTCTCGAGCACATAGATGTCATTATCCTTTTTCTCCCAACAGGCAATTCCAGTGTTGTCGCCCGTATCAATTCCAACATAATACCGGTATGTTTTGGTTCTGAATTTAATTTTCGGCATAGAATACGGCCTCCGATCCGATTTCTTTTAGGTCCTTAAAGAATTCAATCACTCCTATTTTCTTCATATAGGGAAGCAGGTTTGCTTCGTTTACCTCAATCTTTTTTTCGATCAGAATTTCGGTAGCCTGGTTACGGATCTTGCCTTTACGATCATCGGGAAAGCCCATGCGGTTTGCGTTCTTTAAGTAGTTGTAATGCATCACGTCCACGCTGATAATCGTACAGTGTTCGGGGTTCTCCAGGTATCGCCCAAAAAGGAAGTTGATTTCGCTGGCCACTTTGTCGATTTTAGGTACAGGTGTTTCGATTTTCTGTACAGAATTTTCATTTTCAGCCATTTTATTTCCAGAAATGGGCGAAAAATTTCCATTTAACCGATTTCGAATCCAGTTCCGGCATGCGGCCTTCCAGTCTTTAATCGGCTTCCCGCGGCCTTGCACCCATCCGTTGGCTGTATAATGATCCATCAGCGTATCAGCTTCCATGAAACATTTATCTTCCGGCCAGCAAACCGGCTTGGATGTGTCACCCATTAATTTTTTGAAATACTGTCTTACTTCCTCATGGGATGGAACAATAAAAACTTTTTTTGGAGCTGGCACCGCAGGTGCCCCTGAATCATTTCCTTTACTTTTATTTACTCTACTTTCCTTTACTTTACTTTGTGTACTTTCTCCGTGAGTTTTTGTTATTTCCTCCGGAGTAAATCCCGTTTCTTCCGGAGTTTTTGCAGAAATCACCAATTCCGGTCGCATCTGAACATCTTTTCGTTTCGCATCTACGACTATCCGGAGCCACCGTTTTTGCACTCCATGAGATGTTAATACTCCGGAGTTTTTATATATTTCCCGGTGGAATATTCCCTCGGAAAAGCATGTTTCCACGATGGTTTTAATTTGTTCCACATCCACTCCAACCTCTTTTGAAAACAGGTAAATATTCTTTTCGGACCAATCACAGTAATAACCATCCACCATATAAATTTTGCGCCACAGCTTTACGAGCACTCCGTAACCCGAAATGCCGTGCTTCGCTTCCAGGTAATTCAGGCTATCTTCCTGCACACAATCAATATTAAAATATTCAAGGCCTTTCTTCAGATGCCGACCCATATTTCACTGTTTTTGAAAATTTACATTCGTCAGCTGCCGCCCATTGTTCCAGATCGAAAGAAGTCCAGTATTTGTTTCCTGGATCCTCATGGTTTCGATCTTTCCGAAAAACCGGATATTACCTCCGAGATCAACCACCCAGGCAGAATTCTTTTCCGGGTGAGGTCTCATGCACCTTCCCACTATCTGATAATATAAAGCCAGTGACATCGTACTCCGACCGATCAGGACCGCGCTAAGCTCCGGGTAGTCGAAGCCGGTCGTAAGAACGCCGACGTTTATTACACACCGGATTGTGCCTGCCTTAAATCGCATTAAAATGCGGTCTCTGACACACTGATCAGTTTCACCGGTGATGACAACGGATCCCGGTATTTCAGCAGCGATCTTTTGAGCTTCTGAAATCAGTGAGCAGAATATTAACAGGTTCGGACGTTTACTCAAAAGCCTATTTCCATATCCAGCCGTGATCTTCGGCATATTGATTTTAGACAGATAAGTCTTTAGACTCTGATCTGTGAAGTCGGTCCCGGATGAATTCATTTCCAGCTGGCCGCGGTCTATGACATCGAAACTGAAATATTCAAGTTTTGATAAATGCCCGGCATTGAAAAGAACATCGTTCTGGATATAATAAATGGCCTTATTGAAAATTCTTGGATTTGTCCGGGTAAGGAATTTCAACATGGCGCCGTCGAAACTGGAGGTTAAACGATATGGCGTTGCTGTGAGACCCATCACTCGGGCGTCTTTATCCAGACTCTTTATAAAATCGTGATACATGCCGGATTCTGCGTTCACCAGGTGACACTCATCAATGATCACGTATTTGAATTGCTTAAACAGGTGGTGCTTCCTGGCCACGCTGCCGATTGTTGCAAACGTGACCTGGTCGATATGCTTCAGGCCGGCAGAGGATGAATATATTCCAGCACGGTATCCATATGAACTAAACTTCGCGAAATTCTGCTGCAGGATTTCCTTGGACGGCTGGAATACGATCGTCTTTTCGTTCAATTTGGAAGCGATATTGGCAATCACGACCGATTTGCCGGAACCCGTAGGGAGGATCTGCAGGGCGTTATACTTCTTCTTTTCATGGAAGAAAGAAACCGCCCTGTCGATCGCTTCGGTCTGATATTGTCGGGGAATGAAACTCACACCTTGGCGTTTTTAAAATACTCGTTCTCAGAATCGTCGAGGTTATCAAATATTTTTGCCTGTTTTGGATCCGGCTTTTCTTCATCATCTTCGGTTTCCACAGGAGTATACTTACCCTCCTTGTAAAGACAAACCTCATCCCGAACCCAGTCGATGGTATATTTTAACTCGGCATAATGCTTATAGGATGATAGATTATCCATAGCAACTTTCGGCATTTCCACAGCCTGCCGGCCGAGGCCTTTGATGTATTTTGTACCGGTCAGGACAATGGATTCACTATCAAACGCACCAGAAATCTTGAAGCCAGTGAGCTGGAAAAGAAGGGCGTATTCATGGACCTTGATTTCGTTAATGTTAGTAAACTTTACCTTGCCTATTTTGAAGATATCATCCATCAGTGCCAGATGAATATTCATTTCTGCCCAGGCTTCCTCGAGATCTGATTCTATAATTCCCTTTCCTTTAACGTTGTGGATGTCACCAAGGCCGACGCCTTCTGTTATTTCATATCCGTAATTCACAAAGCCATCTTTCAATGTGGCGTTGAGGATCCGGTAGGATCGGTCCGGAATACTGGGCTTGTAATTGCTGATGCTCAAAATCTTCGCAGCATCTAAAACAATCGGATTTTCCTGAGAACCTTTTTTTGTCATAACTGATTTTTTATTGTGTTTTTAACTTCTGCAAGACTGTCTGTGTTCGTATTTTCGCCTGGCTTCTTCGATATCTGTTCCCACCGGTACAAGGATGTATGTTTTACGATCCACCTTAACGGATATCATTTTGGTGAGGTCCCGTTTCATGGTCTTAAACGATTTCTCAGATTCCCGGACAAGCTTTCTGGTCATTTGATTCCGCACGATCCTTGAAATAATTACAGGCTTCTCCTTCTCGGCATTGGCTTTTGCCAGCTGCTGTACCTTAATGGCTTTAGCCTTTTTATGCGACTTCTGCGCCGCCTCAATTGCTTGAGTAGTATCTGGAGAGAACAGTTTAAGCTTCATCGTGAATTATCAATTGCCAGAATTCTGTTTTACTATCTTTTGTGACAAGAGCTTTGTCAGCAAACTCGAACGATTTAGATCCCTTCTCAAAACCGAACGCATCAAAAAGAGCCTTTATCAGGACGGAGTGGCCAAACTTCAGATACTTTTTATCGTGGCTGGCTGCCAGTTCAA
>Ga0206904_1178_pt1 | contig 15252 bp, 15 predicted proteins | sample Alteio_BWOrgHeat_42_FD_152981 | JGI IMG/M metagenome (GOLD analysis project Ga0206904, IMG submission 152981) | Enriched cells from forest soil in Barre Woods Harvard Forest LTER site, Petersham, Massachusetts, United States -... | ecosystem: Environmental > Terrestrial > Soil > Temperate forest >...
CCGGCGCTTTTGTATTTTTAGTTCTTGGCGTTACCCATTTACTGGGACCGCGACGGAACACAGAGGAAAAACTAAAGAATTTCGAGAGCGGAATCGAATCCGTCGGAAATGCCCGTCAGCCGATGGCCATTAAATATTTTTTGGTTGCCATATTATTTGTGCTTTTCGACGTGGAAGTGATTTTCTTCTATCCCTATGCAGTGAATTTCAGGGCCCTTGGATGGAGCGGATTTGGAGCCGTGATGCTGTTTGTAGTGTTCTTCCTCATCGGATATATATATATTATTAAGAAGGGCGCTTTGCAGTGGGAGGACTGATTTAAAAGAACCCGGAGGCTTCCCCGATTGTTATGATAAAGAACCTCTACGCTCCGTTGACAGATAGTCGCTAAATGTTTATAACATGTCCAGACCAGTACGATTTAATGTGAACACGGTACCAGCAGATACGAAAAACAGTATCAGCATGGTGGATATGCCCGAAGGGCATACCGGTGACGGTTTTTTTGCAACCAAACTGAGCGATGCGGTTGGACTCGCCCGGAAAAATTCGATGTGGCCCCTTCCTTTCGCCACTTCCTGCTGTGGTATTGAATTCATGGCCACGATGGCCTCCCATTACGACCTGGCCCGCTTTGGCGCCGAACGGCTTGGATTTTCCCCCAGGCAATGCGATTTGCTGATGGTTATGGGTACCATCGCTAAAAAAATGGGTCCCATATTAAAACAGGTTTACCTGCAGATGGCTGAACCGAGATGGGTGATGGCCGTGGGTGCCTGCGCTTCTTCCGGAGGTATTTTTGATTCTTATTCTGTTTTGCAGGGAATTGATCAGATCATTCCCGTGGATGTATATGTTCCCGGTTGCCCGCCCCGGCCCGAAGGAATACTGGATGGATTCATGCGTATCCAGGATCTGGTGGGCGAAGAATCCTTCCGGAGAAGAAATGGTGAACAGTACCGGGAGCTGATGCAGAGCTATGGGATCAAGTGACCTGCGGTCACTTGATCAGTATGGGAGTATGGGAGTATGGGAGTATGGGAGTATGGGAGTATGGGAGTATGGGGAGTGATTTTTAATGTTGCAGTTTGAAAGTAAGTATTTGGTAAAATATAATTAACGGAGAATGGATAGTATGGGCATCGGGATTCCACTCCCATACTCCCATACTCCCATACTCTTAACTTGGATTCCTTGGATAACGCATATATAAAGCAAAGACTGACAGAACAATTTGGGGAAATGGTTTCTCAATTTGAAGAGCCATACGGAATGCTCAGTTTCGAGACGCCGAAAGAACTCAATCTGAAAATACTTCAGTTTTTGTATGATGATCCGGAGTTGGGGTTTCAGTTTCTGACCGATCTGACGGCTGTTCATTATCCCCATCAGCCCGGGCGTGAACTGGCTGTGGTTTACCACCTCCATAACCTCGTTGACAATATCCGGATCCGGTATAAAGTATTTACAGATATCGAAACACCGGATGTATTCACCGCCACGAAATTATACGAAGCGGCAAACTGGATGGAAAGAGAGACCTATGATTTTTATGGGATCAATTTTGTGGGCCATCCGAACCTCAAACGGATCCTGAATGTGGATGAAATGAATTATTTTCCGATGCGCAAGGAATTTCCACTGGAAGATCAAACGAGAATAGACAAAGATGATGCGATGTTTGGAAGATAGAGGAAAGTATGGGAGTATGGGAGTATGGGAGTGTGGGAGTGCAATTGAAAAAAATGAATTCAATAAAAGATAAAATACAGGAGAAGGACAGTATTTGGAATTGGGAACCCACTCCCATACTCCCATACTCCCATACTCCCATACTTCACCGATGGACCATCACATAAAGCTCCCCGAGGGCAGCATAGAAAAAACGACGACCACGCTGAACCTGGGTCCCACCCACCCGGCGACACATGGCGTATTCCAGAATATTCTGGAACTGGACGGGGAACGAATCGTTTCGGCTGAGCAAACCGTTGGATATATTCACCGGGCATTTGAAAAAATCGCAGAAAGAAGGCCGCTCTATCAGATTACGCCGCTTACTGACCGTCTGAATTATTGTTCATCCCCTATTAACAATATGGGCTGGCACCTGGTATGTGAAAAGCTGCTGCGCATCAAAACTCCGAAACGCGTGGATTATATGCGTGTCATCATCATGGAACTGGCGCGGATCTCCGACCATCTGATCTGCAACTCCGTGGTGGGTGTGGACTCCGGGGCGTTCACCGGTTTCCTGTATGTAATGCAATACCGCGAACTCATTTATGAAATCTATGAGGAGATTTGCGGATCACGACTGACAACGAATATGGGCCGCATCGGGGGATTTGAAAGAAATTTCAACTCAACCGTTTTTGAAAAACTGGAACGGTTTCTCAAAGAATATCCGGACGTTCTCCGAGAATTTGAAAACCTCTTTACACGTAACAGGATCTTTATGGACCGTACCATCGGCACCGGTGGGATCAGTGCGGAAAGAGCCCTGAATTATGGATTTACCGGACCCAACCTGCGTGCGGCAGGCGTGGACTATGACGTTCGGGTGCACACACCTTATTCCAGTTACGAGGACTTTGATTTCGAAATACCCGTGGGCAAAACAGGAGATACCTACGATCGTTTCCTCGTTCGCAATCAGGAAATGTGGCAGTCATTAAGAATTATTGAACAGGCTTATAAAAAAGTTCAGGAATTCAAAGGAGCCGACGCAGAAATTTATCATGCCGACGTTCCTGAATATTTTCTACCGAAGAAATCGGACGTATATACGAAAATGGAAGCCCTGATCTGGCACTTCAAGATTGTTATGGGAGAAACGGAAATTCCTCCGGGTGAAGTGTATAATAGTGTGGAAGGCGGAAACGGTGAACTTGGCTTTTACCTGATCAGCGACGGCGGCCGCGCCCCGTACCGACTGCATTTCCGGCGGCCCTGTTTTATTTATTACCAGGCATATTCAGAACTGACCCGGGGAGCGATGCTGAGCGACGCCGTACTGACGATGAGCAGCCTCAACCTGATTGCAGGAGAGATGGATGCTTAGGAAAGTATGGGAGTATGGGAGTATGGGAGTGAATTTATTAATTGAAAATTATTAATGTTGGAAAGAGAATTTAGTTCCGTTTCATTTCCTCCGGACAAACTGGCCAAAGTAAAAGAACTGATCGCCAGATACCCGGAAGGCAAACAGAAAAGCGCCATACTGCCGGTTCTTCATCTGGCACAGGAACATTTTGGGGGATGGCTCAGCACCGAAGCAATGGACTATGTGGCGGAACTTCTCAACATCCTGCCCGTTGAAGTGTATGAAGTGGCTACCTTCTACTCCATGTACAACCTCAAACCGGTTGGTAAATATGTGTTCGAAGTCTGCCAGACCGGCCCCTGCATGATCAACGGCTGTGATGAGATCATCCAGTATATCAAGACAACCTTAAATATCGGCGTAGGTGAAACCACCCTCGACGGCATGTTCACGTTGAAAACGGTCGAGTGCCTGGGCGCCTGCGGCTATGCACCCATGATGCAGTTGGGAAAATCGTACAGGGAACATTTGACAAAGGAAAAAATAGATTCAATTATTGCCGAGTGCCGGAAATTTGCATCCGTAAATAATTAATGCATGAATCGAATTTAATAATATTGGCCTGGATTTAATTTTCATATCAGCATGGCAAGAAAATTATTACTGGATAAAATCGGCATCGAAGGGATACGTTCATACGAAGTATACCGTCGTGAGGGCGGTTACAAAAGTGTGGAAAAGGCACTTACCACCATGTCGCCCGACATGGTAACGGACGAAGTAAAAAAGAGCGGACTGCGTGGCCGCGGCGGTGCAGGATTTCCGGCCGGAATGAAATGGAGTTTTATTGCCAAACCGGAAGGCGTTCCCCGTCACCTGGTATGCAATGCGGATGAAAGCGAGCCGGGTACTTTTAAGGATCGTTACCTGATGGAATTTCTTCCGCACCTGCTGATCGAAGGGCTGATCGTTTCTTCCTATGCCCTGGGCAGCCATGTAACGTATATCTATATACGCGGCGAATATGCCTGGATTATCGATATTTTAGAAACCGCCATCAGCGAGGCGAAAGCAAACGGCTTCCTCGGCAAAAATATTTTGAGCTGCGGTTTTGACCTCGAGATCTATGTACACCGGGGTGCCGGCGCCTATATCTGCGGGGAGGAAACAGCGCTGCTGGAAAGCCTTGAGGGAAAACGCGGAAACCCCCGCATCAAACCACCCTTCCCGGCAGTAAAGGGCGCCTGGGACAGACCAACCGTGGTAAACAATGTGGAAACGCTGGCGGCCGTTGTGCCCATCATTAATATCGGTGGGGAAGAGTATGCAAAGATCGGTGTTGGAAAATCCACCGGTACAAAGTTGATTTCTGCCTGTGGGAATATTAATAAGCCGGGTGTCTATGAAATTGACATGACGATTTCGGTGGAAGATTTTATTTACAGCGACGAATACTGCGGCGGTATCGCCAAAGGAAAAAAATTAAAAGCATGTATCCCGGGCGGATCTTCCGTACCCATCCTGCCCGCTAACCTTTTACTGAAAACAGTAAAGGGAGAAAAAAGACTAATGAACTATGAAAGTTTATCGGATGGCGGTTTTGCCAAGGGCTCCATGCTGGGTTCCGGTGGATTCATCGTGCTGGACGAAGACCAGTGCGTCGTAAAAAACACGTTGACGCTGGCGCGGTTTTACCGTCACGAAAGTTGCGGACAATGTTCACCCTGCCGGGAAGGAACCGGATGGATGGAAAAGATACTGACCAATATCGAATACGGAAAAGGAAAGAGCAGTGATATTGATCTGCTTTGGGATATACAACGAAAAATAGAAGGGAATACGATTTGTCCGCTGGGAGACGCCGCTGCCTGGCCTGTGGCCGCAGCAATTCGTCATTTCCGCGATGAGTTCGAATGGCATGTGGCAAATCCGCAGGAAAGTCAGAAAAGAAATTTTGGGCTGGCCCATTATGCAGATCCCCTGGAATCTGCCGTGGCAGCCGTTTAGAAAACGTTATGCGTTTCGCGTTAAGCGTTAAACGTTCAGCTTTAAACGTTCAGCGTAAAGTGTTAAGCTTAAAAAAATGGCCGAAGAAAAGAAAATGTTTAAGATCACCATCGACAATATTGTGATCGATGTGGAACCCGGTACGAGCATCCTCAACGCCGCGCGCAAGATCGGTGGCGATGTGGCTCCGCCTGCCATGTGCTACTATTCTACGCTGAAAGGCAGCGGCGGAAAATGCCGTACCTGTCTGGTGGAAGTAGCCGCCGGATCAACCGCCGACCCAAGGCCGATGCCCAAGCTGGTGGCGAGCTGCCGCACCAACGTAATGGACGGTATGATCGTAAAAAATATTACCAGCGAAAAAGTTCTGGATGCCCGCAAAGGCGTGGTGGAATTCCTGCTCATCAATCACCCGCTGGACTGCCCGATCTGTGACCAGGCAGGAGAATGTTCACTGCAGGATCTGAGTTACCAGCACGGCGCCGAAGCCACACGCTACGAATTCAAAAGACGCACATTCGAAAAACACGATATCGGTCCCTATATCCAGTTACACATGACGCGATGCATACTTTGCTACCGCTGTGTTTTTGTTGCCGATCAGCTCACACAAAAACGGGAACATGGAATCCTGGACCGTGGGGATCATTCCGAAATAGCTACTTATATACATAAAGCACTGGAAAGTGATTTTATCGGAAATGTGATCGACGTTTGCCCGGTAGGGGCGCTTACCGACAAAACATTCCGCTTCAAGAACCGTGTATGGTTTCTGAAACCACAGGACGCACACCGCGACTGCCCGAAGTGTTCCGGAAAAGTAACCATCTGGAACCGGGGCGAAGAAGTATACCGCGTCACCGCAAGAAAAGATGAGTGGGGCGAGGTGCACGATTATATCTGTAACGAATGCCGTTTCGAAAAAAAGAAAACAAGCGACTGGGTAATTGAAGGACCCACGCTGATAAGCCGTCATTCAGTGATCTCGGCCGGACATTATGTGGGAACTGTAAAACCGCAGGAAGTGATGCCCGAGGTTATGGATGGACGAAAGCCTAAATTATTGATGGATATTCACAGTGTGAGTGAAGTAAACCGTCCGGAAATTGATTTGTCTGTCATCGAAGGACCAGCACATTCAACGGATTTTAAAACCGATCATATCCATTTTAATCCGAAAGCGAACCCCTGACAGCATATATTAAACAGATCAAATGCATGTACTTCTGACAATAGACTGGTTCCTGATCATCGAGAAGGCGATTCTTATTTCCATCATCATCGGAGTTTCACTAATTGTGGCTATGTATGAAACCTATGCGGAAAGAAAAGTAGCCGCTGTAATCCAGGACAGGCGCGGACCGAACCGTGCCGGTCCGTTTGGAATACTTCAACCCCTGGCAGACGGCCTGAAATTATTCATGAAAGAGGAGATCGTTCCAAATCTTTCCAATAAATTTTTATTTATCCTGGGTCCGGGTATCGCCATGTTAACGGCAATGATGACGAGTGCCGTGGTGCCCTGGGGCGGAAATATTCACGCGTTCGGACACGATATTCCCCTGCAGATTGCCGATGTGAATATTGGTATCCTCTATATTTTCGGTGTGGTCAGCATGGGCGTTTATGGTGTGATGATTGGCGGATGGTCGTCCAATAATAAGTTTTCCTTACTGGCTGCCATTCGTGGCGCTTCGCAGATCATTTCCTACGAGCTGGCGATGGGCCTTATACTGATTGCGATGCTCATGCTCACGGGTTCGCTGAGCCTGCATACGATCGTATTACAGCAGCTGGATCATAAATATTATGTCTTCTACCAACCGCTCGGATTCTTAATATTCCTGGTTTGTGCTTTCGCAGAATGTAACCGGACACCATTCGATCTATCCGAAGCTGACAGTGAACTGAACATGGGATATCACCTCGAATATTCTTCCATGAAACTCGGATTTTACCTGTTCGCGGAATACGTGAACATGTTTATCAGTTCGGCAGTGATGGCTACAATTTTCTGGGGCGGTTACGATATTCCCTTTGTGAATGATGTGAATTTTGGTTTGCACCACGGGCAAAACTGGCTGGCATTTTGGGAAGTAATCAGTTTGTTTTTCAAGATTTGCATTTTTATATTCTTTTTCATGTGGGTTCGCTGGACGATCCCCCGGTTCCGTTATGATCAGTTGATGAACCTGGGTTGGAAAGTGATGATCCCATTGGCTATTTTAAATATGGTAGTGACCGGTTTTTTGATATTATACAGACAGCATGGATTGTAAAACCTGCTTTTAGCGTTTAGCGTTGCGCGTTGAGCGTTAAGCGTTCCGCGTTAAAGAGAAATTTGGTGGGATGAGGCGATAAAAATTATTTTTGCAAAAATTATGAAGTCACTTACGTCGAAAGCAAAACAGGTTGAGCGCAAACCTATGACGTTCTGGGAAAAATTATATATCCCGGCAATTGCCAAAGGTATGTCCATTACGTTTGGTCATATATTCAAAAGAAAGCCAACCATAAGCTACCCCGAACAGACGAGACCATTCAGTCCCGTTTTCCGCGGCGTTCAGGTATTGAACCGCGACGAAGAGGGACGTGAGCGTTGCACGGCCTGTGGATTATGCGCCGTAGCCTGTCCCGCGGAAGCGATCACCATGGAAGCGGCTGAACGTTTACCGGGTGAAGAAAATTTATACCGGGAAGAAAAATATGCGGTAAAATACGAGATCAACATGTTGCGCTGTATCTTCTGCGGATTATGTGAAGAAGCCTGCCCCAAAGACGCTGTTTATTTATCTGAAACCATGGTGCCGTCCAACTATAGCAGAAAAACATTTATATATAGTAAACAGGAGTTGCTGATTCCGAATCCGCTGACGGATCCGGAAGCCTATGCAAAAGCCAAGGGGAACAGACCTGAAAAAAACGATTGATGAGCGCCACGCAATTTCTATTCTGGTTATTGAGTATTCTGGCTTTATTCAGCGCCATCATGATGGTGGTGAGCAAGAATCCGGTGCACAGTGTACTATGGCTGATCATGGTATTTTTTGCAATCTCCGGACATTATGTTTTACTAAACGCGCAGTTTCTCGCCATTGTAAACCTGATTGTTTATGCAGGCGCCATCATGGTGCTCTTCCTGTTTGTGATCATGCTCATGAACCTGAATGCCGAAACCGAACCACAAAAAAATAAATGGCTGAAGATCGCCGGTGTGATCGGCGGGGGCGCCTTATTGCTGGTACTGGTAGCTGCTTTAAAAGATGCAGACCTTCATAACCGGATGGCCGAAACCGGCAAGGGCGATATCGGTCTGATCCATCAGTTGGGCATGGTGTTATTTAAGGATTACGTGATCCCATTTGAGATCAGTAGTGTGCTGTTTCTTTCGGCGATGGTTGGCACCGTCGTGATCGGAAAAAAAGAGTAGAGGAAAGTATGGGAGTATGGGAGTATGGGAGTGAGATTGCAAATAGATTAAATATTTTAAAATGACAATTCATAAAGTGATATATAAAAAAACACTCCCATACTCCCATACTCTCACACTCTCATACTAAAAAAAGATGCCCATAAACTACTATATCTTCCTCTGTGTCGCTTTGTTCTGCATCGGCGTGGCCGGAGTGCTGACGCGACGCAATGCCATCATCATTTTCATGTGCATCGAACTGATGCTGAATGCCGTGAATTTATTGTTGATTGCTTTTTCGAAAATGCATCATGCAGCGGCGGTTCTGACGGATCCGAACGCAGGCATCAATGGTCAGATCTTTGTTTTTTTTATTATGGTGGTGGCAGCGGCCGAAGTGAGTGTGGGACTGGCAATCATCGCCATGATGTACCGGAATACGCATTCGGTGGATATTAATTTCCTGAATCGCCTCAAGCATTAGGCGTAAGGCGTAAGTCAAGTGTGGTAGTGTGGTAGTGTGGTAGTGTGGTAGTGTAAATAACAAGACAAAATAATTTAGCCAATAACAATAATAATTAACAATTATAAAAAGCCTTGAGCCTTAAGCCTTCAGCCTTCTGCTTTAAGCCTTACGCCTTAAGCCTTGCGCCTTAAATGAGCAACTACATATATCTCGTTCCGCTTTTCCCCTTAATCGGATTTCTGATTAACGGATTGTTCAGACAGTCGATCCCGAAATCGCTGTCCGGCCTGATCGGTTCCGGAGCGATCCTCGCTTCCTTTATCGTGAGTGTAATGATCTTCGTCCAGGTTAAACAGGATGGTTTTCAACCGGTGACTGTAACCCTCTTCCCGTTCATACAGGCAGGAACTCTTAAAATTCCGTTTGCCTTCCTGGTCGATCCACTTTCCACGCTCTTCCTGCTCATCATTACCGGCGTGGGATTCCTGATTCATGTGTATTCCACGTCTTATATGAAAGAAGAAGATGCGCCGGCCTACGCAAAATACTTCTGCTACCTGAACCTCTTTGTTTTTTCCATGCTCCTCCTGGTACTCGGCGCGAACTTCGTAATTCTTTTCATTGGCTGGGAAGGCGTCGGACTCTGTTCTTACCTGCTCATTGGCTACTGGTTTAAAAACATTGAATATGATAATGCGGCGAAAAAAGCCTTTATCATGAATCGCATCGGCGACCTGGGTTTCCTCATCGCCATCTTTGCCATCATCAGCCAGTTCGGTTCGGTATCATTCACCGAAGTATTTCAAAAAGCGCCGTCGGCTTCTACCGGATTCATCACCGCCGTTACATTATTATTATTTGTGGGCGCCACCGGCAAGTCGGCTCAGATACCACTTTATACCTGGCTGCCGGACGCAATGGCCGGTCCCACACCGGTATCGGCGCTCATCCATGCCGCGACCATGGTGACTGCCGGTATTTATATGATTGCCCGCAGTCATGTCTTGTACAATCTGGCGCCGGTCAGCCAGACCGTCGTCGCGGTCACGGGTCTTGCAACCATCATCCTCGCAGCCCTGATTGCCGTGAAGCAGAATGATATTAAAAAAGTACTGGCCTATTCAACCGTCAGCCAGCTGGGATATATGTTCCTGGGCCTGGGTGTGGGTGCATATACCGAAGCCGTATTTCACGTGCTCACACATGCATTTTTCAAGGCGCTTTTATTTCTTTGCGCGGGATCCGTAATTCATGCCATGAGCGGCGAACAGGATATCCGAAACATGGGCGGACTGAAAAAATCCCTGCCCGTTACGCATATCACGTTCCTGATGGGCTGTCTGGCTATTTCCGGGTTGCCCCCCCTTCTCCGGATTCTTTTCAAAAGATGAAATCCTCACCGCTGCTTACGGCAAAAACCCGGTATACTTTATTATAGGTGTTGCCGGAGCCATGCTCACGGCATTCTATATGTTTCGTTTATATGCAACAACCTTTCTTGGAAATTTCCGCGGAACTGAAAAGCAATCCGGACACCTGCATGAAAGTCCGCCGGCCATCACGATCCCATTGATCATACTGGCGATACTGGCGGTGATCGCGGGCTTTGTTGGCATTCCGGAAGTCTTTGCGAAAAATTCCAATGCCCTGGAACATTTTCTTCATCCCGTATTTGCGGGTGGATCAGAAGGGTCCGAATCCATTCCGGCATCCACCGAATGGATGCTGATGGGTGTGTCAACGGTGCTGGCCCTGGCGATGGTCCTCTATGCCCTGTCGCGGTTCAGTAAGAAACCGGAACTGGCAGAACCCACAGGATTCGGCAAATGGATGCGCGATAAATTTTATGTTGACGAAATATATGATGCGCTGATCGTTCGTCCCATCAATGCGCTGGCAGATTTCTTTGACAGTATTGTTGAAAAAAGGATGATCGACGGTCTCGTGAATGGTACGGGAAGACTGGTGCAGTACGGAAGCCGTCAGCTGCGCTACCTGCAAAGCGGTCAGGTGGGTGCTTATGTGCTGCTCATGGTGGTGGGAATAGTTATTTTATTTGTTGTGCAATTGTTTTTGCGAAAATAAATCGTATGGTTCCTGTTTTACTCATCGGGATTCCGCTGCTGGCGGGTCTGATCGGATTCTCGCTGAAAAATGCTGCGGCTAAAAGCTGGGCTTTGTTTGCTTCACTTCTTGTATTGGGGGTGTCCCTGACCGGAATTTGCTTACCGAAGAACAGTAAACAACTCCTGTTCAGCACTGAATGGATGGGAACACTGGGCAGCCGTTTCGCGGTCTCGCTCGACGGAACAGGTCAGATACTCTGCCTGTTGACGGCGCTGGCATTTCCCGTCATCTTTATTTCTACCTGGAAAGAGGAATATAAAAAAGCGAATAATTTTTTCAGCCTGATGCTGCTTTCGCAGACCGGTCTGCTGGGCGTATTCCTGGCAGGTGATGCGTTGCTGTTTTATTTTTTCTGGGAGCTCGCGCTGATACCTGTTTATTTCCTGGCGTCCCAGTGGGGTGGAGAAAAAAGAATCGCGGCCACCTTTAAATTTTTCATCTATACATTCCTCGGTTCATTGATGATGCTGATCGGCATCCTCTATATTTATTTTCATACCCGGGATCATTCCTTTGCACTCAGCGCTTTTTATCAGGCGCATATGCAGATACCCGCCGAAACACAGAGCTGGTTATTCTGGCTTATATTTTTGGCGTTCGCCGTGAAGATGCCCATTTTCCCCTTTCATACCTGGCAGCCGGATACCTATGAACAGTCGCCCTCCGCCGTTACGATGGTGCTGAGCGGGGTAATGGTAAAAATGGGTGTGTTTGGTGTACTGCGCTGGCTGGCGCCCGTACTGCCGATGGGAACCTATATGTGGGGCGACACGGTCTCGGCACTCTGTATCATCGGGATGATCTATGCTTCCCTGATCGCCATGCGGCAGGATGATCTGAAAAGACTCGTTGCTTATTCCTCCATCGCACATATGGGACTCATGTGTCTCGCCATTTTTGCCACCACAGAAGCAGGGATCCAGGGAGTGATGATCCAGATGTTTAATCACGGCATCAACATAATCGGACTGTGGATCGTGGTATACCTGATTGAAAAACAATTTAAGACCCGTAAGATCAGCGAGCTGGGCGGCATCGCCGCTAAGGCGCCGGTGCTCACCACCATGCTGGTCATTATCACGCTGGCCAATATTGCTCTGCCACTTACCAATGCCTTTATCGGAGAATTTTTAATGTTCAGCGGAGTATATTCTTCAAAAGCCACTTCTTATAATGTGGTCTTTACGGTTTGCGCGGCGGTAACGATTATTTTGTCCGCCGTATACATGCTGAACATGGTACAGCGGGTGTTTTATGGTCCTGTAAATGGCCGTACTGAAAATGCAGTGGATATCCGGACAAATGAAAAAATGGTACTCGGATTTCTGGTTATCCTGATCATTGTAATCGGGGTGTATCCCGAACCCCTGTTCCGTCTTACACAGGGAGCCGTGGATTCGCTGTTGGCAAAAATGTACGTTAAACCCTAAAATGAAGAACCAGTAAGATATGAATTCGATCATAACATCGGCTGTTTTAGGAGTGATCATGATGTTCAGCGGAATTTTTCTGAAGAAGAATTCATCTATCGTGACACTGGCCATCGCTGGCATCATTGTGCTGCTCGGCATGGCTGCCCTGGATATGAGCGGATACCACTTTTTTCCGGTGGATACGCATAACATGCTCTATTTCGATGTGTTTGGTCTTTTGTTCAACTGCGTCGCGTTTGCCTGTACACTGGCCTATTTTCTGTTGAACGGGCGCGACATCGCCGCCATCGGAAATAATCCGGGTGAATATTTTGCCCTGATCTTTTTTGTACTCTGCGGTTTATCTATCGCCAGCTCCTTTAACAGCCTGCTCATGCTGTTTATCGGAATCGAGATTATCTCCATTCCGCTCTATATACTAACGGGCAGCGATAAGCGAAATTTAAAAAGCAATGAAGCATCCCTGAAATATTTCCTTATGGGAGCTTTCAGTACGGGGCTCATGCTGCTGGGTATCGCCTTTTTATACGGGGCCGGCGACAAGGGAAGTTTTTTCCTGGACGACCTGGGCATTGGCCGAGTGGCCGGAACGCCCATGATGATGACGGGACTGATCCTGCTGATGTGTTCCATGGCTTTCAAAGTATCCGCGGCGCCTTTTCATTTCTGGACGCCGGATGTGTACGACGGGGCGCCCACCGTGGTCACCTCTTTTATGGCTACGATTGTAAAGGCCGGGGTCTTTATTGCGTTTGTCCGTTTATTCATAGATGCGTTTGGCGACATGAAAGCAGCCTGGCAGATCTTTATTGCCATCATCACCGCCACCACCCTTTTTATCGGCAATATCACCGCTGTTTTTCAGCAGAGCGTAAAACGTATGCTGGCCTATTCCAGCATCGCCCAGGTTGGATTCATGCTTTTTGCCCTGCTCACCCTCAACACACTGGCCAAGGAAGGCATCATATTATATACCGCCGTTTACAGCCTGTCCACCATCGGTTTATTTGCCATCCTGGTGAAAATGAAAGACTTTAGTTTTGACGGCTTTAACGGACTGGCCCGGCAATACCCCATTGTGGCTTTTACCGCGACCATCTTCCTGCTGTCGCTGGCGGGAATTCCCTTAACCGGCGGCTTTATGGCCAAGTATTACATGATCGCGGCCGTCATGAATACGGGCAGTTTCCTGTGGCTGGTGATATTTGCCCTGCTCTGCGCCACGGTAAGCGTATATTATTATTTCCGGGTTATTCAGGCGATGTATTTTAAGGACGGTGTCGCCCAGCAGCTGAACCTGACTCCCGGCTTCAACGGCATGCTGATCCTCCTGGCGGCCATCGTTATCATTTTGGGAATATTTCCCGAATGGCTGATAGGCCGTTTATACATTATTTACCTCTGATTCCAGATTGCTGGAATAAGTCAGGAAAGAATCTTTAAATTAGCCTTGCATTCCATCCACTTATGCGACTACGCGATGTTCTTTCCCTTTCTTTCCGTACGGTCAGGAGCAATAAACTCCGAACCGGTATCACCGTAGCCATTATAGCATTCGGGATCATGGCCCTCGTGGGTATCAACACAGCCATCGATGCCATGAAACAGAAGTTCACGGAGAGTTTTGCTTCCATGGGTGCCAACGGATTCACGATACATTATAAGGACTACCAGTTTTTCGGAAATAACAACCAGGTAACGAAGGCTAAAAAAGGCCAAAAAGAAAAAGCCTCCAATGCTAAAATCCCTATTTCCAAAGAGCAGGCCGAACTCTTCAAGAAAAACTATCATTTTCCCGCCAAAGTATCCATAAACATCCGGGGCGGTAACAGTAATATTGTTTCTTTGGACAGCCGCAAAACCAACCCGACCGTTCAGGTAAACGGCGGGGATGAAAACTATGCGGAACTCAACGGATATACTATAAATGCGGGCCGCTCGCTGAACGATCTGGATGTGGAATCAGGCAGGAACGTATGTGTGCTGGGCAGCGACCTGGTCACAAAATTTTTCGGCGGTAGTCCGGAACGGGCAGTGGAAAAAATCATCAAGGTGAATGGTATTCCCTACCGGATCATCGGCACCATGGAATCCAAGGGCTCCAGCATCGGACGCAGCATGGATAATGTAGTGATCACCTCATATAATAATGTGCGGCGTTTTTTCCTCAGCGGGTCCATCAACTATTTCAACCCGACCCCTTCATTTAATATCCAGGTAAAAGTGCCGGATGTAAACCAGATAAGCCTGGCGATCGGGGAAGCCGAAGGCGTATTTCGTCCTATCCGGAGAACCAATACTACGGATGCCAGCAATTTTGTGATCGATAAGAGCGATCGCTTCGTGGAAGAACTCCTGTCGAACCTTTCGCTGATTACAGTATGTGCGGTGGTGATCGGGGCCATTACCCTGCTGGGTGCAGCCGTCGGGCTCATGAACATCATGCTTGTTTCGGTTACGGAGCGGACAAAAGAAATCGGGCTGGTAAAAGCGATTGGTGGGCGGAAAGGCGCCATTCGTCAGCAGTTCCTGTACGAATCCATAATCATCAGCCTGCTCGGTGCGGTATTCGGAAGTGTGCTGGGCATTCTGATTGGCAATGTATTTTCACTGGTTCTGAATACAGGATTTGTATTTCCATGGATCTGGCTTTTTCTTGGCATGGCTATTTGCACAGGGGTCGGCATACTGGCCGGACTATATCCTTCCTTAAAAGCATCCCGGTTAAATCCCATTCAGGCTTTACGCTATGAATAAAATA
>Ga0206904_1179_pt1 | contig 15174 bp, 16 predicted proteins | sample Alteio_BWOrgHeat_42_FD_152981 | JGI IMG/M metagenome (GOLD analysis project Ga0206904, IMG submission 152981) | Enriched cells from forest soil in Barre Woods Harvard Forest LTER site, Petersham, Massachusetts, United States -... | ecosystem: Environmental > Terrestrial > Soil > Temperate forest >...
TCGGTGTCGCCAATAGGGCCGACAGGATGCAGTACACCTTCACCGCAACTGCTGAGCATTGCAAGTGATATCAGGATAAACCATTTATGTAGCAAGCCGATTACTCTAAGCATAACGGATTCGTTAGATCTACGAAATCAGATAAAGTTGCTATATGGAAACGGACTATCAGAGTTGCCCGATACCTGGGAGCAAGATGCTGAAAGGCGCAAATTTTATGCCGTAGACCAGTCCCAGTATATTGATTTCAATGCCTTCCTTACGAGCGACAAGCACGCCTAGCAGGCCTTTCAAAGAAATCTGGTACCCGGTTCCGCTGGGCGCTTTGGCATACATATTCCAGCCCGGCAGAAAGTCCTTGCCGATGGCGTCTGACGGCAGCGCCAGCCCCAGTTCCGGAACTTGTCGCGCCACATATGCAGGGAAGGTATTGCTGTTGGGGCCCGGCCACAGCACATAAGGGACAGCATAGGGATAGGATTTTGCCGCTTCGTCAATCTTCGGGATAAGCTTTTCCGCTTCGCTGCCACGTATATCTAAAATGACCCTCGGCTTCTGGTTGTACCAGATGCGATCCGGAATGTCGTGTTCGATGCCAAGAGCGGGAAGCCCGCGAAAGGTACGCCATCCGACTACCTGATACACAGTATAATTTTTGGCATCTTTGGTTTTTGTGGATATCCAGCAATGGGTGGAGAGGGCGCCGCGCCAGTTGAATGCGCGAGCGGAATATACTTGAATAACGGCGTTTTTCTCCGTTTCGGGATTGGGAGCAAGATGTGCGCTGCTGCGATCTGCGGTACGGTAATCCGATCCCAAATCCGCGTGACCGCTAAAAATCATCCAGACCGGCCCAATGAGCGTAAGCAGAAGCAGGATAACAAAAAAGAGTTTCATAGAAAGGGCATATTAGAAGAAAAATAAAAGAGAAGTAGTCATAATGATTAACCATTTCCGTCATACCGCGACTGGATCGCGGTATCTCAGGCAGTATGGCACCTAGTGTAGTGTCTCGCGCAGCATTTTACCTCTCTTTATTACTCTAGAACCGGCCTGCGCGAGAAAACACTACACTTATTATATAATTGGCTAGTGTGCTTTTCGTTTCACGCCTCCAGTATCTTACGTATAGTAAAAATTTACGTGAAACGGCACACTAGTCTGAGATTGCGTGGTCAAAGCCACGCAATGACGGTGATTATAATATTTTGCCTCTTTATACATTGGTTGCTGTAACGGATGCAAACTTAGCCCATGGATGCACGCCGCTGATCACGGCTTTGCCCAGTAGATACCTCGCCATTCAGATATTGCAGCACGCCATAAAGATGGCGGTGCAGATCCCCCGGCTTGCGTCCGGTGATAAACTGCCCATCTTCTACCAGCGCTTCATCTACCCAAGTGCCCCCCGCCTCCTGAATTTCTTTGGCGACTTCCGGCCAGGCGGCAATCTGCTTGCCTTTTACCAACCCTGCAGAAATCAGCACCTGCGGACCATGGCAGATGGCTGCTATCGGCCTGCCGCTTTTGGCAAATTCCTGCACAAAGCTAATGACCGTCTTGTTTTTCCGGAGCTCTGTCGGAGCTTTTCCCCCGGGAATGTAAAGCAGCACATAGTCGTCAGGCTTTACGGCGGTAATAGCCTTGGTATGATTTAGTCCCAGCCCGTGTTTGGCAGCGAATTTTCCTCCCTCAGGCGTTACCACGTCTACGTTGTAACCTGCTTCCGTAAGGCGGTAGTAAGGATAGAAAAACTCGAGATCCTCCGTATCCTCTGCGGTGAGAATAATAATTTTCTGATTCTTTTTTAATCTGTCGGGTATGGGCACTACTTCGTAGTTATCATTCGCTTTACCATTATTTCCGGTAAGCTTATCGAGAACATTCATAAAATCCTCCTAAAATTAATACGGTGGTGAAAATACGCTGAAGCTATCTTTCTATGGCAGTGATCTGGATACACCATGACGATAACAGGATAAGAAGTATATATATGATTATAAGAAAAGGTGATCTTTCCGCATTTAGCATTTTTTAATACCGATACCTTGAAATACCTATAGTTCTTTTAATCGTAAAAAGACAAAATGTTTTTGTCGGTATTTTTTAATCTTGGAATAAAGGAGAATGATTATGAGCGTTAAAGGAAAACTGAAAGAAGCTACCGGTTATGTGGAAGAAGAAACCGGGGAAGCCTTGCATAATGATAAAATGGCGAAAAAAGGCCGTGATCTTCGTAATGAAGGGCGGGTTGAAGATGGGAAGTTCCCTAAAACCACCAAGCCCGGAACTACCAGCGAGAACGCATAACGTTTTTTGTAAGTACCTTTTCCTCTCCCCTCATCCCATCACGGGGTGAGGGATTTTTTACTTTCCAATTATTTTTTACTTTCCAAGTATTACTATCGCTTGGTTCATAAACAACGATTATTGTGCTTCCTGTGCTCACGTATTCTAACATACGCTCCGCATCGGTTTCTCATAATATATTGTTTTCGCTGGCGCGCTAGCGTAATTGGGGGACAGGCTCTGGTATTATTGCATGCACTGAGGCATATAAGAGATTACGTATCCTTCCTGTTTTTATTCCAGCTTTTTACGTTTCCCCACCATTTTTCCACCGTATCCGTCGCTTTTTTCATTACACCAGGATCGCGTTTTTCAAGGCTGTTATTAAGCGCATCTATTTGCTGCTGCATATTATCCAAGGTAGTGTCGCTTTCGGAAGGCAGCGTCTTTTTATAATCTTTCAATGCGGATTTGGCACTACGCAACGTATAACGTGCGCCATCATGATTCCCCTGGCGTAATAAGACACGTGTAAGATAGATATTATCTGCAAGTTTTGCGAATGGCTCTTCAGAGGTGGTGACTTCATTAAGTGATTCCTCGACAAAGTCCTTCAGCTCCCGGCTGGCTTTCTTATAGTCGTCATCGTTGATGTCTTTCTGAGCATTTTGCAAATGCGTTGCTGCCTTTTCCGGATCAATGGAAAGATTAAACATGACTATCTTGACATCGCTCACCGCCGTGCCTTTCGTGCTGGACCAGAACGGTCCCCGCTTATAGGTACGTACGGCATAGGTATCATCCGCGACGGGAATATAATAGCTGCTGCCATTGCCATAAAATACGCGCCCGAATACCGCGCCTGTCATTTCCATGTAATTTCTGATGTTACGCACGGTATCCAGTTCGTGGGATGCCATGTCTACATCATTGAGTGCATCTTCTTTATTCTTATTATCCAACGCCGCGCGCGCTTCCGATACTAAACCTAAAATTTTTCGCGCGGAATATTCAAAAGCGATGTTTTGTGAAGTGGAGGTGAGAGGAGTAATCTGCTGTACGTCATCTGCATTCACAGGTGCTGTCATGATGGTGCTGGCAAGAAGCGCGCACGCCAATGCATAAAAATGAGTTTTCATATGCCTCTCCTTGTTTGAAAATTACAGTCTGGCTATTAGCGCATATGCCATATCAGTTTCCAATAGAGGGCAGCCTCTTATGCATAAGAAAAAAGTAAATTAGAAGAGGGAGAACGGTTATTTTGCCAGGACTAGCTGGGGATCTTTTTGTGTTTCTTCAGATTTTTTATCTACATATCCTTTCGGAGCATTTTCAAGAAGCTTCTTAATCCTGTCGCTTGTTCTGTCATGGTCCAGATCACGCGTTTTAAGGTCGTCAGGTTTCGGCATTTCTCCCCAGTTTATTTTGTCCTCAGCAATCTCACCGGAGCGCCTTTCCAGAATTCTTAATGCATTTACCATGGCTTGTGTCCCGGCAACCTTAGCGCCTGCCGCATCTGCTCTGGATTCTGCCCACCGCTGGTACCAGTTCTGGACGAGTCCGAGGCCGATAATAATAGTTCCTATAAAATTAGTTACGGATAGTATGAAGTTACTGGTGCCCAGTATGGCTCTAAGGGGTTGTGGCTTCTGTTCTTTTGTTACAATGGAGCCATCAAGCAGCCTGTTTAGCGGCCATGACCTTTGCTTGGCTGTTGGAGGAGATGATTTATTAATTATTTTATACGTATCTAGATGCTTGTCGATAAAAGATTTAAGCGCTGCAAACATTCCTACAAAGAATACTATGTTTGCTAACTTAAACACCAGATCGCGGAATAGGTGTTTATGGTGGTCAAGCTCATGCCCCATCACCGCCTTAACTTCGTTATGCATCAGAAGTTTTCCCGTTTTCGGGTCTGGTTCCGGGAGCGACATATTCTCCAGTAGATCGGTAGAGAACATGATTTCACTGGTGTGGCCTTCGCTTGCCGCATTGGGAATGTAATTGGCGTAGATAAGCAGCTTGGGGACTTTTTTTATTCCCATTTCCAGGCAGGTCTCGTTTAGTATATCAAGAAGCTCTTTTTCCCGAGGTTCGGAAGGACGGGCCACCCAGATATGCATGCCTTTCAAATCGCTGTTCTTTACGGTCCGTGATACCTCGCCGGATTGTTCCTCAGCCGGAACGTTCCAGTGTTTGGCCACGCTGTCATAGGATGGCGGGGCCAACGAATGGAACATGGGATTGAACATATGCAGAAAGCGATTCCAGAGGTCAAATTTCATGCTGCATTACCAGATTACTGCTAACGGCAGAATATGTGAGGTACTTTTCAGTGACAATTTTTGTAAACCATGACACATCCCGCGCTTATCCGGAGGGGGAATATTCCATTCTGTCGAAGAGGTTTCTATAGAGGGAACTGCCATAATACACCGATAAATTATACTGTATTCTAACAGCAAACCCGCTATATAAGTGTGAAGATTTTGTGACAGAAAAGAGGGTTATGGCGGAAAAATGGGCGCTGGGATTAATGAGCGGCACGTCACTGGACGGCATAGATACCGCGCTTATCCGTACGGACGGCAATGAAATACTGGAAATCGGTCCGGGACTTACCCTGCCTTTTGAAGAGAAGCTGCAGGCACGCATCCGCGAGGCGGTCTATATGCGTGGGGACATTGCCGCCATCGAGCGCGATATTACCCTGGCACATGTGGAAGCAGTCAAAACGCTACTGAAGGCCGCCGGGATAAAACCACGCGAGGTGATGGTGGTAGGCTTTCACGGGCAGACCATAACTCACCGCCCGCATGAGGGCATCACCTGGCAGGTTGGCAACGGCGCATTGCTGGCCGAAAAAACCGGGATTGATGTGGTCTGTGATTTCCGCAGGCGCGACGTGGCGGCGGGCGGGCAAGGCGCACCGCTGGTGCCGCTGTTTCATGCCGCGCTGGTCAAGCATATGGATTTACCGGTGGCGGTGCTCAATGTCGGTGGCATTGCCAACGTGACCTGGGTTGGGCGATCGGAGGATACCGGCGACGATATACTGGCGCTGGATATTATTGCCTTTGATACTGGCACCGGAAATGTCCTGCTCAACGAATGGGCGTTGCATCATACGGGCATCGCGATGGACAGGGGGGGGAAGCTGGCGCTTGCCGGAAAGGTAAATGAGAAGGCGCTTGCACACTATCTTTCCGATGTGTTTTTTAGCCTAAATCCACCTAAATCGCTGGATCGCAATTATTTCACGCTTGACCCGCTGGGCGACCTTTCCAGGGAAGACGGCGCGGCGACACTGGTTGCCTTTGCCGCGGAATCCATCGCGATGGCGCAACATCATTTTCCGGTTCCTACCCGTAACTGGTATGTCACAGGCGGTGGGCGGCATAACCCTGCTTTCATGCGGGCGCTGGCGGAAAGGCTCAAAAACGTGAAGCCGGTAGAAACGTTGGGGTGGCACGGCGATTCCCTGGAAGCGCAGGCATTTGCCTATCTGGCGGTGCGCTCTGTCAAGAGACTGCCTATTACTCTGCCCACTACCACTGGAGCGGTAAGGGCCGTCACTGGCGGTGCTTTTTACGCAGCATAAAACAAATTCATTGCACCTTGTCTGTCTCCGTTACACGTAACACGCCACGCACAACGAATTTATGCATTTAAGCAACAGTACAATCCAACAAATAGTTAAGAATCTATTAACAGGCACAATTTGTGTTTACAATTTGTCAGTAAGACCAGATAATCTGCGAAAAATACAGACAGTGGTGCGTGTAATTTATGTTCTGGATCTTCTGGAGGCATCTCCTTATGGGAGAAAATGCGGGGGATATTTTTGCCAATAGCAGGGCGCGGCAAAAGCCCGTTTATTATAACCGCACGGTGTGTCTGGAGAATGACACAAAGACGGAAGTGCACCCGGCCAATGATCTGGCGGCCACTATCTCGGCATTCGGCAATGATGTATTCTGTATTGTGGATGAAACGTTCAGATGCCTGTATTTGTCGGGCAACTGGCAGATCATCAGCGGCATCCCGGTACATGAAAGCATAGGCTATCACCTAAGAGAACTGGTGTTTCCTGAGCATCTGCCTATGATCATGGGGTATCTCTCGCTCGCTGATAATAATGCCTCCCCTCTACGTTTCCAGATAAAACACGCGGATGATAACTGGCACTGGTGCGAGATGCAGTTCACCGAAACGGGGGAGGTGGAGGAGACCGGGGAGCCCTATTATAAGTGCCTGCTGCGTAATGTGAATGAGTTGGTACATGCCCAAAATAGTTTTGAGCGGGCGAAGCTGGAAGCGGATATCGCCAACCGATCGCGTTCGGAATTCCTGGCCAATATGAATCATGAGTTGCGCACGCCGCTCAATGCCATTATCGGGTTTGCGCAGATGATGGAGAACGGCGTATATGGCGATATCGGACACCCAAAATACAGCGATTATGTCGGCAATATACAGACAAGCGGCCTTACATTGCTTTCCAAGGTCAATGATCTGATTGAAATCGCCAATATCGATTCCGGGCGTATGGTGCTGGAGGAAGCCGGTTCCGACCTTATTGCCATCATCCGCAGCGCCGTAGAACTCCATGCCCATCGTGCACTTTCCGAACAAGTGACGCTGCGTAAGCACCTGCCGAATCAGCCACTGGCCGCTATCGTGGATCGCGTGCGCATATTGCAGGTCTTAACTAACGTGATTTCTAATGCTATAAAGTATAACAAGGCAGGCGGAACGGTCGATATTACGTGTGAAAAGCGTAAGGACGGCGGTATTGCCATTATAGTGGATGACAGCGGAAGCGGTATTTCTGCGTCGCATCTGAAGCGGATTTTGTCTGCTTTCTCCCAGGATAACAGCTTTTTTGCCCGCACGCGCGACTGTGTAGGTCTGGGGCTTGCGCTTTCCAAGGAAATTGTAAAGCTGCATCAGGGCAGGATAGAGATAGAGAGCGAACCTGGCGAAGGAACACGGGTGGAAATCCTTCTGCCGCCGGAACGGGCAGTGAAAGCGGGGAAAAAACTTGAAACTGCCAATACGTATCTCGTAGACTGACCTTTATGGCAGATATACGCAGTACTATTCTTGAGCATGCGCTCCCCTTGGTGCCATTCGATGGATGGAGCAATTATACGCTGCAGGAAGCGGCAAAGCGCGCCGGTCTCAGAGAGGTTGCGGTAAAGCAGGCGTTCCCGGGAGGCGTCCGGGAATGCGTTGCCTATTTTCTTGCTGAGGAAGACAAGGCGTTGGAAGCAGAGTTCCCTCCAGAGAGGCTCGCAGGCCTGCGTATCCCGGGACGTATTGAGACTTTGATATTGGCGCAGCTTGCGCGTTGGCGTCCCCGGCGCGAAGCTATCCGGCGTACGGTAAGCTTTAATGCGCTGCCCTGGAATGCTTCTCTGGCCTTGAAAACCTTATATGCCACGGTGGACCTGATGTGGCGGCTTGCCGGTGACACGGCAACGGACTTTAGCTTTTATACCCGGCGTATGACGCTGGCTGGGGTATATAGCAGCACGTTGCTTTTTTGGCTGAATGATATGTCTGAAGAGGGGCAGGAAACGGTGTTGTTCCTCAAGCGCCGTCTGGGTGATGTCGCCAGTTTTGGACGGTTCAAGAAGCAGATTTCCAAATGTTTCCAGTAATATATCTGCCATCGCCGAATTTCAGCGCGCGCGGCGATGCGGCGGTTTCAATGTTGGTGCTGCATTATACCGGCATGAAGTCCGCAGCGGATGCGCTTGCACGGCTATGCGATGTACAGGCGCAGGTGAGTGCGCATTACGTGATTGATGAGGACGGCAAAGTCTATCAACTGGTGGAAGAACAGCATTGTGCATGGCATGCAGGCGCAAGCTATTGGCGTGGCAATAAGAATGTCAATAATATTTCCATAGGGATTGAAATAGTCAATCCTGGCTATGAATTCGGCTACCGTCCTTTCCCTGCCGTCCAGATGCAGGCAGTGGCCGGCTTGTGCAGCGACATTATCGCACGGCATCAGATACAGCCGGTCAATGTGGTTGGGCATTCGGATGTCGCCCCCTTGCGTAAGGAAGATCCGGGTGAGCTTTTTGACTGGCAATGGCTGGCCGGGCAGGGGATTGGGGTGTGGCCAAGCGTGAGTGGCCAGTGGCAAGAAGGTACGAGGGCACGCGGAGGAGTTCTATACGACGACCCCGCAGGGGAGATTTCGCGGAGCGAAATCGGGGGCGACGCGCCCCCCATAAATAATAAATTTGTAACTTTAGGCTACGAAATACCGGATCGGGAAGATGGATTAAACAAAGTAATCACCGCGTTCCAGCGCCACTTTCGCCCGTCTGCCGTCAATGGCGTATGGGATGCGGAGTGCGACGAGCGGCTTGCAGCACTGCTTGCGATGATATAGAAGGGCTCTGCCAGACGGTCGGATGGCTGCTTGCATGCAAATGCGGGAGGAAAGTCCGGGCTTCACGGAAAACAGCGGCGGGTAACGCCCGCCTGGGGCGACCCAAGGGACAGTGCCACAGAAAATATACCGCTTGCTGCATGTCGGCGAGTAAGGGTGAAATGGTGCGGTAAGAGCGCACCGCGTTTCCGGTAACGGAAACGGCAGGGAAAACCCCGCTGGAAGCAAGACCAAATAGGGGCTGCGCGTCAGTGTATGCTGACAGGTGTTTCCGCGCTGAGCAGTCCGGGTAGGTTGCTTGAGGTAATTGGCGACAATTATCCCAGATGAATGGCCATCTCCGCCCAGCAATGGGTGAAAGACAAAACCCGGCTTACAGACCGTCTGGCAAATGTATGTTACGTTCTGGTTGGATACGTGGTTTCGGCAAAAGCCTGCCTTAGTTTTTCCAGCAACGGGCGCGAGTCGCCATACGCTTCATGCCCGTTGCCCCAGACCGGATTCGGCCAGGCGTTATCCTTCGCAAAGCGTGCGATAACATGGATATGCAATTGCGGCACCTGGTTGCCCAGTGCAGCAACGTTTATCTTATCCGGTGAAAACAGCTTTTTAACGATGAGGGATAGAGATGAAATCTCATCCATGAGCAGATGGCGTTTCGTTTCCGGTAGATCAATGATTTCTCTGGCTTCTTCCACCCGCGGCACCAATATTAGCCAGGGAAAGAGGCGGTTATTCATAAGCAACACACGGCAAAGCGCCAAATCGGTGATGAAGAACGTATCGCTTTTCAGTTGCGGGTGCAGCGTAAACATCCGTACCTAAGTAAGATCAGAATATAACGTTACTATGCGTTTTACTTCCTTTTCCACAATTTTCTGGACTATGAGTGGCAGATTCCTGTCCAGCCATTCCTTGAGCATCGGGCGCAGCGCCTCCAGCACCAGAGCCTCCACCGTGTTGCCATTGCGGAATTCAGCCGAGGGAAGGTTGGGTAGGGAGTAATCCTTGACGGCGTTATTAGCGATTTTACGGAATGCCGTTGCAGCCGCGCTGACTGTATCTTCGGACATTAAGCCCTCTTCCAGCGTCTCAAGGGGCTTTTTAGCGGGAGCTGCAGGTATTTCAGGCGCAGGTGCAGAATCCTTAACGGGATTTTCCGGCGGCGGCGCAGCGGCAGGAGCCTCTTTCATGGATTCGTTCTCCTTGACAACATTGGTGAGATCAAACACGTCATCTGTCTGGGCGGGCGGTTCTGTACCGGTATTATCATCCATGATGCGCTTGATGGATTGAAGGATTTCTTCCATCGACTCCGATTTTTCAGTATTTGGTGCCGTTTCCGCCATAACCACCCTTGTCCGGTTCGCTTATTTATGATCCACAGCATAATAAGCTGCAAAAATTAAAAACCAATAGATTTGTATTATAGCATACTATAGCGTGCATAGTAGCGGTTATTTACCCGGGAGTAAAACTGCATTTGTAGGCTTGCCACAGTAATATTTCTTTATTAAGGAAAAAATATCGGGTAAGGAATCCCGAAATTTCATGCGTAAGGAATATAGCTATGACTGTCATTTCGGGATTTATTGATAAGAATTATCGCCATTTTAACGCTGCGGCCCTGCGTGAAGCGGCGGCTGCCTACCGTAAGCATATCGCGGAGGGCGGTATCATGTTCATGACGCTTGCCGGTGCCATGAGCACCGCCGAGCTTGGCATTTCGCTGGCGGAAATGATTCGCAAAGGCAAGGTTGCCGCCATCTCCTGTACGGGGGCGAATCTGGAGGAGGACTTGTTTAATGCGGTGGCGCATAATTACTACAAGCGTATTCCGAACTACCGCGACCTTACCCCGCAGGATGAAAAAGATCTTGCCGACAATAATATGAACCGGGTCACGGATACGACAATTCCAGAAGAAGAAGCGATGCGCCTCGTAGGCGGGTTCGTGATTGCCGAATGGGAAAAGGCGCAAAAGGCTAAGACTTCTTATTTTCCACATGAATATTTGTATAAAGTGATACTCAATCCCGAATTCCAAAAGCTGTTCCAAATACCTAAAGAACATAGCTGGATGCTGGCGGCGGCGGAAAAGAACATTCCCATCTATGTGCCGGGCTGGGAAGACTCGACGCTCGGCAATTTCTTCGTCGCACACCGGATGAAAACCGGGCTGGAATATAGCGTGATGAAGCCGGGGCTTGCGTATATGGAGCATATTGCCGGCTGGTACAGCGAACACTACCGCAAGCATAAAATAGGCTTTTTCCAGATTGGCGGCGGTATCGCCGGGGATTTTCCTATCTGCGTGCTGCCGATGCTCAACAAGGATTTGGAAAAAGACGTGGATACCTGGTCGTATTTCTGCCAGATCACTGACGCACAGGAAAGCTACGGCGGATATTCGGGGGCATTGCCCAATGAGAAGATCACGTGGTGGAAGCTGGGGATCGAAACGCCGAAATTTGTCATTCATAGCGATGCCAGTATCGTTGCTCCGCTTATTTTTGCGTACGTCCTTGGGCACTGATTCAGTTGGAGATGTGCTGGCCGGAGCCGCTTCGGTATTGAAGGCTGCCGGTATCGAAACCCCGCAACTGGATGCGGCGCTTCTGCTTGCGCATACGCTGGGAATGCCACGCGAGCGGTTGCTGTTGGAACAAGGTAGAGTGCTGAATAGTAATGAACTATCTGGGTTCGAGCATCTTGTTTTGCGACGCAGCAAGCACGAGCCGGTAGCATATATAATTGAAAAAAAAGAATTCTGGAGCCTTGATTTTATCGTCACATATGATACATTGATACCTAGACCCGATAGTGAAATTCTGGTGGAAGCTGCGCTCAAACGGGCAAAAAATATAGCGCATACGCTGGCCAGGCCTCTCACTTTACTCGACATAGGTATACTGGATATTGGCGTGGGCACTGGATGTCTGCTTATCGCTCTTTTAAGAGAATTACCATCGGCGCAAGGGTTGGGTGTTGATGTTAGTGTGCCTGCATTGGATGTGGCAGGTAAAAATGCAAGGACTCATGGAGTTTTAGACCGCGTGCAGTTTATAAAAAGCAATTGGTGCGATAAGGTGGAGGGAAAGTTTGATATGATTATATCCAACCCTCCCTATATTCCCCGGAATGATTATACGCATCTTATGAAGGATATTACCGACTATGAACCGTACACCGCCTTGGTATCAGGTGAAGACGGCCTTGATTCTTACCGGGCGATTTCACGTCAGGTCGGCAGCCGGTTAAAGTCAGGCGGGTATGTTCTGTTTGAAATAGGGCAGGGGCAGGCGGAGGCGGTGGCGGAATTGCTCCACGAAAATAATCTGGCGGTAGAAGAAATTAAAAAGGATCTGGCCGGTGTGCAGCGATGCGTCATCGCCCGGAAAATGAATTAGTGTCAACGAACTTTAGGATAAGATATGCATACGAATAAACGCAGGCCGAACACAATGGGCAATGGTGGCCAGCAGCGCCATAATAATAACCGTCCGCGCCGGTTCGGCAGTAACGGTGGCTCCCGGCAGCATGGGGGAGATGATTCGGCCAATATCGCCCGTACCCGCCGCAATGCAACGCAGTCGCGTGAGAAGTACCAGAACATGGCGCGGGATGCTATGTCCATCGGAGACCGGGTTCTGGCGGAAAATTATTTGCAGCACGCCGATCACTATTACCGTATCCTGCTTTCCCTGCCGGCGGAAGAAGTGCGCCAGCCTTATCACCAGCGTACGGAACATGCTCCACAGTCGGAAGGTGAGCCGCAGTTCCAGGGGGGCGATGCTGCGCCGCAGCCTGCTCACATGGAGACCCCGTCGTCCACGCATCCGCCGCACGTTGCGGAGTCGCTCTCCCCTGAAATTTTACCCGAATAGCAGTTTACTATTGAGGCACGGGCATTGACGCGTTATCAATGCAGCTAGGACTGTGCCCGTAGCTCAGCTGGATAGAGCAACAGCCTTCTAAGCTGTAGGTCGTGGGTTCGAATCCCGCCGGGCACGCCAAATTTTTCAATGGGTTAGCATGCCGACGCAAGCCACAACCTTAGTATCATGTGCTAAATTTGTGCTTTGTAGCATATTATCCACAATAGCGGCATGAGTTCCGAATTTCTCAGGAGCAAGGTGGGCATAGCGTCTGACCATTTCGATAGACTCCCATGCTCCCATTTCCTGAATCACATTCAGAGATACGCCATTTTGGGCTAACCAGCTTGCCCAAGTATGGCGCAAATCATGCCAGCGGAAGTTTTCTATTCCTGCCTCACGCAATGCATTATACCATGCTTTTGTTGTTAGCTGACCAATGGGATTGCCCCTATAGGTAAAAACCCTAGTCTGGTGCTTGCCCTGTTGTCTCAGTAACACGTCAATGGCAGTCGTATTGAGCGTAACGTGAATATCCTTTCCAGCCTTGGCTTGGTCTGCGTGAATCCATGCCGTTTTACGCGGTATGTCCACTTGCGACCATTCCAATCCCAGCACATTAGCTCGGCGTAATCCTGTGGCTAATGCAAACCGCATCATATCTGCCAAATGCTTCGGCAGTTTATCGAGCAGTAGTTGCACCTGTTCAGGTGTTAACCAACGGACACGCCTTTTAGGCTCAGGATAAAGCCGGATATGTGGAACCTTATCCATCCACTCCCATTCTTTAAAAGCACGACGCAAAATCGCCCTAATGAGAGAAAGATAACGATTAACCGTACTCGAACTGGCTTCTTTGCGTTTTCTTTCAGCTACCTCGAAGATGACATCCTTCGTTAACTCGGTTAATAGCTTGCCTTTGAAGGACTGCTGAAGCCATCGAATCTTTGACACATAATTCACATGTGATTTTTGATGCGATGTCTCTTGCAGCCAACGATAGGCAGCATCGTCCCAAGTATAATCGGGCTTTGCCCCCAGCTGCTCAACGCGCCACGATTCGGCTTTTAGCTTGTCGTGGTATTCTTGAGCGGCTTTTTTGTCTTCCGTGCGAGCAGAGCATCTAACGAACTCGCCGCCCGGTGTGGTGAAGCGTATCCACCACGTGTTTCCACGTTTATAGAGTGACATATGGATTCTTCCTTATGCTGCACTCGCAACGCTTGCCAATCCAGCTTATACATGGAACGCAGGTATTCTGCAAGGTCTAGGTCTATAAAGACCCAGCGCCTGCCTGCCTTTGCCCCCGGAATCATTCCGGCCTTGGCTTTACGTCGCAGTTCATCAGGGTTAATATCCAGACTAGCCGTTAACTCCGCCTCAGATACGCACATGGCATTGTTCTGAGGGCTTGTGCAGTAAGAGAAGGCAATAGAACCGGCAGGCGTCCCGTCAACACAATTGCAGACCCATGTATCTGCACATGCGGGCAGAGCAATAAAAATGAGAAAAAGGGCTGGCAGGACGCGAGACAGCATACATGCTACCGGGATTTACTGATGGAAGCAGGCGCAAGCGGAATCAGCTTCAAATGCCTGCTTGTCTCCAAGTCGCCGTACTTGCCGACGCGGAAAGATTCCGTAGAAAGGGTGTATTCCCCTATTGCATAAGGCTTATTCCTATCCTGCAACTGAATCTTGAAGGGTAAGGGATACTGTCCGCCTGTATGCAGGTAGGCTTGCTGCAAATCCTTATCCATGGTTTTCTTCTCACCTGTTCTCTTATCCGGAAACGTGATGACGGAAGATTCCACAGCAACAGAGCAGATTTCGATTTTGATGTCTGACATAAAAACTCCTATGAAAAATGATTAATGTAAATTCATATCCACACTACCATTGTCTCATAGGGGAGAAAAAATAGAACTGCTGCAAGAGCAGTTGACACCATATTTTAAGTGACGAGATTTTCTTCTTTTAATTATGCTATGTCATTCAGAATGAGCGGCGACCAGCTTGATAAACCGGTGCGGTTGTAGCAATCCAAAGTCACGCAGATAGTCAAACGAAGGCTGTCCCCCAGCATAGCAGAGGGGGGCAAAGTAATTATTAGAATGAACAGATAAAATCCCTAAACGTTTACCCAGCTTTGTTCTCCAGAATCAATCCCTAATTACGCTAAAATAATCACCTGCTTTATTAGACTGCCTTAACACGCCGGTGAAATAGATTTAAGATTGAAACAATATATTTGCCAATACTGCCGCTTAGCATAATTGTGAATAACCACGTTACTAATACTGCCGTTGCGCTACCTAAAAATACCTCAATTGCCCTCTGGAATACCACTATCATACCAACACTTTTTGAATAATCAGTAAGAGAGGGAATAATGATTATAGCAGTTGTAATTGCAGTAATACGCCAGCAATACGGAGTGCGAATCAGATAGGTTGATGCACATATAGATGTCATTAACGCAACCGGCAGCAGTATCCAGTTGTTCTTGTTTATAAACAACAGGAATATTAGTCCTGTTAAACACCCAATTGCTGTATTGACTATACGGGACTTAAAGTTAAGGAAGGCTGTT
>Ga0206904_1180_pt1 | contig 15071 bp, 11 predicted proteins | sample Alteio_BWOrgHeat_42_FD_152981 | JGI IMG/M metagenome (GOLD analysis project Ga0206904, IMG submission 152981) | Enriched cells from forest soil in Barre Woods Harvard Forest LTER site, Petersham, Massachusetts, United States -... | ecosystem: Environmental > Terrestrial > Soil > Temperate forest >...
CAGTAGCCGGACACAGAAACTACCAGGACCCTATGGCATTTATTAATGCAGGCGGTATGAAGGGTTTGCAAGAAGACGTGATACTTGCTGGTACCTATTACCTTAACCCATGGTTTGTTATTGTGGAGCAGGTAGATATGATCTACATTCCTATTGGTTATGTAGGTGTGGTGAACTCTTTCGTAGGCCCTGAGGGTAAGGATACCAGCGGCGAAGGTTTTAAACACGGTAACATTGTTAAACGCAATGAAAAAGGTGTATGGGATCAGCCGCTCGACCCTGGTAAGCACCCGGTAAATATTTATACCCATGCGGTAGAGGTTGTACCAACAACCAACATTGTATTGAACTGGGCCGATAGCCGCACTGAGGCGCATGAGCTTGATAAAAACCTGTGTACCATTACTGTGCGTTCGTCCGATGGTTTTACATTTAATCTGGACGTGTCGCAGATCATCCACATACCAAGAAATGAAGCGCCAAAGGTAATTGCCCGTTTCGGTAATATGAAAAACCTGGTATCGCAGGTATTGGAGCCCACCATTGCCAACTATTTCCGTAACTCGGCACAAAAGAGCGACGTGATAGAGTTTTTGGCTAACCGTATCCAAAGGCAGGATGATGCAAAACTGCACATCAGTAAAGTACTGGACGATTACAACGTAGTAGGTGTTGATACGCTGATAGGCGACATTGTGCCGCCAGCAGCATTAATGAAAACGCTTACCGACCGTAAAATTGCTGAACAGGAAAAGGTTACTTACGAAATTCAGCGTAATGCCCAGATTGAGCGTAAGGAATTTGAAAGCGCCAAAGCTGGTGCCGATATGCAGCCAGAGGTTGTGAAATCGACCCGCCAGGTTGAAATAAACACTCAAATGGCAGCTTCGAAAGTTGCTGCATCAAAAGGTGAGGCAGAAGCCAAGACCATTAACGCCAAGGCAGATGCCGAAGTAAGGATCACTATAGCAAAAGCTGATGCTGAAGCTAAAACAGTAAATGCAAAAGCCGATGCTAATGCTACTGAAGTAAATGGTACAGCCGAAGCCGCTAAGATCAGGGCGATAGGTTTATCAGAAGCTGAAGTAACCAAACAGAAAACCGAAGCAATGGGTACCGAACAATATGCTATTGTACGTGTAGCCGAAGCTTTAGCTGCACATGGTATTAAATTAGTACCTGATATACTTGTAAGCGGAAAAGATGGCGGCGGCAACGGCATGATTGATGCCCTTATTGGTACTGAAATGCTTAAAAAGCTGCAAAAAGCAAACGAAGAAAGTATCAGCGGCGAAAAGCCGACTAAGGCAGAAGACAGTAAATAGTCTTAACCGAATAGTCATAGCCCTCCGGATTTAAATTCTGGAGGGCTTTTTTATTAGACCGAAATCCTGAAAAATTGCGAAGCTACAATAGCTAACTTTGTTATGGCTGTAAGCGAAACGTGGCAATTGCTGACTTGTGTTACTGCTCTGTATAGTTCGCGATTGCTTCGTGCCTCGCAATGACAAGTTTTTTTATTTTTAGGAAATCGCCTTTGACGGTGCTTAATATAGTTCAGCATCTGTGACGCACGTACGATGCAATCGTTAAACCAATTTAAGCACTCGTCACAGACGAGCGCAAGGACAAAATTTAAGTAACTAATCTCTAATTAACCAGCCTCTAATCTCTAAACTAAATGTTAAAAAATGTTATCTGCATACAAGTAAATGCGGTTTAATTTATATTTACGCATGTTTCGAAATCTACTTATCATTTGCCTTTGTGTTTTTGGCGCTTTAACTGTTCATGCTCAAACAGCTTTTAACGGACGTGTATTGGAGAATAAGACCCGGATCAGGCTTCATGGTATCCGTGTAGAGAATTTAAATAACAAACTTAAAACCATCACCAATACCGACGGTACATTTGGAATTGCCGCTAAAGTTGGCGACTTGCTGGTTTTTACCGGTTTTGCTTATCAACCTGACACATTGCTGATAACCGATATGCACGACCGGGAAATTTTCCTGGAGCCGAAAAGCAATGTGCTTAAACAGGTAACTATTACCGATAGCAGCGGCCGTGCAAAAGCAAACCCAAATGCTGTACAATATTTCGATCCTCAATTTCATGGGCAGCCTGTGGTTTATACCCGTGATAAAGATTTGAATTATACAGGTGGTGTTACCGTTAGACTACATTATTGGTCGAAGGATGAGCGTAAAAAGCGGAAAGCTGCACAAACCGTTAAAGAGCGGGAGATAAGCGAGCATATCAGCGAGATTTTTACAGCTGCAAATATTGGCAGATATGTACCGCTAAAAGGGAACGATATGGATAACTTCCTGCTATTATATACACCTGAGGTAAAGGAATATACAGATAAGCATTTTGATTTGGTGCCTTACCTTAGCGCCTGTTACCAAAACTGGCAAACCTTATCGGAAAAGCAACGCAATGCTGCACAGATATTTGGAGGTAAAGAGTAGGGGTTAGTGTAGCATCGCTTATGAATTAACGTTTAGCCAGTAGTATTTATACGAAAAGTGTAAACCATCTTTTTTTTCAAAAATCAATTCAAGTAATTGATTAACAGATATTTACATATGGGTTAACATTAAATTGTGTAAACCATGTAAACCCACTTTTTATGTTATTTTAGTCAAGCTCAACCAAAGACTATACGTCAACTTGAACTTAGTTTTTTAGCTAACCTCTGATTAACTAATCTCTAATCACTTCTTCCTCTTTAAACTATCCGCTTTCGCTTTGGCCCTGTCTTTAAAAAAGCCTTTTAATAAAAAGTTATGCTGCGCTGCTTCAAGGTCATCGTTTAGTTTAATTGAGCTTTGCTGCAAATAGCTTATGGTCGATTTTATTTGCTCTGCCGACTTAGGGTCGTTCAGTAAAACACCTAAAGCGTTATCCTTACTGTTTAGCTTATCGCTGGCCTTGTTCAAGTTATCTGTCAAGGTTGATGCATTTGCTGCGGCCTGCTGCAACTGTGTAATAGATGCTTTTATGCGGCTAAAAATTACAGTATCGGTAAGCATTTTATCGGCAAAGCCGCCTTTGGTATTCATCTTATTGCTAAACTTATCAAGCTCGGTTGCCAGGTGCGCAGCGCTTGTAGTTGCGGCCTGCAGATTGCTCATTGATTTGCGTAACTGTTCGCCCATCAGGCTATCTGCCAATAAGGTGCCTACGGTTCCTTTTCCCTGTAATATTTTATGACTCAATAGTTTAAAATCGCTGGTGATAGCAAGCAGGTTCTGATTGTTTTGCTGCAAGGTCTTTAGCATATCATCAGTGGAAGTTAATTTTTCTGCCTGTAATACATTACCATCTTGAACTTCGGGGGCTTGCGGGCTGCCGCCGTCAATAACGATGATCTTGTTGCCTATTAACCCGTCGGAACTGATATGCACGCCTGCATTACGGTGAATAAACTGCTGAACACTTTGGTCAACTTTCATTTGTACATCAACCTGCTGCGTCCCTACAAAATGGATACTGGTTATGTTGCCAACTTTTACTCCCGAAAACCATACATCGTTTCCCTTTTTTAAACCGGCAACATCATCGAACACCGCACTTACCTTTATGCTTTTGGCAAAGCTCTTTTGCTGGCCGCCAAGTGTAAATACGCCGAGTATAAATATGATGAGGCCAAGCGATAAAAATATCCCAACCGTTATTGCTTTCCTGTTTTCTGTTGTAGCCATAATATGTGCTATAAATATCTATTGTATAAAATTGTAGTCAAAAAATGGTTTTACCCTTTTGTCATCAGTATTAAAAACCTCATTAAAAGTGCCTATCCGTTGAAATTGCCCGTCGAGCAGCATAGCTATACGGTCGCCGGTTTCTTTGGCACAGGTAAGGTCGTGTGTTATAATAATTGATGATGTATTGTACTGCTGCTGTACCTGGTTTATAAGTTCGTTAATTTCTATGCAAGTAATTGGATCGAGCCCAGCAGTAGGTTCATCATATAACATAATTTCGGGGTTCAATATCAGTGTACGGGCAATGCCAATACGCTTGCGTTGCCCTCCGGAAAGCTCTGCCGGCATCTGGTTTATGGCTTTTGAAAGCCCTACAGAATCAAGCACTTCTTCAACAGCTTTGTCTATTTCGGCCCTGGTAATACCCTTACGGTTACGCACCAACGGAAATTCAAGGTTTTTGCGCACCGTCATACTATCATACAAAGCACTGTTCTGAAAAGAAAACCCTATTCTTATCCGCAATGCCTGTAGTTCCCTGTCGCCAATCTGAGTTACTTCCTGCCCCAGCACTTTAATAGTTCCAGTGTCGGGCCTCAGCAAGCCTGATATCAACTTTATTAAAACAGATTTACCTGTACCAGAACGACCAAGCACCACAAGGTTTTCGCCCTGAAAAAGATCAAGATCAATACCGCGCAGCACCGCAAAATCCTCAAAAGCCTTTGCAACGCCCCTGATGCTGATCACCGGGTTTTTATAATCGATATGTGCTTTCTGTTTTTCCATAGTTAGCGGAAGTTACTGCTTATCTGCACAATTATAATCTCTTCTATAAACACCAGAAACATGGCTGTTACCACAGCGCCGTTGGCCGCTTTACCCACGCCTTCAGTTCCCTTGTTTGAATAATAACCCTGGTAGCAACCAACAATCCCGATGGTAAAACCAAATACGATGGATTTAATTAATGATGCTGTAAAATCAAGAAACTGTAAAGGCTGAAACACCTGCTGCATAAAAGTGCTGTAGCTGGTACCCTCATTTTGCGCAACATTTAAATATCCGCCTAATAAAGCAATAAAGCCTGTGTAAGTGGCTAAAATGGGTATGGTTATAGTAGTAGCCAATACCCTTGTGCAAACTAAGAATTTAAAGGGATTAGTGCCTGATACTTCCATGGCATCGATTTGCTCGGTTACGCGCATAGAGCCGAGCTCGGCGCCAATACTTGAGCCAACCTTGCCCGATGCAATTAACGCAGTAACCAGGGGGGCAAGCGCGCGCATAATGGCAATAGATACCAAAGAAGGTAACCATGATGTTGCACCAAATTCTAAAAGTGATGGCCGTGACTGTTTGGTAAATATAAGCCCCACTATAAAGCCTGTTACGGTTATCAATGTAAACGAGCGAACACCAACTTCCCAGCATTGCCTTACTATTTCTTTGAATTCGAAAGGAGGCATAAAAGCCTCGCGGAAAAAGCGAAGTATAAAAAGATGGATGTTATAAACGCTGGTAAAAAAATCAGACAACTGCTGGCCAAACCTCGATCGCTTTTTTTTATTAGATGTGGATGTGCTGTTTATTGGATCCATTAATTGTGGTAAAAATAATTCAAATAATGATGCTAATTACAAATAACCTGATGAGATGTTTGATAACCTTAACCTTATTGTTAAACAATAGGGTTGTAAAACTTTTTAAACTATTTTTTGAATTCTTAAAAATTATTAGCTAATCGTAATAAAAGTATTACAATATTAAACTATATTTTGCTTAAATATGTTTAAACCAGACATTTTTGCAATTAAAATAAGTTAATTTCAAATTAAAGAATGTAAAAATAGTATTATACCTTACTTCTTAATTGCCATTATTTTTGATACAACCGGTTATAAACTTTTAATTATAAAAAACGCTTAAATAACTATCACTGCTATACTTCAGTATGTTCATAAACGTATGCTTATGCAAAATACTATTTAATATTTAAGCATACTTAAAGTTTTGCAGGTGCAAACCTAAGTTATATTGATCCAAAAAATATGTATGGGCCAAAAAATTACATCCATGAATTGTAAAATTATGTTGCTGAGTTAGCCAATGCTGCTTGTAACAAAGGCTTTGAGCCGGCAGAACAACCAGATTGAATTTTTGCACACAGAGATTAATAATAACTTGAGTCACTAATCAATAGCTCACTAATTGAATAAAAATGTTAAATTCGTATTAGTATGTTGATTTTTTTGTACACTAAACTTAATTATGATGACAAGCAATGTAATGCGCGAGATTACACCGTTAACACCAAGTGATTGCTTTACTATTTTTTCGAGAGTAAAAAAGAAATTCGACTTTCCGCTTCATTATCATGATGAGTATGAATTAAACCTGATTTTGAATGCAAAAGGGGCTAAACGGGTAGTTGGCGGCCATATTGAGGTGATTGACGATCTGGAGCTTGCACTTGTTGGCCCAAATCTTTACCACGCCTGGTTTACAAACCAATGCCAGAGCGAGGCAATTACAGAGATCACCATTCAGTTTCATAAAGATCTTTTTGACGAAAAATTTCTAAAAAGAAATCAATTAAGCTTTTTAAAAAGCATGCTTGAGCGATCACAAAGAGGGATAACATTTGCGCCAGAAACGATATTGGCGCTTAAAGACCGCTTGTTAGCGCTGGATAAAAAGAGCGGGTTCGACTCAGTGCTCGAGTTATTGTCTATACTGCACGATCTGTCTATCTCCCGCAATATGAAGACGTTATCGGACGCAAGCTTTACGAATGAAAAATTTTATTACAACAGCAGGCGCATTGAAAAAGTGTTCGAACACATGAACAATAACTACAACAAGCAGGTAACACTCGCCGAAGTTGCCCGTATAGCTAATATGCCTGAAGCGTCTTTTAGTCGTTTTATAAAAAAACGTACCGGGAAAACTTTTATTGATAGCCTGAACGAAATAAGGCTTGGCCATGCTTCGCGGATGCTGATAGATTCGACAACTACAGTGGCCGAAATCGCCTATAAATGCGGCTTTAATAATATCTCAAACTTCAACAGGATCTTTAAACGCAAAAAACTCTGCATTCCCAAAGAGTTCAGAGAAACCTACACTGGGAATAGAGTTTTTATTTGAAGATGTGTTAATTTTAAGATTTGAAAATTACGGATAATGATGAAATAATGAAATTTTTGGTTAAAAAAGTACTATGTAAGTGTAATTAATAAATCTACTTTAGATACAGCCAACTATTTACCGTGATTGACCAATTTTCAAATTGTCACATCATCAGATCGAAAAAATGAAGCTCAACCCTATTGATATTGCCATAATAGCGCTATACCTGCTGAGCACCATATTTATAGGGTTATGGTACCGCAAAAAGGCAAGGCAGAATAAGGAAAGCTACATGCTTGGCGGTAAATCGTTACCGTGGTATAAGCTTGGTTTGAGCGATGCATCGGATATGTTCGATATCAGCGGCACCATGTGGATGGTGAGCCTGTGCTTTGTTTATGGTATGAAAAGCATTTGGATACCCTGGCTTTGGCCGGTATTTAACCAAGTGTTTTTAATGATGTACCTGTCGCGCTGGCTGCGCCGTTCAAATGCTTCAACCGGGGCCGAATGGCTGGCTACAAGATTTGGGAAAGCCGGCCCGGGTGTCGGGAGCTCGAATATTATAGTGATCATCTTTGCATTACTAAGCTGCCTTGCATTTATGGCCTACGGCTTTATCGGCCTGGGTAAATTCATTGAAATTTTTGTTCCCTGGGATTTAATAAAAGGCTATATACCTTTCCATGTAGCACCGCAATATGTACCCCATGTTTACGGTATCATATTCACACTGTTTGCCATGTTCTATTCCATTTTGGGTGGGATGCATAGTATTGTAGCAGGTGACATAGTTAAGTACGGCATCATGACGGTTGCCTGTATCTGGATTGGCTTTATTGCAGCAACGCATATGCAGGGTAATCCACTTCACGTACCCAATGGCTGGTATAGTCCGTTTTTTGGCTCGCATCTTAATCTTAACTGGGCGGGAATTATAACGGAAGTAAACGCTAAAATAAAAAGTGACGGTTACTCGCTGTTCGGTTTGTTTTTTATGATGATGACCTTTAAAGGTTTTTTTGCAGCATTGGCAGGGCCTGCCCCCAATTACGATATGCAAAAGATATTATCAACCCGCTCGCCTGAAGAAGCCAGTAAAATGAGCGGATTTGTAAATATTATCCTGCTGCCTATCCGCTATACGCTGATCATCAGCCTGACAATACTTGGGTTACTTTACTATCACCAGATGAATTTGAAGGATGGTACCGGAGCAATTGATTTTGAGCGTATCCTGCCTGCGGTTATCAATAATTTTTTACCCGTTGGTCTGGTGGGTTTACTGCTCGCCGGATTGCTTGGGGCTTTTATGAGCACATTCAGTGGCACCATGAATGCAGCGCAAGCATACATTGTGAATGACATTTATCTGAAATATGTAAATCCAACAGCATCAACCAAAACTACAATCACCATGAATTATCTCGTAGGGACTATTGTGGTTGCTATAGGTGTAATGTTTGGATTTTTTCTAAAAGATGTAAACGGCACATTGCAATGGATTGTATCTGCGCTTTACGGTGGCTATGTAGCATCGAACGTTTTAAAATGGCACTGGTGGCGTTTTAATGCGACCGGGTTTTTCTGGGGAATGTTAACAGGGATAGTTACTGCCATGGTGTTCTCGAAATTTATACCCGATAGCGAATTATTATACTGGTTCCCTGTAATGTTTATACTGTCTCTGGCCGGTTCAATAATTGGCTCTTATGCTGCTCCTCAAACAGATATGGCGGTATTGAAATCTTTTTACAGCAACGTGCGCCCATGGGGATTTTGGGAGCCGGTTAAGAAAGCCGTTTTAATTGACGATCCGTCATTTCAGCCAAACAAAAATTTTAAGCTAAATATGTTTAACGTGATGATAGGTACTGCAGCACAATGTTGCTTAACCATTTTACCCATGTACTTGGTGTTGAGGCAAAAAATGCCGCTGCTTATTACCATAGGGATACTGGCAGTAATTGTATTGATATTGAAAAAGACCTGGTGGAATAAATTGAAGGATTATTAATGGGAGGTTAATTGGTTGATTAAGTGAGCGGTTGATTGGGTTGGAGCAATAATAAACTACGTCATGCTGAACTTGTTTCGGCACCTCACGAGACATTCCCGCATGCATGGCGCAGACTTAGCATGTGAGTTGCTGAAACAAGTTCAGCATGACGGATTTTTAATAACAGAATTATAAAATGCACATGAATAAAGAGTTTGAAAAACGTTTGAACCTGCTGGAGATTACCTACAGGCAGCTAATTGCTAAACCGAATGAGATTTCTGACATTGGTAACGGCGTTTTCGACAGGTATAAAAATCCGGTACTAACGGCTGCGCATACACCGCTATTTTGGCGCTATGATCTTAATCCGGTGACAAACCCTAACCTTGCAGAGCGCTTTGGCATAAACGCAGTGTTTAATGCCGGTGCCATAAAGCTGAACGGTAAATACCTGATGGTGGCCAGAGTTGAAGGTGTAGATCGTAAATCGTTTTTCGCAGTTGCCGAAAGCCCGAATGGTATCAGCAATTTCACTTTTTGGGAATATCCGGTTGATCTTCCTGAAACTAATGAGCCGGATATAAATGTGTATGATATGCGCTTAACAGCTCATGAGGATGGATGGATATATGGTTTGTTTTGCACCGAGAGGCGCGATCCGAATGCACCTGCGCACGACCAAAGCATGGCCGTTGCTGCCTGCGGTATTGCGCGAACAAAAGACCTGGTTAATTGGGAACGCCTGCCAGATTTGATAACCAAGTCTCCACAACAAAGAAATGTGGTTTTACATCCTGAATTTGTGGATGGCAAATATGCGCTGTATACCCGCCCACAGGATGGATTTATAAACGCGGGCAAAGGCGGGGGAATAGGCTTTGGCTTTAGCAATACAATGGAAAATGCGAGGATTGATCACGAAACTATTATTGACAATAAAAACTATCACACTGTTTACGAAGCCAAGAACGGGCAGGGCCCAACGCCTATAAAAACCGAAAAAGGCTGGCTGCACTTAGCGCATGGCGTGCGTAACACAGCTGCGGGTTTAAGGTATGTGCTGTATATGTTTATGACTGATCTGCATAATTTGACTAAAGTTTTACACAAACCCGCAGGTTACTTTTTAGCGCCTGAAGGTGAAGAACGGATAGGGGATGTATCGAATGTGGTGTTTTGTAATGGCTGGATAAAAGACGAGGATGGTAAAGTTTATATCTATTATGCATCATCAGATACCCGGATGCACGTTGCCACCAGCACTGTAGATAAGCTGATTGATTATGTGATAAATACGCCGGTCGATGGCCTGCGTTCGGCATCATCTGTAAATACAGTTTATCAAATAATTGATGGTAATAAGGATGCCTTAAGTCTAAAATCTTTGGTGTAGTATAATGAACCAGGAGATAATAGAACTGCTTGATGTTTTCAAAAAAGAATTGAACGGGGAATTAAGCCGTATCCTTAGTTTTTGGGCTGCTATTACGCCAGACGAAGAGAATGGTGGTTTTTATGGCAAGATAGATAATGAGAATAAAATATCCCCTGATGCGCCTAAAGGATCAGTATTAAATGCCCGTATCCTCTGGACATTTTCAACTGCCTATAACCATAAGCCTGATCCGTTGTTTATGACATTTGCCAACAGGGCATATCAATATATTATCAATCACTTTATTGATAATGAAAACGGTGGTGTTTATTGGTCGGTTGATTATAAAGGCGCTCCCTTAGATAACAAAAAGCAAGTATATGCTATTGCCTTTACCATTTATGCTTTAAGCGAATTTTATAAGGCAAGTGGTTTGGAGGCAGCTAAACAAAAGGCTATCGATTTGTTTTACCTGCTGGTTGAAAAAGCGTATGATCCTGTCCAAACCGGGTATTTTGAAGCATTTACCAAAGAATGGAAACCGATTGGTGACCTTCGGTTAAGTGCAAAGGATGCCAACGAAAAAAAGACCATGAACACGCACCTGCATGTGATGGAAGCATACACCAACCTTTATCGCATTTGGCCTGATAAAGCTCTGCGTGAACATATCAGTATGCTGATAAATAACTTTTTTGATCATTTTATCGACCCAAATACGTATCACCTTTTATTATTTTTTGACGAGGATTGGAACTCTAAATCCAACCTTGTTTCGTATGGTCATGATATTGAAGCAACCTGGCTTTTACTGGAAGCTGCCGGGGTTATTGGAGATACAGTAATGATTAAAAGAATAAAAGAAATAAGTATTAAGATGGCTGATGCAACCATAAATGGCATTGATACCGATGGCGGCCTTTGGTATGAATATGAGCCAGCAAGTGATAATTTAATAAAGGAAAAGCATTGGTGGGTTCAGGCTGAAGCGATGGTGGGTTTTTTTAACGCCTGGCAGATTTCGGCAGATGATAAATACTTACAAATAGCCACTAAAAACTGGGAATTTATAAAAGATAAAATCCTGGATAAAACAAACGGCGAATGGTTTTGGGGGATAGGCCAAAACGGGCTAATAATGCAGGGCGAGGATAAAGCAGGTATCTGGAAATGCCCTTACCATAACAGCAGGGCATGCTTAGAAATAATTAACAAAATTGGTTGATTAAGTGAGTAGTTACCATCGTTTATCCTGGTCATCAATTTAGTCCTTAAATCGTGTTAAGAAATGAAATGGTTAAATTTGATTTAAATCAATCTGCCTAAAATGAAAAACCTCAATATTCAATTACTACTGATAATTCTTTTTATAACCCTAACCTCAGCAAATGCAAAACCTGCGATAAATTATAATGTAAAGGATTACGGAGCTGTTGGTGATGGTGTTAACTTGGATAGCAAAGCCATTAATAAAGCCATTGATGCTGCTGCCAACGCAGGAGGGGGCACCGTTTATTTGCCTGCCGGGAATTATTTATCAGGGTCTATCCATTTAAAAAGCAATATTTCTTTATTTATTGACGAGGGCGCTACCATAATAGCCGCGCCGGTAACCGCAGAAAACGGTTATGATGAAGAAGAGGAAAGCGTAAATACCACTTACCAGGACTCGGGTCACAGCCATTGGCACAATAGCCTGATATGGGGTGAAAACCTGCATGATGTGTCTATTCTTGGCCAGGGTAGAATTTGGGGAAAAGGCTTGTATAAAGACTATGTGAAAAATAAGCAATCGGCAAATAAGGCAATTGCTTTGTATTTATGCCGGAATGTGAACATTCGTGATATTTCAATATTGCATGGCGGCTGGTTTGCCATACTTGCTACCGGTGTTGATAATTTAACCATTGACAATGTAATATTGGATACTAACCGCGACGGGATGGATATAGACTGCTGCCGCAATGTACATGTAAGCAACTGTAGCGTGAATTCGCCTTATGATGATGGCATCTGCCTGAAAAGCACTTTTGGATTGGGGTTTGCCCGCGCTACCGAAAATGTACAGATCACCAATTGCGGGGTTAGCGGCTTTGATGAAGGTTCGTTTTTGGATGGCACTTATAAAAGAACAGTAACCAACCCAACCGGGCGCATAAAATTCGGCACAGAATCAAACGGCGGTTTCAAAAATATCACCATATCAAATTGCACATTTAATTATTGCCGCGGACTGGCCCTCGAAACGGTTGATGGCGCATTGCTGGAAGATGTTGCCATTACTAATATCACTATGAGGGATATTGTTAACGCACCCATATTTTTAAGGCTGGCTTCACGGATGCGCGGCCCAGCGGGTGTGCCTGTTGGTGAGTTGCGCAGAATTATCATCAGCAATATTGTAGCCTATAATGTTGAACCGGGGCAAGGTGTATTGATTAGTGGTATACCCGGCCATAATATAAAAGATGTTGACCTGAAAGATATAAAGATATGGTTTAAAGGGACTGGTATGGCTGAACAGGCGAAACGCGAAGTGCCCGAAATGGAAAAAGGTTACCCTGAGCCAGGTAGCTTTGGAGTGCTGCCTGCTTATGGTTTTTTTGTAAGGCATGCCGAAGATATTAAGCTGGATAATATTGAGCTTCATTTTTTAAATGATGACCAGCGCCCTGCTTTTATTTTTGATGATGTAAAAGGAGCTGAATTGCGTTTTGTAAAGGCGCAAACATCGGGGAATATAGAGCCTGTCAGCATAAAAAGAACATCTGATATTAATTTGTTTCAATCCTTAAATATGCGGGATGGGAAATTGAAAAACTAAGTGCAACAATTTATATTGATGAAAAACCTATATATAGTTACCTCAATTGTATTGTTTAACTTTTATGCTCATGCACAACTTTATAGTCCTTGTGATGCAAAAGCTACAAAAGAAACTAAAGCGCTTTATTACAGTATGCAACGCCTTATAGGCGCCGGGGTGATTTTTGGCCACCATGATGATACGGGTTATGGTGTAAACTGGAGATTTGCTGATGATAGTTCGGATGTAAAAGGTGTTACAGGTGCTTACCCCGCAATGTATGGCTGGGACCTGGCGAAAATTGAGCATGATAGCACTAAAGACATTAATAGGATGCCATTTGAGATACAGCAAAAAAGGGTAAAAGAAGCTTACCAACGAGGTGGCATTAATACTTTTTGCTGGCACATGGATAATCCGGCCAATGGCAAATCTGCATGGGACACTACTATGCGTACTGTAGCAGATATTATACCAGGCGGCGCTTCGCATGAGGTTTATGTTGGATACCTGGACAGGGCTGCAAAATATCTTGCTGATTTAAAAGGAAAGGATGGAGAAACTATCCCTATCCTTTTCAGGCCATTTCATGAGCTTACAGGAACGTGGTTTTGGTGGTGTAAAAATACCTGCACACCTGAAGAGTTTAAAACCCTTTGGCAGTTTACCATCGACTACCTGCGTAATAAAAAGAAACTGCATAATCTGTTGATAGTTTATTCGGTAGCTGATTTTGACAGCGAAGCAGGATTTCTGGAACGCTATCCGGGGGATAATTATGCAGATGTAATAGGATTTGATAATTATTGCCGGAACGATATATCGTTTTTTCAAAAAAAATTGGATCTGCGTTTAGCCTTATTAGATGTTATTGCAGCCAAACACCATAAATTATCGAGCCTTGCAGAAACGGGGTATCATAATATTCCTACTGCTGATTGGTGGACAAAGGTTTTATTGCCCGTTATGGCGAAATATAAAACATCGTACATATTGGTATGGCGTAATGCCGGGATGGAACAATACTTTGCACCCTATCCGGGGCAAATAAGTGCAGATGATTTTAAAATATTTTCGAAAAGCAGCCACGCTATTTTTCAAAACAGGCTTACCCCCTTAGGGATTTATGGGAAGAAGCTGGAATAATTTTAGCAAGATGAAAAACTTGTCGCAATCAATGCTGCCTTATTTTTTCAATGCCAGTATCGAAAAATTGCTATTTGCTTTCTTTATGATATTCCCTAACATGCCCAAACCTGTAACTTCCATTTCAACCAGATCGCCGGCTTGCAGCCATTGGGTTTTGTAATTGGGGGCATTTAGTAAGCCGGTGCCATTTAATTCTAAAAAGCAACCTGTACCTACAGTGCCTGAACCAATCACATCACCGGGCAGCACATCACAACCGTAAGCACAGCGTTCAATAATTTCGGCAAATGTCCAGTCCATATCCTTCATGTTTCCTACAGATACCTGTTTGCCATTTACTACGCATTTCATTTCCAAATTGTATGCATTGCCTGTATGCCCGGCTTTGGGTGCTATTTTGTAAGGTTCCAGTTCATCGGGTGTTACCAGCCATGGGCCAATAACCGTACAAAAATCCTTGCCTTTTGCAGGGCCGAGGTTCAGCACCATTTCTTCCATTTGCAGGGTGCGGGCGCTCATGTCATTCATTATCATGTAACCTGCAATCAGTCCGTCGGCATCAGCGGCTTTTATATTGCGGGCTTTTTTATTGAGCACAACAGCCACTTCCAGCTCAAAATCCAATTGCTGAAAATGATCGGGCATACATTCTATCTCCCCAATCCCCTGAATGGCATTGTGGTTGGTAAAATAAAATACAGGATATTGATCGAACGCGGGTGTCATTTCCACTTTGCGGTTGCGACGGGCAGTTTCTACATGCTGCCTGAAAGCATAAGCATCCCTGCACGATGTTGGATGCGGCACAGGGGCCAACATCTCGAAAAACAATTCTTCCTTAGCCTCCAACTTTAAAACAACTTAGTATTGTGCCAGTACAATTTTAGCAAGCAT
>Ga0206904_1181_pt1 | contig 15019 bp, 15 predicted proteins | sample Alteio_BWOrgHeat_42_FD_152981 | JGI IMG/M metagenome (GOLD analysis project Ga0206904, IMG submission 152981) | Enriched cells from forest soil in Barre Woods Harvard Forest LTER site, Petersham, Massachusetts, United States -... | ecosystem: Environmental > Terrestrial > Soil > Temperate forest >...
GCACCCGGCGATGTCGTGCTGTATCAGGGGCGCTCGTACAAAGCCTACCGCGGCATGGGATCGGTAGGCGCAATGGCGCGCGGTTCTGCCGATCGTTACTTCCAGCAGGAAATCAGTGATAATTTAAAACTGGTTCCCGAAGGTGTCGAGGGCCGTGTGCCTTTCAAAGGCCCGGTTGCAGGAGTTATCCATCAGTTAGTCGGCGGCCTGAAATCCGCCATGGGCTATACCGGCAATGCGACTATACCGGATCTGCAGGTGAACCGGGAGTTTGTCCGTATCACGAATGCGGGACTCTCGGAGTCTCATGCGCACGACATCATCATCACCCACGAAGCGCCGAACTACCGGCGGGATTGACCAGACTCAGATTATAATCCCCAATAGTTTCCTTGGTTCGTGCTGACCGCATCGCTATCCGCGCGCGACAAATCCGGCGAAAATACTATAAGCTCCGCTATCTCTCCCTGCCATCTATTGGCAAAATCGGAAGATTCACCAATATAAAAAGCAGTGGAAGGTATTAACGTTAAGCTTGCATGGCTCTCCGTATTTCCTACGGTATCATTGCTTCCTGCAACACCATTGAGGTATACGCTGCTTAACACAGAATTTTGGGTCGCTATCCACCGATACCAGTTGTTTACTTTGCAGGGAATTGCCTCTTTGGATGGGATCTTGTTCCCCCATCTTAAGGAAACGCAGGCTTTGGAACTGTGACTAAAATTTATTGACGTGTCATTGGCATAGATAGTGCCGATGAGCGCGATATATTTGCCTCCCGCATCACTTGCCAGATTCGCGACCGCTGCAAAAGTGTCAGGACCTACAGCACTAGATAAGGTTCCGGTCAGGTAACGATCTACACCATTATACACCCCACAAGGCTGTCCGTTCAAACATCCCAGAGATACGATAGGTTCTGCCGATTCAGACAACGCCCTGACATCTGCATTATGACCGCTTTGATCATACCAGGTCTGCAGGGTATAGGTTGAACCGTCGAAAAACGGATCATGCGTATCAATGCCGCATGTTTGCGCCGAAGCGGTGAATATCTTGGTGGCAGAATCACTTGAACGGCGTAATTTGACCAGATTATTTTTAATCCAGTCAGCCGCCAAAACCCGAAAAGAATAGGCAGCGGCAGCAGGATGAGCATCCAGCGGAAGCGTGTAGGGACAAACCGCAGCGATATTACCGTTTTCCTCGGAAGCCCATCCTGTAATCGGCAATAAACCCATCCATAAACAAAGTAATAATATAGATTTTTTCATATCTGCATGATTAAGGCACTGAGGGATAACGATGTGACGAAAAGGTTATACATTGAAAAACCAAGACCATTCAAGCACTTATAATTCACCCCTTTGATATATTTTTAGTTTACATACCGTCTTATATATGCTACGTGATGCCTCCCTTCGTTGCGGATGGCCATGTATACCGTGTGGTGGTGCGCTAAAGGGATTAACAGAAAGAAAACGGTTGATTATGAAATTACTCGCGTGCAATAGCAATATCCCGCTCGCCGAAGCCATGTCGTCTTACCTTGGCTGCGCCCTCACCAAAGCGACGGTGCGGCGATTCCCGGACATGGAAGTATTCATTGAAATCCACGAGAATGTACGCGGCGAGGATGTATTTGTCGTGCAATCCACCTCGTACCCCGCCAACGACCATATCATGGAGCTTCTGGTGGCGCTGGACGCCCTGCGGCGTGCATCGGCAAGGCGCATCACTGCAGTCATCCCCTATTTCGGCTATGCCCGCCAGGACAGAAAACCGGGGCCACGCACGCCGATTTCTGCAAAACTGGTGGCTAATATCATCACCTCAGCCGGTGCAGACCGTGTTCTGACCGTGGATCTCCATGCCGGACAGATTCAGGGATTCTTTGATATTCCCCTCGATCATCTTTATGCTACACCGGTCATAGTATCCGACATTCGGGCGAATTATAAGGAAAAGAATGTCATCGTGGTTTCTCCGGACGTAGGCGGTGTCGTTCGCGCCCGCGCACTGGCAAAACGCCTGGAAGCCGATCTCGCCATCGTGGACAAGCGTCGTGAACGCGCAGGCGTGTCTGAAGTCATGAATATCATTGGCGACGTCACCGGTCGTCACTGCATTCTTTATGACGATATTGTGGATTCTGCCGGCACACTTTGCAATGCCGCCGAAGCGCTGATGAAGCAGGGAGCTGCATCGGTAACCGCCTATGTCACACACGGCGTGCTGTCCGGTAAGGCAGTGGAACGCGTCGCCGGTTCCGCCCTTACCTCGCTGGTGGTAACCGACAGCATTGCTACCACGGCGACCGTTAAAGCTACCAAGAATATACGCGTTATATCCATTGCCCCGCTGCTGGCTGAAGCGATTCGCCGCATCAGCGAGGAAACGTCCGTATCCAGTCTGTTTGATTAATTAAATACCATACTCAGGGAGAAAACCTATGAAAGTCAATGCCACTTTAGAAATACAGCAGCGTGAAAATAACGGCAAAGGCGCAGCGCGTGCTTTGCGCCGCAGCGCTCTCGTTCCTGCCATCCTGTACGGAAACAAGCAGGAAGCAACGAAAATTGCCCTTCCGCTCAAAGAGCTGACCATCGAATATAAGAAAGGTGCGTTCTTTAATAAGATCATCGATCTCAAAATGGACGGCAAAGTCATCCATTCCCTGCCCCGCGACATTCAGACCCACCCGGTTACCGACGTCATTGAGCATGCCGATTTCCAGCGCGTGGACAAAGACAGTATCATCCATGTATTCGTGCCGGTGAAAGTGCTTAACCAGGAAAAATCCGTTGGCTTGAAGCGCGGCGGTGTACTCAACATCGTACGCCACGAAATCGAGCTGCTCTGCAAACCGGATGCGATTCCCGCTGCCATTGAGGTGGATGTGCTGAACGTGGATATCGGTCGTTCCGTTCATATCAATGATATTACACTACCGGAGCACGTTAAAACCGCTATTAAGGGCCGCAACTTTACGATCGTTACCGTCGCAGGACGCAGCAAAGAGGAAGAGGAAACTCCAGCTGCAGTGGCAGCAGCTACCGCCGCTGCTGCAGGTACTGCTGGTACAGCAGCACCGGGCGCTACACCTGCCGCTGCGGGTGGTGCGGCTTCAGGTGCCACTCCCACTACTGGTGCTGCCGCCGCTCCTGCCAAAAAGAAATAAGGCGTTTTAGTCATGCTGCTCGTAGTTGGCCTCGGCAATCCCGGTGCAAAGTACGAGCGTAACCGGCATAACATAGGCTTTCACGCAGTGGATAAAATTGCGCAAGCCTATGGTGCCGGATCATGGGCAAAGAAGTTTCGCGGCGAATGGTGCGAAGCTCGGCTAGAGGGTGAACCGTTTTTCTTCCTGAAACCGCAAACCTATATGAATCTTTCTGGAGAATCGGTCGCATCCACTGCACATTTTTATAAAATCCCAACAGAACGCATCATCGTTATTCATGACGATCTCGATCTCCTATCCGGCAAGATTCGCGTCAAGCAGGGCGGCGGCCATGGCGGGCATAACGGCCTGAAAAGCATTGATGCCCATATCGGCAATGACTACTGGCGTGTACGTATCGGTATCGGACGACCGGAAAATAAAGATCGGGTTACCGATTACGTACTGGAGAATTTTACCAAAGAAGAACTGCCTCTACAGCAGAAAATACTGGCAGCCATAACCAATCATTTCAGTTACCTTAGCAAAGACGATGCGTCCACTTTCATGAATAAAGTCGCACTAGACGTCAAAAATTAATATTGCCTGCGTACCTTATTTGCCTTGCGCTGCCCGAATAACTTGGCTATACATTCCCAACTTTTTGACGCGGGGTGGAGCAGCCCGGTAGCTCGTCAGGCTCATAACCTGAAGGCCGCAGGTTCAAATCCTGCCCCCGCAACCAAATTTCCAAACAAAATCAATGACATAAAAATAACGGGGCTTTGTAAAAGCCTCGAAATGCCCTAGTGCAGTGTTAGGGCACTTTGACTCTCGATATAAAACCTGATAAGCTGAGGTCTATAAACGCCGCATTTTCATGCGCAAACCTCAGAGAGACTTTATGCCGACAATTGATTTAATGGGAGGAAAACTCCAAATTTACCAACGTGGCACTAGCCGATTCTGGCAGGCCCGAACTTCCGTTGGTGGTAAGCAGCTTCAATTCAGCACCAAACAGGAGAGACTGGATCAAGCACGTCAGGTTGCTGAAGACTGGTATCTTACCCTGCATGGCAAGTATCGGGCTGGTGTTCTAGACACAGGGCCAACCTTCCAGAAGGCCGCCGAACAGTTTCTCAAGGAATACGCCGTCATCACGGAAGGCGAGCGCAGCCCAAAATGGACGCAAGGCCATGCCATTCGGCTACGCCTGCACTTGGTGCCGTTCTTTGGCAACCTTGTCCTTAACAAGGTCACTCCAGGCAAGGTGCAGGAATATCGCGTTCACCGGATGACAGCTTACAATGATCCAAACCCTGAATCGAAGAGCCTGCATCAACCTAAAGGCAAGCCTCCTGCCCGCAGTACGCTACACGACGAGATCGTGACCTTGCGCATGGTGCTCAAGACCGCCATCCGGCATGGCTGGCTTGAGCACCTGCCCGATTTGTCCCCGCCTTATAAGACGCAGGGCAAAATTGCTCACCGTCCGTGGTTCAGCCCAGAAGAATATAAAGCGCTCTATGAAGCCGCACGCGCCTACGCGAAGGAACCGTTCCATGATTACTATAAATGGAATGCAGAACAGGTGTATGACTTCGTTCTTTTTATGGCAAATACCGGTTTGCGTCCCGATGAAGCGTTCAACCTAGAACATCGGGACGTGACCATTGCCAACGATGACGATACCGGACAGGAAATCCTTGAAATTGAGGTGCGAGGCAAACGCGGTGTCGGCTATGGCAAAAGCATGCCCGGCGCGGTGCGCGTTTACCGGCGTCTTCTTGCCCGCCCAAAACCGGCCAGGGGCGAGACGCGCCGCGAGCGGCAACGCCGCAATAAGGAAGGCGGCGAAGTGCCTCCACCACCCGTTCAGGAATTGCCGCAACTGACCGATCTGCTGTTTCCCGGCAATCACATCAAGCTGTTCAATAACCTTCTTGACCGGACGAACCTGAAATTCGACCGGGACGGCAAGCCGCGAACGGCTTATAGCCTGCGGCACACATATATTTGTATGCGCCTCATGGAAGGTGCTGACATCTATCAGGTTGCGAAAAACTGCCGCACGAGCGTCGAGATGATCGAGAAACATTACGCAGTTCATCTCAAGAACACGCTCGATGCCTCCGCCATCAATGTGGTAAAACCCAAATCCAGGAAAAAAGCGAAAGCGGCTTCCCGTCCGAGCAGATTATCCCTGTAATGGCTCTGAACCGCTTGGCGGTTCAGCAGGTGCGCCCCTTGCGGGCAGCGCCTACGGGGGCTTGGTCCCCTCTCCGGCTTACGGTTGGTATGAATACCCTCTTATGAATTTCCCCTATCACATCTCTGAATTTGGGAATATCCCCGAAAAACGCCGAAATTCGCCGAAGTTTATGGTATAATCCTTATAAATATCGTTCTCTTAGGAGGTGTCCTGTGACACTAACCGAACTCAGAGAGAGCGTACCTGTCAATATTCCTGATTTAGCGAGGGCGGCAGGGCTTGATCCGCAAACTATCCGCAATGCGGAAGCCGGGCAACGCATCTCCGCGCGGTCAGCAAAAGCAATTGCCGATGCTTTAGGCGGTTTTCTGGAACGGCCCGTTCGCGTCCAGGAGATAGAGGGATTGAAGGTGCGCATCTAAGGAGGTGATGCAGAACGCCCGGAACGAATCCAGGCGTCCAATTTAGACCTTTTCAACGATGTTTTGCGCTGCGATAGCTTGGCGGCAGAGCAAGCACATAACATAAACGATTGTCGTCCCTGTAGCGCTTGTTGTCACGCTTTGGCAGCAAGGCGGCTTGTCATGCCGTTTTTGCTGCCCAGGTCAGGCTGGAGGTCTGGTCATACTATGACATACCCATACACGGCCTGTCAATTGCACGCTCATTCATGGAGGAGCTATGCAAATCATTCAAGGTCAACCACTTTTACCTTACGCCGATAATTTTATCCCTGTGCTTCGCCCCGGATTGCCGGTCGTACATAAGCATACGCCGGATCAACCCTTTTGCCCAGATCGCACTTGCCCGTGCCATGAGAATGACGAAGAGGCCGTTGCCAAAGTGCATCAATGGTATCTCGACGGGATTATCACTGCCCAGGATGCCACGGATATCATTATGGGGAGGAAAGCATGGTAGAGCCACAATCTATCTCCTTTGGCAAAGGAGCCATCACCGTCACAAACCCGGATTTTGTAAATGGTTTCCAAGCAGGCCACCTGGCTTATATGGCTGCTCTGAAGCAACACCCGGAACCATACACTGACGCCGATATTGTGGAGCTGTTCCTCGAAAAGCTTGAGAGTAGCCGCCTGTTGGCCAACCGCGAGGCACGTCTTGCCGCTGCCTACCGCGAGTTGATGCAGGAAAGCATCCGGCCCACGGGTGACACCTTATCCAAGCGGGCGCACTGTAACCGCGCCGCTGCCCTGAACTGGCTCAAAACAAAGCAGATTGCAGGGTAAAAACATAGAGAATAAGATGGAGAAAGAAACTTTGGGCAATAGCAAAGAAAAGGTTCCATTGCAGCGTATCGACCCATTTCGCTGGCGTATTCCAGCCAGTTATCAAGAAGGGATGCAGGTTCCGGGCGTCGTGTACGCTGACGATGAACTCATTGAGCAAATCCTGGATGATAACGCGCTGCATCAGGTGGCCAATGTCGCAACCCTGCCGGGGATCGTGGGCGCTTCCCTGGGGATGCCTGATATTCATTGGGGATACGGGTTTCCAGTAGGAGGCGTGGCCGCGACCGATGCGGAAACAGGCGTTGTCTCGCCAGGCGGGATTGGCTTTGATATTAACTGTGGTGTGCGTCTGATGGCTACCGAACTGGTACGCGACCAGATCAAAGGCCAGGTGGATAAGCTGGCCGATGCGCTCTTCAAAACCTTGCCTTCCGGTGTAGGCGGCGCGGGCATGCGCGATCTGACCATCCATGAGATGCGTGATGTCATGGTGCAGGGCGCAGCCTGGGCAGTAGAAGATGGCTATGGTTTAGTGGAAGACCTGGAGATGACGGAAGAGGGCGGCTGCCTCGCGGGTGCTGATCCTGACAAAGTGTCACCAATGGCCATCCAGCGCGGCATGAAGCAATTGGGCAGCCTGGGATCAGGCAACCACTTCGCGGAAGTGCAATACGTAGAGCATATCTACGACCAAACAGCCGCTGAGGCAATGGGCATCGGCAAAGTCGGGCAGATTGTTGTGACCATCCACTGCGGTTCACGAGGCTTTGGCCATCAGATCACCGCCACCGATGCCGATACACAAGGGGAGAATTACGCCATGATGATACATGCCATGCGCCCGGATGCCGTGCGTGTGCGGCCCCGTTCCAAGGAGCATCCCGGTGTGGCCTATAAGGACTGGAACGATGTGCTGAGAGATTGTCCCTCCCCGGTACAATCCCCGCCAAAGGATATGCTTGTCCTGCCCCGGCATCAACCAAGTGTGCCCCATGAACTCACCCCTTCCGCGACCCCTATCAACTGGCGTGGCCTTGGCCGCAGCAATATCACGTCTGATCAGGAATAGGCATTTTTAAGGCATCTTCCCATGAGTACAGCCTCCGTTTTTTTCATTACTCCATACAATCTTTCCCGCCTTTTTATGGGAGCAAACACCATAACGGCTCTTGAACCGGCTAACCACTTCTTCCAACAGCACCTTGTAACAACAGCACCTTGTAATAGGAGCTGATCTAGCCAACAGTATATCATAATTCCAAAGGCAGTATTTACACTTGCAGCTACCCCGGCGGCACCTGCGGCTCGCCGTCCATTGGCTTCCCTGGCGTTTCTTTCAACCCCTCGTTGCGCGGGGGAAGGTCAAATAAGGCGCGGTCATTGGGCCTGGTTAAGAAACTGTCGAGCTGTTTCAAAACAAACTCCCCGAAATCCTTCCTCTGCTCCGCTTCATCGAGCACCCACGCCCCGGCCAGAATCTTCCTGCGCGTATCGGCTTTCCGCTTTCGGGCTTTTTTTCTTTCCATAAGATGCATTTTTGGTGTATAATTGCACCATAAGCTCAATATGCAACATGGCCATTCTCGTTATGACCCGTCAAAGTATCTCTCTCACGCCTCCTAATGATGCCTGGCTGATAGCGCAGGTAGACAGCCAAGAATATACCAGCAAAAGCGATGTGATAAATGCGCTTATTCGCAAGGAACGCGTCCGGCAAGAGCGGATCGAGTACATACGCACTCAGTTGATTGAAGCGGAGCAAAGCGGCTTCGTGGAAGATTTTGATCCTGAAAGGATGCTGGCGGAATTCAAGGCCAGTATATGACCGAACTGGGGTATAAATTAACGCAGAAGGCAAAGGATGACTTTCGCCATATTTACGTTTATGGCGTTCAGACATGGGGCACAGAAGCGGCGGACAGATATTATTATGCCCTGCTCGAACGGTTTCGCCGTATAGGGGAGCGTCCGTATTTGTATCAAGCGGTTGATTTTATCCGTGAAGGCTACCGCCGGAGTGTGTACGGTGAGCATAGCATCTATTACCGCATTGTATGTGATGCCGTTGAGGTTATGGCAATCCTTAAGAGCCAGGACACCGATACGTCCCTTTAACTATGTCGCTATTCCTGCGGCTCTCCGTTTTCTGGCTTCTCCTGCGCTTTCTTCAACTCTTCCTTGCGCGGGGGAAGGTCAAATAAGGCGCGGTCATCGGGCCTGGTTAAGAAACTGTCGAGCTGTTTCAAAACAAACTCCCTGAAATCCTTGCGTTGCTCCGCTTCATCGAGTACCCACGCCCCGGCCAGAATCTTCCTTCGTGTATCGGCTGTTCGCTTGCGTTTCCCTTCCCGTGCTGCCTCTTGCCTAATCTGTGCATTGAGAGCCTGCCGTTTCTTGACTTTCGTTTTTAGTGGGCCTTCTGGCAGGCTCTCAATTTCTTCTTCGGTCAAATCCTTCCCTGACCGTATCTTTTTTAGCAGCTCCTCATTCACCATTCCTTAATTCCCTTTCGTCATAATGGCGATTCCCGCGTTCTCTAAGAGAATACCCGATATAGAGCGAAAAGGCGAATGAGTAATGTTACAATGGTGATATGCGAGCAGGCAAAGACCGTAAGGGCGCACTTATGCAAACTCACGTTTGCCGTGCGCCAGGATTGCATCCCTGGACCCAGCCTCAAGGGCTTTCGCGCCCCTGAGAACCCACAGCAAGGAGCGTTCCTGCCCCTTGACCCAGACGCGGGAGAATCGGCCTCTCCCTCGGCCCATGCGGAGGCAACGCCATGAGCGTCACCGCAAGCTGGTATCATTGCTGCGTCAAGACCGTTAGCCGTAGTAATGGACGCACCGCTGTCGCGGCGGCAGCCTACCGCAGCGGCGGAATCCTGTATGATAGCCAGCTTAACAAGACCTACGACTATACACGAAAGCGCGGAGTGGAAAGCACTTTTATCGTTGTGCCGGAAAATGCCCCAGAGTGGGCGTCCAATCTGGAAGCGTTGTGGAATGAGGCGCAAGCAAAGGATAACCGCGTTAATAGCCGTATGGCGCGAGAGGTGGAGCTGGCGCTTCCCGATGGACTGGATGTTGCCGACCGCGAGGCGCTTGTGAGGGATTTTTCTAACCATTTGGTAGAACGATACGGTGTCGCCGTCTCGGCGGCGCTGCATGAACCCTCCCGCTATGGCGATGAGCGCAACTATCATGCCCATATCCTGTTTACCACCCGGCGCATCGACGAAGACGGCTTCGGGGAGAAAACCCGCGAGCTGGACAGCCTCAAAACCGGCCCGGAAGAGATTGAGCACCTGCGGGAATATGCGGCCACGCTCATTAACACCTATCTAGAGGATGCGGGCCTGGATGAGCGGGTGGATCACCGCAGTTTTGAAGACCGGGGACTGCCTTACGAGCCGACGAACCATATGGGCGTCGAGGCAACGGCGATGGAACGGCGGGAGGAGGAGAGCCGGATTGGGGATGAAACTCAAGGGAGATGTTATGGGATTGGATATGTACTTAACAGCGGAAATCTATCTAGGCGGTTTGTGCGAGGGCAATTACCACAAAAAAGCGGAACGGTTTGATGCTGGGTATTGGCGAAAACATCCCAATTTGCACGGGTTTCTCGTGGAGCAGTTCGCGGACGGTGAAGACAACTGCCAACCCATATGGTTGGATAAAGACCGCATCACACAGATCATGGAAGCGATTAAAAAGCGGGAACTGCCAAAGACAGAAGGCTTCTTCTTTGGCGAAAGCGACAATGATGCCGCCCAGATTGAGGAGGATTTGGCGATCTTCCAAAAAGCGTTGGACTGGCTGGCTGCTGAACAGCCTGGCGAATACCGCTCTATTGAATATCAGGCGAGCTGGTAAACCTACAAGGGCGGAGCGTCTCCGCCCTTGATTGCAAGCTACTACAACTAAGCGTTAATCCCGCATTTTCTTTAATGAAGATACCAGTAACTTACATCGAGATTTGAAGAGTAAGTAATTGAAGGTTAGCGCCGCCACCATAAAATGTTGCTGCATGAGTGCCATCACCATATTCTAGAGCCTGAATATAATTAAATCCCATTATAGGATATGAATTGTGTTGAGCATATACTGCATTCTGAGTGCTCCCGCTACCTTCAGAGACAAAAGCCCCACCCGATGCCGTGCTATTAACACCGACACCAACATCTTCATAGCCAGCACTGGAAGCATTGTAAACGGTTTGATTGTAAGAACCTATGAAATTAGATTGTCCTAAACCGTCAACAAAAGAGATGCGGTTGCTGGCACTGTTGTTAGCGTTTCTCCAAGCGGCAGTACCATATGTCCAAGTTACGGTGCTATCCAGGCATTGTGCGGTAATCGGAACGCGATTATAGGCATTCCACAATCCGAGTATGTTATTTGTGCCGCCCGATGCCGCAGTTGGAAAACAGGCCATACCTGTTTGCCCGTTAGCGGTTGCGTACATGGTGCCTAAGTAGGTTGCCTGGTTTGCAGCAACGGAGGTGGTGTTACCGCTTGAGCTGCCAAAGCGCAGCGTGATGGATGCACTGTTTACCCAGATTCCGTTTACCTGTGTGATGGCGGCGCTGCGCGTCGTGCTATTGGTCCATGCCGGGCCAGTACCCAGTGTCAAAAGACCACCGTTCATGAAAGCAAAAATATCAAACAGCGAGCCGCTTGTCTGATACCCCGTATGGCCTGAATTGCTGTCCAGAGCTAGTGAAATCCCAGACGAACCCATGAGATAATTAACGAACTGCGCCCCATTGTAAACAGGAACAATCGCGCCATTATAGGGCAAATAGTAAACGGTGCTTTGGGCAGTCGAATCAGCAGTCATTACAGGTGAAACACTGCTTAATGTCAAACGACCTTGAGGCGTTGTTGAAAACAAAGTAGGAGGAGTGCTTGGCGGAATAATCGGCTGAGTAGCGGGTTGAATAAATTGGCCGAATGCGGTGGGTGAATTACCACTACCAATGGTTATGGTCGTGCTTACGGTGTGAGAAGATACATTGATAACTGAAACAGTACCACCAGTCTGATTTGCGACATAGGCTGTACTGCCATCGGGAGTAAAAGCTACACCGATAGGAATCGAGCCGACAGAGATAGGATATCCTGTACCGGTTTTGATTGCAGGAGGGCTTGTCGTTAGGTCTATGACCGAAACCGTACTATCAATCTCATTCACAACATAGGCTATCGTGCCATCCGGTGTAATTGCTATGGCTGCTGGACCATTGCCGACACTAATCGGGTAACCTGTACCCGTTCTAACTGTATTAGTTGCTGTATCTAAGACCGAAACCGTACCAGTAGAACTTCCATTGCAGATAAAGGCTGTCTTTCCGTCGGGAGTGATGGCTATGGCACTTGGATTGGTAAAGCCTGTGATGGTGGTTGATACAGTATTGGTTGCCGTATTTATGACCGAGATGCTGTTGCCAGAGGTATTTGTAATGTATGCTTTGCTGCCATCTGGCGTAATGGCTATCCCTGAGGGGCTAGAGCCAACCGTAATGGCGGTGCCTGCCGTGTTAGTTGATAAGTTGATAGGTGTGACTGTGTTAGAACCGTTATTTACTACATAAGCTTTGCTACCATCTGGCGTTATTCCTATTCCCCAAGGTGATGACCCTACTGTTATGGTTGCAACCACAGTGTTGGTTGCAGTGTTAATTACAGATACCGTCCCATCAGTCCTATTTGTGCTATAGGCTTTGCTACCATCTGGTGTTACCACCGAACCAGACGGGCCATTTCCAACACTTATTGTAGCGGCAACTGTATTAGTCGATGTATCTATTACTGAGACTTTCCCCGATTGCTGGTCTGTTATATAAGCATTAACCATACGAAGCCCTCAAAATATATAGATGTTTTTCACTTGAAAACATATTTTTACCGTAAAAATATTAAAAAATCGTTAAAATAATATTTTATTTTTTAATGCCTGTGATGTCTTTATCGCAATTTGTCAATACATCGCTATTTTGCTGTAACTCACGTAGAACATTCTCACGATTTTTGTATGCCTCCGCATAATTAAAATTAAGGGCAATTGCCTTGTCGTAATCTTCCAGTGCCTCGCTATATCGCCTTAGATGATACAAGGCAAGGCCACGGTTGTTATATGCCTCTGCATAACCGGGATCGGAGGTTATAGCTTTATCCAACAGCCGTATGCCTTCTTCCAGATTGCCTCGCTGACAATGGAGTGTCCCCAACAAGCTCAGAGCACTTACATGTTCAGGATAAAAAGTAAGCAGAGTTTGATAGATATGTTCAGCATTGTTGAGATCACCTGCCCTGTGCAAAGCTATGGCTCTTGAAAGCAAATCGGCAGGAACAAGTTTCTGCTGTATAGGTTCTGATGTATTATGCCGCTCTGAAGGCACTTCAAAGTTACTGGCAAAAATAGCTAATGCAGTCTTCACGCTTGCAATTACACTATCCCAATCCCCGGATAGTTGTTGTTTGAATATGCGTGCAGAAGGATACCACGGCTTATCTTCCTTCGCTGTCATCCATCGAAGGTCTGGTATCAAATGAAGCATAACCCATAAATTTTTACCCAATGCACCTGCAAGGTGAGCCACTGAGGTATCAACTGATATGACAATGTCCATTTCGGATATTAATGCGGCTGTATCGGAAAAATCTTTTAAGCTGTCTGCATGGGATATAATTTTACTCTTTGCAAATAATTCGGCATCCTCTGCTCTCATCTCTTTCTGAAGCGAATGGTATTCGCAATCGCACTCTAACAACGGAGTCAAGAGGATCAAAGCAATACTGCGGTTATGATCGGTCGTGTTTTGCGCGTTACCTGACCACGCTAAGCCAATCCTGGGTTTTAACCGTATTCCAAGACGTTCACGCCAAGCCTTACGTTTTTCAGGATCGCTATAAAGGTAAGGAATATCTGCCGGAACCGTGTTTACTATAGTCTTAAATGCTAACGGCAAGCTCATTAGCGGACAATGGAAATCAAACTCAGGAATAGGAGAGCCTTGAGCAATAACAGCACCCTCCGTCATCGCAAGAGAGGTGAGCAGCCCGGCTAATGGTTTTTGCACTTCCAGTAACACTTTTGCACCTAATGCTTCCACCATAGGAGCGTAACGACAGAACAAAATAGTATCCCCAAATCCCTGTTCAGCGTGGAGCAATATTGTTTTACCTGCTAGGTTCTCCTCACCCAGCCACAAAGGCTTCTGAAATATTCTGATTGTACTCTTATCAATGTAGCTACTCTTCCATCGCCATTCGTACAGCTTCCATCCTTCTTCGTATTCCCCTAATAATAGTTTGAGCAAGCTCTTATTCAAATGGGCGTCTGCATGGTCAGGATTAATGGCAATGGCTTTATCGTAATCCGCTAATGCGGCGTTATACTGCTTCAGGTTATAGAAAGTAAGCCCACGATTGTTATATGCCTCCGTATAATTGGGATTAATGGCAATGGCTTTATCGTAATCTGCTAATGCGGCGTTATACTGCCTCAGGTTATAGAAAATAAGTCCATGATTGTTATATGCTGCGGCATGGTCAGGATTAATGGCAATGGCTTTATCATAATTTGCCAATGCTTCATCGTATCTTTTGAGGTCTTGCAGAGCACGACCAATATTGTAATAAGTTTCAGCATCGGGTTTGATGGAAATTACTTTTTCCATCAGTTGTAGGGCTTCTTCTAAATGGCGTTGTTGAGCAAGAACTGTTCCTAGCAGGCTCATGATGCCCACATTCTCTGGATAAGAAGCAAGCAAATTGCGATAACCTATTTCTGCTTCGCTAAAATTACCTGCATTATGTAGACTCCTTGCTTCCGCAAGCAAATTTTCATGAGCAGATTTCTGTTGCACAAGTTTGGAGACATTATTATTCCCTTGAAACTTCTTAGTTAACAACTGTCGATTCTTGTGTTTCTTCTTCATTAATAGGCTAACCCACTCTGCAATCCGCTTTGAAAATACCGCAAACTATATGGTTACATGCTCTTGTATGCAACTTGTACCTGCCACTATCTGCTACTTGACTGGACTCACTTGATCAATCTGGTATCTGTTATTAACAGCGTCCAATCTTCTTAATGATATTGGTGGTGCTATAGCCGTCTTCCAAGGGGATGAGCATGACTTCCCCGCCATAGCTTTCAACAAGTTCATGGCCGACGACCTGGTGCTTCTGGTAGTCCGCACCTTTGGCAAGCACGTCCGGTTTCAGGGCTTCCAGCAGTTGCAGGGGCGTATCTTCATGGAAGATAATCACCATATCAACCACAGAAAGTGAAGCCAACAGGAAAGCGCGTTGCATTTCGGTATTCACCGGCCTGCTTTCACCTTTGAGCCGTTTGACCGATACATCGCTATTGACCGCA
>Ga0206904_1182_pt1 | contig 14984 bp, 15 predicted proteins | sample Alteio_BWOrgHeat_42_FD_152981 | JGI IMG/M metagenome (GOLD analysis project Ga0206904, IMG submission 152981) | Enriched cells from forest soil in Barre Woods Harvard Forest LTER site, Petersham, Massachusetts, United States -... | ecosystem: Environmental > Terrestrial > Soil > Temperate forest >...
CAGGATTTTAACATATAATGCTCGTTTTAATAATTTTTCATCATGAAAACTACATATAAAAATTTAATTAATGGTGCTTTAGGTACACTGGTATGTGTGTTTTTAGCATTCCCTGTCAGCGCACAGCACAGGCCATCAACAAGTGGTGGCGGAGGCGGCGGTGGCAGTAGCAGCCCTGCCCCTGCAAGATCGTCAGGTGGTGGTAGCGCCAGTGTTTCGAGGCCTTCTGTTAGTGTATCAAGACCTTCGTCTGTTGGTGTTTCAAGACCGGCTGTATCGTCACAAAGGCCATCAACCCAACCCGGTCAACGCCAGGTTATTGGCGTAAGAGGTAACTATGGTTATGCTCCACGTCCCGGTGTTGCCGCAAGAGGCAATTATGGTTATGCTCCGCGTGCTGCTGCAAGCGCAGGTATAAGAGGCGCAACCGGCAGCTACCGTAGCGCTCCAAGAGTTGGCTATGGCGGTTATTGGGGAAACCATAACTATTACCACTACAATCGTGGTTATTATGGTTCTTATTATTTGCCAAGGCTTGGGTTTTCAATCGGCATTTTGCCTTATGGTTATTATCCTTTTTACTATGGCGATTTTCAATATTATTACAGCGATGGGTTATTCTATCAATATGACAATAACGAATATACTGTAGTTGAACCGCCAATTGGCGCCGAAGTAAAGGAATTGCCTGAAAAAGCACAGTCCATTGTGATAAACGGTCAGCAATATTATGAGCTGAACGGTGTATACTATCAACCGGTTACTAAAGATGATGGCACCCAAGTTTACCAGGTTGCCGGAAAAGACGGTGAATTAAATACCGGTGGCACCCAGGTACAGGAAGATCAACCACAAGGACCGCAAATTGGCGACATTGTTGGCCAGCTTCCGCCAGATTGCAGGAAAATAAAAGTTAACGGCGAAAAACTATATGTTTCTCCGGATGGTGTTTACTACCAGGAGCAGATTGATGCCAATAACAATAAAACTTATAAAGTTGTAGGCCTGCCAACTGATGAGCAACAGCCTGAATAAAACTTAATATTGATATAATCATAAAAAAGGTGACCCGGTAGTTCGGATCACCTTTTTTGTTTGGTAAAACATTCCATTAAAGGTTATAATACTATCAATCATCAGTCGACTTGATTAAGTAGATTAGCACTTTATATTTAACCATGTCGAAGCGCTTTATTTATCTTGTTTTTATCTTAGTCATAAATAACCTGTTTGCCTTTGCGGTAAATAAACGCACTGCGTTAAAGTTTTTTTAAAGCTGATGATAAAAACATCCAATATGTTGGGCGGATTGATTTTTCAAACCAGCTAAAGCCCCGTATCTAGGCCCCGGGTGTTTATATTAAGGCCAGGTTTAAAGGCCCGCATTGCGAAATTATCCTAAACGACGAAAACCTGGGTGGTAACAACCTGAATTACCTGGAGATTGTTATTGATAACAATGCCCCATATCGTCTTCAAACTACAGGCAAAGAGAATGTGATAAAAGTACCTGTCGGATTGACCGATACGGAGCATACCATACTGATCTGTAAAGACACAGAATCGAACATTGGATATATTGATTTTATTGGTTTTAGGTGTGAGCAGCTTTTACCACTGCCGCCACAACCGAAGCGCAAAATTGAATACTTTGGCGATTCTATTACCAGCGGCACGGGCATGGATATGTTGGTAATTGCATGCGATAAAGGTCAATGGTACGATCAGCATAATGCCTATATGAGCTATGGGCCACGCACCTCGCGCAACTTAAATGCCGAATGGCAGCTAACTTCATTAGCAGGGGTTGGGTTGCTACATAGCTGCTGCAATATGAAGGTTGTTTTACCACAGATCTACGACAAAGTTTTGCTGGCAGCCGATTCTATTGGCTGGGATTTTAAAGCCTATCAACCAGATGTGGTTACCATTTGTATAGGGCAAAACGACGGTCCGCAGGATTCAACTTTGTTTTGCAGCACCTATGTTAAGCTCATTGCTTCAATAAGGCAGCATTACCCCAAAGCCGACATTATATGCCTGAGCAGCCCTATGGCTGATGCTAATCTTAGCCCGGTGCTAAAACGTTACCTAACCGGAACTGTCAGTTATATGACTACCCATGGCGATAAAAAGGTTTATAAATACTTTTTCTCCAGGCAATACCATAATGGCTGCGGCGGCCACCCTGATATTGATGAACACAAACTTATTGCCGATGAACTCACAGCTTGTATTAAGCGGGTGAAGGGGTGGTGATATTATTTCAACCACAAATTGACGTATAGTTTTGGATTGGAAGAGACTCATATAACAAAAAAGTGGGTTTACATTGGGTTTACACATTTCAATGTTAACTCATATATAAATATTTGATAATCAAGTATTTATATTGATTTTTGAAAAAACCTGGGTTTACACTTTTGTATAAATATTAGTCCTTCTTAATAAACTTTCCGTTCTCGTCAAATATCAGGTCGCCGCCTTTTATTTCTGCTTCGTACATAGTTACATTCTTAGCATCGGTTACCTTACCTGCCTCCCGAATCTTTGCACCTTTGTAATGTTCTTTAATATACGGGGCAATTGATTTAGGCAGATCAGTTACCGGGATAGCTTTAACAATTTCAATAAAAGTTCCTGATGGCGTAAACTGAACCGAATTATCCTCACCAGATTTGCCTCCCCAGTTTGCTTCGTAGTTGCCCTTTTCTTTTTCCCAGCTAACCTTTGTGGCTTCCGGGTATTTTTTTACTAATGCCTCTTTTACTACAGCTGGCACATCTTTGGTTTTCAAGTCCTGTGCGCTCAGGCTGCCGCTTATCAGTGTAATGGCGAATCCTAATACTAATTTCTTTTTCATAATTTACCTTGTTTACCCAAGTTTAGCATATCATTCTGTAGAAAGCTTGATATTATTCTGTAGAAAAATGGGTTAATGTATCCTATGGAATATTAAAATTACAACCGGGGAAATTTACTAAAAGTATAAAAAGGCAAAAGCCCGTTAATTTTAAGTACCTTTATAGAAATCACAGCTACGATGATCTTGTTTTCAAGAAGAAACTTACATTATTCCGATTATAAATGGACTGCCTACGTACAGAATGATCCCCGTGTTAATGGCAAACCAGATGATACACTTTTTAATAAGGAAGAAGGTAATGAGGTTGTTTATTTGATTAACAGACTGATGATATTCTGGGATTACCGCTTTGCTAATACCGGCAACAAAATGGAAAAGCTCATCCACGATAAACTTCCTGAAGACATTACCAAACAGGAAGAAGTGCAGGTATGGCTAAAGGAAAATTTAAAGTTTTAGTCAATCAGGTTGAATTAGGCTAATTGACCTATAAATTATCCCTAACTTAATTCCACATCCATAGTAATTAATTTATCCGGTGTAATAGGCAAATCTCTTACACGTTTCCCGGTTGCATTGTAAACTGCGTTTGCTACTGCACTAGCCATGCCTATTAAAGCTATTTCGCCCATTCCTTTTGCACCCATTGGGTTAATATAAGGATCGGGTTTATTTACAAATAAAGCGTCAATCTGCGGGATATCTGCGTTTACAGGTACGTGATAATCGGCAAAATTATTGTTTACAATTCGGCCATATCTATGGTCGAATACTACTTCCTCCATCAGGGCCATACCTATACCGCCAATTGCGCCGCCTATTATCTGGCTGCGGGCTGTTTTAGGGCTTACAATATGCCCCGAATCGGCTACACAAGCAACCTTATCAATTTTTATAACGCCGGTTGCCGGGTGTACTTTTACCCTTACAAAATGAACAGACCACGAAAACATGGCATATTTTTTCCGTTCATCACCACCTTGGGCAGATGAGGTTACTTGAAGCTTGGCCAGGTTATGTTGTTTTAATACCTGTGCATAATCCGGCTTGTCGGTACCGCCATTACCTATCAGTTGTTGAAATTTCTCTTTCAGGTCTTTACAAACAGCATACACAGCTGAGCCAACACTTGCTGTTATTGACGACCCACCTTGCGTTGGCGCTTGTGGTAATGAAGACTCACCCATATCAAACCTTATCTTTTCCGCCGGGATCCCCATCATTTCCGATGCTATGCTAACCATTGCCGTGCCTGTGCCGGGGCCAATATCGCTAACTGCAGTTTGTAATATAAGGTTACCATCAGCCATCATAATAGCTTTAACTGTTGCGCCATCACGATAAGCGCCAAACATGCCGCCACCCATCCCATATCCAACTAGCCAGCCATTTTCATTAACCGTACCGGGTTTAGGGCTCCGGTCGTTCCAGCCGATATGCTCAGCGCCCATTTTATAGGCTTCATCGAGATACTTGCTCGAAAACGGCTTACCGCCTTGGGGTTCTGTTTGCGCATAGTTGCGCATGCGTAATTCTATCGGGTCGATATTAAGCTGGTAAGAAAGTTCGTCTAATGCCGATTCAAGCGCAAAAGCTCCGGTGGCTTCACCCGGGCCGCGCATCCATGTTGGCACACCCACATCAAGGGCTACAAGTTTGTAGGAAGTATTTACATTAGGGCAGGCGTACAATGATTGACTAACCCCAACAGTACCTTCAGTAAAGTTTTCATAGGTCGAGGTCTGTCCTATAGCTTCATGGGTGATGCCTACCAGCTTTCCATCAGCGGTAGCTCCGATACCAATCTTTTGCCAGGTATGCGGACGGTACCCTACTGAAGTAAACATATCTGCCCTGCTTAAAACCACCTTAACGGGGCGGTTAAGCGCTTTGGCTGCAATAATAGCAGCAACCTCGTGCGGCCATGTACGCAATGCACTGCCAAATGCGCCCCCAACAAATTTTGAATTTACCTGTACATTCTCTTTTTTCAGTTTAAATATTTGCGCTATTTCATCACGTGCATCCTGCACTCCCTGGGTTTTATCCCAAACAGTCAGTTTATCATCCCCATCCCATTGGGCAATAATAGCATGCAGCTCCATTGGGTTATGAATATCTGAAGGGATAATATATTCCTGCTCAACTTTTACAGGCGCGGTCTTCCAGGCATCTTCAGTTCCGCGTTTGTATGTCCCATCGCCATGCGGAGCTTTGGCTGTATTTACATTTGCTCTCAGGTTTGTTTGGTGATTATCCTGATTATATTGTGCCTTTACCTGCGAGGCGCCAAAAAGCGCTCGTTCAAAACTATCGGCAACTACCAAAGCTACAGGCTGACCGCTGAAGTATATTTTATTGTCATAAAATATTTTAAACACACCGTTTCCTGTTGGTTTGCCATCCTGGTAACCCGGAACTTTTGGTGAGTTTAAGTGGGTTATCACAGTTAATACTCCGGGAGCACGTTCTGCCTGTTTGGTATCCAGGCTTTTAATGCTGCCTTTTGCTATAGTACTGCCCACTAAAACACCATAGGTTAAGCCCTTTATATTGAATTCAGCAGAATAACGGGCTGCCCCGGTAACCTTCAACCTGCCATCTACACGGCTTAGTCCATCGGTTTGAGCTGATTTTTTTAATGTGGTTGTTTCTTTCATAACTATATTAAACTAATCCTGCTGCATGTTTCAAAGCTTCAGCAATAACAGCCGGAGCCATTTTTATTTTGAAAGAGTTATATTCATAGCCCTTTGCATCCCGCATTGCTATTTGTGCAGCCTGCTTAAAGTTCTCCTCAGTGGCCGCTTTGCCGGCAAGAGCCTTTTCTGCATCAAACAAACGCCATGGTTTATGTGCCACGCCACCCATTGCCAGGCGCGCCTGCTTAATAATACCATTACTGATATCGAGCGCAGCAGCCACCGATACCAGTGCAAAAGCATACGACTGCCTGTCGCGGATTTTTAAATAGTAGCTGTTTTTGGCAAAGTTATTATCCGGAATATCTACGCCAATAATCATTTCGCCCATAGCCAAATGATTATCCTGTTCTGGATGATCTCCGGGCAGGCGGTGAAAATCGATGAACTGGATACGCCGTTCGCCCTTTTTACCTGCTATAATTACTGTTGCATCTAACGCGGCCAAACCTACGCACATATCGCTCGGGTGTACGGCTATACATTGCTCGCTTGCCCCAAATATGGCGTGCATGCGGTTATAGCCACCCATAGCACCGCAGCCTGTGCCGGGTTCCCGCTTGTTGCAAGGCATACTTACATCAAAAAAGTATGCGCAGCGGGTACGCTGCATCATATTGCCGCCAACTGTTGCCATGTTCCTCAACTGCGGTGATGCCCCAGCCTTTAAAGCCATACTTAGCAATGGCTGCTTTTGCAATACCAGGCTATTTTCAGACACTACACTGTTCAATGCCAATGCGCCAATATGCAGGCCTGTTTTGGTTGATGTTATATTTTTTAATGGGAGATTGTTTATATCTACCAGTTTATCTGGAGCGGTAACTCCGCGTTTCATCAGGTCGACGAGGTTAGTGCCACCTGCTATTATCTTTGTTCCGGGTTTTGCAATAGCATCTATCGTACTTTGCTGGCTTACCGCACGGGTATATTGAAACTGTTTCATACGGGCTGCCCTCCTTCCTTCACTTCCTGTATGGCGTTAACAATGTTGGGATAAGCCCCGCAGCGGCAAATATTCCCACTCATATATTCCCTTATCTCCATTTCCGAATTTGCATGTCCTTCGCGGATACAAGACACGGCAGACATGATTTGCCCGGGGGTACAATACCCGCACTGAAAGCCATCATGTTTTAAAAATGCTTCCTGCATGGGGTGCAACTCGTCGCCTTTGGCTAATCCCTCAATAGTAGTGATCTTTTTGCCGCTTATCATAACACCAAGCGTAAGGCAGCTGTTTACCCTGTGGCCATCAACGTGTACGGTACAGGCGCCACATTGGCCATGGTCGCAACCTTTTTTAGTGCCGGTTAAATCGAGCTGCTCGCGCAGTATATCAAGCAGGGTAGCCCGCGGTTCGACCGACAAATTATGCGCCACGCCGTTAACCTCCATTTTTAAAGGCATTTTTTCAAATGCCTCTGCAATTTTTTCATCAATATGCATACCGGCAGCCTTAACTGCAGTGCCGGGTGTGAGGGCGATTGCAGTTAAAAGTGTTGATTGCTTGATGAAATTGCGGCGTGAATTATCCTTCGCCTCCATTTCGCATTCGGGCTCCGTATGGTGTTTGGTATCTTCCATAGATAATTTGCTTAAGAGAAGGAAAGTTAAGAGTTTTTCTTAGAAAGAAAGAAATAGAATAAGAAATTTACAAAGGGCTTCCTCCCTATAAAAAAAGCCCCGGGAAACTACTCCGGGGCTAAACTAAACTTAAGTAAACTATAAAACTGAACACAAAACGCCAAATTGAGCTTAAAGCTAAAAGACCAAAGCATAAAGCTTTTGCTTTTATTTTCCCTTGTCGCACATCATCTTTCAGCTTTAATATTATATAATAAAAACTCTTTCATCCACTTGCAAATCACCTTTCAGCTTTTACATTTTTGCTTTCACCTCACCTTAACTGCAACCCATTGAATTACCGCAGTTTAAACATTTATAACAAGTTCCCGATCGTACGGTAGTATGCCCGCAGGTATTACATGCCGGGGCGTCACTTTGCACTCCCATGCTTAAATCTACGCTAAATTGTTTTTTATTACTAATACTATTATCAATTATTTTCGAATTAACAGGTTGATACACATTTGTTTCATCAGTATTGAAGTCGTCATCGTCCATTTGCGGGTTGCCTGTAATACCTTTTTGTTCTGTTATTACGTGAACAAGGTCCGTACGGTTTTGATATTCGTATCCAAGCATCCTGAAAATATAATCGATGATGCTTGTTGCACTTTTTATATTGGCATGGCCAACCACCATCCCGGCAGGTTCAAAGCGGGTAAAGGTGAATTTCTCCACATACTCTTCTAACGGAACGCCATATTGTAAGCCAACCGAAACGGCAATAGCAAAGCAATTCATCAGCGAGCGGAAAGTTGCCCCTTCCTTGTGCATATCAACAAAGATTTCCCCTAAAGTGCCATCCTCATATTCCCCGGTGCGAACAAAAACGGTTTGCCCGTCGATACTTGCCTTTTGGGTATATCCCCGGCGTTTAAACGGCAGGCTCTTTTTTTGCACCACACGCGATAACTGGCGCATAAAGTTGGTATCTTTCGATTTTTCCATTATAGCCATCGCAGCTTCTATCACCTGCTCGCTGGTCAAGTCGCTCAGCTTAACGTTGGCGGCTTCGCCCAATACTTCTTCAACAGTATCCAACTTTTCAGCAGTTTCTTCCTTCTCTTCCTTAACATCAGATTTGGTTGATAGCGGCTGAGAAAGCTTGCAGCCATCGCGATACAATGCATTGGCCTTCAATCCCAATTTCCACGATAACTCGTAACAATCTTTTATTTCATCAACATTGGCCTCATTTGGCAGGTTGATGGTTTTTGAAATAGCACCTGATAAGAAAGGTTGTGCAGCTGCCATCATCTTAATATGCCCGTGCGAGTGGATATAACGCTCGCCTTTTGCACCGCACTTATTGGCACAATCAAATACAGGGTAATGTTCAGTTTTCAGGTACGGCGCGCCTTCAATGGTCATGGTACCACAGATGTATTCGTTGGCTTCGGCAATTTCTTTACGGCTAAAGCCTAATCCGCGCAACACGTTAAAGTCTGGTGCGTTGTATTGTTCCGGCTTAAAGCCAAGTCGTTTCAAGCAATCCTCGCCAAGCGACCAAATGTTAAATGCAAAGCTGATCTCGAAGGCGGCAATAAGGCCTTTATCCAGTTTTTCCAGCTCGTCATCGGTTAAGCCTTTGGCTTTTAAAGTTTCTATATTGATATGCGGAGCACCTTTTAAGGTAGCTGCACCTTTCGCATAGTTAACAATTGCGGTAACCTCATGCTCCTGATAACCCAAATTACTCAACGCTTCCGGAACAGCCTGGTTAATGATCTTGAAATAACCACCGCCTGATAGTTTTTTGAATTTAACCAACGCAAAATCAGGTTCGATACCCGTAGTATCGCAATCCATTACCAGGCCGATAGTACCTGTTGGGGCAATAACAGTGGTTTGGGCATTGCGGTAGCCATATTGTTCACCCATCTCAACCGCCTTATCCCAGGCGTTGCAGGCAGCAGATAATAGATAATCGGGGCAATCCGCCTGCTCAATTCCCGGTGGCGCTATTTCCAGGCCTTCGTAGTTCCCGGTAGAGTTATAAGCAGCATACCTGTGGTTACGCATAACGCGCAGCATGTGCGCTTTATTATCATTATAACGACTAAAAGCACCAAGCTCTTTGGCCATTTCGGCTGATGTAGCATAGGCAGTACCAGTCATAATAGCGGTAATAGCCCCACCAATTGCACGGGCTTTATTGCTGTCGTAAGGGATGCCGTTCAACATTAATGCAGAGCCTAAGTTGGCAAAGCCCAAACCAAGCGTACGATAATCGTATGATAGTTGTGCAACTTCTTTCGATGGGAACTGCGCCATCAATACCGAGATCTCTAAAACCACTGTCCATATGCGGCAGGTATGTTCAAAGCCATGCACATTGAAGATGCGGGTCTTGGGATCGAAGAAATGTGCGAGGTTAACAGAGGCCAGGTTACAGGCTGTATTATCCAGGAACATGTACTCCGAACAAGGATTGGAAGCATTGATTCGGCCACCTTCCGGGCAGGTATGCCATTCGTTAATGGTGCTGTCAAACTGTACTCCCGGATCGGCACAGGCCCAGGCTGCAAAAGCTATATCGTCCCACAATTTTTGCGATGATATAGATTTAATAGCCTTACCACTCATCCTGCTGATCAGTTCCCATGGCTTTTCATCTTTCAAAGCCTTGAAAAAACTATTGGGAATACGTACCGAATTATTGGAGTTTTGGCCAGACACAGTACGATATGCTTCGCCTTCGTAATCTGATGAGTATCCCGCAGCAATCAGGGCAGCAACTTTTTTCTCCTCCTCAACCTTCCAGTTTACAAAGCCTTCTATTTCGGGGTGATCCAGATCGAGACAAACCATTTTGGCTGCCCGGCGCGTTGTACCACCTGATTTAATAGCACCCGCCGCACGGTCGCCTATTTTTAAGAACGACATTAAGCCGGATGAATATCCGCCGCCAGAAAGTTTTTCATTATCGCCCCTGATCTTTGAGAAATTGGTACCAACACCCGATCCATATTTAAAAATACGTGCCTCACGTACCCAAAGATCCATAATACCGCCCTCATTCACCAGGTCGTCATCTACAGACAGGATAAAGCAGGCATGCGGCTGCGGGCGCTCGTAAGCAGAAGTTGATTTGCTTAGTTTTTCGGTTACAGGGTCCACAAAATAATGTCCCTGCGGCTTACCCGTAATACCATAGGAATTGTGCAGGCCTGTATTAAACCATTGCGGCGAGTTCGGCGCGGCGAGCTGCCCGGTAATGGTATAAACTATTTCGTCGTAAAATATCTCAGCGTCATCTGCCGAAGCAAAATAACCGTAACGTACTCCCCAATCCTTCCAGCACTTGGCCATACGGTGGGCAACCTGTTTAATGCTTTTTTCAGAGCCTGTAGTCCCGTCGGCTTGCGGAACGCCCGCCTTACGGAAGTATTTTTGTGCGAGGATATCAGTCGCTACCTGGCTCCAGGTTGCTGGCACCTCTACGTCATTCATTTCAAATACGGCATCGCCGGATGGATTACGGATAACCGAAGAACGTTTTTCGTATTTAAAAAGATCGAAAACGCTTATTCCTGTTTTAGTAAAATATCTTTCAAACTTTAATCCCCGGCTGTTTTCAGAGGTTGTTTTTTTGTAGATGTCGTCTCCCATATCAATACAGTGTGGTAAATAGAACGTTAGTTAAAAAACTATGAGGGGTTTTACGTAAAGCTATTACTCGTAATAATGTATTTCAATTCAGAGTTTTCCACACAGTGTGAACAAGACGCTTGCTTATAGCGCAGCATTGATTAAATGATTAGTTTACAATGAATTAATAGTGTTGAAAAGTGATTTGCATGCTGGCTTATAGATATACTTATCACGAATATAAATCAAATTCCTCTCACTCAACTCACCCGGCCGTCACTTCAGTTTTTACCCTCTTTACGACTTTTCGTAGAGAGGGTCGACCAGCATAGCGTAGTCGGGGTGAGTAAACTATACGTGCGACAATTTGATTGCACTCATTAACACCTTGCACAAATCAGTAAAATTGCACAATTTAGTAAACTCAATAAAAATATATTACTTATGAAAAAGCTGATATTCATTGTATCTCTCCTTGTAATAGGCCTTGGTGTAAAGGCACAGGGCACAACTGCTGCGGTTAAGCTAACCGATACCGCCAAGTTATATCACCCTGAAGCAGATGCTAAAGCTGATATTGCCAATGCAGTAAAAAAAGCAAAGGCAGAGCATAAAAACATATTACTTCAAATTGGTGGTAACTGGTGTATCTGGTGTATCCGTTTTAACGACCTGGTTACCCATGATGCTGATCTTGATAAATTTGTGCGCGATAATTATGTAATTGTGCATGTAAATTACAGCAAAGAAAATATGAACGAAAAGCTGTTGGCCGATCTCGGTTATCCGCAGCGTTTCGGGTTCCCGGTTTTTATAGTGCTGGATGATAAAGGGAATCGTTTGCATACTCAAAATTCGGGCTACCTTGAAGAAGGTAAAGGCCATAGCAAGGCAAAAGTGCTGGAGTTTTTCCAGGGATGGTCGCCGGCGGCTTTAGACCCTAAAACATACGCGAAGGCAAATTAATTTTAATGCTCAAAAAGAAGAGGGGCTGTCTTTTTGAGACAGCCCCTCTTTTGTTTTACCTGTTTAAGGTATTAAAGTACGTAACACGGGATCATAGGACACATATGACGAATAGGTGAACAGGCATCGGTTGGGCAACACCTGAAACATAGCGGAGGAGTAATACCGCCGCCACCTAAAATGTCTTTCATTTGTGCTCTTGATAGTTTTTGTCCTTTTAAATCCGTAGATTTTTGATTCAGTTTTTCCATGATTTTTTAGTTTTTGTGCGTTTGTTATTTGTTATTAAAATTTAGTTGAACAGTAATTGAAAGGCTGCGCTTGTAAAACAGCTTCATCTTTTTTACTTAGAGTACATTACAAAGCGTATCAAGGCATACGTGACGAACAGGTGAACAAGGGTCGTCAGGGCAGCACCTGAAACAAAATGGAGGTATTATTATACCACCACCGCCTAAAATGTCCTTCATTTGTGCCCTTGAAAGCTTTTGTCCTTTTAAATCCGTAGATTTTTGATTTAGTTTTTGCATGATTTTTTAGTTGTATGTGTTTAAAGTTTAGTTGAACAATAATTAAAAGGCTGTATTGGGAAGACAGTCTCTTTTTTTTACTTAGTATATTACAGGACAAACCTCTTCAGGGCACATGTGACGAATAGGTGAACATGGATCATCAGGACAGCATCTGAAACATAATGGAGGTATTATTATACCGCCGCCACCTAAAATGTCTTTCATTTGTGCTCTTGATAGTTTTTGTCCTTTTAAATCCGCAGATTGTTGGTTTAGTTTTTGCATGATTTTTTAGTTTTGTATGTTTATTAATTGTTGGCTTAAATTTAATTAAACAATAATTAAATATCAAAAAATAAAAGCGATTTTCCATTAAAAAAGTTTGTTTTAATTAAATTTTTTAACTACAAAATCGGTAGAATTTCTTGATTATCTACCCGCCAAAATCTATTCCTAAGGAAAACATGAACCCATTTCTTCGTGGTGTATCAGATTGTAGTACATGTATATTTGAAGCACCGGCGATAAGATTTGCTTTTGGTGAAAGCTTTATTACATTATACCTGAAATCGAGACCTGCTGACAAATATCCAGGATTATGGAAAACCCGGTTCCTGTCCCACATCAAAGCCGAGATATAAAAATCAGTTTCTCTGAATGTTAGTTTTACGCGATTTGTCCAGTTATAATCTTTGGTTATTATAAGGTTCTGAAAAAACGCATCATTACTTATGGTAAAATGTTTGTTGAACTTATAGGTTACTGCAAGGTCGAAAATAAAATCCGAGCCCTTATCAGCAACTGAATAATTTTGGTTCAGGTTTACACCCAGGTTAGGCGTTATGAGTAGTTTTTCCCCTACTTTAAAATATTTATGTAGTCCTATCATTCCGTAATTAATTCCTGTATTCCGGTTAATAAGGTCTACAGATTCATAGATAAAGCCACCCCATGTTTTCCTGTCGTAAATAAAAAGCGCATCAAATGAAGGGTCGGATTGATCTACCGAGCCGGTAAAGAAATAAAGGCTTGCGGAATAAACCTGGCCTGTTAAGCTCCAGCTAACCGGTTGCTTAGGTTGTTTAATCCGCGTTGTATCTGAATGCAGGCTATCAATTGCTACCGCTTGTGCAGAAGAACAGCAAATGACAGATAACAAGCTGTATACCATAATTTTAAAAATGCTTTTAATCATAGATCGAAATGTATTTTTAAGATTAATATTCATTAATCAAACAAAAATACATTGTTATTGGTTCTGTATAAATAGCCATTATAATAATTTTAATAGAACCAATTTAGCTATAACTAATGCCTGAATCAGCTATAAAAGGCACCAATCTATTTGCTTTTGCCTTTAGTACCTGCCGGCCATTCGTGCATGTACCAGTTCCATTCCCAGGTTTTACCTTCATCCGCCGAGAATGCCTGGCTCCATTTAAGGTCTTTGGGATTTGTTTTATCCCATTTATATTGAACAATAATATTTTTACCCTTCTCGGTATCCCTGCCATAAAACGTGCCTATGTTACCGTTAAATGATCCAACAACCTCCGGTTCTAGTACGCCCGCTCCGCTGGCAGCCCAGTAAATGCTCCATAATCTTGTTTGAGGGTTAAACAAACGAAGCGTAAAGCCCTCGAATGATTTCCCGCCAATGGTTGCGTAAAAATGATCGGTATTGCCTATACCATTCAGTATTTTATTAAAGCTCAGTTTGGCAGGGAAGTCGATCCATTCTTTACTGTTTACCAACCTGTCTTTAAGCTTATGATTGGTTTGTTCCCAGTTGCCATCCATAAAATCAAAGTCTTTGGATGATGAGCTTGCGGAAGGTTTGATCACCAACGCTCCATTCGGCGCAATGGTAAAAGCCGGGGTTTCATTTTTCTTTGCCTGTTGCGATTTACCTATTGAAGAGTAAAGTGAGATTAACAGAACTATAGCGGTTAATTTTTTCATACTGATACCTATTATATATACAAACTTATAAGCCAAATGGCTCTGTAAAAGAGCCATTTTAATAATTAGTACAGAACCAATTATTAGCCATAAAGAAATACTGAAGTTTAGTTTAGCTTATAGAAAATTCTTAACTCTTTTTGCCCTTGGTATTAATAGGTTTTTCGTGCATATACCAGTTCCATTCCCAGGTTTTGCCGTTATCCGTTGAATAAGCCTGGCTCCATAAGAGATCTTTCGGATTGGTTTTATTCCATCGATATTGTACAATTACGCTTTTCCTATTCCAGGTATCCCTGCCGTAAAACGTGCCGATATTCCCTTTAAATGATCCCAATACAGGAGGTTCCAGTTTGCCTTTATCGCTCGCAGCCCAGTAAATGCTCCATAATTTTGTTTTGGGATCGAACAGGCGGAGTGTAAGGCCTTCGAACGGCTTACCATCAAAGGTTGCATAAAAGTGATCGGTGTTACCTATACCATTTAAAATTTTATTCACGCTGCATTTGGCCGTAAAATCCGTCCATGATTTACTATGCACCAATCTGCCGTTGAGCTTGTGATTACTTATTTCCCAGCTACCCACAAAAAAATCAAAATCATTTGCGGAAGAGGTTGCAGATGGCTTAATTAATAGTTCCCCGTTAGGTGCAACAGTAAAACCCGGGGTTTCATTTGATGATTGTGCCCGTGTTAATACCGGAAATGCACTAATTATCATGAGTATAATACTTAATTTTTTCATATCGGTACCTT
>Ga0206904_1183_pt1 | contig 14983 bp, 11 predicted proteins | sample Alteio_BWOrgHeat_42_FD_152981 | JGI IMG/M metagenome (GOLD analysis project Ga0206904, IMG submission 152981) | Enriched cells from forest soil in Barre Woods Harvard Forest LTER site, Petersham, Massachusetts, United States -... | ecosystem: Environmental > Terrestrial > Soil > Temperate forest >...
AGTGGAAGATTGCCTTAAATTTAGTAATTCCTGGATTAGGGGTAGATTGGGCGAAGCATAAGCGGGGAAAAATGTATTACCCCTGTATCAGCGCCGCAAAACGCAGCAGGTCGATATTGCCGCCGGAGAGTACAATACCGACTGTCTTGCTAGATACATTTATCTTCCGTGCCAATACGGCAGCGGCGGCCAGGCAACCGGTAGGTTCGACGATTATCTTCATCCGGCCTGCCAGGAATTTCATCGTCTCGATAATCTCCGCATCGGTTACAGTGAGCATATCATCCACATACTCCCGGATGATTGCAAACGGCATTTCACCCAGCTGCTGGGTCTGGGCACCATCCGCAATAGTCGCTGGTGTATCGATATGGACTATTTTCCCGCTTCTAAAGCTTTGCTGTCCATCATTTCCGGTCTCCGGTTCGACGCCAATCACACGGCATTGCGGATTCAGGGTTTTTGCGGCGAGGGCGCAGCCAGAGAGCAACCCGCCGCCGCCCACGGGTGTCAACAGCACATCCAGTACGCCCACGTCTTCAAAGAATTCTTTTGCCAAAGTTCCTTGTCCCGCTATCACATGCGGATGGTTATAGGAGGGAATCAGCGTCATGCTGTGCTCTTGGGCGATCCGCATGCCTATGGCTTCACGGTCATCGGTGTAACGGTTATAGAACACCACTTCGCCGCCATAGCCTTTGGTTGCGGCTACCTTAATCTGCGGCGCATCCGATGGCATTAGTATGACAGATTTCGTGCCCAGCATGCGCGCGGCAAGGGCGGTTGCTTGCGCATGATTGCCGGAAGAAAACGCCACCACACCGGTTTTAAGCTGTGCCGAAGAAAACTGCGCAATGGCATTATATGCGCCACGGAACTTGAACGCTCCTACGCGCTGCAGGTTTTCGCATTTGAAGAATAATTTTGTCCCTGTCATCCTATCCGCAGTGACTGAAGTCATGACGGGAGTATGATGTGCGATATCTTTAAGGCGATGACAGGCTTCTGCAATATCGTTAAAATGTATCGGTAGTACGCTCATGCCATTCTTATCTGCTGAATTCTCTGCAATCTGCTATAAAATGTTCAATCTCTGAAGTTGCCGTATTAAAACTGGTCACCAGGCGGTAAATATTATTTCCCAGGATCGGCCAGTCATAGAAGTAATGTCCTTTTGCCAGCAATTTTTCTGCAAAGATTTTAGGCAGGTAGGCAAACACCGAATTGGCTTCTGTTTGAAACAGGATTTTAACCTGCGGGATTTTTAGTAATCCTTCTGCCAGCTTTTTTGCCATGGCATTTGCCTGGGCTGCATTTTTCAGCCAGAGATCGTGTTCAAGCAAAGCCAGTAGCTGAGCGGAGATGAAACGTTGTTTGGAAGCGAGCTGGCCAGCCTGCTTTCTTCTATATCCGAAATCCGTCGCCAGCGTTGTATTAAAAAAGATAATGGCTTCAGCAAGTATAGCGCCATTTTTGGTGCCGCCAAAGGAAAGCACGTCCACCCCTGATTTCCAGCTGATTTCTGCTGGCTTGCAGCCGGTGGCGGCCACTGCATTGGCGAAACGCGCTCCGTCCATATGCATAAACATATCGTGAGTGCCGGCGAATTCAGATAATTTTCTTATTTCTTCAGGGGTATAGGTTGTACCAGTTTCCGTGGATTGCGTGATACTGATAACCTTGGGGCGCACATGGTGTACGCCGCTTGCTTTCGCATTTTGTACTAACAATGCAACCTGTTCCGGGAGGATTTTTCCGTTATCGCCTTGCACCGTCAGGGTTTTGCCGCGAGTGAAAAACTCCGGCATGCCACACTCGTCGCGCTCGATATGGCTCTGCGTATGGCAAACAACTGCTTCGTAGGAACGCATCATGCTGGCGAGCGCCAAGCAATTTGCAGCGGAACCGTTGAATACTGGAAAAGCCAACAGGGTTTCGTGCTCAAACACTTCCCTTAGTCTGAAGGTCAGTTTCTCCGTGAGTTCATCGCCGCCATACGATCTCGCATGGCCTTCGTTTGCCCTCTTTAGGGATTCGAGGATCTCCAGGTTCATCCCCGAGGTGTTATCACTTGCCAGAAAGGCCATGAAGATTACGGTAATAAAAGGAGCACTTCCATTTACGCCTCGACAATCCTGCGCCACCAGCCTTTTTTGGGTTTAGCGTCATGTGGTGCCTGCTGATCAAGCGGCGGTATCTCCGATCTTACAGGGGGGCTTGACGCAAGCGTAGTCTGAGCCGAAGTCGGAGCAGATTGCGGCTGAGCGGCTGCAGGATGATTTTGCTCCGTATGCTGCCCCTGGTTATGATCTGGCCTGCGGTCACGGCGATCGCGCCATTGGCGTGACCGGCGGCGCGGCCCACGCTCTTCCGGCGCGCCGGACGACGCAGGCTCAGCCGATGCTTCACTGGCATGTGTTTCGGCAGGTTGATTAGTATTTTCCTGGTTGCGCTCAGAGAAGTGCCTGTTACGCCCGCGTCCGCCACGGCGATTGCGGCGTGGAGGGCGATTCTCAGGATACGGCGCGGCAAACGCAGCCTCATTGCCGGTGTTTTCAGGAACAGACAGGCTTTCCTCCACGGGCAGGATGGTTTCCATAAGCGCCGGATCCAGGGATACCGGGGCCTGGATGGGGACGTTCTGCGTACTGCGCCGTGAAGCCTTGATTTTTTCAATGCGGAAGTTGCCGTGCGGCATGGAATTATCCGCGGTGACCGTGATGCGGATAGTATATTTGCGCTCTATTGCCGATAACTCCTCGCGCCGTGAATTCAGTATATCGAGGACAACTTCAGATGTAACGGAAAGCTTCAGCTCCACCGCCACTCCGCTGGCAGCCTCTTTTTCCAGCGCCCGAATAATCTGCAGGGAAACGGAGCTGTTTGAGCGTATTACTCCCTTGCCAAGGCAATGCGGGCAAGGGGTGGTGCTGGTTTCACTGATGCTCGGACGCAAGCGCTGGCGCGACATCTCCAGCAGGCCGAATGGGCTGATGCGGCCCAGTTGAATCTTGGCGCGATCCATACGCAACGCATCCCGGATGGCGCGTTCTACATTGCGTCGGTTGCGGGAATCGGACATGTCAATCAGGTCGATTACGATAAGCCCCGCCAAATCGCGCAGGCGTAGCTGGCGGGCGACTTCCGCCACTGCCTCCAGGTTGGTTTTTGTGGCGGTTTCCTCGATATTGCGCTCGCCGGTGGAACGACCGGAATTCACGTCGATGGAAATCAGCGCTTCGGTGGGATTAATAACGATATATCCGCCGGAACGCAGCTTCACCGTATGATCATACATCGAATTCAGCTGATCTTCGATGTTATAGGCATGGAAGAGTGGTATATTATCCTGATAAAGTCTCAGGCTGGCACTGCTGCCCACGATCATGTTAAGGAAATTTTTTGCCTGCTCGTACCCTTCTTCTCCGGCTACGATGACTTCTTCAATATCCGTAGTATATAGATCGCGCAACGTGCGTTTGATGATATCGCCTTCTTCATAAATAAGCGCAGGCGCGCTGGAGGAAAGGGTCTGCTCGCGTATGGTTTCCCAGAGCTTCACCAGATATTCGTAATCGCGCTGGATTTCGGCGCGGGAACGGTTCGTGCCTGCCGTGCGGATAATGGCGCTCATGCCGCGCGAGGTTTTGAGTTCGGAAGAAAGCTCCTTGAGACGCCTGCGATCCTCGCCGCTCGCAATTTTACGCGAGATGCCGCCGCCTTTGGGGGAATTAGGCATTAGAACGCAGTAGCGTCCGGCAAGCGATAGGAAAGTGGTAAGCGATACGCCTTTATTGCCGCGCTCTTCCTTGATGACCTGTACAAGGACAATCTGGTTGCGCTTAATCACTTCCTGAATCTTGTAACGCCGGTAAAAAGAGCTGGAGCGTGACTGGCGCACCACGTCTTCTTCTGTCGCCAGGGTTTCTACTTCCTGCGCCCGTACTTCCGGCTCATTCACTTCCGGCTCGGCGGTGTGGGGAACCTGTATCTCGGGAGTTGCCGGTGCCTGAGGCATTTCAGGATGTACTTCCACTGCCACCGGTTGCAATTCCGTTATCGATTCTGACGGTAGTGCAGGTAGGGGAGGCGCTTCGCTATAGGCAACCGGGGTTTCCTGCAGAGAAGCAATGATGCGCGACTCGGCATTTAAAAATACTTCTTCCGCTTCCGGTGCAGGGGACTCCGGCTTTTTTTCTTCACTGGCGTGTGGCAGGCTTTCTTCGTCTCTGGTTGCGGCCTGAATCTCATCCACCTCTTCGTTGTCTTCCACTTCTTTCAGCAGGCGCTCACGATCCGCCACCGGAATCTGGTAATAATCCGGATGGATTTCTGCAAACGGGAGGAATCCCTGCTTTCCGCTACCATATTCCACAAATGCGGCCTGTAACGAAGGCTCAACGCGTGTAACCTTGGCAAGATAGATATTGCCTTTTAGCTGCTTTTTGGCGGAAGTAACAAAATCAAAATCACTGATGCGTCCATTATCAACAATCGCTATGCGTGTCTCATCCGGGTGAACTGCGTCGATAAGTAGTCGTAATACCATGAAATAACTCCATTTAAGGACCTATTCCGGCTATTGGAAGCATCTTCGTTTTTAAAACAGGCAATATATACGCCGCCGTCAGCAGCGGATAGAGGGTGTAACCCAAGCACACCAGCACGATTAAAATGAAGCGACAACGCCATAAAACAGGTCAGATTCGTTAAAAATTAAAGTCTATTAAGCCGTTAATTTACCAGCGCAATTTTCTTTTGCTATTGCAGCACAGCACATAAACGGAAAAATTCGTATATAACGATTACACTATATAGGAGTGATTTCAGAACTACAATTATTAAATTATAGTCCCCTCACATGATACCCTGGAGACACGGTGAAATATTATATTTCATGGCGGCTTAAGTTGCCGTTGCATGTTGCGGGTGGCGCAAATTATAACTGTCGAATGAAATTGAACCTCCTGATAGCGTTGGTTTTCCTTTTTTTGCCAGTAGTGGCAGGCGCGCTGGAGATAACCGGCCTTCAGACGGAAGCGAGCGAATATGGCGAGCATGTTTCCTTAAGTCTAAGCGGCAGGACGGAATACGATGTCTTTCTGGCCGATGCGCCGCCGGCGCGCCTGATGGTAGATTTACCGTCTGTGCACTGGCGGGGCAGGATAGGACTGCCGGGGGGATATCAGGGAATTATCAATGCAGTACATTCCGGTAGGCACGGCAATGGCAGCCGTCTTGTGTTTGATGTGCCGGAGGGCACTGAATTCACGCATGTCAAGCTCGTGCATAAAGAGCATGCGTATGCGCTGGAGTTCGATTTAATCAGGCAAGAGTCCCATATTTCTTTGCACAGAGAGAAATCCTCCGTGAGTGAAAAGCAGGGCAGGCATGCAAAGCGTGTTGACGGCAAACCGCTTATCGTGATTGACGGCGGACATGGGGGGCAGGATAATGGAACGTCCGGCTTCAGTGGCAGCCATGAGAAGGATTTGACATTGCATATGGCGGAGGTGCTGAAAGGTGCGTTGCAAAAAAACGGTCGCTATCGCGTGATGCTGACGCGCACGGATGATACTTACTTGTTATTGGGCGAACGGGTGAAGCGCGCGCGTGAAGCCAAGGGCAATCTGTTTATTTCCATTCATGCCGATTCCTCGCCGGTGGCTTCGGCGCATGGACTCTCCGTGTATACGATTTCCGAGAAAGCATCGGATAAGCAATCGGCGGCGCTTGCGGAAAAAGAAAACAAGGCGGATATCATCGGCGGGATGGATTTGTCGGATACCAGTAAGGATGTCGCCGATATCCTCATCGATCTTACCCAGCGCGAGACACGCGCCAAATCCTGTAAATTCGCCGAGCTGCTGGTAAAACATTTTCGTCATGATGTCAGTCTGCTCAACCATACCCACCGTTCCGCCGGGTTTGCAGTGCTGAAAGCCCCGGATATCCCTTCGGTGCTGATAGAAGTCGGCTTCCTGAGCAACCCGCGCGAGGAGAAACTGCTGAAAAGCGCTTCCTATCAGGAAAAATTCCTCCACGGCGTCGCAAGCGCGGTGGACGGGTATTTTGGGAAGTAAATAAATAAAAGTAATTTAAATTACTAAAATATCAACAAGTTAATTCATTTATAAATTGCGCTAGTTAGGTCAGATTGTCACAAAAAATTCACCAATCCTCATTGGAATCAGCTACCTGATGCGTGTAAATTAGAACTGTCAATGCGAGTTTAATCTACGAATCTGGGAAAGGAAATTTCCTACCCCGGACGCTTGATCACACCAGACTTATGGTGTGCGATGCATGTAACAATACCACACACAAAGGAGAATGCTCAGATGACCGAGCAAAAAACCCAAACCACTACCCAGACCGTCGTTGCCTTTGTACTGCGGACCACCACTACAACCACAACTGGCCCCTTAGGGGAGAGCATCGTGGAAGTGGCACGCCAATTCGAGGTAGGGGCTGACCTTTTTGGGCTGCTCAGCGGCCTCGGCGGTGGTCTCGGTGGCCTTTTCCAGCAGGAGTCCCAGCCGACCGCCGCGAATGAGAACTACGCGGAGGGCGGGGAGGAAGTGATTCTGGAGGTGGTCGAAGAGGCTGCTGAGGAGATTGCTGAAGAAGCTGCTCAGGCTCAGGAAGAAACGGTTGAAACACCGGCTCCTGCCGAAGAAAAAGGTTCGTCTCAAACTTCGAAGCGTTCACGGCTTTAGTGGTAAATTTGGTATTGTACAGAGGTGGTTAACCACCTCTTAGTCCATGGGGGAAATCGCAAGATTTCCCTCGTGGTGTTTTGGGGGATCCATTTCATAGCACTCGTATCGCATATATTTCTCTTTTCATTTATCGTCCTCCCAATAATTTCCGTACACTCCGTCATACCGCCCGTCATACCGCGATTGAATCGCAGTATTTTGTGCTTACGGCCTGAGATGCCATGATCAAGCCACGGCATAATGCAATAAAACTGTACGGAAATTATTGAGAATGATTATAGATTACTTCGCTATGCTCGTAGTTGTATAGTTTAACTATTTGTTAAACAGGAATTTAAAAAACATTTAGTAACAATTCCTTCACGGAAAATTAACATAATTGTAACACTTTTATGCCTATAGTCGTGGTATAACAATTATGAAGTTAATAAGACAAATACCTACCACAAGGTATTTAAATAAGGAGAAGAGTTATGGCTGATTTTGGGTTAAATTTAGACAAGATTCTGGACGATCATGCTCCAACACCCGCAAGGAAAGCGGAAGTTGCAACTGCTTTTAAGAAAAGCGTTGCGGATGCGGCTGCGGTTGAAGGAAGCAAGGGCTTGCTGACTGAGACAGATGCAGAAACGCTTGCAGATGCTTTCATGGCCCTGAATTTAGGTGTAGGTACAGTAACTCTAACTGACACGATTTTAGTTAAAGATTTTCTGACGCCAGGGGATGATTACACGTACGTTCCGCCGCAGCCTATAGATCCGGCTGATGACTGTTCTGTGGCTAGCGCGGCAATGTATATCGTATGGAATGCCAGCGGAAAAAAATTGGACATTGCGCGCAAAGGCCCCAAAGGTGCAGCCAAAAACGCGGGAGAATTAGGATATAATGACTTTGATACGGAGCTTGATGCAACGTATACAACTATTATTGGCGCCGCTCCTAGTAGTAAAGAGAAAGTAGAACTTGCTATTAAAATTTCAAATTCGGTGCAACGTTATAAAACGGAATCCGAAAAGTGGGTTGCTGCTTATAAAAAAGCAGAAAAGGCTCCTCATCCTCTTTTTAAGAGTATCGACGCTAATATTGATGGTGCGCTAGATGCGTTTAAAATTGCTATGGACGAATGGGCTACATGGCGTGGGACGGTTACAACTTCCGATCCTAAGGGAAATGCAATTGATTTGGCTAGGGCAGAAAAGGCTTTGAAGCGAGCGAATGAAGATTATAGTACTGCTTTAAGAACGTGTGGCGACGATGCCGCTATGCAAGAAGCTATACGGCAAAAATTCCATCAGGCAGCACGAGATCCGGGTGGGAAAGGGCCAGCATTACTTACTGCTTGGGGGGCGCTGACTGATAATGAAGATAAAGCAAAATTTGGTGATGCAAAAGACATGAAGGCCTTTAGGGCAATGATGGAACAGACCGTTATTGATAGAGCGCTTGACATTCACCGTGATCCTGCCCTTGGGGTTACTGTTGGCAATGGTGCTCCTGGCAGTGCAGGTGGAGGAATCGGAGAATTTTTAGAGGGAACGCCTGGCAGGTTTGTACAGGGTGGGACTAGTTTAGTACTCCTCGAAGAAGGTGGCCGCCGACTCCTGACTCAGAAGAGAGATGCCGATGGCAACTTAGTTAAAAGAGGGGCAGTAGAAAAAGGTTTCGCAGTGGCGATGGTCGTACTCGGTGTGATATTCGGAGTTTCAGCAGTAATGGGAGGTCCCTCAAAAGTAAGGGAAGCCGTTGGAAATATCGGCAGAGGAGGCCGCAGTTAGGTACTAACAGCCTCCACTAATAAGGACTTACCCCAAATTCTTTTCCGCAAAGTCCCAGTTGACCAGTTTGTCCAGGAACGTCGTGATATAGTCGGGGCGGCGGTTCTGGTAATCCAGATAATACGCATGTTCCCACACATCCATCGTCAGCAGCGCTTTCTGCCCATGCGCCATCGGTAAATCGGCGTTGGGCGTCTTGGTTACTTTCAGTACATTGTTATCCAGCACCAGCCAGGCCCAGCCGCTGCCGAACTGGGTTGCCCCGGCGTTCTTGAACGCGTCCTTGAACGCATCATAGCTACCGAAATCCTTAGTTATCTGGTCCGCCAGCTTGCCTTTGGGCGCGCCACCGCCGCCCGGCTTCATGGAATGCCAGTAGAACGTATGGTTCCAGACCTGCGCGGCATTGTTGAATATCCCTGCTTTAGCGGCATCGCCTGCGGTTTTCTGGATGATCGTTTCCAACGGCTGGCTTGCCAGATCCGTATCCTTGATGAGGTTATTCAGGTTGGTGACATACGCCTGATGGTGCTTGCCGTAATGAAAACTCAGGGTATTGGCGCTGATATAGGGCTCAAGCGCGTCCTGTGCGTAAGGGAGTTCCGGAAGTGTAATAGGCATGGGTTTTCCTTTCATAGTGTTGGATGCGGCGTTATCGGCGGCGTATGCCGTCTTTGAGGCCAGCAGCGTCGCTCCCACCGCTATCGCGGATTTACAGAAATGTCGCCGTGTGATGTGCAAGTCATTTGCTTTTTGCATTGGCACTACATATCATTCCACTGTAAAAAAGCAATATTGAAAAAAGAAAGTATTTCGATGATTCCACGCTATTCCTGCCCTGAAATGGTTGCGATCTGGCAGCCGGAAAACCGCTATCGTATCTGGTTCGAGATCGAGGCGCATGCCTGCGACGCGCTTGCCGAACAAGGCGTTATTCCCAAATCCGCTGCGGAGAATATCTGGAAAAAAGGCAAGTTTGACGTGGCGCGGATTGATGAGATCGAGTGCACGACCAAGCATGACGTTATCGCGTTTCTCACCAATGTTGCCGAGCATGTCGGCGAGGATTCTCGTTTCATGCACCAGGGCATGACGAGTTCCGATGTGCTCGATACCTGCCTTGCCGTGCAATTGAAGGAAGCCAGCGATCTGCTGCTTGCCCGTCTGGACAAGCTGCTTGCGGTGCTCAAGCGCCGCGCCTATGAAACCAAGGATATGGTGTGCGTCGGCCGTAGCCACGGCATCCATGCGGAGCCTACCACCTTCGGTATCAAACTGGCGCGATTTTACGGGGAATTCAGCCGCTGCCGCACGCGTCTGCAGGCGGCAAGGGAAGACATTGCCACCTGCGCCATCTCCGGCGCGGTCGGCACCTATGCCAATATTGCGCCTTTTGTGGAAGCATATGTAGCCGGGAAATTAGGGCTGAAGCCGGAGCCGATCTCCAGCCAGGTGATTCCGCGTGACCGCCACGCCATGTTTTTTGCCACGCTTGCGGTGATTGCCGGGTCGATAGAGAATGTGGCGGTGGAAATCCGCCATAGCCAGCGCACCGAGGTTCTGGAAGCGGAAGAATATTTCTCGCCGGGGCAGAAAGGCAGCTCGGCGATGCCGCATAAGCGTAACCCCGTGCTGTCGGAAAACCTGAGCGGGCTGGCGCGGCTGGTGCGTTCTTATGCCATTCCTGCGCTTGAAAATGTCGCCCTCTGGCACGAGCGCGACATTTCGCATTCCTCAGTGGAGCGGGTGATTGGGCCGGATGCCACAGTAACGCTCGATTTTGCGCTGGTGCGCCTTACCGATATGCTGGACAAGCTGATCGTATATCCCCAGAATATGCTGAAGAATATGAATAAGCTCGGCGGCCTGATTTTCTCGCAACGGGTGCTGCTCGCCCTTACCCAGGCCGGGGTATCGCGAGAAGATTCCTATGCGCTAGTGCAGCGCAATGCCATGAAGGTCTGGGAGCATGGGAAGAATTTCCTGACCGAGCTTCTGGCAGATTCCGAGGTCACAACATCGCTGAAACCGGAAGAAATAAAGAAACTGTTCAATCTGGATTATCATACCAAGCATATTGATACGATTTTCAAGCGAGTGTTTGGATAGTGTTCCTATATGGTGCATCAATGATTATGGGAGAATTGGTTATGACACATGTTGCCAAAAAAGAAGATAATACATTGTATGAGCAGCGTGTTTCTGACGCAAGAATGGAGCATCAGCAATTATTTAGTAGCCTTCAATCATTATCGCAAATGATGTGGACAGGTTATGGTGCGTTTTTTGCGTTAAATACCATTCTTGCCACTGGAATATCGTATTCTTATTCAGATAATATTAAAAATATTAATCACGATTTCCTTGTATTATTCCGTACTTTAATTGCTATTTTGGGAATTTTTACTTCCGTTACAGCGATTATTGCCGCTTGTCGAATTACTAATGCAATGGAAGTAACAAGTGCTAGAGGAAAGAAACTGGAAGAAGAGGTGCTTTTTGCAAGATTATTTCATGAGTTCCACTCATATTCCCGGGGATTTCCGATTCTAACCACAATCGGCAGTGCATTATTTGGATTGTTATGGTTCATCGTATTAATCTATATGCTGCGTAATAGATAAGGAGTTCTTGGCCTTATAAGGTATAGATGCAGCTTTCGTAGTCATCATGACAAGATAGATAAATTGCTTTGTTTCTTATCTAAAATTTAGTTATAGGATGCTTTTTTGTGATTTTTCTTCCTCCTGCACCAGCGGCAAGGTAAAGCTGAATATCGCGCCTCCTTCGGGGCGGTTCTCCGCCCATATTTTGCCGCGATGCGCGGCGATGATGCCCTGGCAGATGGTAAGGCCGAGGCCGGTTCCTTTTCCGGCATCGGTGCGTCCGGCGGTGTAGAATTTATCAAACACCCGCTTCTCATCGTTGGGGATGATGCCGACGCCGGTATCGGAAATCCGCACCAGTATATCTTCCGGCTGTTTCTTGACCTCAATGGTAATCACCCCGTCAGGGGGGGGTATATTTTGCCGCATTCTCAATCAGGTTTGTCAGAACCTGCTCTATCATGACCCCGTCTATCTGGATCATGGGCAGATCCGGATCGGCATGGGTTTCAACTTTATGTATGGCCAGCGTATGCTCCAGCCGCAACAGCGCGCCGCCGATAAGCTCTTCCATATAATAGGGCTGCTTGTGGAGGCGCACTACGCCGGATTCCAGGCTGGTGACGTCGAGCAAATTGGTGACAATGCGCGACAGGCGCGTGGCCTCCTGGTTAATTGAACGCGCCAGTTCATGGACGGTTTCATGCGTCAGTTTCTCGCCTTCCATCAGAATAGTGGCGGATGCGCCGGTAATGGAAGAAAGCGGGGTACGCAGATCATGCGATACGGAGCTTAAGAGGGCGTTACGCAGTTTTTCGCTTTCCGCATCCACGCTTAAGCGCTCCGCAGCATCGGCGGCGTTGGCGCGCTCCACTGCCGATGCCAGCAGGCTGGCAAACGTTTCTATCAGCGAGCGCTGATCGGCGGAGAAGGCTTTTTCCTGGGCCTTAGGGCTTACCCCGAGCACGCCAAGCTTGCCGTCGGCAGTAACCAGCGGAAGGTAGAGCGTCTGGGCGCTGGGCATCGTATCCGTCCCGATTCCCGCCGGTTTAGAGTTGTCAAAGCACCACTGCATCAGGCCGCTTTCCTTTACGATATCGCGCTGCTGCAGCTCGCCCCATATGATTTGCAGATGCCCCGCCTTATCAGGCAAGGCCACTAATATATCGGCTCCCGTTACATCCCTGATATGTTTTGCGGCGACTTCGCTGATGGCCTGATGGCCCCGCGTCGCGGCTATTTCGCGCGTGAATGCATAGAGCAGTTGCGTATTGCGTTCGCGCTTGCGGGCGAACATAGCCTGCAGGCGCAGGCGCGAGGCGTATGAATTAATGACAAGACTGGTGGCCAACATGACTACCAGCGTCATCCAGAAAGAGCGATCCTCAATTTTAACGGTATAGAGTGAAGGAATGAAAAAGAAATTGAAACAGAATGCGCTCAGTAGCGCATATAAAAAAGAAGGGCCACGGCCAAGGTTGGCGGAAACCACGACGTTGCCGATAAGATAGATCAGCATTTCGTCTTCCGGCTTAAGGCTGGCGCGGAAGATAAAATTTACGCAGGTGCAGAAAATAATGACTTCCATGCTCTGGAAGTAAAGATTGGGCTTAAACTCGTACAGATCGCTGGTGCTTTTGGTGGATTGCGGTTCCGGATCCTCGCCGGTGACGACATAGACATCTATATAACCGCTGCGCCGGATGATTTTATCGGCAAGAGAGCCAATCAGTATATCGTGCCAGCGTGTTCTTGCCGATTTGCCGATGATAATTTTGGTAATGCCATTATCGTGTGCGTAAGCGATGATTTCATCCACGGCGCTGGTGCCCTGCAGCACCAGGGTTTTGCCGCCGAGCCTTTCCACCATGCGCATATGCTCTTCCACAGCTTTCCTGGCTCCTTCGTTCAGGCGGTAATGCCGGGCGTTTTCCACATACACTGCCGTCCACGGCACCTTGATGGATGCGGCCATGCGCCGGGCGGTGCGGATGAGTTTTTCCGAAAGGTGTTCCGGCCCGATACATACCATGACCTTGTCGGCCACGGGCATGATATTACGGATGCCTTCACGGTATTTGTAGGCGTCCATCTGGGCGTCCACCCGCTCGGTGGCGCGCCGCAGCGCCAGTTCGCGCAGGGCAATGATATTGCTTTTCTTGAAGAAATTGTCGGCGGCGTTGGCACGTGCCTGTGCACTTACATAGACTTTGCCTTCTGCCAGGCGCCGGAGCAACTCGTCTACGTTAATATCCACCAGCACGATATCATCGGCGCTGTCAAAAACCGAATCAGGGACGGTTTCCTTCACCCAGATGCCCGTGGTGCCCGCGACCAGATCGCTCAGGCTTTCCAGATGCTGTACGTTCAGGGTCGTGTAGACGTCAATGCCTGCATCCAGCAGTTCCCCGACATCGTGCCAGCGCTTTAAGTGCCGGGAGCCGGGAGCATTGGTGTGGGCGAGTTCGTCGATTAATATCAGCTGGGGTTTACGCAACAGCGCAATGTCCAGATCCAGTTCCTTGAGCATAACGTTGCGATGCTCTTGCTCCACCGGCGGAATCACCGGCATCCCTTCCAGCAACTTTTCTGTTTCCGTACGCCCATGCGTTTCGACAATGCCGGCAACGACATCCTCACCTTCCAGCAGGCGCTGATGGCCGGAGGAAAGCATAGCGTAAGTTTTCCCTACGCCCGCGCAGCTACCGAAAAATATCTTCAGCTTACCGCGCGCCGCTGTTTTTTCCTCCGCTTTCACCTTTGCCAGCAGTGCATCCGGATCAGGCCTGTTGTCGGAATGGTTCATGAAGGATTACATATGAATGACTCGTCCATAGGCATCCAGCACCGACTCATGCATCATTTCCGATAAAGTCGGGTGCGGGAAGATCGTGTGCATCAGGTCAGCCTCGGTGCCTTCCATGGTCTTGGCGATGGCGTAGCCCTGAATCAGTTCGGTAACTTCCGCGCCGATCATATGCGCGCCGAGCAGTTCGCCGGTCTTTTCGTCGAATACGGTTTTGACCAGCCCTTCCGGCTCGCCGAGCGCAATCGCCTTGCCGTTGCCCAGAAAGGGGAAGCGTCCCACTTTTACCTTGAACCCTGCATCCTTGGCGGCTTTTTCGGTCAGGCCGACACTGGCCACCTGCGGCAGGCAGTAGGTGCAACCGGGAATATTCTTTGTATTGAGTGGGTGCACGTCCTTTACACCGGCAATTTTTTCCACGCAGATGACGCCTTCATGCGAAGCCTTATGGGCAAGCCAGGGCGGACCGGTGAGATCGCCGATGGCATAGATTCCCGGCTCTCCGGTAGCGCACCATTTGTCGATGACGACATGGGTTTTTTCTACTTTTATTTTGGTATTTTCCAGTCCCAGATTTTCCGTGTTGCCGACAATCCCTACTGCCAGGATAACGCGCTCTACGGTAATTTCACTGGTCTTGCCGCCACTTTCCAATGTCGCCGTAACACTGTTTTTATCTTTCTTCAGCGCTTTTACGGTAGTAGAGGTCTGGATTTTCATGCCCTGCTTCTCAAACTGTTTATGGGCGAATTTGGAGATTTCCTCATCTTCCACCGGCAAGACGCGATCCATGACTTCCACCACGGTCACTTCGGCTCCCATATTTCTGTAGAAGCTCGCAAACTCGATGCCGATAGCGCCAGAACCCACCACTAGCAGGGATTTGGGCATCATATCCGGCACCATGGCCTCTTTATATGTCCAGACCAGCTTACCGTCCGGCTCAAGGCCGGGAAGGGTACGCGCACGCGCGCCGGTTGCAAGAATGATATGTTTTGCAGTGATTTCCGGCAAGGGCTTGCCGTCTTTGGCCAGTGCCACTTTACCTTTGCCCGCAAGTTTGGCCGCCGCGTC
>Ga0206904_1184_pt1 | contig 14870 bp, 16 predicted proteins | sample Alteio_BWOrgHeat_42_FD_152981 | JGI IMG/M metagenome (GOLD analysis project Ga0206904, IMG submission 152981) | Enriched cells from forest soil in Barre Woods Harvard Forest LTER site, Petersham, Massachusetts, United States -... | ecosystem: Environmental > Terrestrial > Soil > Temperate forest >...
GCCGATGTATATGTTACTCCCGCAATTGAAGATAACCTGCCCAATACCATCATGGAGTCGTTGGCTTGCGCTACCCCGGTGGTGGCCTTTAACACAGGTGGCATCCCCGATATGGTAGAGCATCTTCAAAACGGTTACCTCGCTGAATTTAAATCGGCTACAGATTTTGCTGCCGGGATCCATTTTGTTTTAAATTCGGATAAGAAAGATGAATTAGCAGTAAATGCCCGGAATAAGGTATTGAATACTTTCACCAATGAAATAGTTGCTGAGCAATATTTGGCGGTTTACAAATCAATACTAAAGAGATGAAGAAGCAAAATATATTGAATGCGCGCTGGCCTGTCATGGTGAGCCTGTCGAACCACGACGTGCGGAGAGGCCTTTGTCCACATACTTCGACAAGGCTCAGCATGACACCCAAATTTCATTTCACATTCAAATTAAGTAATGACAGCTTTTAACCCAGCCCTTTCTGTAATAACTGTTGTTTACAATAACGTAAGGGATATTGAGCGCACTATGCTGTCGGTGTTAAATCAAACCTATCAAAACATTGAATATATAATTGTAGATGGCAAATCAAACGATGGCACACTACAGGTAATAGAAAAATATAAAACCCGTATTGCAAAGCTTATTAGTGAAAAGGACGAGGGTATTTATGATGCAATGAACAAGGGGCTTACCCTTGCCACTGGCGATTATGTAATATTCATGAACTCGGGTGATGGATTTTATGCACAGGATACGGTTGAAAAGGTATTTGCTTCATCTCCTGATGCAGATATTTATTACGGCGAAACAGAAATGATTAACGACGAGGGCGAAAGCCTCGGCCAGCGCAGGCATAAAGCGCCTGCACAGTTTAACTGGAGGAGCTTTAAATACGGTATGAGTGTAAGTCACCAGGCTATTTATATCCGCCGTTCGCTTACTGAGCCATATGACCCCCAATATCAGTTGAGCGCCGATATCGACTGGATAATCCGCGCGGCTAAAAAAGCAAAAAAGATAGTTAATGTAAACCAGTATGTCGCCAGATACCTGGTTGGCGGTATGTCGAAAACCAAACATAGCCAAAGCCTGCAGGAACGGTTTAATATTATGAAGCAATACTACGGCCTCATTCCTACCGTTTTAAATCACTTTGTCATCGCTTTTAACTTAGGCTGGTATTGGCTGAAGAATAAAAAGACGAATGATTGAGTTTTGGGGGATGAAAAGTATATCGGGTAAACGATCTTCCTAAAAAAATAAAAATTTTTATTATTGGATTCATTCGAGATCGACCGGCAAACAATTAATGACCTGGGAATTTTCACAGAAGACGGTAACGCTTTATCTGTTTTTTCCATTTTCAATAGGGTTAAAACCATTGGGGGCAAAAATCAATTAACTCAATTGATGCAAACCCCATCACCTGATATTAAAGTCCTTACCTCACGCCGCAACTGTGCCAAATATTTTTATGATAATCCTATAACTTTTGATATTGAAGAAAAAGACCTTGACTTTATTGAGCATTATCTTTCGTTTGGGGCTAAGATTTTAAGTGCCAATTATATTGATGCTTCTTTAACTAATTTGCGCTATAAGTTTTATTCAGATAACAACTATTATATTATAAATAAGGGCATTAATGATACTTTCATACTACTTCGGATCGTTTGGGGAATTTATAATGAGCTTTCCGGTAAAAAATGCCCGGTACATATAAACAGCCTGCTTAAAATTTTAGAGGATCTTTTTAAAAAGAAGCCCTTTGAAAAGATAGTTTTGTTAAGTCCTGATAAAAATCTCAATTACTTACAGGTAGCTTATTATGATAAACTGTTGAGAAAAGAAGAGTTACATACATTAAAAGACCTAATCAACATTGTTTATGAATTAGACGTGTACATAGCAGTGGCAAAGGCAGCACAAGTGCATGGCTTTTGTTTCCCTGAATATTGTGCAGATAAAAGAGCTTATGTTGGCATAACAGGCCTGTATCATCCGGGTATTAAAAATGCTGTTAAAAATGATCTGATAATAGAGGAAAATAAAAACCTTGTTTTTTTAACCGGTGCAAACATGGCCGGTAAATCATCATATTTAAAGGCTTTGGGGCTGGCAGTATATTTAGCGCATATCGGTTTTCCTGTACCTGCCACCAGCATGCAGACAAGTGTGTTTAACGGATTAATCACCACCATTAACCTATCTGATAATATCAGTAACGGTTATAGTCACTATTACAGTGAGATAAAAAGGGTAAAGGAAACCGCTCTGAAGATAGTTGAGCGCAGTAATCTCTTTATAATTTTCGATGAGCTTTTCCGCGGGACAAATGTTAAAGATGCTTATGATGCATCACTCGCCACAATTAACGCGCTTTCTGCTATCAAAAACAGTATTTTTTTAATTTCCACTCATATTGTTGAGATAGCACCGGCAATTAAACACTTGCCGAATATTTCTTTTAAATACTTCATTACCCGCATAGATAATGGCAAGCCTGTTTTTGAATATAAAATGAGAGATGGCGTTTCTTCAGAAACCCTCGGCTTTTTTATATTTAGAAATGAAGGAATTTTGGAGATACTGGAAAAGGCAAAGACTTGAGGTTTTGCTTTCACATTTGCTTATCTATAGTTATTTGCCTGTGAGGATACATGCAACGGAACAAAAAACTATGAAAAAAAGCGATGAGCCTCAACCCATCGCTTTTCTATAGTTCAATCTAAAACTAAGCTTTCTTAGGTGCTGCCTTAGTAGTTTCAGTTTTCTTTTTCTTTATTTCAGCATAACCTGCTCCACCTAAAGCCAATATCAACAGCACTGAACCTGCAAGCGAAATCTTCTCGCCTGTGTAATATGATGCAGGATGGAAATCAAACTTAATGGTATGATTACCAACCGGGATCTGAGCTGCGCGTAGTACATAATCAGCTCGGAAATATGGTTTCTCAACACCATCTATCTGCATTGTCCAGCCTTTGTTGTAATATATTTCAGAGAATACCGCAATCTGTGAGCTATGTGAACTGGTTTCATATACCAAATGATCGGGATTGTAGCTTGTCAGTTTAATAGTGCCGCTGGTATCGCTTATGGATTGTTTTTCATCAATTACATTTTTGTATTGCTGATCAACAATTGCTTCGTCTTTTGGTGCAAAGCTGCTGATGGCCTGCATTTCTTCATTGGCATTTTTAGCATATTTTATACTTTTTACAAACCACGCATGTCCGCAGGCAGTTGGGTTTGTCCGCATTGATAAATTTCTGGCGGTATCTGTAGTGATCACATACTTGGTATTCAACATATCCAAAACATCATGATTTGGCGGATTTTGCATTATCTGGTTATCCATCAACTCGTCATAACGTTTTAGCCTCGCTGCAGAATACCCGCCAATTGATTTATGGAAAAACGGATTGAAGGTATCCTGTTTTAATGCCTCAAGCTGTGTTATATCAAATACTCTGAAATCAGGATCGGGATCCCTGTTAATAAAATTATCTACTTCACGGGGTTTTACCTGGTTATCCAGCTTGTCGGTGAAATTTGCATCTTTTAAATAACGTTTATCCACCTGCCAAAGATCTACCAAAATAAGTACCAGCAGCGCTGCCGATAATATGGTGACATTGATCTTTTGTTTAACAAATGCCCATATTATTCCGAATGCTAATACAACAAATATCAGCGAGCGGATAGCATCTGCACGTTCAAGGCTTTGCCTGTCGCTAACAATGGCATTAGCTACGGTATTAGCCATTGCACTATCGCCTTTAAGCGCCTGGGTAAGATAAGTAATACCTTGTTGGTAATCACTCGATTTAAAGCTTAACAGTAGGGTTGGTAATGCAATCAGCAATAATAAAAGACCACCTATTATGTAAAAAGTTAGCTTTAGTTTTTTAAATATAACCTGCTTATCCGGGTTGTCAATAATTTCCTGTATAGCTAAAAATGCCAGTATAGGGAAACAAATACTGGTAACAGCTATAATTGATTCAACTGTACGGAATTTATTATAAAGCGGGAAATAGTTAAAGAACAAGTCGGAAACATATGGGAAGTTGCTGCCAAATGATAACAGCAATGTGAGTAGTACTGTTCCCAGCAACCACCACTTCAGCCTGTTTTTCACAAACAATAAACCAAAAACGAACAAGAAACAAATTACAGCGCCAAAATAAAACGGGCCACTGGTAGACGGGCGTTTTTCACCCCAATAGGTAAATAACCCAGGGAAACCGTTTGAGATCTGCTGAGTATAAGTAACCGCTTGTTCAGGTGAAAGTTGTTTATCTAAAAACACTTTGGCTAATGCCGAGTTTTGATCGAGCATATCGTTATATGTAGGGCCACCATAAGCATTTGGCACTAAAAATGTAAGGCACTCGCCAACACCCTGGCTATATTGATACGCGTACGATTTATCTAACCCTTCACTGGGTTCCTTTTTGTTATTGGTCAGGTTTGATTTACCCCTGTAACTATCTTTGCTATATTCGGCTGTGCTCCAAAGTAATGAAGCATTTATTGCCAATGCAAGCAGTGCAGCCCCGGCCAGGTAAACAAGTGATTTTAAAAAAGAGGAGGTTGTTTTTGCCTTAACCGCATGATAAAGCTCAATACCTAATAATATTAGCAGCGCTAAAAGCAGGTAGTAAGTCATTTGTACGTGGTTGGCCCGTATTTCCATTGCAAGGAAAAAGGCCGTTAACGCACCGCCGGTAAAATATTTACCCCGTAAGGTCATTAAAATACTTGCTATGAGAGGTGCAAAAAACGCAATGGCAAACGCCTGGTTTGAATGCCCCGCAACAAGCAGGATAATATTATAAGATGAAAACGTAAACGCAAGCGCCCCCGCCGCAGCCAGCCAGGGCTTTATTTTTAAAACAATGAACAAAAAGTAAGTGCCAAATAAAAGGATGAGAACGGTATCAACCGGATTTGGGAATATGGCTTTTAGCGTCGAAATTACATGGGTTGTAAGGTTATCGGGATATGGAGCCCAGATCTGGAAAACCGGCATACCGCCAAAAATCTGATTGGTCCACAAAATAGTGATTCCCTTTTCCCGGTAGTCGTTAATCTCTTTTTGGGTTGATTGGGCACCCGTTACATCAGACTGTCCTAATGTTTTACCCTGAAATGCAGGCGTAAAATACACAAAGCATATCACCAGGAAAACTGCAGCAATTATACAGTGAATGCCATTCCGCTTAAACCAATTGTTCATCTAAGTTTTTTAAAAGGGATAATATTAATTCCCCAAAAATAGAAATTAGAATGAGAAAGTAAATTATAAGTTATTGTTTTATCGGGAAGCTATGATTTTACCTGGAATAAAATCACCATAGCAATAAGTACAACTATGCTTATGATGTAAGCAATTACGGTAATTTTAGTATACAATTCTTTGTCCCTGTTGATTTTATAAACATTGTACACTGCTAAAAAGCCCATTATTACCCAAAAGAAAGTGCTTATATGATGCTTATCGGCAAATAATGTAGCCGCTACACAAACAACAATAAAATTTGTGATGATAAGAAGAATTGAGTCGGGCGTATTGTTATGACCTTTTCTGCGCTTAAATACTTCTTCAGGTATTATCATTTAAATTTTTGTTAAGATAATTGGTTATGAACCATTAACATTTATGCAAAAGTGTAAATCATGTTTTTTTTCAAAAATTCACTTCAAGTAACTGACTAACAGATGTTTATGTATGTGTTAACATTGAAATATGTAAACCATGTAAACCCACTTTTTTGTTATTTGAGTTACTTTCAACCCAAGACTCTACGTCAATTTGTGGTCGATATTACACTATTTTATCTCTTCGTAATCTATAAATTCGCCTTCAGTATCTGGTACCTTGCTTTTCTGGCCTTCGGGGATATAATCAACCTTAACCTTTGTATCCGGCTTGCTTTGACTGCGATAATTTTGCTGATGATTTTGTTGTTGCTCTTGTGCCTTATTTACCACACTTTGGAAAAGCATAGGTAACAGAAAGCGCACAAGGTTCCTTATGATATATAAAATAACTATCGCAAATAACAGGAAATCGAGAATCCTACCCATTTTATTAAAATTAAACCTGCAAATATAATATTATAACGGCAAAATTGTTTGCATATGATTTTGCTTTGTTTTTTGACATGCCGTTGATTTATTTGTTACAGATGCACAATTTGATGATTTTAAAATGATATGACGAGTCACCAGTAAATAGCAAAAATCATAACCTTTAAATTATCAGCACATCAGTCTAAAACTTTTCTTCCATCATTTTTTCAAGCGCAAACATTTCATCCCGCAGCTTGGCTGCTAATAAAAAGTCCATATTCTTAGCCGCTGCAAGCATTTCCTTCTTGGTATTTTCGATTGATTTTTTTAAGATCGGGCTTAGTCATATAAGCCACAATAGGGTCTGCAGCAAGCGAAACCATGTCGGTTTCTACATAAGCTTTCTGCACACCGCCTTTAAAGTCCATTACCGAGGTTTGTTCCATAATCTCTGTCCTGGTTTTACCAACGGTTCTTGGCGTAATACCGTTTGCGGTGTTATACTCTATCTGGATATCACGGCGGCGGTTGGTTTCATCCATTGTGATCTGCATGGAATCTGTAATTTTATCAGCATACATAATTACCCTGCCACGGTCGTTACGTGCAGCACGGCCAATGGTTTGGATCAACGATCTTTCTGAACGTAAAAAGCCTTCCTTATCGGCATCAAGAATAGCAACTAGCGATACTTCGGGCAAATCGAGCCCCTCACGCAACAGGTTAATGCCTATCAGTACATCAAATTCACCAAGCCTTAAGCCTCTTAGTATTTCAACACGTTGCAAGGTTTTAACTTCCGAATGGATATAACGGCATTTAATGCCCAACCTGTCCATATATTTTGCCAGTTCTTCGGCCATGCGTTTGGTGAGGGTGGTAACTAGTACCCGGTCGCCCATTTTTACCGTTTTATCAACCTCTTACAGCAGATCATCCACCTGGTTAATTACCGGGCGAATATCAATTACAGGGTCGAGCAATCCTGTCGGGCGTATTACCTGCTCAACAACCACACCGCCAGATTTCTCCAGCTCAAAGTCTCCGGGAGTAGCACTTACATATATGGTTTGTGGCGCAAGCCCTTCAAATTCCTGGAAATTCAGCGGGCGGTTATCTAATGCTGCAGGCAAACGGAAACCATATTCGACCAGGGAGATTTTGCGCGAACGGTCGCCACCATACATTGCCCTGATCTGCGGCACTGTAGCGTGGCTCTCGTCAATTACCATCAGGTAATCGTCTGGAAAGTAATCGAGCAAACAGAATGGCCTTGCACCAGGCTGGCGACCATCGAAAAATCTGGAATAATTTTCAATACCGGAGCAATAGCCTAATTCGCGGATCATTTCCAGGTCATAGTTAACCCTTTCTTCCAATCGTTTGGCCTCCAGGAAACGGCCATCGCCAATAAATTGCTTTTTACGGGTTTCCAATTCTTCCTGTATCGCCCATATCGATTGTGTAAAACGCTCGCGGGGGGCAACATACAGGTTAGCCGGAAATAAAACCATGTGCGTCATCTTCTCGATGGTTTTTCCTGTACCAACATCAAACGTGCTTAGTTCTTCAATATCATCACCAAAAAATGAAACTCGGTAAGCAACATCCATGTAGGCGGGGAAAATATCTACCACATCGCCCTTTACCCGGAAAGTTCCGCGTTTGAAATCGGCAGTGGTACGCGAATAAAGGATCTCCACCAAACGATGTAAAAAGGCATTACGGCTAACCCTTGTACCAACTGCAAAACGGAAAACCGATTCCTTGAAATCCTCAGGGTTTCCCATACCATAAATGCAGCTGATAGACGAAACTACAATTACATCCCTTCTGCCCGACATTAATGCCGAGGTAGTACGTAACCTTAGTTTTTCTATTTCTTCGTTTATCTGAAGGTCCTTTTCAATATATGTATTGGTTGTAGGAATAAATGCCTCAGGCTGATAATAATCATAATAAGATACAAAGTAGTTTACCGCATTCTCCGGAAAGAATTGTTTAAACTCGCCATATAGCTGTGCTGCCAGTGTTTTATTATGGCTTAATATTAGTGTTGGCTTTTGTGTTTGCGCAATAACATTGGCAATGGTAAACGTTTTACCCGATCCGGTAACCCCAAGCAGGGTTTGAAAAGGATCCTGGTTATTTACGCCTTCAACCAATTGCCTTATGGCCTCGGGCTGATCGCCTGTTGGTTTGTATTGAGAAGTTAAAGTGAAATCCATAGTGTGATCAAAAGTAACTATTTAGATGTTAGATATGAGATTTGAGACGTTAGATAGGAAATTTGACATTAGTTTTATTTGGAGCTGAAAATTTAACGTTCGAATTGTTGAACCAAAATTATCAACATTAATGACAACCCTATGTCAGCAATGTTTATATAAATATAATTTTCTTAAATTTATTGATAATAATATTTTCTCAAATCTCATATCTAAAAAATGGTCTTCATCCTGAATAAAACAAATACCATTGCCAACCAATTTCTGGCCGAACTGCGCGATGTAAACATCCAGCAGGATAAAACCCGTTTCAGGCGTAACCAGGAAAAACTTGGTGAAATACTTGCTTATGAGATCAGTAAAACATTAGCTTATTCGGAAAAGGAAGTGCAAACTCCTTTAGGGATAGCCAATATAAATACACCAGTAGAGCAGCCGGTTTTGTGTACCATTTTACGGGCGGGGCTGCCATTTCATCAGGGCTTTATGAACTATTTTGATAATTCGCCTTCGGCATTTGTTACAGCCTATCGTAAAGTAAAAAAGAATGGCACCTTTATTATCAATATCGATCATATCTCTACGCCGGATCTTGATGGAAAAATATTAATTATTTGCGATACCATGTTGGCTACCGGGCAAAGTTTAGTACGGGTATGTAAAGAGCTTATAGCACAATACAAAATAAAAGAACTGCATATTGCCGCGGTTATTGCCAGCACCGAAGGCATAGCCCATGTCCGCGCCAACCTGTCGAAAGCAAAGCTATGGCTTTGTGCGGTAGATGAGGAGATGACCAGTAAAGCTTATATAGTCCCAGGATTGGGCGATGCAGGTGACCTGGCGTTTGGGGAGAAAGTTTGAAGGAATTCGGAAGTGGGAATGCCGATTGCGGAATGTTTTGGCAAAGAAAAAACTTACGAAGTTTGGAAAACTTCGTAAGTTGATGTATTTGAAATTATTTCAATATTTCATCTAACCGATTAAGCATTTTTATCCAGCTTGGGTGAGCGCCCATTTGTTTAGCAATATCCTCATCAACGGTTTGGTGTAGGGTGAGTTTGGTTTTACTGCCTAACTCCTCGAACGTAATGGTTAAAAGCGTTTCTGCCGGCCATTCCGGGTGCATTCCAATAGCAGCAGGATCAACGGGGTTGCCATTTTCATCAGCAACTGCCACGGTTTGAACCAACCGTACAGGAAAAATCACTTCCTGGTAAGTGCCGATACACCAGCAATGCTTCATGTCAGGCGAAGTAATGCACGAATGGAAAGTACCACCGGGCCTTATATCAATACTTTTGAACTCAATGGTGCACCCATCAGGTGCATACCAGCGCAATAACTGCTCAGGATCGGTCCATGCTTTAAATACGAGTTCGCGCGGGGCGTTAAAAATGTGTGTGATCAGCACTTCCTTTTTAGTGCTGCTGGTTGTTTCATTTACGTTTTTCATCTTCTGCTTTATTAGTTTGTACTTCTTCTAAATAGTTTTCCAGGGATTTGAATCTTGAGGCCCAGTGTTTCTTATATTGGTCAACCCAATCAGCTACTTCATTAAGTTTTTCAAGCCTGGCTTCGCAAAAATGTTCGCGGCCTTCACGCCTTACTTTTATCAGCTCACATTCTATTAATATTTTAATATGTTTGGAAACTGCCTGCCGGGTCATGTCGAAAGTTTCGGCCACAGTATTTAAATTTAATGGCCGCTGTGCTATCTGGTTAATGATCTCCCGTCGGGTTGGGTCTGCTATGGCCTGGAATACGTCTCTTCTCATATTTTATTTAAATAGGCAACTTATTGGTTGCGAATATATAGGCAACTTTCCGGTTGCGCAAATGTTTTTGAAAATATTTTCAAATTATAGGGGAATAAGGTTGACTTTCCAATTCAGAACACATCAATTTATAGCTAACTTTGCACAACAATGAACAAATTCGAAATCGAACATCCGAAATCCGAAATCAAAAGTTACCGGCACATCTTTTTCGATCTCGATCATACCATTTGGGATTTTGATAAAAACGCCGAAGAAACATTGCATGAGCTGTATGAGATTTACCGGCTAAACGAAATCGGTTTACCATCCGCAACTTTATTTATTGAAACCTACACGCGTAATAACCATCAGTTGTGGGCCGAATACCATACTGGGAAGATCACTAAAACGGAATTGCGCGAAACCCGTTTTAAGAGAACATTTTTAGAACTCGGCGTTCATCCGGATATATTGCCGGTAGCATTTGAAGACGATTATGTGAAGCTTTGCCCTACAAAAACCAACCTTTTTCCCCATGCACACGAAACGCTGCAATATCTGCAAGACAGGTATACGCTTCACCTTATATCAAATGGGTTTAAAGAATCGTCTGAATTAAAAATAGGCAATACCAATATCGGCCAGTATTTTCAGCACATCATTATATCCGAAGTAGTAGGCGTTAATAAACCCGATAAAGCCATATTTGAACACGCCTTAAGTTTAGCAAATGCTGAAAAACACGAAAGCCTGATGATAGGCGATAGCCTTGAAGCTGATGTTTATGGTGCATTAAACTTCGGCATAGATGCAATTTATTTTAATCCCTTTAATGCTTCCAAACCAGATGATGTACCTGTACAGGTAACCCATTTAAAGGAATTGATGCTGATATTGTAACATAGCTCAATCGGATAAGCAAATGCCCGATTAAACTTTGTATATGCGCGGAATCTATTTTGCGAGTTTTATAAGATTTTGCCCTGTTTCCCGTTCCAAATAACATTAATTAGGTACCTTTAATCATGAACCTTGCTGAAGAGCGCCATACAATTGACGCCTTATTAGACGATTATCGTGCTAAACTGGACACCATTCCGGATGAACTGTTTACAGAAACACCGCCGGATGGGGGATGGTCTTATGCTGAAGTATACTCACATATCCTTAAAGCTACCCTAAGTTCATCAATAGCTTTGGAGCGCTGCGCACATGGCAATTGCGAGCCAACTAAAGAGGGATTAAACATTCGGGGATGGTTTATGATGCTTACAGGCGGCTTTCCGCCAATAAGAGTAACGATGCCGAGGGAATTGGCTGAAAAAATGCCTGCCGAAAAAATAAGCAAAGAAGATGCCCGTAATCTATTGATCAAATGCCGTAAACGTGTGGATGATACCTCACCCTTGGTAAAAGGTTCATCTAAAATTCCGCGCATCAGGCACCCGAGACTGGGCATGCTTAATGCGAGGCAGTGGTTTAAATTTATCCGCATTCATTTAAGTCATCATTTAAAGCAATTGATTCGGATTGAAAAAAAATTTCAAAATAAATGAAACCTTTTACATTTAACGCAGTCTTAACAATTAAATAATCTGATTGGCAGATATTTGTAAAAATTGTAGCAGATGCATTTTGAGTTCGCATACATGGTTGTTGGTAGCTTACTATTCCTGGTAGTAGTATTCTACGTAAGCCCCTTTGAGCTAAAAGTTAATGACGACGACGAAGAAGAAGATTAATCGTTGCTTGTATAATTCGCTTATAATTTACCGGTATATTTTACCGGGTGGAAAAATATCCCCTCTAATTTAATGGCAAAACGCGAAGTTGATATTGTCGTAATATCCGACGTGCATCTAGGCACTTATGGATGCCACGCCAAAGAACTGCTCAAATATTTAAAGAGCATTAAACCCAAAATTCTTATTCTTAACGGCGATATTATTGATATATGGCAGTTTAGTAAATCGTACTGGCCCGAAACACACATGAAGGTGGTGCGGCGTATTTTAAAATTTGTAACCGAAGGCGTACCTGTTTATTATTTAACCGGCAATCATGATGAGATGCTGCGCAAATTCGCCGATTTTAACCTTGGTTCTTTCCAGTTACTCAATAAGGTAATATTAGAGATAGACGGTAAAAAAGCCTGGATATTTCATGGTGACGTGTTTGATGTTACTATGCAGTATTCCAAATGGCTTGCAAAATTAGGCGCTGTGGGTTATGATACACTGATCATCATCAATAGTATCTGTAACTGGTTTTTAACTGCAATGGGAAGGCAGAAAATGAGCTTTTCACAAAAAATAAAAGGCCGGTTTAAGGAAGCAGTAAAATTCATCAATCAGTTTGAGCAAACCGCAGCCGATCTGGCTGTTGATAAAAATTATCAGTATGTAATTTGTGGGCATATTCACCATGCCGAGATCAGGCAGATTGAGTCGACCGAAAAAACAGGTTCTGTTACTTATTTAAATTCGGGCGATTGGGTGGAGAGCCTTACCTCGCTCGAGTATCATAACGGCCACTGGACAATATTTAAATATGAGCCCGCTAACTTTAACAACGATGCCGATGAAGAAGACAAAACCGACGCCGAAGACCTTGATGCCCGGCTGGATGTAAAGGTTTTGCTCGAAAGGTTCAAACAGGAAGCAGGATGATGTTTTGTTACAATGTTGTAAAGTTTTAGCGTTTAATCCCCTCATCACTTTTATAAAACAAAAATTTTAATGTTCCTTTGGAATATCTATTGTAAAGCAGAACGTTGAACTGGCAATTTTCAATTCAACAACATTTCAGCCTTACAACCTTTCAACATCTAACATGAAAATATTATACGCTATACAGGGAACAGGCAACGGCCATATCAGTCGTGCCCGCGAAATTGTGCCGCTGCTGCAACAGCATGGTGAAGTAGATCTGTTAGTGAGCGGCACCGAAGCTGAAGTTACCTTGGCACAGCCGCTTAAATATAAATTTCATGGTTTTAGCTTTGTTTTTGGTACCAATGGCGGGGTTGATAATTGGGCTACTTTTAAACTGATGAATCTTCCACGACTTTGGAAAGATATCCACAGCCTGCCCTTAAAACAATACGATTTAATAATAAACGATTTTGAGCCGGTTAGCGCCTGGGCTTGCAGGCTGCAAAAAATACCATCAGTATCATTAAGTCACCAGTGTTCATTTGTTTCTCAAAATACGCCTCGTCCGGCAAAATGGAGCTATGCCGAATGGCTGTTTAAGTATTATTCGCCAACAACTTATCATATAGGATTCCACTTTGAGCGTTATGCTGATTTTATCCATACCCCCGTTATCCGTAGCGAGATCAGAAATCTGCAAACTTCAAACCTGGGTCATTATACAGTTTACTTACCAGCTTATGATGATAAAACACTTACGCGGTTGCTAAACAAAGCTGATAGGGTACAGTGGCAGATTTTCTCCAAACGGCAAAAAACGCATTACCGTGAAGGTAATGTTGAGATATTTCCGGTAAACAATGAAGCTTTTAACAGTAGTGTGGCCAGCTGTGAGGGTTTATTGACCGGTGGCGGATTTGAAGGCCCTGCGGAAGCGCTTTTTCTTCAGAAAAAAGTATTAATGATCCCCATGAAAGGTCAATATGAGCAGCAATGTAATGCCCTGGCGGCTTCAAAACTCGGCGTACCAGTTATCCACGAAATTGACGACCAGTTTATTTACCACATAAACAACTGGATAAGCAATGATAAAAAAGTGCTGGTAAACTTTCCCGATGAAACAGCACAGATAGTGGCTGATATGGTAAAACGGTACGCAAAACAGTAGAATGTTGTAGAGACGCAATACCTTGCGTCTCTGGTCAATGGATCTTGCTAATCTCTTACAAGACACAAAGTATTGTGTCTCTACAATAAAAATTGCTAGCTGGAACCAATTTCTTAGCGCATTTGTGCTAATTTCGCCTCGCAAATAAAGGCTTTGGATGATAAGGGTTTTTAAAGCGCTCAATCCGCTTAATATTTTATGGCTTATAATAATACTTGTTGTTTCGCGGGCAGGCTATTTATTTAATGCTCCCGGTAATACGACTTTTGCCTTTGCGGAACCATTTGCTAGGTTACTGATTGTACCCGGCACTTACATCAACCCAACTTTAACCATTTATAATGTTTTATTAGCCGGGGCGATTGTGCTTGCACAGGCGTTGTTGTTAAACCACCTTGTAAATCATTATAACCTACTTGGTAAACCTACATTTTTACCTGCCTTAATGTACATTACTGCAACAGCTTTATTTACCCCGTTTTTGGTATTGAGCCCACCTTTGATATGCAATTTCATGGTAATATGGATGCTGTTTAAGCTATTCAGCTTTTATAAAAGCAATGATGCCAAGTCCGCAGCTTATGATTTGGGGATGATGGTTGCCATAGGTTCAATAATATACCTGCCATTTATCTATCTTTTTTTAGTGTTGTGGATAGCTTTAATTCTCTTCAGGCCGCTAAACTGGCGAGAAGTAGTGGCGGGGTTAATCGGGTATGCAACTATCTTTTTCTTCCTGGCTGTATATTATTATTTAAACGATAGTTTAGCACAGTTCTACAACATCTGGCTGCCTTTAGGCACAAAATTTCCAGATAGCATTAACATTCATTACATAAGCTATGCGGTGCTTATACCGGTGATAGTTATCCTGGTACTTTGCTTTGTTAAGCTACAGCAGAACTATTTTAAAAGTTATGTGCAGGTACGCAAATCGTTCCAGCTATTGTTTGTTATTTTTTTAATTGCCGCCCTGTCGTTC
>Ga0206904_1186_pt1 | contig 14804 bp, 13 predicted proteins | sample Alteio_BWOrgHeat_42_FD_152981 | JGI IMG/M metagenome (GOLD analysis project Ga0206904, IMG submission 152981) | Enriched cells from forest soil in Barre Woods Harvard Forest LTER site, Petersham, Massachusetts, United States -... | ecosystem: Environmental > Terrestrial > Soil > Temperate forest >...
AGGCAGTTCCATACCAGAATCCTACTTCGAGCTCAAAAAGCTGTCCGCACTCAGGGCAGCGTGGTGGCATTTTAAGCATGGTTTTTAAATTCCATGGATTGGGATCTGAAAACATGGCGCCCTTCCGGCAGTGCGGACATTTTTGCGTCAGAAGGCTCCACATAAATCCTGGTTTTCCTGCCATATTCGAAATTTCTGCAAAGGTACCGGCTATTCAGGGGATTTGAGAAGTAGGTATAATTTGAGGTGTTTCAGGAAAGTCAAATGGGAGATCTGAATGGCAATGACAAGTCCAAACAGGCCATCCAGGAAGCCGGCCCGGAGGAGATAGCTTTGAAAAAATGCCCATACCGGGTTTAGAAAGACCTTAAAGAGATTTGTTTTTTTTCCCATGGCATAAAGCGATTCCGCGGAAATGGTGCTGAATCTGTTATTCTGGGCAACATGATCGGAAACGGAATGGTATGAGTAGTGCAGAATATCACCCCGCAACTGTTCAACATCTGCGTTTCCTTTAATTTCGATCTTATCATGGGGATTGGTTCCTCTCCATTGGGCGATTCTGCGGTCGAAGAGGCGTATTTTTTTGTCGGGATACCAGCTACCGTGACGAATAAATTGTCCGCAATAATTGGTGCACCGGTTCATGCGGTAGGCCGGAAACGATAAATTCTCCTTGGCCTTGCAGATCGAGCTGGAAAGTAATGGATCGAGCGCTTCATCGGCATCGAGGCTAAGTATGTAGTCGTGGGTTGCGAGGCCGAGGGCTTTGTTTTTTTGTTCGATATATCCGCCGAATACTGATTGCCTTACGATGGCTCCAAGGCTTTCAGCGATCGCAACCGTATGATCGTCGGAATAGGAATCCAATACCAGGATTTCATCCGCAACCGATTTTACAGAATCAATACACCGCCCGATATTTTTTTCTTCATTTTTTGTTATGATTACAACGGATATTTTTTCCATGTGCGATTTGGATTTAACCCGCTGTACTTAGGACGTTTTCTGAAATATCCTGACTGTTTTTCCGTTCCCCGATCTGTTGGCGCCACATGGCATAGTAAAGGCCTTTTTCGTCCCGAAGATCACTGTGGGTGCCTGTTTCCACCACTTTCCCTTTTTCCAGTACATAGATCCGGTCGGCATGCATGATGGTCGATAACCGGTGTGCGATGAGTATGGTGATCTGGTTTCTTTGGGAAGAAACCTGCCGGATGGTTTTTGTTATTTCCTCTTCTGTAAGTGAATCCAGCGATGAAGTGGCTTCATCAAAAATCAAAACGCGCGGTTTTCTCAGGAGTGCGCGGGCAATGGACAATCGTTGTTTTTCTCCGCCGGATAATTTCAGGCCGCCTTCACCAATCATCGTTTCCAGGCCCTTCTCTGCCCGTTCGAGCAGATTGAGGCAGGATGCTTTTTTCAATACATCGAGCAGCTCTGCATCAGTAGAAGCCGGGCTCACGAAGATCAGGTTCTCGCGGATGGTGCCGGAAAACAACTGTGTATCCTGCGTCACGAATCCAATCTGGTTGCGGAGGTCATCAAAACGAATCGAATTTTCGTCGAGATGATTGTATAAAATCCTTCCCTGCAATGGCCGGTACAAACCTACCAGCAGTTTCATCAATGTTGATTTGCCGGAGCCTGAAGGGCCTACAAAGGCGATTGTTTCACCCACCTGTACGTCAAAACTGATATGGTCTATCGCAAAATGGCTGGCCGTTTTATGTTTAAATACCACCTGTTGAAAACTCAATTCTTCAATATTCCCCAGGTGTTTGGGGTTGGCAGATTCGGGCTCAGGAACTTTTTTCATGAGCACTTCAAAATTATTCAGCGAAGCCTGGGCTTCGCGGTAAGAGAGTACGATATTCCCGATATCCTGGAGCGGGCCAAATACGAAAAATGAGAAAATCTGCATGGTAACCAGCTGGCCCGCATTCATCTTGTCCTTAAATATGAGCCACATCAGGATGAATAGGATTACCTGTCGCAGGGTGTTTACAAATGTACCCTGAACAAAACTGATACTGCGGATGCGTTTTACTTTGGTGAGTTCAAGCCCCAGAATTTTATAAGTATTTTTATTAAGCCTGTTTACTTCTTCCTGCGTGAGCCCAAGGCTTTTCACAAGTTCAATATTTCGCAGGGATTCGGTTGTGGATCCGGCCAGTGAAGTCGTTTGCGAAACAATATTCTTCTGAATAATTTTTATTTTCTTGCTAAGCAGGCTGCTGATCCAGGTTAACAGCAGGATACCAGCCAGGTAAACAACCGGGATACTCCAGTGGATCCAGATTGCTGCATAGGTGAAAACAAAAATGACGCCGATGATTACGCCAAAAAGCACATTGATGAAATAATTTATAAACTTCTCTGTATCCGTTCTGACCTTCTGCAATACGCCCAGCGTTTCCCCGCTGCGCTGGTCTTCGAAATCCTCATAAGGAAGTTTCATGGCATGCTGCAGCCCGTCGGTAAACACTTTGGCCCCGAATTTTTGTACCACCACGTTCATGAAATAGTCCTGGAAATTTTTAGCGATCCGGCTCATCATGGCAACAAAGACGGAAAGCAGCAGCAGGTTAATGACGCCGGGATGTTTCCAGGAGAATGCGGTAAAGAAGGCGTCTGCCGAGAAATTATTGTGCATCTTTCTGGCCTGCACGTAATCGTTCGACAGGTTTACGATTTTGCCGAAAATGATGGGGTCAATCAGAGAAAATCCGATGTTCAGGCCGGCCAGTACAAGCGTAAGGATGACCAGCCATTTATATGGTTTAAGATAATAGAGAAGTAATTTCATTCTGTTTTTGGTTTTTTGCCCAGCAGTGGTGTCACAACCAATGCCAGTCCCAGTCCCACGCAAACCGCCAGCAGGAATAGCTGCAGATAGTTCGGGTAATTGGACTTTTGATAACGTATGAAAGGCTGGAGAAGTTCGATATTGTCCATGGTTGTGAGTTCCTGGTCGATCGCAATCTTTTGTTTATTATAACGCAGGGTCGCTTCATACCCCTCCATTGGATTGATAGGATCTCCATTCGCATAATCCCTTTTGTACTGAAGACTGTTGTTCACGAGCAGTTGAACACTGTCCATGCTTTCAATTTTTTTAATCAGGTTGGCCCGCAGGCTGAGCAAAGCTTCCCTTCTTGCCATTGTTCTGGACTGGCTATAAGGCGAAAAATCGAGATACCCGATGAGCGCACGCTGAATCGTATCAATATAATCGAAGTTTTGGATGATCAGTTTCACCTGAATAGTTGGAAGAGTATCGTTATTAAAATATAACAGGGAGTCGTATGTGCGGTGGAGATTAATGGATTCCATTTTTTTCACATCGATATCTTCGATCGTGCCGGCTGCCGCGTCGCTTATTTTCAGTTCCCTGCCGAGCGAGAGATACGGACTGTTGAGTTTGGTCAGCATATCTTTGCAAACTTCCGCAGGTATTATATGGGAAACGAAAATGGCGTCTGTTTCATAGACAGGCTTTTTCACGAATCGAATGCCGGCACCTGCCAACGCAACCAGGGCGATTATGGAAAAAAACAGTATGCTGTTTGCCCTGAGTTTTAGGAAATAATATTTTATTCCTTCCCAGATTTTTTGGAGCAACCGCGTCAGAGGTTGTAAAAAATGAAGCAGGTCGATTTCGGGTTGTGAAGCGGGCGAATTGTCTTGCATGAAAATTTTCTGTTAAATGAATAGGAGTGAAGCGGTTATACATCTGCTTCACCTGCCCCAAATGCAAATATCGAATTAAAAAAAGAATACCAGATAATCCCTTTATTCGTATCCAGGATAACCTCGGTAAAGCATATCAGGAAGAACAGCAGAAGAAAAATCAATCGCATCCGGTAGAAAGGACCCGAGCGCAGGCAAACAACGGGCACCACCATAACCATGAGCAATATAACCAGGCCGTATATCCCAAATGCCGCCAGCATTTGCAGGTATTGGTTGTGCAGGTTGTAGCGGTTATAGCGGGATGCGAAATAAAATTTTCTATTCTCATACGCCTGCTGCAGGCTGTCCTGCACATCGCCTGTTCCGACGCCCAGTAGCGGATGTCTCAAAATCAGATCCTTACCACTTCTCCAGAGCGCAACGCGGATAGACATGCCGCCCCAGCTTTTTCCCAGCGATGCGTCCTTATCCAACGGAATCATCTGCTCCCGGTAGTTACGGAATTCTTCCCATTTTGATTTCATCGCCGGAACCCGGTACATCCCGGCTATCATAATAAGAACAATGCCACCGATGAACAGAGACCTGATAAAAGGGGAAGAAATATTTCTGCATATATAATAAATCATCGTCGCGAGCCAGCAAATGGAAGCCAGCCGTACGTTCAGAAATAGAAGATAATAGGACAGGAAGACAAAAATAAAAACGATAAAACCTTTTCTTAGTATCCGGCGGTCATAGCCGTTTTCACAAATGATCACCAGACTCAGAAGACAGGACATTGCAATTATATACGGATAAGTGTTGCCAAAAATATACTGATGTCCATAAAGTAGGGCTGTTGGCAGATGAATATCTGCAGGCAGCAGGCCGAAAATATATCCTGCCCCTGCAGTTATCAGACAGGAAATGATAAAATGAGTAAGCAATAAGCGAACCGTGTCTTTATCCAGGAAACGGGAAAATCCGAATACAATGGGGAACAGGACAAACGCAATATGCTCCTGTAAGCGAAATATCCCTTCATGCGTATTGGCGGTGTAGATCATCCCTGTCACATAAGGCAGATAAAGAGAGGCAAAAATTACGACCAGTCGGAATCTGGTTGTACCGGGATGAATTGATTTTTTACAAAACAGGAGCCAGTAGGCCCCCAGGGTAACACAGAGTATGGAGTTCAGAAGCGGCCACAGAAAAAGGCTGTAAAGAATTCCAGTACAGAGCAGGGTGCATATCAACTTCGCATCTGAAACAACTGAATAGAATTGATTCAGTTTCCTCACCGGCGAATGATTTTTTTTGCCAGCAGGAAAAGGAAAAGGGTGTTTGTATATAAATACCGGCCAAACATACGACGGGGTTCCTGAATAAACCGGTATAGCCATTCAAGACTATACTTCTGCATCCAGCGCGGGGCTCTTTTTTTCAATCCGGCAAATACTGCAAAAGCTCCACCGACGCCCAGTAAAACGGCAGGAATCCGCTCACTGTTTTCAGCCATCCATTTTTCCTGTTTGGGGCATCCAAGTGAAACCATTACGATATGCGCAGCGGAAGCCCTGATCTGATTAATATGGTCGTCTATTTCCGAGGAACTGAGTTTTGTAAATGGCGGCACAATCGCACCTGCTACCTGAACATTTGGATATTCCATTTGAATGCGCCTGATCATAGCAGTCTGGATTTCTTCAGATGAGCCATATAAAAATACGCGCGCGCCGGTTACATCTGCTTTGCGGAGGGTCAGCGGAAGAAAATCCATGCCCGCTTTCCTTTCTATTTTTTTTCTTTGTGAAACACGAATGGCCGTGGCTATGGGTTTACCATCCGGAAGAACCAGGCTGGCGCCATTCACCTGCGCGCGAAAACTTTCATCGCGGTGTGCTTCGGCCACCATATGTACATTCGCAAAACATACATAGGAAGGTGTATGAGACATCCCCCATTCCATTACTTTATTAAGACTCGCGGAAAGGGAAATGGTATTCACCATCAGGCTGATCACGGGAACCCGTTTAAGAACCACCTCCTCTTTATGAACCTCTTCTTTCTTTAGCTGCTTGGATACTCTGATCATAAATTTTCATTACAGTCTGATAATGAATGTCCGGGTTAAAATGACTTAAATAAGTATCTCTGGCCTGGCGATATATTTTTTCATCATTCGGACTAAAACGCAAAACCGCCGATTTTAGTTCTTCTGCACTGCCGGCTTTAAAAACCAGCCCGTTGTAATCATCCTGAATCAGTGATGACATTGCTCCCAGATCGGATGCAATCACCGGCGTGCCGGTACTGAATGCCTCCAGGATCACAAAGGGCAGACCTTCATACCAGACAGAAGGAAAGATCAGGGCCGCTGATTTTTTCATGAGCTTCAGCACATCCGTCTGACTGCAATTGCCCAGAAACCGGATGTTGGCTGAATTTTTACAATCGGTCATAAAAGCCTCTTTATCAGGGCCCTCACCGGCAATTCGTATTTCCTTGTCCGGCATATTCTTAAATGCCTCCAGCAAAACTTGAACACCTTTTTCGGGTGATAATCTGCCCACGAATAGAAAATAAGACTCCCGGCCGACATCTCCAGTTCCCGTATCGGGCACGAAGTTCGGTTTAATTTTTAATTGTTCAGGTCTGACTCCCAAAGAACTATGCATAAACTTTTTTTCCGCAAATGCAGTCAGGACAATGTATTGATCCACCCATCTTTGCCAGTTATTGCTGATTTTGGGTAAACCCGTGCTGAATGTCACCAGCGCGCTGGCCAGTCTGGATTCCCGGTAACAGGCATAACGGATACCTGCCAATGGAATTTTTTTATGAATACAAATTTCACAGGGTTTATTCTCCCGGAGCAACAAAGCATTGCAGCAAATCGTGCGATAGTTGTGTAGTGTCATGACCACCGGAATACCCTGCCCGTAAGCTTCCTTCAGAACAGCCGGGGAGGCTGTAAAAAATAAATTATGCACATGAATAATATCCGGTCTGAATTCCTGAATGGACCGCCGGACCCGTGCAACCGAACGGGAATTATGAATGGCATTTTTCAGCGTCATAATTTTTTGAATCAGTGAATCAGTGATTCCCCTGTTTTCAAAAAATAAAACTTTCACGGAATGACCCTTTTCCTCAAGAAGTCTGGATTCCAGTTCCACCGCCCGGTCTTCACCTCCTGGTTGCTGATAATGGTTATGGATAAATAGAATCCTCATTCAGAAATTAAGTTTTGAGACATGCTCATTTCTTTTCAGCAATGATGATATTATTAAAATACATGCTTTTGTTCCGCGGCAGAAATAGTGAGATCAGCGAACCGGTAAGATTGATCGGGGTGATCAGTATCTGGGCAATTATTTTCCCGCCTAACCCATATTTTTTGAAGATCTCATAGAAGTACAATGCGCCCAATTGAAAATATACCCTTGTAAAATGACCGCTTTTATGAATTGATTTCACCCGAAATCCGTTTTTTTCAAGCAAGTCCTTCATTCCGAAACTGCTATACCGGGCATAGTCAAACGGAGCTTCATGTTCATTCCAGCAAAATGGGGTTGTAATCAAGGCCAGTGAACCTTTCTTTAACACCCTTCCGATTTCAGCGAGCGTGTCATCCGGATTGAAAACGTGTTCCAGTACTTCGCTGCAAAACAGGGAATCAAAATGTTCGTCCCTGAATGGAAGTGTTTTACCATCATAATATACGTCTACCCTGGAAAGTTGATGGTTATGGCCCGTATTTTCAAGGTCCACCCCGGTATAACTATCTACAGAAAAAAGATTTTCGTAGGGTTTTCGCCCACACCCGAAATCCAGCAGATTTCCGGATAGCAAAACAGCCTGTTTCCGGATATTGAGGTAAAGATCGCGCCGGATAAAATAAAACGGATGAAATAAAAGGCTGACCGGAGAAGGCTGGAAACTTTGTTTTTTTAAAAAGGAGAGGAATTTAGATTCAGTCCCTGGGTTTTCCATGCGCAAATATACAATTATAGAATAATCAGGAATCAATAGCAGGATTCCCGGAAATTGAATTCAGCGGATACTGGCGGTTGTATATGGATCTCGCCGTTAAACCTAAAATTAACCAGTAGGCCCCGGAATATATCGGCGATTCCAGCGCCGGGTTAAATAGCGCAATGATCGTGGCTGCAATGAAACTCCAGAAAATCAGGATTTGGTTATTTTTATAATAATACGATTTGTAGTAGAAATATTCCCTGAAGATGCGCGAATAGACAATGATAACAAACAACAGGTATGGCAAACCCAACCGGCCGAACAAATAAACGAAAGAATTATGTGCACCTAAAACATACGGCAGGTTTTTTAATTTCGAAATGTCTTCGATCGGATAATATTTGAACATGGGTGTTCCGAATCCGATTCCAATAAGATTTGCCGGAAAATGATCAACAAGCACCTGTTTCCATAGCACCAGGCGCCAGGTACTGTTACCGTCTATTCTTAGCAAATGATTCGAATGCATGACATCCACAATCCCATTCGAATTATATGGGCTGTACCTCAGGGCTATAATGCTGAGATATGGTATCAGGTATATAAAAAGGATAATAAAACAGATGCCGGTCAATATGAGTGTTTGTTTAAAAAATTTATAGCCGGGAGATATGAATAACAGGAAATAAAAAGCAGCTATGATCCATGCCGTGAGCGAACTGTAAGTAACCCCGTAAATAAGATTGATCAGTATTAGAATAAAAGGAACCCATTTAAGGGAAGACCGGTAAAAAAAAGACGGAAACAGCATGGACATACCAAACCGTTCAAATAAAAACCGGGGTAAGGGAATAAAAAGGAAAATGCTCACATAAACACGGAGCGTCGTCATAACCCGGTCCAGAAAGAACTGTAAATGAGGTAAACAGTAAAATCCGATAAAGAAGGTCATCATAGAATATATGATCACCAGGTTACGCAGATAATAATAAAGACTGTCCATTCTGAATAGTGAGCTGATCATATGGACAACTCCCCAAAGGAAAAGACCCAGGATGCTGAGGCTGATCGCGTCGCGTCCTATCCTGAATTTTTTATAAGCCAGTATCAGGAATCCCGAGGCAGAAAGAATTTCGTTGAATAAAAGAAAACGTTCAAAAAACCAGGGACTGATTATGTAAAAAAGCGTGATTAAAAATAACAGGTATGAAAGGTTCTTTTTAATCATTATTGAAGTTCTATTCCTTGATCAGGAGTCTTCCTGTATAATCCAGTCTTTGTAACAGCGGGAACTTGCCGTTTTTTTGAAAATACTCAACGACCGCTTTTTTAGCCCCTTCCCAATGTCCGAAATCGTCGATTATCATTATTCCTTTCTGTTCGAGAAGCGGATACAATAGTTCGAGTTCAGTCCGGGTGCTGACATACCAATCAGTGTCAAGTCGCAGTAAAGCGATTTTTCCCGGAAGGTTTGAAGAGAGGGTGTCTTCTACTTTTCCCTTAATAAAATATACCTGGGACACCGGATAGCCGGTGGCCTCTATATTCTTTTTGACTTCGTCCAACGGTGAATAACACCAGACAGAACTGGCGCTTACCTTATCCGAGGCTTCATTTTTCATCATCACATCGGCTTTTTTACCCTTTACCGTTTTGTCTTCCTCGGTTGGCTCCGTCATTCCTTCGAATGTGTCGTAAAGAAAAATTTTCCGGTCTGTTAATCCGTGTTTTTTGAGTACCAGGGCTATCATCATAGCACTGCCGCCCTTCCAGACGCCACATTCAACAAAATCCCCGGGAATTTTATTTTCAATCAGATACAGCAACGACTGATACAGGCCAAACATCCTTTCAAGGGAGGTCATACTGAATGCCTTGCATTGCAGGTACAACTCCATGAATTCGCCATCGCTTTTTATATCATACGGAAAACTTATCTTCTGAACGTTGATTTGATAACCCAGCCGGTTTGCCAGTTTATTAAGGAATTGAATCATGTTCTGCATTGAAATAATGGGCAAATATAACGCAGTGCGATAAATACAAATAATAAGTAAATCAGTGCCCTTTCTTACTACATACTCACTCCCGTGTCTTCGGTTGTTTTACTGTGCGAGAATTTCCTGTAGTAGAATAAAATCAGGGTGATGGAAAAAATAACCAAAGCCATGATAAAACCATTCATAGCATCGCCAAAAAAATGACTGAGCAGCCATGGGATCCCGAAGAATGGGATATTTTTTAAAAAAAACAGCAGTCGTTCTTTTAGAAGGCGGGTTCCATTCACCAGGTTCAGCATAAATATGGCGAAAGCAAGTTCTCCCAGGAGTAAACTAATGCCAATGGAGTTGATATCCTGTTTGTAAAAGGATGATAACACACAAAGCAACATAGTAAAAATGGCTGCCAGCGTGGTTCCCTTTGCGTAGGGAATATCTTTTTTTTCGAGCATCGCTTTTATTATGAAACTGGAGAACATCGAGTAGATAAGTCCTGCAACAGAAAGAATTATGAAGTAGCTTTTATAAGGGATGTATTTTTCTCCGAAAATTACGGTAGTAAGTGTTACAGGAAAACAGATGGTAAATGCCGCAAACGCAAAGCCAGCCAGGGAAGCCAGTTGATCCACTTCGAAGCAAATGGAATAACTGTTCATTTCCCGGATAAAAGCCTGATGAATAATCCGGAGCACACCTTTAAAAAGAACATAAAATTTCAGACCTACATACGCTGCTGCTGTTATAGTGTTTGGATAGAAATACGGAATGATCAGAATAAGTCCCTGGCCGATAAAATACAGGGCCAGCACAACAATACCCAGGGGAAGGCTCTTAACGTACAAATGAAGATTCCGGAACGAAGGATTTGTAAAAGGTACTGTTTTTAAAAACCAGTTGATGAAAATATTACTCAGGAAATAGGTGAGTAAGGTGGCGAGAATATAAATCTGTACAACATAATTTGGAGAAATCTGAATGGCCAGTACGGTGGCTATTGCAGGCAGAAAGAGCCGGCTGAACCCGATTCCGGCGCCCATGACCGGATGACTCCGGGCGTAAAGCGCATAATCCCCATTTAATGCGATAAGCGGGGCGATCAAAAAAACGAGGTAAAGGCTGTTGAAAATGTAAAGGAGGCATCCCCCACATAAGATCAATCCCAGGGTAAACCGGGCTGACTGGGCCGCCTGGTAGTCGGATTTCCAGTTTGCAGACAATGCCAGATCACGCATCGCGGTTGTCTGTAAACCCAGGGCAATGGCATTCGTCAAAAAAAGGGTCAGGGAATCAAACTGACCAATCAATTTGATATCGAATACCGAACCTGTCCGGGAAATATATTTTAGAGCGAAAAGAGAGAAGAGTTGCCCGCTTCCGGTGAGCAAAGCAATAGGGAAAATTCTTTTTAGCATTCGACCCGGTTGGAAATCCGTCAAAGATAACAGTGCAGAAGTTCATAAAACAATAAATTATAGTCGATTAGGTTTGATTTTAACCTGCAATTCCTTTAAAAACAATAGCCAGTACCACATTATTATCTCCTGTAAGGAGAATTCATTTATATGGCCCGCACTCTACACTATTCTTCATCGTACTAAATGTTTTATCAGTTTATGCATAGGTGGAAACACTTAGTTAATTTCGAATTCTAAGGAGGGATGCATACGAAATACAATTCTAAAGCGTTGCCTTGCAATAAAATAAAGATTGACCCGTTTACCTGATTATATAAAATATTTAACGTCTAATGCATCTTTTCAATCTTTAACTTTGTCATGAAATCAGTGCACGCTGTTTTGTTAAAGTAGTATGAACATATTATGAACTATTAACATAAAATGGCCGGATAATTGCCTAATCCAAGATTTTAAAGAAGACTATTAAACCAGGTATCTTATGGCGGGGGTCGTCAGTAATAAGCATGTTATACGGTATCAGCATATTGCAGGAAGCTTCAGGAAGGTAAACTCAAATCCTTACAAGAGTCTCTATTTAATCGGAAAGCGTGCTTTCGATATCTTCGTTTCACTACTGGTGATTTGCCTTGTACTCAGCTGGCTCATACCCATAGTTGCCATTCTCATAAAGCTGGATTCAAACGGCCCGGTTTTCTTCACTCAGCTTCGGGTTGGATTTCTGGGAAGAAATTTTCGTTGCATTAAGCTCCGGACCATGGTTGTAAATGAAGACTCAGATTCTCTTCAGGCCAGGGAAAATGATCCCCGTATCACTAAACTCGGACGGTTTCTCCGTATTACCAGCCTGGATGAGTTACCTCAATTCTTCAACGTACTTATTGGGGATATGAGCATTGTGGGCCCCCGGCCTTTCATGAAGAGTGATGACGAGAATTTCCAACAGGTTGTTTCCAATTACGAACTCAGATATTTTGCCAAACCAGGTATTACAGGAATGGCTCAGGTTAAAGGATATCGTGGCCCGGCCGTGAGCTTTCATAGTATTTTTCACAGGTATCAGTGGGATGCTTTTTATATCCGGAATGCCTGTCCTTCACTCGACTTCAAAATAATTCGTCTTACTGCCAAGCAGACGATTGAAAGTATATTTTCTTTCAAAAACAAAAAAGCAGATCGGATGACCCGGGGCGAAGCCAGTTTCCTGCTCGACAATCTTCGCTGATCAGCCTGACCAGGATTCCCGGTCAAGGCTTCTGTATTGTATTGCTTCTGCCAGGTGTTCTGTTTTTATATCATCTTTTTCATCGAGGTCTGCAATCGTTCGTGATACTTTGAGTATCCGGTCGTATGCCCTTGCGGAAAGATTTAATTTTTCCATAGCTGATTTAAGAAGAAGCGACCCCCCTTTTTCAATAACACAGATTTTTTTCAACAACCCGCTGTCCATCTGGGCATTTGCATACACGCCAGCCTGATCGCAAAATCGTTTGTATTGTTTTTCCCTTGCCCGGATTACCCGGTTACGGATGATAACAGACGGTTCGGTCGCATCTGACGAAGACAATTCATGGAAGCCGACAGGAGTTACTTCCACATGCAGGTCTATGCGATCGAGCAAGGGTCCGGAAACCCGGTTCAGATATTTCTGAACAGCACCCGGCGGACAGCTGCAGGCCCGTTCGGGATGATTGTAAAATCCACAGGGGCAGGGATTCATACTGGCGAGCAGCATAAAACTGGCCGGGAAATCGATACTCATACGTGCGCGACTTATATTCACCTTTCTCTCTTCCATGGGTTGTCGCATCACTTCCAGTACCGACCGCCGGAATTCGGGCAGTTCATCCAGGAACAAAACTCCGTTATGAGCCAGTGAGATCTCGCCCGGCTGCGGTAATCCGCCCCCGCCTACCAGTGCCATATCCGATATGGTATGGTGCGGAGCCCGGAAAGGCCTTCGCGATATCAGCATGGAATCAGGCGCGAGTTTGCCGGCAACACTGTGGATCTTGGTCGTTTCCAGCGCCTCCTGAAGATTCAGGGGCGGCAGGATTGTAGGCAGCCGTTTCGCAAGCATCGTCTTACCGGAACCAGGCGGACCGATCAGAATAGCATTATGACCGCCCGCTGCAGCAATCTCGAGAGCCCTTTTAATATTCTGCTGGCCCCGCACGTCCCTGAAGTCTATTTCGAACTGCAACTGCGTTGAAAAAAAATCACCGCGCGTGTCGGGATCTACCGGATCTATACGGATCCGGTCGTCCAGAAACTCGACCACCTGCCGGATATGTGATACCGGATAAACAGCCAGTTGATTCACGATGGCTGCCTCCCCGCCGTTAGCCGATGGCACTATAAAGCCTCTGAATTTTTCTTTCCGGGCCTGAATCGCCATGGGCAGTGCGCCTTTTACAGGCAGTATACTGCCGTCCAGATTGAGCTCCCCCATAATTACAAACTGTTGAAGCGCGGCCAGATTTTTTATCTGCCCGCTTCCCGCAAGAATGCCAATGGCAATGGGAAGATCAAATGCTGAACCAGATTTGCGGATATTGGCTGGTGCCAGGTTTACAAGAAGTTTGATCCTCGGCATCAGATACCCATTCGTTTTCAATGCGCTTTCGACTCTTTGCAGACTTTCCTTGATGGCATTGTCCGGTAGACCCACAATGAAGTAATTCTTTCCCTTCATCACATTCACTTCCACTGTAATGGTAATGGCATCAACGCCATATACGGCGCTGCCATATGTTTTTACAAGCATGCACGTTTATCTGCAATATAAAATTCCGGGGATGGGTTGTCAATTACCTGTTCATGGGATTTTATCAAATGCCTTTGAATACCGGCTTTCTTTTTTCAAGAAATGCAGCAGTACCTTCTTTCATGTCTTCGGTGGCGAAGCATTCTCCGAAGAGTTCGGTTTCCAGGGCATAACCTTCCGGGTTACCAGCGGCATTGACAGCGGTAATACATTTCGCAATGGCCAGCGGCGCTTTTGAAATGATTTGGAGAAGGATCGATTTTACTTTGCTCATTAATTCTTCCGGTGTTGTTATATAGTTGACGAGCCCATATTGAAGCGCAAGTGGAGCACTGATCAGATTTCCCGTGAGCATGGCTTCCATGGCCGGGCCCTTACCAATATATTTTGTTAAGCGTTGGGTGCCACCATATCCGGGAATCAGACCCAGATTTATTTCCGGCTGGCCGAACTGAGCCGATTCGCTGCAAATCCTGAAATGACAGGCCATGGCGAGTTCACATCCGCCACCGAGCGCAAAACCGTTGACAGCAGCCACGATCGGTTTCGGCGCATTTTCTATTTTGAAAAATACATCAAGCCCCTGTTTTGCCAATGCCATACCCTCTGCCTTGCTGAGTCCGGCGAAACCACGTATGTCAGCGCCTGCTGCAAATGCCTTATTCCCAGCTCCTGTAATGATGGCCGCCCGGATCAGCGCATTTTCATACACTTCATTTATCGCTTCCCCGATTTCACGTATTACCGTTTTGTTGAGTGCGTTTAATTTATCGGGCCGGTTGATAGTAATTATGTAAATACTACCATCGAGTTCGGTTGTTAGCGTTTCGTACATTTTGAATAATTTTTAATTAACCCCGGTTTTCGACAACCCAGTCCCGGATATATTCGGAGATATCTGTCGTGGCAGCACCGGGTGCAAATAATTTTCCAACACCTAATTCCTGTAAACTGATGCGGTCT
>Ga0206904_1187_pt1 | contig 14804 bp, 11 predicted proteins | sample Alteio_BWOrgHeat_42_FD_152981 | JGI IMG/M metagenome (GOLD analysis project Ga0206904, IMG submission 152981) | Enriched cells from forest soil in Barre Woods Harvard Forest LTER site, Petersham, Massachusetts, United States -... | ecosystem: Environmental > Terrestrial > Soil > Temperate forest >...
TTACTGACTGGTTGTATGGCCGGTGTGCAGGCGAGGAGCTGTTCCTTGTTCTTTATAAATCCATTGATATCATCGTACGATTTCGCCTGCGCACGAATTCTGTTGCCCAGGCCGGTCAGTGAATTCCCGATGGAAACAGCCAGATTTTCCTGGTCCATACCCTGCACGAGTTTAAACTCCTGTTGTTGTGCCAGGCTTTTTGCCCTGGCACTGTCGGGGATGGGATTGGCTTCAAAAATAGCTCGGTAAACATCATTATCACGGTTTTCCAGTCCTATAATCTGTTCCTGCATTTTTTTCACCTGTTCGTTCAGGACGAAATAATTGTCTTTCAGCGATTCATTGGTATTCAGCAGCCTCTTCTCATTGGCAGATGGAAAGTAACGATAGGCGAGGGATACCAGTATCAGTGCGGTAACAATGGAAGCTGAGAGAAAGCCGAGAATACGCAGCAATGTTACGCGTAATGGCGTTTCCAGTTTTTCGTACCGGAGGGTATTGGTATTATAGTAATATTTGATCTTTTTCATGCAGTCCGACGGCATCGGCCCACTGTTTACGAAGTGGACACTGTACCTTTGCAGCGCCTGATTAATAACGCAAGTGTACTAATTATTATGCTTTTATAAACTCCGTTTTAAAGATAGTCTGTTAAAATATGATGGGAAGCGCTGAGATACGGGATAAATTTCTGGATTTTTTCAAATCCAAAGCACATGTCATTGTTCCTTCAGCCCCGATCGTGACAAAGAATGATCCGACCCTGTTGTTCACGAATGCGGGCATGAATCAGTTCAAGGATTATTTTCTGGGAAATAAACCGGCCCCTAACCCCCGGGTTACCGACACACAGAAATGCCTGCGGGTAAGTGGCAAACACAATGACCTTGAAGAAGTGGGTGTCGATACTTACCATCACACGATGTTCGAGATGTTAGGCAACTGGAGTTTCGGGGATTACTTCAAGAAAGAAGCTATCGCCTGGAGCTGGGAACTGCTCACAAAAGTCTACCAGATCCCGGTCGACCGGATCTATATCACCGTATTTGGCGGAGATCTTTCAGAAAAACTGACACCGGATGAAGAAAGCAGGGCTGAGTGGCTGAAATGGGTAGCTGACGACAGGATTCTTGACGGAAGCAAAAAAGATAACTTTTGGGAAATGGGCGATACCGGACCCTGTGGTCCCTGTACGGAAATTCATGTCGATTGCCGTACTGCAGAAGATAGAAAGAACCAGGACGCAAAAAACCTCGTAAATAAAGATCATCCACAGGTTATTGAAATCTGGAACCTTGTATTCATCCAGTTCAACCGAACGAAATCGGGCGCGCTGGAAAGTCTTCCCGCCCGGCATGTGGATACCGGCATGGGGCTTGAGAGGCTTGTTCGTGTACTTCAACAGAAACAAAGTAATTATGATACCGATATCTTTAGCGGCACACTGGATGCCATTGCCGGAATCACCGGACAAACGTACTCAGCATCCGGCAACGCAAAAAAGGATATTGCTTTCCGCGTTATTGCCGATCATATCCGGGCCATCAGTTTTACGATTTCTGACGGACAGCTGCCGGCAAATACCGGAGCAGGTTATGTGATTAGGAGAATCCTGCGCCGCGCAGTACGTTATTACTATTCCTATCTCGATCAGAAAGAACCTCTTTTATATTTGCTCGTGCCGGTTCTGGCAACCCAGTTTCAAAAAGTATTTCCTGAATTGCAGCAACAGCAGGCGTTTGTGGAAAGGGTGATCCGCGAAGAAGAGGAAGCATTCCTGCGAACACTCGATAAAGGGATAAAAATTTTCAACGATTATATAGAACACGGATCGGCAGAAAAAGCGGAATCGGCATCACATGCTGAAAAAAGAATTTCCGGTTCGTTTGCATTCAAGCTGAATGATACTTTCGGATTTCCGGTTGACCTGACTTCACTTATGGCAAGAGAGATCGGATGGACGGTTGATGAAAAGGAATTTGAAAAAGAACTGCAAAAACAAAAGGACCGGTCGCGCGCTGCCGGACAAATGGACACAGGAGACTGGGTGCCCGTACACGAAAACGGAAAGATTGTTTTTTCAGGATATGAAGAGTTGAATTCAGACACCCAAATCAACCGCTGGCGAAAAGCCAGGGTAAAAGGGAAAGATATTTACCAGCTGGTACTTGCTAAAACGCCATTCTATGCCGAGAGCGGTGGCCAGGTTGGCGATACCGGAACGCTGACCGTGGGAGAGGAGAAAATTGAAGTACTGGACACTAAAAAAGAAAATGATCTCATCATTCACTTCACTGAGAAGCTGCCGATGGATCAGCAGGGGCCTGTACTTGCCCGGGTTGATGCAATAAAAAGAAAAAATACGGCAGTTCATCATACCGCTACACATCTTTTGCACGCTGCTTTGAGGCAGGTGCTCGGAAGCCATGTATCCCAAAAGGGCTCCCTGGTTAATTCGGAACACCTGCGTTTTGATTTTTCACACTTTGCAAAACTTAACAGTGGGGAGATTTCTGAACTTGAACGGCTGGTAAACGCGAAGATCAGAGAAAATATTCCCGTGGTCATTCAGATACTCCCCCGCGAGGAGGCAATGAAAACAGGCGCCATGGCGCTGTTTGGTGAAAAATACGGAGAAATGGTACGCGTGGTAACGATCGACCCGGCTTTTTCCATAGAACTTTGCGGCGGTACGCATGTTGTTGCGACCGGTGAACTTGGGTATTTTAAAATTAAATCGGAAGCAGCCGTGGCAGCCGGTGTACGACGCATTGAAGCGGTTGCCGGCCTGGCTGCAGAAAATTATATAAACCAGGAACTTCAGATTTTATCCTCCGTTCGGGAACAGTTAAAAAATCCGAAGGATCTCACAAAATCGATCCTTGATCTGACAGCGGAATCCGGCAACATGCGAAAAAAGATCGAATCCCTGGAGATGAAACAAGCGGCTGCTCTAAAAGCAGAATTGCTGAATGAACTGGTGAGAACCGGCAAATACGCCTTTGCAGGCAAACGTTGCGAAGGAATTGGTCCGGATGCATTACGCAAACTCGCGGGCGAACTGCGCCAGGAACATCCTGATCTGCTCATCGTGCTCAGCCTGATAACGGACGGTAAACCATTTGTGGTAGTCGGTATCGGGGACCAACTCATAAAAGATAAAAATCTTGATGCATCTGCGATAATCCGCGAAACCGTAGCGCCGCTTATAAAGGGCGGGGGTGGCGGCCAAAAGACACTGGCTTCAGCCGGCGGATTGGATGCCGGGTCGCTGGAGAAGGTTTTTTCCGCTGTGAAGTCTGTTATCGGTTGACGGTTGGCGGTCTAACATATGCGTTAGGCGTTAAGCTTTAAGCCTTCAGCCTTACGCCTAAGAAATCGTTAAACCTTCGGAAACTCTATTATCCGAATATTTTCGTATTTCAAAATAATCCCTATATTTGAAATACGAAACTTAACGTAGATTATAAACAAAAATCAATCAGTGATGAAAAAATTCTTCTGCCAGGCCGCATCATTTAGTACGGTTTGCCTGGTTATAAGTCAATTGGCGATTGCCCAGCCTGCTGCTCCGCCGCCGCCGCCGCCTGCCCCGAAATCAGAAACCCCCGAAAAAGGTGAACAGTCAGAAATCATTATCCGGCAAAAGGGGGATAAGGACACGAAGCTTACACTGGAAATAAAAAACGGAGAGTATTTTATAAACGGGAAACCATTGGAGAAATTTGACGATCAGAATGTCATCGTCGAAAAAAGAGATATTGGGGATAACGATATCGTCGTGATGCCGGATATGGTGTATTCGCCATCTCCGTTTCGTAAAAATCAATGGGAAGACGAACGGATGGACCAGTTGCGCAGCATGGAAGATGCACAAAGAAATAGTGAGGATGCACAGAGAAGGGTCAAGAGAATTCAGATCCGTATGAATGCGGCATTCCTGGGTGTTTCGTCACGTAAGACCGAAAAAGGCGGTGCTACCGTATTGGAAGTAACGAAGGGAAGTCCGGCTGAAAAAGCGGGAATCAGAAAAGGGGATATCATTACGAAAGTGAATGATGCCAAGGTAGAAAGTCCCGAATCTCTTTTTGACGCTGTACACAATTATAAGCCGGGGGACAAGGTCACCATTGTTTTTACGAGAGACGGGAAAGTACAGGCGGTTTCTGCAACACTGGATAAATCGGAATACAAACAAAAAGATTTTAACTACAACTATAATTATAACTTTAAAATGCCGCCTATGCCGGAGATGAATATGCATATGGATGAATTATGGGCGTCCCGTCCTAAAATTGGTCTTACGGCGCAGGATTCCGAAGATGGAAAGGGCGTTCGTGTGCTGGAAGTGGAAGACAGTTCAGCAGCGTTCAAGGCAGGGTTAAAAAAGGGAGATATTATCCTGCTGTTTGACGGAAACGAGGTGAACAGCGCAAACGAACTGGTAGATCAGCTTCAGGAGGCCAAACGCAAGGGGACCGTAAAAGTTAAAATACTAAGGGGAACGGTAACCCAGGAATTAGATCTGAAAATCCCCCGGAAATTAAAAACGGCTGAACTATAGTCAGGCAAATGAATTCATAAAAACTTCCCGTGATTTTTTACCTTCGTGACCGGATCCGACTGGTTCACGCTTAGCGCAAAGAGCCGGCTAAAAGATGGCCGTTCTTTGCGCTTTTGCTATGACCGGATTCGCCTATTCAGATATGCACGAAGAAGAATACGAAACCGTTATCGGGCTGGAAGTACACGCACAGTTGCTTACTAAAACCAAGCTGTTCTGCGCTGATAAAACAGAGTTTGGAGCAGAACCCAATACGCATATCAGTCCTGTTACGTTGGCCTACCCGGGCACCCTGCCGGTATTGAACAAACAGGCCGTCCGGCTGGCTGTTAAAATGGGTCTTGCCTGCCATTCCGAAATTGAAACCTGGAATTATTTTGCCCGGAAGAATTATTTCTATCCGGACCTACCCAAAGGATATCAGATCTCACAACACACGACCCCCATTTGCAAAGGTGGCTTCATCTCTATCCTGCTGCCTTCAGGCGAAAAAAAGATTCAGCTGAACCGGATTCACCTGGAAGAAGATGCGGGTAAAAGTATTCATGACAGGGACGATGAATTTACCTGCCTGGATTTTAACCGGGCCGGTGTTCCGCTGATCGAAATTGTCACGGAACCCTGTTTAAACAGCGCCGACGAAGCCGTCGCATTTCTGACAAATCTCAGGCGTATTCTCCGATACCTTGCGGTCTGCGATGGAAACATGGAAGAAGGCAGCCTGCGCTGTGATGCAAACGTATCTATCCGGAAAAGAGGCGAGATCATGCTGGGTACAAAAGTGGAAATAAAAAATCTGAACTCTATTCGAAATGTAAAACGAGCCATTGAGTCCGAAGAAATCAGGATGAAGGAACTTGCTGAAAAGGGAGAGCCGATTTTGCAGCAGACCAGGAGTTTCGATGCATTCAACGGGAATACTTTTTCGATGCGCTCAAAGGAAGAAGCAAATGACTACCGCTATTTCCCTGACCCCGATCTCCCTCCATTCGAAGTAACACCCGGCGAACTTAAAATCATCTCGGAATCGATTCCGGCGCTGCCTGAACAACTGATTGACCGGTACACGAAGGAGTTCAACCTGAGCAGATACGATGCTGAAGTGATAACCGACGATAAAGAAACGGCAGATTATTTCGAAGCGCTCATTCAGCTCACAGCCTCCTATAAAGCAGCAGCCAACTGGATGTTGGGCCCGGTAAAATCGTATCTCAACGAAAATAGCATTTCCATTTTGGAATTTCCTTTGAAACCGGCTGTGATGGCATCGCTGATCACACTCGTTGAAGACGGCCGGGTACATTTTTCCACCGCTTCATCCAAAATCTTTCCGGAACTTACTGCCGGTAACGGCTCCGATCCGCTGGAACTGGCAACCCGGCTGAATCTGATTCAGACCGGCGACGAATCCCAGATTCTGGAATGGGTAAGGCAGGCAATGGATAAGATGCCGGATAAAGTAATTGAATATAAAAAGGGAAAGAAGGGTTTGCTGGGCCTCTTTGTCGGAGAAGTAAAAAAAATTTCGAGGGGGAAAGCAGATCCTCATTTAACCAATCAACTGCTTATTCAAGAATTAGACGATAAAATTTCAACAAGACAATGATGAAAAATATTTTCATTTCTATCCTGATTTCCTCTATCCTGTTCATTTCATGTAAGAGAGGCGACAAGAGCCAGTTCCAGGTAAAATTTTCATTTAAAAACGGGGATAAGATGATTACTCCCCAGAATACCGGTAAATCGGACGGCTGGGTATTCCTGGAAGAAATAGTTTATGGGAAATCACAACTTCCGCTGATCCTGGACTCGCAAAAAATAACCGGCTCCGAGGGCATTCTGGTTTTCAGAGGCAGGAGCAAAAATGAAGCAATTTTTGAACTGGTAATAGGAGACAACCTGCTGGCGATTCCAATGATCAATGATGCTTCCGAAATTCAAATTGACGCGGATCTGTCCAAAACAAAGGATTTTTATACAATAGCCGGTTCGCCGGCCAGTAAACAGTTGCAGGAACTGCTGTCGAAAGTGGGTGACGAGAATAATGAAATTCAAACGGCGTTTAATGAACTGGATAGCCTTAAAAACCTTAATGCGCCGGATAGTGTTCTGGTGGCTGCCAATAATAAAAAAAATACAGCGATCTCAGCGCTGAACGATTACCTGAAACAATTCATTCAAACAACCCCCAATGCAACACTAGGTGTGCTGGCACTCGGATGGGCTTCCAGGAGCCTCCCGCCTGTTGAAATGGATTCGGCCATGAAAAATCTCAAAGCCCGTTTTCCCGGTAACGCTTTTCTGGCGGATATGGAAAAAGGAAGCCAGCAACAGCAGGCGGAACAGCAATCTTCGGGCGATTCCTGGGTCGGCAAAACAGTCCCCGAGTTGGTAATGCCCGATGTTAACGGCAAAGACATTTCAATTTCATCTTTCCGGGGGAAATATGTGCTAATCGACTTTTGGGCAAGCTGGTGCGGTCCCTGCCGGATGGAAAATCCAAATGTGGTAAAGGCCTACAACGAATTCAAGGCTAAGAATTTTACTATCTTGGGTGTCTCGCTCGATAAAGACAAAGACGCCTGGAAGAAGGCCATCAGCCAGGATCATCTCAGCTGGACCCATATGAGCGACTTAAAATACTGGAACAGTCAGGCAGTTGAAACATTTGGATTCCAGGGTATACCTTTTAATGTACTGGTAGACCCTTCCGGTAAGGTAATAGCCCAGGAATTGCGTGGAGAAGAATTAGACGCCAAGCTTAAACAGATCCTGAATTAATTCGTCAGAAGAATGTTTGCGCATAGCATTTCTACCCTCATTTAACCCTCCCATGATTATGTCCTTTTGACAGATAAAAGGCAGAATGGAGCTAACGGGCTTCGTATCTGCTTAGGGATTTCTTTGTATATCCTTCGGGAGTTCTTCGGGAGCTCCCGAAGGTTTTGCAAGGGTTTCCCGAAGGATTCCCGAAGAACTTATGAACGTGATAATAACCAATCCCGAACAAGTCTCTAATAATCAATTAATAAGACATTAATTTCTCCGCGGTGAACAAATCTGTCATTGAGTCAGGCTTGCGGTTTCTTTTTAGCCGGACTAATGGCAATCAGCAAAGCCGGAAGGAAAATCAGATTTGTCAGCGTCGCCATGACCAGGGTGAGTGAAGTAAGCCAACCGAGGGCCTGAGTTCCGCCAAAACCGCTGAAACAAAAAATGACGAATCCGGCAATCAACACCAGCGAGGTATACACGATACTGATGCCGGTGGAATGAATGGTTTTGATAACGGTCGATTCGACCGAACTGGATGCGTTGCTATCCTGCTTGTAGTTAACCAGGAACCGGATGGTAATATCAATGGCGATACCAAGGGCAATACTAAACACCAGCACGGTGGATGGCTTTAAAGGTACACCGGCCCATCCCATTACACCAGCTGTTATCACCAGGGGAATTACATTGGGGAGCAGTGAACAGATCAGGATCCGTATGCTTCGGAAAAGATATAACATGCAAGCGGCGATTAATAAAAAAGCCCACAGAATACTTTGTTTCAGGCCGGCAATGATGAATGCACTTCCCTCAAGAAATGTTACCGTTGTGCCCGTGAATTCAATCCGGTAGTGAGCCGTATCGAATAACTCATCCGCGCGTTTTTTCACGTCGCCCAGAATCTGTGGCAGCCGTATACTTCCCACATCGGCCATATTCACACTGATCCGCAGGATTTGTTTATTACTGTCGATAAAGCTGTTTGCCAGTTTCATAACGCCATTCGGCCTGCTGTTACTGTCCGGCTTCGCAGTTAAATAAGGGGCCAGGAAAGCCATATCGAAATCAGTTGGCAATCCGTAATTCAGGCTGTCATTATCGTAGTAGGCCTGGCGAACGAACTTTAATCCTTCCACTATTGAAAGCGGTCGCGCCATCACGCTGCTTGAGTCGATGTACGACGAAAGCTGGTTTATTTTTGAAAAATTCCCCAGCATATTTATCCGCATCCCATTCTTTCTTTTGGTATCAATCAGGATTTCCAAAGGCATCACACCTTTGAAATTATTTTCAAAGAATTTAAGGTCGGCGTACACCGGATCCGTTTTTGGGAGATCGTCGAGGATAAAAGCTTCAGAACGCAACCGGGTTATTCCTATAACCGAAATCGCGAGGATGATAAAAGTTGAGGCAAATATTATCTTTTTATGATGGAGGGCCCAGGTTTCCAGCCAGTCAAGGAGTGTCGTGAGCCACTGATTCGAAAGATATTTCGTATGCCGTTCTTTCGGATCAGGCAAATAACTAAGCGCTGCCGGAATCAGGATAATAGAAATGATAAAGAGCAGCATGATATTGATCCCGGCCACCACGCCAAACTCTTTCAAAATGGCACTTTTGGTAAGAGCAAAAACGCCGAAGCCGATAGCCGCCGCGATATTGCAAAACAGGGTCACAATGCCCATCTTGCTGATCATCTCATATAATGCCTTTCGTTTTTCGCCCGTTTCCCGGAAAGATGTATGGTATTTATTTAGAAAATAAATGCAGTTCGGGATGCCAATCACTACAATCAGCGGTGGAATCAGCGCGTTGAGCAGGGTTATCTTGTATCCGAATAAATGCATGGTTGCAAGACTGAATATAACGCCTATGATCACGACTGTGAGCGATAAACCCATATTGCTCAGGCTGCGAAAAAAAATCAACAGGATAAGCGCGGAAAGAAGAACGGAACCCAGTAAAAACCACTTCATTTCGGAAGCCACTTTGGTGGCCATATTCGTGCGGATCAGCGGTAGTCCGCTATAGTGCATTTTTATCTGGTGCGCATTGCCAAATTCATTACCATCATTTACAATATTGCTGACCACTGCTGTACGGCCCGCAGAATTCATGATCTGCTTATTTACGCTGATGGCCATCAGATAAGCATGTGTTTCCGGGTTATACAAAAGCCCCCGGTAGAAAATCAGATTTTCAAAAGTCTTTTTGGCGCTGTCCAGTACCCTCTGGGAAGCAAAGGGAGCGGGAAATATCGGTTTTGCTTCCAGCTTTTCGGTAACACTGTTTTTATTGAGGATAATCGCATCCGGGATACTCAAAACCTGCTCAACACCTTTAACTTTTTTAAGGTTCCTGCTCAGTTTCAGGTAATCATTAAATACGTCTTTGGAATATAACTGATCTGTTTCAACGCCAATCACCAGAAGATTTCCGTCATCACCAAATTTCCGGAGGAACTCCTGGTAAGCCTGGTATTTCACGTTGTCGGTAGGGATAGCGCGGGTATATTCATAACTCAATTCCACTTTTGAGGCTTCGAAGGCTGCTATAATGAAGCAGACAGCTAATCCCACGAGCAGTGCCAGGCGATATCTTAAAACAAAAGCCGCGATACGTCCCCACATATTAAAATCGATTTTAGTGAATCTTACATTCGCCCGGCAAAGAAACTTATTTTAACCGAATTTCGCCGGAATCCGTTTAGTCATGGTTCACAAAACAAAAGGAATCGTACTGCGTACCGTGAAATATGGTGAGACCAGTGTAATAGTAACCATATTCACTGAATTATTTGGTTTACAATCCTACCTCGTAAATGGCGTGAGGACCGGTAAAGGAAAAGGCGGTTCCCGGTCTGCTCTGTTCCAGGCATCTGCGATACTTGACCTCGTTATTTATCACCAGGAATCGAAAAACCTGCAACGTATCCGGGAATTTAACTGGAGTTATTTGTATGAACATATTTTTTCAGATGTCGTTACCAACGCTGTAGCGTTGTTTATGATCGAACTTCTGCAAAAATCCCTGAAGCAACCGGAGCCTAACCCGGAATTGTATTATTTTATTGAAGATACACTTATCAGTCTCGACCGGGCTGAACTGAATGTGCAGGCGAATTTCCCCTTGTTTTTCGCTCTTCACCTGGCTGGTTTTTTTGGTTTGCGGGTGGATGATAATTATTCTGAGAAAAGAACCTTTCTGGATCTGGAAGAGGGTTATTTTTCGGAAGAAAGACCTTCACATCCGCATTATCTGGAAAACCCGCTGAGTGAAATCAGTTCTCATTTGTTGAAAATCAGGCTGCCGGATGAACTTGCCGATCTGCCGCTGAACAAGGAAAAGAGAAGATTATTGCTAACTGCCTACGAAGACTTTTATTCCCTGCATATATCCGGATTCACGCCCCTTAAAACCCTGCCGGTGTTACGGACGATACTGGAAAGTTAGTATAAGAGTATAAGAGTATAGGAGTATAAGAGTAGAGGTATTTGAGGTTCTACACTCCTATACTCTTATACTCCTAAACTCTTATACTTTCAAAGTATTCTCCGACACTTACTGCCGGCGCCAATCTCGCCATTAATCAGGTTTTCAATTAACACGATTCCCGGTTTTTTCCCTGTTGTAAAATCGCCGAGTTTTTCGTCGAATGACAAAGCTGTTGCTCCATTTGAAGTGGCCCATTTCAACAATTCGGCGCCCGGTATGGCGGGAAATGCCTTACGGATCGTCTTTATTTCCTCGAGAATACTGAGTTGATGGTTGCTGGCCAGGCTGTCAGTACCCAAAACAACAGAGGCTTTATGATTCACGAAAAGCGGGATATTCGGGATCCGGTCCTCAATATAAAGATTGGCATTGGGACATAAACACAGATAAATATCCTCACCGAAACTTTTTGTCAGCAGAACGTCAGCTTCATTCATAAACGTGTTATGCACGAGCAGGATTTTTGAGGCAGTTTTTAATTTGGGTAAAAAGAATGACAGGCTCGTCGAACCCGGTGCCTTAAAATGGTCTGAAACTATATTCATCCGGGAATACATCCGGGTAAGGTCACCACCCGCTGTTGAAAAAAATTCATTTTCCGCAGCCGATTCCTGATTATGAATCGTAATGGTTTTGCCTTTAAATCCCGGTATCATGCGGTTCCACAGATCCTCAGAAACGGAATAGGGCGCGTGTGGAGTCAGTGCAAGATGGTTTTCATCCTGCCCCTCTTCCTTAAACAAATCAGCCAGGCGTCTGCCCGATTCAAAACGCGCTTCCGCCTGTCCCGGCATCCAGCCCAGCAATTCAATAAAATCATAATAGGGCAGATTATTCTCTGATTTTTGTATCCGGGAATCTGCCGTGTTACATATATCGCCGACGGCAACGATGCCCGCAGCGAGCATCGCGGTTTCGGCAGTAGTCATTGCCTGCCGTTTCAATTCCTCCGGTTGGTTTCGCTGGCTCATTACTGACAGTACAAAATTGACCAGACCCTGTTTTTCGGCAATCAGCCCCTTCAGATGACTAAGTTCCAGATGACAATGGCAATTAATAAAGCCCGGACTCAGGATACCCGAAAATATTTCCGGATCCGTCCCTGCAGACTTTTCATCTATGATTGATTCGATCGTCCCATCGGAAGTAATTACCAAAACTACCCCGGTAAGCATTTTAAAACCATCGAACAGGTAGTCTGCTTTCAACATCCGATAACTCATGGATCAGTTAACTTTGCAGCAATATAAATTTTTCGCAGGTTATGATTGATAAACTGGATGCTATCCGGGCAAGATTTGATGAACTGGGCGTTGCGCTGACCAATCCGGCCATTGTAAACGATAACCGGAAATTTAGTTCTACCAGCAAGGAATACAGGAATCTGGAGAAAATCGTTCAGCGGTACGATCAGTACCTCAACCTGCTGGATGATATTTCCTTTAACCGGGAGGCTTTGAATGGTGACGATGAGGAATTAAGAGACCTGGCCAAGATGGAAACCACTGCGCTGGAAGAGAAAAAAACAGCACTTGAAGGGGAAATCAGACAGTTATTGATTCCGAAGGATCCGCAGGATGAAAAAAATGCGATTATAGAGATCCGGGCTGGCACCGGCGGTGATGAAGCAAGCCTTTTCGCCGGCGATTTATACCGGATGTATATGAAATATTGCGAGAAAAAGGGATTCCGGACAGCCCTTTTAAGTGAAAGTGAAGGAACAGTAGGCGGATATAAGGAGGTTCAGCTGGAGGTAACCGGAGAGGATGTATATGGCACCCTGAAATTTGAAAGCGGCGTACATCGCGTTCAACGCGTTCCTGATACCGAACAGAGCGGGCGTGTGCACACGAGTGCAGCTACTGTTGCAGTAATGCCTGAAGCAGAGGAAGTTGATTTTGAGTTAAATCCCGCAGATGTTAAAATGGAAACCGCAAGAAGCGGAGGTGCCGGGGGACAAAACGTTAATAAGGTGGAAACCAAGGTAATGCTGACCCATTTACCAACCGGAACAGTAGTTGTCTGTCAGACAGAGCGGTCCCAACTGGGTAATCGGGAAAAAGCCATGCAAATGCTGAGAACCCGGCTTTATGAAGAACAGGTCAGAAAACAGGAAGAAGAAATATCCCGCCATCGGAAAAGCCTGGTAAGTACCGGAGACCGAAGCGCCAAGATCCGAACTTATAACTTCCCACAGGGAAGGGTAACAGATCACCGGATCGGGCTGACCGTATATAATCTGAATGATGTGCTGAACGGAAATATCGGTGAATTTATAGACGCCCTGCAGTTTGCCGAGAATGCTGAAAAAATTGCAAAACCCGCTTAAGATGTTACTTTATTTCCACAATAGCCTGGTGAAATCTGAATGATACTTGGAAGTAAATGGTTTAAAGTAGTAAATTCATAATAGTAAATTCTTAACATTCATCCGTTAAACCTATTCTCTTTTTTTACGTTTAATATATAAGGAATGAGCCACGGGGCGCGAATCAGTGAGGAAACCGGTAACAATCTTAAAAAATTGTTATTAAGAAAAAGAGGAGAAGTTGGATTCGATCAGGCTTGTAACTTTACAGTAGCTCTTAAATAAGTTCATCCGGTATCTCAAATTAATTGGCATTTGAATTGCCAGATAATTATAAGCGGTCTTTTCTATTTGACTTCACATAAGCAGTCAATTTTCTCATAAGCAGTTAGTTTTGGTTACGGCCCCTGTTTCCACAGGGGCTTACTTTTTACAGTCATTCGCACTACCAGTAATCCCAGTGCCGCTCCGGCAATATCAGCAGCAATATCATATATGTCAAAGTCTCTGTTTGGAATGAAGTATTTCTGAACGTATTCCATGCCGATCCCGTATAAGCAGGCGATAACAAAAATGATTATCAGCTTTCGGTTTAACGTGTTCCTGTTCTCTCTCGCGGCATAATAAAAAGACCATAAAAAAACAAAGCAGCCAAAAAGAATTATGTGAACTCCCTTGTCCAGATTCGGAATGTCAGTATGTGTTTCGCTGGGCAGCATATCTCCGGGAAGAGCCAGCAGGATAAAAATGATAATTGTCCATGCCCGGGCGGGGTAACGTTTTGAAAGAATTTCCTGTATTCGTCGGCGCATATTTTCAGAAAGCGAAGTTAAGCTCCTAGCCGGCAACATTGCCCATCACAAACATCGCGTTCATGGTGGGCGTTTCACTTCCGCCCCGCTTCTCAAGAGTAACGGCAAAAGCTTCTGCTTTCGGAATCGTCTTTAGTTTTACGAATGAAACACCTTCTTCCATGTCAAAGGTTCCCGCGTCTACGGGCTTACCGTCTACGATAGCCCAAAGCTGGTATTGCTTACCGGAAACATTTTTAGGGAGCTGATTGAGGAGCAGATAGACATCCTTCGTTTCGGTGTTCCAATAAACCGTTGCCAGGCTGAGCGGAGCCGGACTGGTTGGTACACCCGGGAGTTTGATAATTTCCATCGAAGGATTTTTCATCAGGCTTAACGCGTTTTCATAATTCGCCAGTTTTGTTTGCAGGGCCTGATTTGCGCTGGCAACCTGGCTTTGAATGGCGACCAGGTCCTTATACTGTGCAATGGATTTTTTATACTGATTCAACAAATATAAGTTTAGCAGTACGCTTCCTGCCAGCAGGATCAGCGAAGCGGCAGCAACATATTTCGCAAAACCAATCCGGGGAACCAGTGCGGGTTTTTGCTGTGAAGGCCGCGGAGCCTGTTCATCCTTTTCCATTCCGATCCTGGAAAAAATGCTTGACTTTAATTCACGTGGCGGCTCCAGTTTTTGTTGCAGAAGGGTTGCCTCCAGTTGCGTTTCAAAGGAATTTCTTGCAGCCCGCACCTCACTATGGGCTGCGCACATGCGTTCGAACTCGGCACTTTCTTCCAGGGAAGCAAGCCCAAGCACATAGCTTTCAACAATCCCGCTCGATATGTATTCCTGTACGTTCACTTATTT
>Ga0206904_1189_pt1 | contig 14591 bp, 13 predicted proteins | sample Alteio_BWOrgHeat_42_FD_152981 | JGI IMG/M metagenome (GOLD analysis project Ga0206904, IMG submission 152981) | Enriched cells from forest soil in Barre Woods Harvard Forest LTER site, Petersham, Massachusetts, United States -... | ecosystem: Environmental > Terrestrial > Soil > Temperate forest >...
AGGCAATGGATACGGTGGCAGCACCGAGAGCATATTCCAGCACCAGCGCCCAGCCAATGATCCAGGCTACGATTTCGCCCATAGTGGTATAGGCATAGGTATAGGCGCTTCCGGCGATCGGGATCATGGACGCGAACTCGGCATAACAGAGACCCGCAAACGCACAGCCGACAGCCGCAACGATGAATGAGATGGTGACGGCCGCACCGGCATGTCCGCCGGCTGCTGCAGCTGTTCGTACGAAGAGGCCGGCGCCGATGATAGCGCCGATACCGAGAGCAATCAGGTTCCAGGGGCCCAGGGTCCTTTTCAGGCTTTTTTCAGAATCTGCGGCCTGCGCCAAAAGTGAATTCAAAGACTTCCTTCTGAAAAGACTCATAGACTTAGTTTGAATTGGAATAAGAAGCTTCTAAAGTAAACAAATATTCCATTCACAGTACATTTTAAAACTTAACGGGCCGGGTTGTTGTCCGATCGGCGTTATGCGTTCAACGTTCAGCTTATATTGCAACATGAAAAGACCCGGACTAACCACATGGATCATCATTGCTATGCTGGCCGGGATCATTACCGGATTGATGATCCATTATTTTTCGGCGCCGGTCTGGATCGGGCGGTTTACCGACAGCATGTCGCTGCTGACTGACATCTTCCTCCGCCTGATAAAAATGATCATTGCCCCGCTCGTATTCGCGACCCTGGTTACCGGGATCGCCAAACTGGGGGATACCCGGGCCGTTGGAAGGATCGGGGCCAAAACCCTGGCCTGGTTCCTCGGCGCTTCGCTGATTTCGCTGCTCCTGGGGCTGGTTATCATGAATGTTGTGAACCTGGGTAATAATCTGCACCTGCCCATCCCCGTTATTTCCGACAGCGAAAAAGTGGAAACCGGGGCACTGACTTTTAAAACATTTATCAACCATGTGTTTCCGCGAAGTTTTGTGGAAGCCATGGCCAACAACGAAATCCTTCAGATCGTGGTGTTCGCGATTTTTTTCGGGATCGCTACCGCGGCGATCGGTGAAAAAGGTAAAATATTCATCCGTGCGCTGGATTCGCTCACAGATATCATCCTGAAAGTAACGGGTTATATCATGCATTTCGCACCGGTGGCCGCTTTTGCCGCTGTGGCCGCCATCCTTTCCCTGAAGGGTCCGGAGATCCTGTTTACTTATGGGAAATTCATTGGGGTATTTTATCTGAGTGTACTACTGTTGTGGGGGATCCTGATCAGCATCAGCTATTTATGGATCGGGAAAAAAGTTTTTGTGATCCTGGGGAATGTGAAAGACCAGGTGCTGCTGGCATTCACCACCGCCAGCTCGGAAGCGGCTTTTCCCAAGCTCATCGAAGAACTGGAACGGTCGGGTTGTCCGAATAAGATTGTGAGTTTTGTGCTTCCCCTGGGATATTCATTCAACCTGGATGGCAGCATGCTGTATATGGGGTTTTCATCCCTGTTTATTGCCCAGGCTTACGGGATGAACCTGCCCCTGTCCACCCAGCTGACCATGCTGCTGGTACTCATGCTCACAAGTAAGGGCGTGGCCGGGGTACCGCGGGCGGCCCTGGTTGTTATTGCGGGTACACTGGCAATGTTTCATATTCCGCAGCAGGGATTACTGCTTTTGCTGGGTATCGACCAGATCCTGGACATGGCCAGAAGCGCCACGAATGTGGTGGGCAATAGTTTAGCGTCGGCCGTAATATGCAAAATGGAGGGCGTACTGGAAGATTAGACTCCTTTTTTCAGTTCATTATTTACTTTTAAATGGTAATTTGGCGACGGTTATTCAAAGCTTGAGGGATCCGGGATTAAAGAATCACTATGAACAATTTTCTGGTTATCACTTTCAGGGACCTGCTAAACCCCGAATTCTACATTAATAATGGCGGTCTCTGGGTAATGCTTTTTATCGTTTTTGCGGAAACCGGACTGATGGTTGGTTTTTTTCTTCCGGGCGACAGTCTCCTGTTCGTGGCCGGCATTTACAGTCAGAAGCTGATCGACAAACTGATACCCGGCGGAACGGGCAGTGATTTCCTGAACCTCCTCATTCTCTGGCTGCTGGTTTCCATTTGCGGAATTCTCGGAAATATGGTGGGCTACTGGTTTGGTAAGAAAAGCGGTCATTTCCTCTTTCAGCGCAAGGACAATTTCTTCTTCAAGAAAAAACATCTCTACGACGCCAAGGCTTTTTATGAGAAGCACGGGGCACAGGCCATTGTATTCGCCCGTTTTCTTCCGATCATTCGCACATTTGCGCCCATCGTGGCCGGCATCGTGCAGATGGAAAAGCGGAAATTCATGATATATAATATAATCGGCTGTGTTTCCTGGGTGTTCCTGATGTTATTTGCGGGGCATTACCTCGACAAATTCTTCATCAACCGTTTTAATTTCGACCTCAAGAAACACCTGGAAATAATTGTAATCGGGATTGTGCTGATCACTACGCTGCCCGTGCTGTATAAAATGTTTTTTGGTAAGAAACCCAGTTCACACCCCGAAGATCTGTAAAGAAAACTCTAAACAGGTGCTGCCAGCTATGAAACGGACCCCCGGTATTTTCAATCTCGCGGTCATTGTGGCCGCCCTCGGCTATTTCGTAGATATATACGATCTGCTGCTTTTCACGATCGTTAAAAAAGAATCCATGCTGCAGGTAGGCGCGACAGACGCCACCCTGCTGGCCGATTCGAGCAGGGTGATCAACTGGCAGATGATCGGGTTACTGATCGGGGGCATCTGCTGGGGTATGCTGGCCGATAAAAAGGGCCGGCTCTCTGTTTTATTCGGATCCATCGTGCTCTATTCGGTGGCGAATTTTCTGACAGCCTTTGTTCATACCGTTGACCAGTATGCGCTCTGCCGCTTTGTGGCGGGTCTCGGGCTGGCAGGCGAGCTGGGCGCCGGTATCACCCTGGTAACCGAACTTCTTCCCAAGGAAAAAAGGGGGATCGGTACATCGATGGTAGCCGGAATCGGACTGATCGGTGCCGTGTTCGCTTATTTTACGTATCAGTATACTAAGGACTGGCGACTTTGCTATAAAATCGGGGGTGTGCTGGGTATGGTGTTACTGGTATTGCGGATCAGTGTGGCCGAATCGGGTATGTTCCTGCAGGTGAAAGAGAAGTCCGTTCAAAGAGGCAATTTTCTTATGTTCTTTACGAATGCCACCAGATTCCGGAAATATATGAATGCGATCCTGATCGGTTTGCCCTGCTGGTTCGTGATCGGCATCCTGATTAACCAGAGCGATCGTTTTGCGAAAGCCATGTACGGCAGTACCACACTGGATTCCGGCCGGTCCATCATGTTTGCGTATCTGGCGATTTCGATCGGGGATATTCTGGTCGGATTCATCTGCCAGTGGTTCCGGAGCCGTAAAAAAGGACTGCTGCTCTTTTATTTTTTATGTCTGGTGTTTGGGATTTTGTTTTTCTCTGGACTGAACAACAACGACGGAGCCATGTATTTTTTGTGTGCCATGCTGGGTTTTTCAACGGGATTCTGGGCCATCTTTATAACCATGGGAGCGGAACAGTTCGGAACCAATCTGCGTGCTACGGCGGCTACAACGATACCGAATATGGTTCGCGGTGCCCTGCCTTTGATGAATCTGCTGTTCCTGAATTTATTTCAGAAAAGCTGGGGCTGGCCACTGATCCGGAGCGGTATGATCACCGGGATCATCGTGTTGGCGATTGGGTCTGTTGCATTTTATTTTACGGAAGAGACATATCATAAGGAACTGAATTATGTGGAAGAATAGCGGTGACGGTCTTCGCGGACTGAATCCCTATCTTCGCGCGTAATTTTTCCCAAAAGCCTATCTGATGAAATTTTTGATCATCCGTTTTTCTTCTATCGGGGATATCGTACTGACCACGCCGGTTGTACGCTGTCTTAAAAAACAGGTGCCCGGTGCCGAAATACACTACCTGGTCAAATCGAACTACCTGTCGATCCTTTCTTCCAATCCGTATATCGACAAAGTACATTACCTGGAACAGAGCCTGCAGACCGTGATCACGGAACTGAAAAGGGAAAATTTCGATTATATCATTGACCTGCATCATAATCTGCGTTCGATGAAAGTGAAGGATGCATTAAAAGTCAAATCCTTTTCTTTTAACAAGCTGAATGTTCAGAAATGGATCTTAACCAGTTTCAAGTGGAACCTTCTTCCCAATATTCATATCGTTGACCGCTATATGGAAACCGTCGCCTCTTTTGGTGTGCATAACGACGGTGCCGGACTGGATTATTTTATTGCGAAGGAAGATGTAATTAATGAATCGGATCTGCCGACATCACACCAGGCAGGGTATGTGGGCATCGTGATCGGTGCGGCATTGAATACCAAGAAATATCCTTTTCATCATCTGAAAAAACTCTGCGAATTATTAGATCATCCGATTGTATTGCTCGGAGGGCTGGAAGACGCCGATGAAGGCGACCGGATTTCGGCCTCCGATAAGATCAAGATCTATAATGCCTGCGGGAAATTCGGGCTGAATGAATCGGCCGACCTGGTTCGCCGGGCGAAGCTGATCGTGACCAACGACACCGGACTGATGCATATTGCGGCAGCCTATAAACGACCCGTTATCTCCCTATGGGGGAATACAGTACCGGAATTCGGCATGTATCCATATTACGGGAGCCGTTACCTGGAGCGGATGGGAAGTTCGGAGCACACCCTTCCCTATGATATCTTTGAGATAAAGAAACTGCGCTGCCGGCCCTGCTCGAAAATCGGATATGACCGGTGTCCGCTCGGACACTTTAAATGCATGGAAAAAATTAAACCGGAAGATCTGGTTGCCCAGATCCGAAGAAGGCTCTCGGTTATTTAATATGCTGGCCCGTCCAGGTGCCGTCTTTATTAAACACGTTGTATCCGTAAACAGAATCGAAGCAGAGGTATTTTCCATCCCAGATCCCCTTCACATCAAAATGATTGTAGATCCCGGGGGCAGCTTTCACAAAAAAGCCGGTCCATTCTCCGGTGGAATCAAAACTTAACATGAGCTGCTGGGTTGCGACGGAAATATAACCGATCAGTTCGTCGGTATTATTGAAAATATAAAGTCCTTTCCAGGAAGGGTTCTTCGGGTGATATTCATTGTGGAACATCGGGTTCAACGTTTTGTTTACATCGGGATTCAGCTCATAATGATTGAGCGGATTAATGGTACTGTTGAATTCCGGGTTCACATCGTTATTATGCAGGGGATTGATATTCCAGTTATATTTTGGATTGATGGAGGAATTTTTTTCGGGATTGAGCGTACTGTTAAAAGACGGGCTCAGGTTCACGTCCACTTTTGGATCATGCCTGTTTTCCAGCGATTGGGTAAAAGCAGCATAATGAAAAAAGAGGGCAGAAGTCAGGGTCAGGAGTAAATTTCTTTTCATGAGTTTTTATTTGGGTTCACGATCAAATGGGGTGGATGGCATATCAAAATACGGATTTTGCGGATCATTTCATTTTACATGGATATGCGTCCATTTCCCGGTTTTATCGAACAGGTTATACCCGCTCTGGTTGTCATAACAAAGGAACATGCCCGTCCAGACGCCAAAGAGGGTAAAATAATTATACATCGCACGGCCGGCTTTCACATAGTAGCCATTCCAGGTGCCGCTGTTATCGAATGAAAGCATCACATTTTGCGTGGCCACGGAGATATATCCAAAAAGCTGGTTCGAATCATTGAACAGAAACAATCCCTTCCAGGTTTCGGTGGAGGGGCGAAGTCCCTTCATGATCACGGGATTGAGTACATCGTTCGACTGCGGGTTCAGCTGCAGGTTGATCATGGGATTGATGGAAGAGTTATGGGTGGGATTCACCGAACTTTCCTTCAGCGGATTCATGTTCCAGTTAGCAGATGGATTGATGGACAGGTTACTGTCGGGATTGATCTCTTTATTGATATAAGGATTGAGATTTGCGTCCCTTTTCGGATCATGGCTCTTGAAAGCCATATCGTTCTGGGCGCGAAGCGCAGAACCCGCAAGCAGCAGCACCGTACAAATCACCATTCCTCGCATACGAATAACAGGTTGTTATAACGTTGGATTCAACACGACCTTTCGCCGGATACGGGGATACTTTATCAGATGGGAAAGATCAAAGGTAACATAGGGTCTTGATATTGTCAATACCTGACTGTTTGGTGAGGGCGGACCACATTGTGAAAATGGGCAGACGATTATTAGTTAAGCTTTCAGTGTAGCAAGCACATCGTTCATGTTTCGCACTGCGTCGGCGCTCTTGGAGAACAATGCTTTTTCTTCGGCGTTCAGTTCGAATGGAATGATTTTCTCCCAGCCTTTCTTACCGATGGTTACCGGCACACCCAGGCAGATATCTTTCTCTCCGTATTCGCCGTTCAGCGACACACAGCAGGTGAAGAGTTTCTTTTCATCGCGGACAATGCTTTCCACAAGAGCTGCACCGGCGGCTCCGGGTGCATACCAGGCGGAAGTTCCGATCAGTTTGGTAAGCGTGGCTCCGCCCACCATGGTATCGGCAACGATTTGTTTTTGTTTTTCTTCCGAAAGCAGTTTGGTAACCGGAACACTGTTCCAGGTCGCAAAGCGGATCAGGGGAATCATAGTGGTATCTCCATGTCCGCCGATGACGAGTGCATTCAGATCCGCGGGACTGCATCCCAGGTGCTGACTCAGCTGGTATTTGAACCGGGCACTGTCCAGCGTGCCGCCCATACCAATAATCCGTTCTTTGGGCAGACCCGTTTCTTTCATTGTCAGATACGTCATCGTATCCATAGGATTACTGATGATGATCAGTATGGTATCCGGTGAATATTTCAGAATATTGTCAGTGACCGATTTCACGATACCGGCATTGGTTCCGATCAGATCTTCGCGGGTCATACCGGGTTTGCGCGGCAAACCGGACGTAATCACCACCACATCACTGCCGGCTGTTTTCGCATAATCGTTGGTGCTTCCGGTAACCCGGGTATCGAAGCCCAGCAACGTGGCGGACTGCATGATATCCTGGGCTTTTCCTTCTGCAAATCCTTCTCTTATATCGAGTAAAACCAGTTCTTCGGCGAGCTCTTTGCGGGCGATATTATCTGCACAGGTTGCACCCACGGCGCCTGCACCAACTACGGTTACTTTCATCTGAATTTATTTAAGAATTTTGATGATGTTTTGAAAGAGAGGCAAAGTTAAAGGCGGCACTTTATTATTCCAGCCACCGAACCTTATTTATCTTTTAGCTGGAAGGCATTCAGGATCGTATCTACTTTCTGGTTGCCTTCAAAACGGGTGATGAAATTGCCTTTTTTATCATAGAGGCCAAGAAACGGAAGGCTCTGCATCCGGTAATAGGGCGGAAGCAAATATTTTTCATCGCGGCCCATCAGGATATTGGGATGATCAACGATCCGGAAATAATTGTAAAAAGATTTCATTTCATCGAAGGGCTGGAACGTAGCCATCACAATTTCGATGTCTTTGAATTTGCTGAAATCGGCGAGTATATCCCGCATCTGGTGTTTGCAGTGTTCGCAATCGGGACTGAAAAATATCAGCAAAACCTTGCGGTTTTTTTTGATATCATCCCGCGTATAAAAATGGATGCTGTCGACCTGTAAAATTTTGAAGGGCGGAATGCCGGGATTCTTCAGATATGGTGCTTCGGGAACATTAACAGGGGTTTGGGAGTGGGCGGAATACAGAAAAAACAGGCACAGAATAGCGATCAGCACTCTCTTCATGAGGGATTTTTTTATAAAAATAAAGCAAAATACGGCATGCCCGGTTCCGGGGATGGTCATATAAAGCCGAAAATTGAAAAAAGACCAAAAACCATTAGTTTTGTCGCCCTTTAAGGCAAACAATTAATTAATATTCATGGCAAGTACAGCAGACATCAGCCGCGGTCTTATTATCAAACTCGATGGCAGTCTTTATTCCGTAGTGGACTTTGGCGAAAATAAAACGGCCAGGGCCGCCGCCAAAGTATGGGCCAAATTAAAAGGAGTTGACAATGCGCGCAGTATTGAGAAAACCTGGAACAGCGGGGACAATATTTATCCGGTGCGCGTGGAAAGAAAGGATTACCAGTTTCTGTACAAAGACGATACCGGATATAATTTCATGGATACGGAAACATTTGAGCAGGTTGCCCTGCAGGAAAATATGGTGGATGCACCGCAATTCCTGAAAGACGGACAGGAAGTGACCATTCTCATGAATACGGAAACGGATCTTCCCATGGGTGCGGAACTTCCCGATAAAATTGTATTGAAAGTTACATACTCGGAGCCCGGAATGAAAGGCGATACGGCGACCCGTACACTGAAGCCGGCCAAAGTAGAAACGGGTGCAACTGTAAACGTTCCGCTGTTTGTGAATGAAGGAGAATTGATCCGGGTTAATACAAAAACAGGCGAATATGTGGAAAGGGTGAAAGAATAACACTTATCTTAGTCTTCCTTTTTAAAATGTAAAACGCCATAACTGATGGATTTTAAACAGATTCAGGAGTTGATCAAACTGATCAACAAATCGAATATCGGTGAAGTAACGATTGAAGAAAAGGGATTTAAAATTACTGTTAAACAAAAAGAGGAACATGTTCAGCAGGTTTTCTCTGCTCCCTCGTACCCACAGCCATCTGCACCCTCGTATGCAACGCCTGCCGGACCCGCTCCTTCAGCGGCCGGACAGCCCGCCAACGGGAAATCCAAACCCGCCGATACGGCTGTTGATAATCTGATTACCATAAAAAGTCCGATGATCGGAACTTTTTATCGCAGTTCAGCTCCGGATAAACCTGCTTTTGTAAATATCGGGGATGAAACCGAACCGGGGAAAGTGGTTTGTATCATTGAAGCCATGAAACTATTTAATGAGATCGAAAGCGAAGTGAAGGGGAAGATTGTTAAAGTCCTGGTGGAGGATGCATCTCCGGTTGAGTTTGATCAGCCGCTCTTCCTGGTAGATCCGAGTTAATCAGGAAATTTGAAGACCGGAAAATGAAGCCGTTTTCCTGTCATGCTGTTTTCAAATTTCCGTTTGCCGGAAGGCCGGTATATTTCCAAATTCTAAAAGATTCAATGTTTAAAAAAGTTCTGATTGCCAATAGAGGGGAAATTGCTTTAAGAGTAATTCGCACCTGTCGTGAAATGGGTATTAAAACCGTTGCTGTTTATTCAACAGCCGACAAGGACAGCCTGCACGTACGTTTTTCTGATGAAGCCGTTTGTATCGGCAGGCCCGCGAGTGCCGATTCCTATCTGAATATCCCCCATATCATGGCGGCTGCTGAAATAACCAATGCAGATGCCATACATCCCGGATATGGATTCCTGGCCGAAAATGCGCGCTTCGCTGAAATCTGCGGGGAACATGGAATCAAGTTCATCGGACCCACACCTGCCATGATCAATTCCATGGGCGATAAAATTACTGCCAAGGAAACCATGATCAAAGCCGGCGTACCGGTGGTTCCCGGTGGCGGCGGTCTGCTCGAGAGCGTGGATCATGCGGCCCGGGTAGCGAAAGAAACCGGTTATCCGGTCATTCTCAAGGCGACGGCCGGTGGCGGTGGAAAAGGAATGCGGGTGGTGTGGAGTGAATCGGAGCTTGAACATGCGTTCGATGCGGCAAAAATAGAAGCCGGCGCTTCGTTCAAGAACGATGGCATTTACATGGAAAAATTTGTGGAAGAACCCCGCCATATCGAGATACAGGTTGCCGGCGACCAGTATGGTACCGTTTGTCATCTCAGTGAGCGGGATTGTTCGATCCAGCGCAGGCATCAGAAACTCGTGGAAGAATCACCTTCGCCGTTCATGACGCGCGAACTCAGATACAAGATGGGCGAAGCTGCTATCAAAGCTGCGTCGGCCATTAAATATGAAAGTGTGGGAACCATAGAATTCCTGGTAGACAAACACCGGAACTTCTATTTCATGGAGATGAATACACGTATCCAGGTGGAACATTGTGTTACGGAAGAAGTGGTGAATTTTGACCTCATCAAGGAACAGATAAAAATAGCGGCCGGTGAAACCATCAGCGGTGTGAATTACGAACCTCAGGGCCACGCCATCGAGTGCCGGATTAATGCCGAAGATCCGTATAATGATTTCCGTCCTTCGCCGGGTCGGATCACCACCCTGCATCAGCCGGGCGGTCACGGGATCCGTGTTGATTCGCATGTATATGCCGGTTATACCATTCCGCCGTATTACGATTCCATGATCGGCAAGATCATCGCAGTTGCCAGAACACGCAATGAAGCTATCAATACCATGCACCGCGCACTCACAGAATATGTTATCGAAGGTGTGAAAACCACGATTCCTTTTCATCTCCAGCTCATGGATGATGCGAATTTCCGGAGTGGAAACTTCAATACGAAATTTCTCGAAGGGTTTAAAATGAAATAGGTGTAAAGCTTAACGCTTAACGCTTAACGCTTAAAGCTTAAGGCTTTTCAATGTAGTTTCAACTCCCACATTTTTCATTTTCTATCTTTACACATTTACCACACCAAAAGCTTTGCGCCTTGTGCCTTGAGCCTATGACGTAATCTCCGAAATCAGTTCCTGCACGTCGCGGCTTCCCTTTACCAATTGACAGAGCCGGCTGATCACGGCTTCCACAATCGCGTCGGGACAAGAAGCACCACTGGTCATGAGCACACGCAGCGGCCGGGTGGCCGGTAAATAATTTTTTGTTGATTTTTCCTGATGGCCATGCAAATCAAAATGCCGGATTTCTTCCTCAGAAATTAATTTATCGGGACCCTCGATAAAATAAGTCAGCAGCTGCTGTTCGCACAACTCCACGAGATGGGAGGTATTGGAAGAATTATATCCGCCGACCACCAGGGCCAGATCTGCCGGAGTGGTCAACATGCCCGATACCGCCGACTGATTATCGTTCGTCGCGTAGCATAATGTGTCCCGCGTGTCGGCAAAGGAATCGTCAGCATTCTCACTGGCGGCGAGCGCGCTTTCCTGAACAGCTTGTTTTAGAAAATCAGCAATCTGCTGGGTTTCCGACGCAAGCATGGTGGTTTGATTTACCACGCCGATCCGCTGCAGGTCGGTTAGGGGATCAAACCCCGGACTGTACCGGCCTGTAAACAGTTCAGAAAATATTTCGGGCGTTTTTTCTTTTTTGATGAAACGGCTCAGCAGCCGGGCTTCTTCCATGTCCTTAATAACGAGTGCGGGTCCACCGGATGATGCATGGGAGAAGGTGGCGCGGGTTTCTTCATGTCCCGGTTTTCCATGGATGATCACGGTGAATTTTTTTTCCGCGATCTGTCCGCTGCGATTCCAAACTTTCTCTACAAAGGGACAGGTGGTGTTATAATTCTCGGTATGAATTCCCCTGGATCTCAGAAGGCTGTCTGTTTCCAGGCTGGTTCCAAAAGCAGGCGTGATCACGATATCTGTTTCAACGAGCTGGTCGAAGGAAATCAATTGTTGCCCGTTTGTATCCTGGAGAAAACGGATTCCCCGGTTTTTCAGATCTGAATTCACCTGCGGATTATGGATCATTTCGCTGAGGAGGAAAATATTCCTGTCCGGATTTTCTTCAACGGTCCGGAAGGCAATGTCGATGGCGTTTTCGACACCATAACAAAATCCGAAATGTCGCGCCAGGTAAATGTGCAGGGGGCCGAAATCCAGCAGGAATGGTGAAAAATCCTTTTTCATCCTGTCTTCCGCGCGGCGTTTGTTTTTGATCGCGGAAATGAGCGGACTGCGGTACGCCGGCGGAACTTGGAAGGATTTCATGAAGCGGCAAAGTTAATAATTATGGTTGACGGTTGACGGTTGGTCTCGGCTTAGCCGAGAGCGGTTGGCGGTGGCCGATGACCGGATTGAACATGCGTTCTGCGTTAAGCCTTAAGCGTTAAGCCTTGCGCCTTACGCCTTGAGCTTTACGCCTCCCTTCGTATCTTCCGGTTTTCAACATTGAATAATGAATGCCGAATTTCATCCGGTCAGCTGGTCGCTGGATTCAAACATTTACGAAGTAAACATTCGTCAGTATACGAAGGAGGGAACTTTTCGTGCATTTGCGAATCATCTGCCCCGGCTCCGTGAGATGGGGGTTGAAATTCTCTGGTTCATGCCCATTACACCTATCAGCCAGGTTGGCCGGTTGGGTAAACTGGGCAGCTATTATGCCTGTTCCGATTACATGTCCACCAACCCGGAATTTGGTTCCCTGGAAGACTTTCAATGGCTGGTTCATGAAGCACACCGGCTTGGATTTAAAGTGCTGATCGACTGGGTGGCCAATCATACCGGCTGGGATCATGTATGGACCAAAGAACATCCGGATTTCTACCGGAAAAATCTGGAAGGCAATTTTTATGATTCAAACGGATGGGCGGATGTGATTGACCTGAATTATGATTCCCGCGAACTCTGGTCGGCCATGATCCGGGCCATGCAATTCTGGGTGGAGACCTGTGCCATCGACGGCTTTCGCTGTGATATGGCCATGCTGGTACCCCTGGAATTCTGGCGGGAAGCGAGAACGGTCCTTGATGCGATCAAACCGCTGTTCTGGCTTGCCGAAGCCGAAGAGATCGTCTATCATGAAGTGTTTGATGCCAGTTATGCCTGGAAATGGCTGCACGCCACGGAATCCTACTGGAAAAAAATACACGATATGCAGGGGCTTGTGCAGGTATTATATTATTATAACCACCAGTTTCCGGCAAAAGCACTGCGGGCCTATTTTACCAGCAACCATGATGAAAACTCGCATAGTGGCCACGAATACGAACGGCTGTTCGACTCGGCCATTCCATTTGCGGTTTTCTCCTGTCTGTACGACGGACTGCCCCTTATTTACAGCGGCCAGGAATTGCCCAACCGAAAAAGACTCCTGTTTTTTGAAAAGGATGAAATCGACTGGAGTCAACCCTTTGAACTGCAGGATTTTTATAAAACATTGTTACATCTTCGCAAATCGAACCGCGCATTAAAAAGCGGTCTGCCGCAAACGGGCGCTTTGCTGCTTTCCAATACGGCCGGCGACCGGGTGCTGAGTTTTGTGCGCCGCTACGAACGGGATGAGGTATTGGTAATATTAAATCTGGCACCGGAAGCCCGGTCTGTTATCATCACCGGCCAGACACTGGCAGGTTCTTACAAAGATGTTTTTAATCCCGGGGAGCCCGATTATATTTCAGGTCAGCCGCTTCATCTCGCTGCCTGGGACTACCGGGTGTACACAAAATAAAAATGCGTCCCGGTTAAGGAACGCATTTCATTTATTTGACAAGCCTTACGCCTTAGGCCTTACTCGTCATTCAACTTTAGCGGATAAGTAAATGATCCGTCGTAACCGGGATAAACACCTTCCAGTTTCAGGGATCCGTTACCAGCCTGTTCAACGATCTTGCGGAATTCATCAACGGAATTTACATCCTGTCCGTTTACTTTGAGAATCACAAATCCTTCTTCCATCCGTGTCTTACTGAACAAACCTTTATCGCTGATGGAGGTAACCACGATACCGCCCTTCACGTTGAGTGTGGCTGCATCTTTTTTATCCAGTGGCCGCAATTCTGCTCCCAGTTTATCGAAAGCTGAATTTTTTACCACATCGATATTTCCACTGTTATTCATCAGCGTTACCAGCACTTCATTTTCCTTACCGTTGCGCATATAGGTAATCTTGATTTTATCACCGGGCCGGTAAATGGCAATCTGACCTACCAGTTCTGAACCGGAGTTAACGGTTATGCCATTGAGCTTGGTAATAAGATCACCCTTCTGGAGTCCGGCAATCGCGGCTGCTCCTTTTTCACGAACGTTCATTACGAATACACCTTCATCATCCTTGATGCCTTCCTGTTTTTTCAGGTCATCGCTGAGATTATCGCGGGCATATTCAATTCCCAGGTAAGCACGCTGCGTGGTGCCATATTTAATGAGGTCGGTAACCACTTTCTTCACGATATTCACAGGAATCGTAAATGAATATCCTGCATACGAACCGGTTGGTGACGCGATGGCAGAATTGATACCGATCAGCTGACCCTGCGGGCTGATGAGCGGTCCGCCGCTGTTTCCCGGATTCACGGCTGCATCTGTCTGAATAAATGATTCAACGGGCGCCTGGCTCTGGCGGCTGTTGATATCAATGGATCTGCCTTTAGCACTTACAATTCCGGCTGTAACGGTGGTTTCCAGAGAAAGCGGATAACCAACTGCCAGCACCCACTGGCCCACTTTCACGTCGTCGGAGTTTCCGTAAAGCAGGAAGGGTAATCCCTTGGCATCTACTTTCACGACGGCCAGATCCGTACTCGGATCGGTGGCAACCACTTTGGCTTTAAATGATTTTTTATTGCTCAGTGTAACGGTTACTTCATCGGCGCCATCCACCACGTGGTTATTGGTTACGATATATCCGTCTTCACTGATGATCACACCGGATCCGGATCCCATTTCAGGAAGTGAGCGGGAACGGTCTCCGAAGAAATCGTTCGGATCAATTCCAAACAGATCGGAAAACGGATTTTTTTTCGGCAGGTTGTTGCTGACCTGGC
>Ga0206904_1190_pt1 | contig 14589 bp, 16 predicted proteins | sample Alteio_BWOrgHeat_42_FD_152981 | JGI IMG/M metagenome (GOLD analysis project Ga0206904, IMG submission 152981) | Enriched cells from forest soil in Barre Woods Harvard Forest LTER site, Petersham, Massachusetts, United States -... | ecosystem: Environmental > Terrestrial > Soil > Temperate forest >...
AAAATGGCTAACGCGTTTGCTCCTATGTAAGCGATGAAGAATTGATGTAGTCTTATAAATGGAAAATAAATAGAATTACTAATGAATACTCCGATCAGGAATAAAATGATAAGAGCAAATTTTAGAGTAAGCTCCGGCTGATAAAACATCATGCTTAACAAATAACACAGGATGTGCAGAGAAACAAAAATGGGCACTGAAAATATTAATGCCATTTCAAGGACTCCAACAAATACACCTGCCCTGAATGGAAGAGACGGAGGAGCATAGTGTAGAGGAAGCGTACGAATGTAAGGAGACAATGCGCATATAAGTGCAAAAAGAAATGTGGACAAGGCCCAAAGCTTTAGTAAAAATGAATGATTGTCTTCCATAAAACATAAATTAAAAATGTGATGGTTAATGTCAATTTTATTTAGCGAAATGACTTCGATAACTTAATCAATGTGAAAAGACGGTGATTTTTTTACCGATTACATCCAGATGGGCGCCCTGTTTCTGCAGATTGTGACCAATCTCTGTAAGGGGGGTGCCGATCGGGACCTGCAGTGAGTACAGTCCATCTGGTTTGCCGCCATCCACATAAATAATCTCGAAATCATACCATCTTCTCAGGCCGGTCAGGATCGTTGGAATGTTCGCATTCCGGATGCAGAGCTCGCCGTTCTTTATTGCCGTCGCTTCCAAACTGTCCGAAACCGGAATTACTGAATATTTTCCGTTGCTGAATTTAAATTGCTGCCCCGCCTGCAGGGAAATGGATTGTGTACCGGAATCTCCAACGAATTGAACGTTTGCCGTTCCCGCGATCAGGGTAGCGCGCAGGTTGTCGTTGGAATAGGCGGAGAAATTTAGTTTTGCGCCGGGAGATGCTTCAACAATAGTTGGCAGTTGGCGGTTGGCGGTTGGCGGATTTTGGTTGATGGTCGATATAAAGACACGTTTTTTAGAATTCGGTGCAGTTTCGATCCAGGCTTCGCCATAAAGTTTGATTTGTATGGAATCCTGGGAGAAAAGCGCCGGCAGGTTGACCGTGGTTTCGGCGGATTCTGGGGATCAAAGACCTGGTAAATTTTGAAGGCAAGACTCCAGAGGGTTTGGAAAAAACCTTTGCCAAGGCAGTGGAAGATTATCTAAAAATCTGTAAGGTGGTTGGCAGGGAGCCGGATAAAGCCTGATTGTTCCAGAGTCTGGAATAGATTAATAATCACATTTTAAAAATAATTTTTATGCGAATCAATAAATTTTTTGTTCTTAAAGTGTGGCTCATCTCCACATTTTTAATTGCATTTATATGTGCGTGTGCGCCTAACATTCGCACTTATCCCTTTAGCGCTGGTCATACGTCTTTTTTATTCAGATTAGGAATGTTTGTCGGAGTCTTTGAAACGGCTTTAACATTTTCGGTACCTATTTTTCTTTGCCTGTACGGGTTGTTTTTTTTGTTAACAGCAAGGTTGTTCATGTCAGAAATTATTGTGAAATCTGCGCTCGCCGTTTTATTGCTGATTGGGGTATTCATTTGCAACTCAATTTATTTTCCAGCCGAAAGACTACAGCCATTCTTCATCGCTTATGTAGTAGAAACCGTGTCGGCTATTTTCTTTTTTCGGATTTATCAGGTTGACCTGGATTATATTGATTAATTGAAAAATTAGCTAAACAATAAAGAATACTATTTTAGAATGAACCGAATTTAATTAGTACGTTTATTTAAGCACTTAATCAAAATAATTATGCTTTTGAGAATTGCAAGGGAAGTTTGTTTGGCTAAGTATCGGAATTTTCCTTTATCTCCGTTTGATGTAAACACATATGAGGAGTTTTTTTATTATCCTAAAATAATTAGTGGTGGGTGGTACTATCTTCACTCAAATACCAAAAGAGAATTTTCTAATATTCTCAAAATGGAATTTACAAAACTCATACGCGCGTGCAAATTTGAAAGCCTCATTTTCTTTGGGGACAAAACGACTCCTTGGGTTACGAAATTATCAGCCAAAAGAACCGATTACGTATCAATTATAAAAGCGATCGAATATTTTGAAATAAATCAATTGGGAAAAAAGTTCAATGGCGGAGTTCAGGTTGGTATTACAGACTTGCCAGAATTCATTAAACATTTTTACAGTATAGTAAGAAGTGACGCCAGTTTTCACGGATTTTACTTTTCCGACGAGAATCAAAAGCTCCTGGGTTCCATTCACTATAGCGGAGAAGTACTATTCCAAACTTTAGATTTAGAATTTAATAGTCAGTTTGAAAAATATTTAAGAAGTACTCAATTTAAGTTTGATAAAAAGTAGAATGCATCCTTCAAATCAGAAGTCACATTGAGAATTATATTAAAAATTGCTAACGTTTACCAGATTAACCAGGAGTCAGGTATCGGGTCAAGTCCATAAAAATAAAATTCGGGATGCGGAGTACTCCGGCTATCATTAATTATGAAAACTTTAAAAATATTATTTGTTTCAATCATAGCCCTGGCAATTATATATTATCAATTGGATAAGTCTCTCATTTACTATGGAAAAAACGATTTACCAATTTATCATCCGCTACCATTTAAAATAGTGCCGGAATATAAACCTGAATTTGAAGGGGGATTTGCTTTAAGAGATAAATATGAAGTTGCTTTTATTAACGAGGTATTGGCCTATGAATTTGACTCCAAATAAATAATTGTAATCGTCAAAGACTCAGCCGGAACAAGATATTGATTAAGAGTTTATTCGCCACCAACTGGAGATCCTTTAGATTTTGTTGTGAGCATATATTCCTATGATATACTTAACACATTTGGATTGACAAAGTGGATTAATCTTGAAAGAATAGGGAAAGATGTAGAATATATATGGATTGTTAGAAATATTGTAATGTTCATAATAATTATAATGTTTCCAATCTTCCTATTTAAATTGATTCATTTGTTAAAAACAAAAAATTTTAATTCGCAATAATTCGGGCGACCTTATCAATAGATACTATTAGATAATAATTGCTGGTCCAAGACTAAATAAATTGTGTTTCGAGAAACAAATTAAAGCGTTTTTATGCGAAAAATGAGTCGAATTATTTTTTCGGGGATCTGGCTAATTTGTTTTGGATGCATAAAAAAATATAAATTTACATCAAAGGTATGTAGTGGTAAATTTTATGCTGAAGTATATAATATCAATCCGGCCGGAGTGGATGAAATTTATTTAACTGATTCGTTAAATATTAAGATATTTATTGGGAAATTTGACAATGAACATGAAAAAATTTCTTTTGATTGCAAAGGAGATAGCATAAAAATATTTAAACTCGCAGAAGCAACGGTCGGTAATAAAATGGAAATTATTGACGCTAAAACTCTTTCACTTTCAGAACTTGAAAAAAGGAAAAATACAGAACCTTTGTTCGAATTTAAATAATAAGGTTACAGAAATATTAATATGCGTTGAAACTGAGTACAGGGACATGGGACTAAAGACAACGATCATCTATTGTACCGCTAATAATTTCGGTAATTTTTGACAAATCCCATAACTTCAGATACACATCACTGCCGCTCCTGAACAGAAATTGGATAGGCCCTGGAGCGAAAGTTGATCATGGGATCAGCAGGTTCAATTCCGATCGGAATATTATTGGGCGTGAAGTATAATGCCTTGTCTTCTTCCGGGGTGTTAGCCGTAAGCGATTTAATTTCCAGATAGCCCAAAAGAATCTTTTCGCGACCTTCAGGAAATGCAATGGATGGATCTTCAATCAGATCAGTTGCTTCCGCGATTTCGGCCAACATCTTAAAACGAACAGGCTGTACTGATACTCTTTCCCTGATTTCATTCATCAGGTATTGCGGACCGGCTTTATCATACTGATCCGGCGTTAAGAGCATTTCTCCGCCTTCTGGAATAAACTGATAACGGATAATATGGGAGATGCCTGCTTTATTGGTAAAGCGGAATGAATTCACTCCGAAATAAGAGATGGTTGCATAGCTCGCCGGTAATTTCTGCGTGGTTAAAAATGTTTTTGCCACGGGGTGTTCGCCCAGGAAACTGTCCAGCGCCGTCGGCGCCGTTGCACCGGGTCCGCTGGCCGCAATCGCCAGCAGCAATTCCCTGAACCGATCTGAATCGGAAGTGGGAAAGCCGTTAAAGCTATGTCCCACAATATCGGTTGTTTCGCCATCCGGCATGATGAATTTTATGGAAAGCCCGCGGGGATTGGCGGCTCCGATATTATCCGGGATATCCGGTATTCCGGTAAAATCAGAAAACCGCACGGTGACCCTGCTTTTCTCATTCTGTAAATGGAATGCGGTGGTGATCGATGAAGCGCCGGGATCAGGATAGAAATTTCCTTCCAACACAATGCCCTTAGCATGTACGGCCCGGGCGTGATGGTTTCCGAACGTCGTGTGCAGTGCCTCTACGAGTTGCGCTGGTGAGGAATTTTCTCCGGGAACTGGTGACTCAAGGATTGGAATTGGCGCCTCGAGGGTATCTAAAGATCCGGCTTCCGGGACTATAGAAATGAAAAGCAACGGGGGATGGAAGAAATTTTGCATTAGCTTAATATTTTAAAGTGATTAATGAGTGGAAGCGTTGGAGGTCTGCACCGGCGAGTACTGTAAGGTAGGCTTTCCTGCTATCATATTCGAATTGATGATTTTTGCATATCAAACAGTAATCATTTTCCTCATTTTGACTACCGACTGCCGGGGTTTGGATACCTTCTGTCTACACCGGATATCGACCTTTACATGATCATTTTAAACTATTAAAAACTACTTCATGTTAAAGGAAATCAAATTACCGGCTGTTATAGAAAAATTTATCGTAGCCGTCAACGGGCATAATGGAGATGCATTCATCGATTGTTTTGCCGGGGATGCGTTTGTCAACGATGCGGCCCGGAATTTCCGGGGCGTTGAGCAGATTAAGAAATGGAGCGACAAGGAGATGATCGGCGATAAAGTGACTATGAAACCGGATACGATCATGGAACACTACGGCGACTACATGATCACTGCGCTCACCGACGGAAACTATGATAAGAAATTGGCACCAGATCCAACTTACCTCGATTATTTTTTCACAGTGAAGAATGACAAAATCATTAAAATGTTTGTGATCTTCAACAAAGAAAAAAGTTTTAAAAAGCCAAAGTGACCGCATCCCATTTTCTTTAAAAGAGGGATTGGTCGTAATTTCAGAGCATGAAAAAATCGGGCACAAAACCTTATATGGTAAATTCCATTTCGGAACTGCACCGGATATTTTCGCTTCCGAAACCCGAACACCCGCTGATCAGTGTGATCGACCTGAAAAAAACCCGCAGCATCGCCAGCGAAATTTCCGACAGAATAGTATTTAATTTTTATTCGGTCTGGCTGGAAAAAGATGCAAATACACGGTTGAAATATGGACAGCAATATTTCGATTTCGAAGAAGGCTCCATGATCTTTATTGCCCCCGGCCAGGTTTTGTCTACCTATAGTCACTCGTATTCCCCTTCGGGCTGGGGGCTGGTTTTTCACCCGGATTTCATCCAGAATTATCCGTTGATAAAAACCATCAAGACCTACGGATATTTTTCCTATGCAGTAAATGAAGGCTTGCACCTGTCAGAAAAAGAGGAATCCATCATCACAAATCTTATGAAGAGCATTCAGCAGGAATACCGTTCGGTGATCGATCACTTCAGCCAGGACCTGATCATCTCCCAGATCGAGACCTTACTTACTTATTGTAATCGTTTTTACCATAGGCAGTTTCTGACCCGTAAAAACGCGGGTAACGATTTGCTGAGCCGGATGGACGAACTGTTAGCAGAACGCATGGACCATCGGAAAAATGACAGGTTCCCCACCGTTCGGGAACTGGCTGCGGGTCTGAATGTTTCTCCCAGTTATTTAAGCGATATGCTTCGTTCGCAGACTGGCCAGAATGCACAGCAGCATATCCACAGTAAGCTGATTGAAAAAGCCAAGGAGCTGATCAGTACCACTTCGTTGTCGGTCAGCGAGATCGCCTTTCAACTGGGTTTTGAACACCCTCAATCCTTTCATAAATTGTTCAAGAAAAAAACCAACCTTTCACCGCTTGAATTCAGGCAGTCATTTAACTAGGCCATTTCCTATCTCCCCACCACCGTAATGATTACCCGCTGATAACTTGTGAGTGCCGGCACACCGTTGTCCGTTGCCTCAAAAATAATGTGAATGGTCTGGCCGGGAACGGCATCTTTTGGTATAAGAATATTTGCCTGTGTTGAATTCGAATTCGTGATCGCAATTTTATCCGGATAGGTCCCGACCTCGAACTGCCACCATTTCACAGAAACTTTATCGTTATCCGGATCAGAAGCCGTTCCCGTTAGTTTTATCGTTTCGCCCGGATATCCCAATATAGTCAGGGTGCCCTCAATTTTTACAACCGGCGCATGATTCGCATCAGTATATTTATTTGTCACCGACCATTTCAGCCGGGCTGCAAAATCCCGCTGGGACGCGGGAAAGAAATCCGGATATCCATTTCCATCCTTGTTCAGCTGACGACCACCCCAGCCACCGTAAGAGCCGGATTCATAGGTTCGAAGCCCGTTTCCCAACATATTCATAAAGGTGAAATCATCTCCTTCCCCGAGCCAGGAACCTTTCTGCTGCACAGGCATCCATACTATATATCCCATGCTTCTTAGTTGTTCATTGCTGTATCCTGAAAAACCGAAATAATCCATGATGTCGCCTTTCACCATTTGTTTTCCATCACCCCAGACCCGGTATAAGGATCCCAACGATCCGCGGTCCGAAACATTTTCCTTTGTCCAGGAAGAAGTGAGGTAAACCGAATCCTCCGGTTTTGCACCCAGCTGAGCACCATAACCATAGTTGGGCCCTCCGGTGAACTGGCGGTATTCGATATCCGGCCAGTTTGGTTTGATATATTTGGCATAGGTATCATCCTGGTCACCGGAGGGCAGCAACACTACTTTACGCATTATCTTTTTCTTAATCGCCTCCCACTGGATTGTATTTTCGTATTGCTCCTGGATGGATTTGAGTGCGCGGGCGATCGTGCTCTGCCCGCCCCAGGCGGTAATATATAAGCGGCCGGGAGTATCGTCCAGCATCAGGCTTTTAATGAGATCAGAGCCGGCCGTATTTTTAGAAATCTCCCCGTCGAATTCGATATTGCCGAACCTGATTTTTGATTTCAAAAATTCCGGTGAAGGATATGCGGGGTTATGCAGTTTCAGGTTTGGATATACTTTCGCGTAAGCCTCTACCGCGTCGTCAATAAAACGCTCATTCTTTGCCCAGCGCCAGGAAACACAGGGACAGGTATCCAAACCGAAACGGGCGTATTCCCTGCCGGGAACATACCACTTCGTTCCTTTCCCGTCTCCTTTCCAGTGAAAGCCGCTGCTCGCATAAATTAGTCCTTCCACATCCAGGTCAGAGCTGTTCAATAAAAACCGGATCAGTGAATTATTGTCGTCGAGCTCGGGATCTGCCGTTATAACAATACGCGGCCGCGTAGCAGAATCCGATGATTGAGCATTGGCCGCTTTTGCAAAAAGACAAACAGCCCCCATGATAAGGATATACCGCTTAAAGATTCCGGCCTGTCTCTTTGTAAATGATCTCATGGCTGTTTCGTTTTGCGATGCCATCGTGCGTTGAACGGGTATGGGGTTGGCACGTTTTCCAAATCTAATGCAGACTTTTTGCTATACCTATAAATAGTTAAGATCTTCCGGTTTTGGTCTCAGAAAACCGGCGTTTTGTCGCAATGTATAAAAGCGCGCAGTACAGTTTGATATTTTCACGCCAATTATTTATCTATTTAAACTCATTGGCAATGAAAAAAATCATGTATCCGGCTTTGGCAGTGGCATTAATAGTGGCATCCTCTTTCACCTTGCTGGTTTCGCAGGAATGGAAAATCACCGATAACTATTCAATCAAATTCGACGGTGGTGATCCATCCGGCACATTCAGCGGTCTGAAGTCGACCATAAACTTCGACCCGAATGATCTGGCCGCGTCAAAATTTGACGCCACCATCGACGTATCGACTATCAACACCGGAAACGGGATGAAAAATACACACGCTAAAAGCGAAAAGTGGTTTGATGTGACAAAATATCCCACTATCCAGTTCACTTCTACTTCCATAAGTAAAGCTGCAACCGGATATGAAGCCAAAGGGATGCTCACTATGCATGGTGTGCAAAAGGAAGTGATCATTCCCTTTACATTCGACAATAATGTTTTTAAAGGAACCCTTTCAGTTAACCGGTTGGACTACAATGTTAATACGGCCGAACCGAACCATGGTGCCAGTACTTTTAAAGTGGATATTGAGGTTCCGGTTACAAAGTAGAATGCATGTTTAAGAAGATTTTTTTACATGCATTAACAGCGGCTGTGTTAGCCGCTTTAGCCGGCTATATCTATAGCCGGATCTATTATTTTGCCACGGAAGTAGATTTTTCCAGCGTATTGAACGGGGCGAGAATACTGGGCTTCAGCATATTGTTCTGTATGCTGGCGGCGATCGTCAACTACCTGAGCTTAAAAATTTTCAGAAAGCGGGGAGAGATCATTTATAACTTTATTCTGTCCATCACCTCATTCGCTCTGGTGATGGTTCCCATTTCCATTTCACTGCCATTAAATGTAAAATCACCCGAATTGTTTCCCGGGCTGGGCGTACCCATGGTATTTTTTCCTGCGCTGGCATGGTATACCATCCGACCCCTGTTTAGTCAGCTTCTTCCTTTTTCCGAACCTTAATTGACGGCAGAATATATTTTTTCAGCGCCATGAAATAGGTATTGACAAAGTCATTGCGATTGTAATTCCCGCTTGTAAACACAACTACTAAATTCAGCGGTTTGCAAATAGAAATAATTTGACCTCCTTTTCCGTATGCTTCGGATATATTCAGTGTGTCTTTCCCTATCACAATGCTATAGGTCCAAAATAATAACCCATAACCAAGATTAGTCATTTTTTCCTTTGATCTTGGCACAAGCGGGCGCAATGATTGTTCTACCCAGGAGCTATCCAGAATTTGAATATTGTTCCATCTTCCATTGTTTATATATAGAAGCCCGAAATTGGCAAGATCTCTGGATCTTAGCCGGAGACCCCAGGCTGCTGATGGCATATCCTTTATTTGTGTAAGCCATTCATATTTCTTTATACCCAGAGGAATAAACAGGTTCATTTGCGCGAACTTATCCAGTTTTACCCCGCTTGCCTTCCATAGAATTTCCCCTAATAGCTGGGCATCACCACCACTGTAGTTCCACTGCTTGCCGGGTTCTGCGGCCATCGGGCGACTTAATATAAACCGAATCGGGTCCGGACTCGTCTCCATTTGAAACTCGGTATTTTTCGAATTGGGGGAGGCCGTTCCGTTCCATTCCAGGCCACTGGTCATGGTTAATAAATCGCGAATGGTTATTTTCCTTTTCGTTGAGTCAAAGTATTCAGCATATTCCGGAAACCAGGGATATATGGGCTCATTGACATTCTTAATAAATCTCTTTTTGATTGCAATTCCGATGCAGGCCGACGTGAAGCTTTTTGTAACGCTTCTGCAATCATGCAGGCTGTCAATAGTATGGTCAATATAACCTACAGAACCCTGGCCCACTATTTCATCATCACCGGCAAAATAGTTTTCATAAATTAATTTATTGTGTTTCAGAATAAGCAGGCTGTGAATGTCGGGGAAACTGTCGGCTAAGATTAGTTTTGTAAGTTGTACAATTTTGGTGGTGTCCATTCCGAAATTGTACATGGCCCCGGTTTCTAAAGAGTCGCCGATATTTTTAGGTATCGAATATGTGTAGGCTGTTGAGCGAACGGGATGATGTGTACAGGCTCCCATAAGCCAGGGAAGCAGTAAAAATATCAATGATGAAATTCTTGCCTTAAACACTATTAAAATTTAGGGAGGAGTCATGCAAAATCCGGTTTACAAAGCCGGTTCTATTTGGAATATCCATTACGATGCCAGATTACTATTTGCTTTGTAATCAGTGAGCTGATTATTACTACCGTATAGTAAACTGTTCGATTCCGGAACAATGGCTGTTCGATTTGACGATGGTGAAGTCTCTCCTGGAATTTGATGAAGTAGCTGCTTATCAACTGAGACTGCCCCTGTACTCATTGGGTGTATGGCCTACCCGTTGTTTGAATAAACGGGTGAAATGTTGGGGATATTTAAATCCCAGTTCATAGGCAATCTGGTTGACAGATTTGCCCGTGTCGTATATTTTTTCTTTCGCGATGTCAATAATTTTTGACTGTATATAGTCCTGGGCGGTTTTCCCGGTTTCCTTTTTGATCAGGTCGCCAAAATAACCCGGCGATAAATGCAATTCACCGGCGCAGTAGGCGACAGATGGCAATCCAATATGCTGCGGCTGGTCCGACCGGTAATAATCGTTTAACAGGATTTCAAACCTTTCCAGGATTCCCTTATGTACAACATCCCGGGTAAGAAACTGACGATCGTAAAAACGAACACAATAGTCCAGGAACAACTCAATATTGGAAACGATCAGTCTTTTACTGTGTTTGTCAATCGCGTGTTCCAGTTCATAGTCGATCTTTGAAAAACAATCCAGCACGGTTTTTCTTTCGCGATCGGATATATGGAGCGCTTCATTCGACTGATAACCAAAGAAACTATAATCCCGGATATGCTTTGCAAGTGATGTGCCATGAACCAGGTCAGCATGAAAAATCAGGGCATAGCCTTTCGGTTGATAGATTTCGCCATGGCTGTTCATTCCGGCAACCTGACCGGGCGCCAGAAATACCAATGTACCTTCCTGGTAGTCATAGGTCTCCCGGCCATATAAGAGGTCTCCGCATTTAACATCTTTTAAGAAAATGGTATAGAAACCGAAATACATGCGGGATCCCTGCCGCGGACTGGCTTTTGACAAATCCACCACACTCACCAGCGGATGAAGTGTCGGGTTGTTGTTGAAAACATTGTAGTCATTAATGGTTTCAAAGCGCCTTATTTCATTTTCCATACAATGATGGTTTGTCTGCTGTAAAATTACCCATTTATTCATCCCGCCATCGTTCCGTTTTAGTAAATCAGCGATAATGGTAGATAAAGCCGTAATCCATATACTGTTCGCGTATGCAGACAATAGGAGCTTTGTAAATACAGAAAATAAGGACTAATGCAGTATGTGACTTTGAATAACGGCGTGGAAATGCCGGTGTTGGGATTCGGTGTTTTTCAGGTAACGGATTTGGCGGTATGTGAACGAAGTGTAGCCGATGCAATTGCGACCGGATACCGGCTGATTGATACGGCCCAATCCTATATGAACGAGGAAGCCGTCGGAAAAGCCATAAAGCAAAGTGGTGTGGTCCGGGAGGAATTGTTTATTACATCGAAACTCTGGATACAGTCTGACGGATATAGTGGAACCCGGAAAGCCTTTGAAGATTCATTAAAAAAATTGCAACTGGATTACCTGGACCTGTACCTGATCCATCAGCCCTATGGTGATGTGTACGGTGAATGGCGGGCGATGGAAGAACTGTATAAAGTGGGGAAAGTCAGGGCCATTGGCGTAAGTAACTTTCAGCCGGACAGGCTGATGGACCTGATCATTCACAATAAAGTGGTTCCAGCCGTCAATCAGGTAGAAACGCACCCGTTTCATCAACAATTGGCAGCACAGCAATTCCTGAATGAAAATGGGGTGCAGATTGAATCCTGGGGGCCATTCGCCGAAGGTAAAAACCAGATCTTTCAAAACGAACTGCTGCTTTCCATCGCCGGGAGATATAACAAATCCGTTGCACAGGTGATTATCCGGTGGCTTACACAACGGGGGATTATCGCCATTCCAAAATCGGTCCGACGGGAGAAAATGGCGGAAAATTTCAACAGCCTTGACTTTGAATTGAGTGCCGCAGATATGGAGGCCATAAAAACATTGGACACGGCAAAAAGTTATTTTTTTGATCACCGCGACCCGGCCATGGTTAAATGGCTGGGCGAAAGAATTCTAAACAACTAAATACTAATAATATGAAATCTGCCCTGCTTGCATTTTTTTTATTGATCGGATGGGTGTCATTTTCGAAGGCACAAACACCACCACGCGAATCCATTACCACGTCCACGACGAACACACCGGTACAACAGGAACTCATCAACCTTTCCAAACAGAAATGGAATTGGATGGCAGACAAGAATGTCGATTCATTAAACGGGCTGTTCAGCGATAAATGCATGTTCATTCATATGGGCGGAACCTGGGGGAAAACGCAGGAACTTACGACCATTAAAAATGGCGGTATCTGGTATAAGAAAGCCGAAGTATACGCAGTAGTTGTAAACATGTTTGGCAATACAGCGATCCTTTTAAATGACATCGACCTGGTGGCGGTGGTCGGCGGAAACGAAGTGGTCAATCCGTTTATGGTAACCGAGGTGTACGTAAAGGAAAATGGCAAATGGACGATGGGTTCCCTTACTTTTTCGCATCTGATGAGGCCGGTGAAAATGGCTAAGCAACCTTAATCAACAGCATGAACGCAAAATGATAAATATGAATCGCAGGAATCTTTTTAAAATGGGTATGGCACTGGCAGGCGGATCTTTGCTCGCCTCCGTTGCAAGAGCTGAAGAAAGGAAGCAGGAGAGTGAAAAAGACCAGGATCAAAAACTAAATTCCGGATATACTTCAGCAAACAGTTCGCCGGAACATCGTAAGCTCGGTGGCGTACTGGAAGTTTCAAGCATCGGCATCGGGGTACAAAATATGTGGCGTACCTATCAAACGACGATTCCCACCCGCAGCGACATGATCAAAATAATTCATAAAGCATTTGATCAGGGCGTGACTTTATTTGATACGGCCGAGGCCTACGGACCCTTTGAAAGCGAGCGGATCCTGGGTGAAGGGGTCGAATCATTCCGGAATGAAATTGTGATAGAAACCAAGTTTGGATGGAACATCGACCAGGCTACTGGAAAGCGTCTTCCGGGCCTGAACAGCCAACCCGAACATATTAAGGAGGTGGTTAATGCAATGCTGAAACGTCTTCGAACCGACCACATCGATTTATTATATCAGCATCGGGTAGATCCAAATGTTCCGATAGAAGATGTTGCCGGCACAATCAAAGATCTGATTAAGGAAGGGAAAGTGCTGCATTACGGACTTTCCGAGCCAGGGCCAAAAACCGTGCGGCGGGCTCATGCCATTCATCCGGTAACCGCTATTCAGAACGAATATTCGCTATTGTGGCGCGGACCGGAAGAGACCATCATTCCGCTATGCCAGGAGCTGAACATTGGTTTTGTCTGTTGGAGTCCGCTTGGAGTGGGTTTTCTGACCGGAGCCATCGATGAAAATACCCGGTTTGCCGCCGGCGATATTCGCGGTATTGAATCCCGGTTCTCACCGGAGAATCTGCCCAATAATCTCGCACTTGTAAAACTGCTAAAAACCTGGGGCGACCGGAAACAAGCAACGCCCGGTCAGATATCATTGGCATGGCTGTTGGCGCAAAAACCCTGGATCGTTCCCATTCCGGGTACAACACAGATGGCGCACATGGAAGAAAATACCAAGGCCGGTGATATCAAATTTACTTCAGACGAATTAAAGCAGTTCAATCTGGAATTATCCGGAATTCCGATCAGGGGGGAACGTCTGCCGCAGGCGGTTTTAAATTTCTCAAATGTAGAAGCACCCAATAAATAATAAAACCCTGCAACTATGAAAAAGTTATTGGTATTGGCAAACGTGGTTTTTATCTACCTGCCTTCGTTTGCCCAACACAGCCTGGAGAAATTATGGGAATCCGACTCCACTACGTTGAAAGGACCCGAGTCGGCACTATTTGACGCAAAATCAGGTTCGTTGTTTGTTTCGAGTATGAATGCCGGTTCCGTTGTTATTATGGATCTCAAGGGACATGTGATAAAAAAAGACTGGATAAATGGACTCCATTCTAACAAAGGTTCTGCCTTGTTCAACGGACTATTTTATACAGCTGAAACAACATCAATTGCTGTCATCGATGTCAATAAGGCCCAGATTATAAAACGCGTTCCGATTGACAGTGCGGTCATGTTAAACGACCTGGCAGTAGATTCAAAAGGTGTGATATATGTGAGCGACACCAGAACGGGTAAAGTGTATCGGGTGGAAGATGACAAACCCGTTCTTTATCTGGAAAATTTGCCAGGTGCAAATGGTTTGTTGACTGTCCAAAGCGATTTATATGTATTGACATCAACTAGCTTTTTGAAAGTAGATGCCAACAAAATAGTCACAACCATTGCAGATGGTTTCGAAAGCGGCCTGGATGGTATTGTGATGGTTGCAAACAATGAATTTATAATCAGCAACTTCAAGGGTATGCTATGGTGGGTAAAGTCGGATGGTACAAAACAGCTTTTGCTGGATACCCGTGCCAATGGGATCATGTCCAACGATATTAGTTATGACGGTAAAACAAAAATTCTCTACGTTCCCTCATTCAGAACGAATCGCATCATCGCATATAAGGTAAAATAGAGT
>Ga0206904_1191_pt1 | contig 14576 bp, 12 predicted proteins | sample Alteio_BWOrgHeat_42_FD_152981 | JGI IMG/M metagenome (GOLD analysis project Ga0206904, IMG submission 152981) | Enriched cells from forest soil in Barre Woods Harvard Forest LTER site, Petersham, Massachusetts, United States -... | ecosystem: Environmental > Terrestrial > Soil > Temperate forest >...
TTTTGTTATTGCCCAGGATAAACCAAAACAAATTGCTGAATTTAAAAAGGAGTTAAAAGCAGCTAAAGAAGATACCAACAAAGTACGTTTAGCTATAAAATTTGCAGCATTTCTTGGTGAAGATTCAATTAAACTAGGTAACGATATTATAAATAAGGCCAGGCTATTGGCAGAGAAGCTGAATTATCCACAAGGTATAGCCTTATCTGCTTTTCAACAAGGTATTTATTTCGAAATAAATAAGGATCACAGTTCAGCCATCAGATATTATAGAAAAGCGGCTCAGGTAGCGGAAAAATACCATCTGTATACAAATCTCGATCCCGTCTATAATGCGAGCTTAAATATGTACTACTATCTGGCTGACTACCCGAATGCAATGGAAACAGCGCAAAAGGGGCTGGCGCTTGCTGAACAGTTAAATAACCGGGAAGAGCAGATGCATTACCTGAGCCAGATAGGCTATATCTATCAAAAACAGGAAAAACCGGATGAAGCTATCAAATATTTCAGGCAATATTTAACATTTGCCACCCTGATAGATAACAAAATGATGATTGCGGATGCTTGCGATGGTCTTGCTGAAGGATATCAATTTAAACAAGATTATAAAACTGCTTTATCCTGTCTTTTTAAATCGCTTGGGATTTATTATAAAATGAAAAGAAGCGAAACATTGGATAAAGGCAGGGTTATTTTTAAAAACGATCGTATAGTTTATACATTATTTAAACTAAGCACTGTATATAAACTACAGGGTGATTACAAAGAGGCGCTGCATTATTCGCAAATAATTTTTGATGAACACATTAATAAAGGGGAACAATTTAACAAGTATGACCTTGCCCGCTATTATATTAACATGGGCGATATATACATAGCACTGAAAGATCACAGAAAGGCAAGCCAAATGCTAAATAATGGTTTGTTTCTTGCCCGATCAATTATGCATAGGGAAGATACACGGGATGCTTACAATAGCATTTCAAAAAATTTCGCTGCCACGAAGCGATACGATAGTGCATACTTTTATCATATTTTATTTACCGGCCTTAAAGATTCTATTATTAATGAAAAAGTAAGTAAAGAGATAAATAAACTGGAGGTTGACAGACGCGATAGGGAAATAACCGTACTTCAGCAACAACAAAAATTAAGGGAAACAGAGACCGCAAGCCAAAACTTAAGCCGGAATTTTATCATTGGTTTTGTTGCCTTGTTTGCTACTATTTCATTCCTGTTATTATATATAAAAAGCCGCATTAAACAACAAAAGCTGGTTTTTGAAAAAAAACTTGCCGTGCAACTGGAACGACAGCGAATAAGCAGCGACATGCATGATGATATAGGCACCGGCTTATCAACCATGCTGATTTATGTAAACATGTTGAGAATAAAACTGGAGGGCAGTGAAGAAAGTCATAATATTAAACGAATTTCTGCTTTAGGGGATGAACTAGTGGGACATATGAAAGAAATAGTATGGTCGCTAAGCCCCGGTAATGACAGGCTCGACAATTTGCTGTTATATATGCGTCAGTATTTTGTGTTACTTTTTGAGCCATTGGCTTATGGTGCCAAGGCTATGTTTCCAGCTAATATCCCTGAATTAGAGTTAAAAAGTGAAACAAGGCGAAATATATTTTTATGTGTTAAGGAAGCCTTGAACAATGTAATTAAACATGCTAATGCTACTAGTGTTGAGCTGGAAGTACACATTAAAAACAACAAACTGGTTATCAGGATAAAAGACAACGGAAGCGGTTACCCTGCAATACCTTGTGAGCAATTGGTTGGAAACGGGATAAGTAATATTAAAAGACGAATGAGTGCTATAAACGGGACTTATAAGTTTTTTAATAATAACGGGGCTATTGTACTGCTTGAAACTGACTTGTAACTGTACCCAAACGGGTAGGTATTTTATAAAAAGATAATAGGTAAATTTCCGCTCTCATAAAAAACTATGATATCAGTCGGGATTATTGAAGATACGGAAAATTATAGTGCAGCGATAGCCTCACTGCTCAGGCTGTCGGATGAGGTGCAACTTGCAGGCATTTGGAAAGATGCAGAAGGGGCACTACTTGAAATACCTGATATTTTACCTGATGTAGTTCTGACCGACATACAGCTACCTGGACTTAATGGTATTGAATGTATCCGCAAATTAAAAGTTGACTGTCCGAATATTCAATTTATGATACTAACAGTTTTTGAAGAGGATGAAAAGATATTTGAAGCCTTAAATGCAGGTGCAACAGGATATTTACTTAAAAGTGCAGCACCCGAAACAATATTTAACTCGATAAGGGAGATTCATAATGGCGGCTCGCCTATGAGCCCGGGTATAGCACGTAAGATCATTACACATTTTCAGCCATCCGCAATTAAAGCAGGTGAACAGATATTTACAACCCGCGAAAAACAAGTGCTCGATTTAATGGCCGAAGGAAAACTGGTGAAGGAAATCGCAGCCAGCCTTAACGTAACCGTACACGCTATTAAAAAGCATATTAAAAATATCTACCTAAAAATGCATGTACAAAATAAGGTAGAAGCAGTAATGAAATGGAAGTTTAAGCAATAACAAAGGGTACCCATTCGGGGACTTAAAATAACTTCACTCTATTAAGACACAGCTATAGCTTGTGTTTCATCTTTTTCAAACTTCCGGGTAACTGTTTCATAAATTATTTTTAACCATATCAGTACGCATGGAAGTGCCTTTAACTTATATGGAACCACATAATTTACTTTGATATAATGCGGAAACAGATCGGAGGGAGACATGATGGTTAAGATAAATGCCAAAATAAGCAAAGCTGTTTCCAGGTTGGTAACCGGCCTTTCCAGGTTCATAAACCATATGGCTACACCTGCAATGGCAATAATGTAGGTAGGGGACTCAGAAGAGCTACTGAAAATAATTACAAAAATTAAAGTAGAGGCCAGTAATAATAACTGGTAGGGTAGAACCTTAAAGTATTTTATCCTGATATACCATAATGCAAACAGCAAAACACCAGGAACCAGTACCGTTATATTTGATAATTGTCTGTAATTAAATATATTACGAATAAGCCCCATTGCAGAAATATCCTGCAGACTTGGGCCTATATTATTTAAGTTTTTCTGTAACAGGTCGCCGTACCAATCATGATAGGTTTGAATAACGTAGGATGGTGAGGAAATAAACATTGGCAACACAAACAACACTACCGACCAAAACAACAAACCGTAAATAAGCTTCAGTTTATCTTTCGACAGGAAAAAGAAAGCAAGCCCAACAATGCCGTAAAGTTTAATAAACGTACCAATACAGATCATCAAGGCTGCCCAAAAATCCTTTTTATCTCTTATAAATATAAAAGTGAGTATGATTAAAGCGCCAATAAGCGGATTGATCTCCACGTTTGATGACGATGTCATTAATTCATGTGCACAGATTAGCAAAATGGGCAGATATTGCTTTTCCTTTAAAGGCAATAGTTTTATGGCAATGTACAAAACCCATGCATTAAACATTACCCACAGTATTACACCCAAACCATCTGGCAATAAAGCGAAGGGAGCCATTAATATGGCAAATGCAGGGCCATAATGGTTAAGATCCTGGAAATGTTCTGGCTGAAAGCCAAAAACCGTGTGCTGATGAATTACATTGATAAAGTTGTATTTATATACAAAATAATTATTGTGGATGTGGCTAAGGATAACACTTTTAGCTACTGCAAAAAAGCTGAGGCCAAAATAAAGAGCTAATACAAAAGGTTTATTATATACAAGTTTTGCAAGTTTCTGCATCAGGCTGATTGATCAGGTATTTTGCAAATATAATGGAAAAGGTCAGGCTAAACTTACGAAGTTTTAGAAACTTCGTAAGTTTTCTTTAAACTAAAAAAGCCCCTGTTAAGGGGCCGTTTAAAAACTAAGAAACCTACAGAAAAATTAAGATCTTAATGAGCTTCGGCAGCTTCTTTAATTTCAGATGCCAGGCTGATGCCTGCAAGCTGGTCGGCAAAGGCAACAAAAGCCTTATTATCAACTATCAATTGCTGATTATCTACCAGGCTTTGGAGGTTGAGCTTGCCGATAACAAACTTATAACTGCCAGAATAATACCGCTCGTGGATATGTAAAAAATCCAGCGCTTCAACAAGGCTTTCATCCTCGTATCTCAGGTATATATTCAGTTCAATATCGTTGGTAAAGTTTAAACCCTTACGCTCTTTTGCTTTTTTATACTCATATTGGTAATCATATCGTAACGCTGCAATGTCTGACAATACTGCTGAGCCGGTAGGGTGGCCACCTGCACCTTTACCAAAAAAGAATTGCTGATCGGCAAAGGCTGCCTGTACAATTACACCGTTATATTCATATTCCACATTGTACAGAAACTCTTTTTCGTTAACGAATTTAGGCAATACAAAAAGAGCGACATGGCGATCATCCAGCTCCTTAGCAACCGGTACGAGTTTTATTTTTAAATTCTTTTCGCGGGCGTATTGCAAATCATGAGCGGAAAGATTTTGGATACCTAAGTTAAATACCTCATCAGGCTGCACAATCACACCATAAGCATGCGCTGCAGCAATAACCAGTTTGTATTTTGCATCAAAGCCGCCAACATCGCTGGTTGGGTCAGTTTCGGCAAAACCTAAGTCCTGTGCCTGTTTTAATGCTGAATTATAATCCAGCCCTTCATTAAATCCTTTTGATAAAATATAGTTTGATGAACCATTAAAAATACCGCTTACCGAGTGTAGTAATTCATTATCATAATACTCTTCCAGGTTGCGGATAATGGGAATACTGCCGCATACCGCACCTTCGTATAATAATGATGTACCGTATTTATGCTGAAGTTCAATAAGCTCCTCCAGGTGTAATGCTATCATTTTTTTACTTGCAGACACCACATTTTTACCAGAGCTTAATGCCCTTGATACAATTTCAAATGCAGCTTCCGTATCATTTATTAGCTCAACAATAGTATTGATCTCTGGATTATTAAGCAATTCATCCCTTTCGGTAGTGAACAAATGCGCAGGCAATGAACGCTTTTTGTGTGCATCTTTTATGGCAATCTTTACTATCTCCAGGTTTAAGTGTTTGGTTTTAATGATATCGTATAAACCCTGGCCAACCACGCCAAATCCAAATAACCCTATGTTTAATTTTTTACTCATTATGCAGTACGTTGTAATTCAATTATTTTTCCTTTCACATCAGTTTTAAAAAACGATGTAACTATGTTTGTTAATGCTTCTGTTTCAATTAAAAATCCGTCGTGTCCATAAAATGATTCCAGCTCAGCGAATGCCGATTTTGGAATATGCCTGAACAGGTATTGTTGTTCTTCTATCGGGAACAAAACATCCGATTTTATGCCGATAACAAGCGTACGGGCTTTTATCAGGCTTAGTGCCTTTTCAACACCGTGCCTGTTACGACCCACGTTGTGCGAATCCATGCTTTTTGATAAATACCAATAGCTATAAGCGTTGTAGCGGTTCACCAGTTTTTCGCCCTGGTAATTTTGGTACGACGCAGCTTTGTAATCATCGGTAATATGATCCTCTTCCTCTTGTTGCGTAATGGAATACGTTTTATAATTACGATAGGAGAGCAGGGCAATGCTGCGTGCTGCTTTTAAACCTTTTTGGCCTCCATCGGGCGAGTTGCTGTAAAAAGTACGGTCGGCGATTATTGCCAGGCGTTGCGACTCATTAAAAGCTATTCCCCAGGGAGAAAATTTTGCATTTGTAGCTATAAGGATGAGGTTTTTAATTTTATTGGGATTAATTATTGCCCACTCAACAGCTTGCTGTCCGCCAAGCGACCCACCGATTAATACCTCAATATTATTTATGCCTAAATGTTCGGCTAATAACTGATGTGCTTTAACCATATCCCGCACTGTAAATTGAGGAAACGACAAATAATAAGGCTGACCTGTTACCGGATTAATACTTAAAGGATTACTGGTGCCATAAGGTGAGCCCAGTATGTTAGCACAAACTACAAAGTGATCGTCGGTGTTAAAATAATTATTTTCACCAAAAAAGCCTTTCCACCAGTCAAAAACGTCAGAGTTTGCAGTGAGGGCATGGCATACCCACACCACATTATCTGCGTTCTTATTCAATTTTCCATAGGTATGGAAACCAATTTGAAGTTCTTTTAATTGTTTGCCCGATTCAAGTTCAAAGGGCTTATTGTATTTATATATCTCTGGATTCATTATTTTTAGTCCTAAGTCCTGAGCTTTTAGTATTAAGTCAATTTATTAATGACTTAATACTAATTACCCAAGGCTCTTTTTATACTAATTCTTCAACAGGAGCGCTTATTTTAGCAAAGGCCTGTTCAAAATCGTTTTTAATATCATCAATATGTTCTAATCCAACCGATACCCGCAATGAATTAGGCTGAACTCCGGCCGATAATTGCTCTTCATCCGAAAGTTGCTGGTGAGTAGTAGCCGATGGCTGTATGATCAGTGTTTTAGCATCACCTAAATTAGCCAGATGACTAACCAATTGTAAATTATCAATCAACTGACTTGCTTTTTCTTTGCTGCCTTTAATTTGAAAGGATAATACTGCGCCAAATCCGTTTTTTAAATATTTTTTAGCAAGTGTATGGTGAGGTGACGAAGTCAAACCTGGATAGTTCACTTTCTCCACCTGCGGATGCTGTTCCAGCCATTTGGCAAGTTCGAGCGTATTATCAACGTGACGCTGAACACGTAATGAAAGTGTTTCAAGTCCTTGTATGTTCAGCCATGAATTAAATGGTGCTTGCGAAGGGCCGAAATCCCGCAAGCCTTCAACCCTTGCACGGATAATGAACTGGATGTTGCCAAAAGGGCCGCCAATACCAAACACATCAGCAAATACTAAACCATGATAACCTTCAGATGGTTCAGTAAACTGCGGAAACTTCCCACTACCCCAGTTATAATTACCTCCATCAACAATTACACCTCCAATAGTGGTTCCATGGCCGCCAATCCATTTTGTAGTTGATTCAACTACTACATGGGCACCATGTTCAAGCGGGCGGAATAAATATCCGCCTGCACCAAAAGTATTATCAACTATTAAAGGTAAGTCGTGCTTTTGGGCGAGGGCTGCAACTTTATCAAAATCAGCAATATTAAAGCCGGGGTTGCCAATTGTTTCTAAATAAATGGCTTTTGTTTTATCGTCAATTAACAATTCAAGGTTTTCGGCAGTATCATCTTTTGCAAAACGGACATCAATGCCCAAACGTTTAAAGGCAACCTTAAACTGGTTATAAGTGCCGCCATATAGAAAAGGGGACGTTACAAAGTTATCGCCAACCTGAAGGATATTGTTCAAAGCCAAAAACTGTGCTGCTTGCCCTGAACCTGTTGCCAATGCAGCAACACCACCTTCCAAAGCAGCTATACGTTTTTCAAAAACGTCGGTAGTTGGGTTCATTATACGGGTATAAATGTTACCAAATTCTTTCAGGGCGAACAGGTTTGCACCATGTTCAGCATTTTTAAACACGTAAGAGGTGGTTTGATATAAAGGCACCGCACGCGATCCGGTTGTTGGATCAACTTCCTGACCAGCATGAAGTTGTAGTGTTTCGAATTTTAAATTGGCAGATGACATGGTTTTAAGATTTAATTTTTTATGAAATTTGTTGATTAATGAATCACGACAGGATATAAATCACCTTTGTGAAGACACGTACATTTCGAAAAAAGAAAGGTAAAACGTGTTAAGGCTTAGCAACAGCAACACATGCAAATCCGGCTGTTAGCATAGCTGTAACAGTAAACTGGCACTGGTCTTTTTGAAGCCTTAAAAATGTTTTGGAGAATGTTGTAAATCAAACTTTTCATGGTTGTTAATTTATATTTCCCGGGGTATTTACCGGGGCAGGAATTGGCACCTTCTCCACCTCGGAGGGTTGCCAGCGGGTCTTTGAGCCTGATCTCTCGCCGCTTCTTTATAAATCAAAACCTTTTGCGGAGGTAATGATCATGGTATTGCTACCAAATATTGTTGCAAATATAGAGTGATATTTATTAAAATACCAAATTTAATTTTTATTTGGGCAAATAATAAGAGTTTTAAAGGTTTAAAACTACATAGAATCATCCCCGGGAGTGGGGAAACACGAAGTTAAAATTCACAAATAAAGCCTCATTTTTTAAGGTTTGCTGCATCTTTAACCAAACTAACAATTGCTGCATTGTATGAGGTTTTTCCGTTAATATATGGAAGCCAGTCTTTACGCAATAATTCAATGTACATAGGCCATGCACGTATCCATAAGCCCTGTTTATCTGCATAAGGTATATAATCAGGTAAATGCCGTTTTATAACTTCGCCGGTTGTATAAAATAGCACTGCATGCCAAAAGTCTTTCCTGGGCAGTACAACATTTTGTTTTAGGCACTGCAATTCAATATCATTTTTCATTTTATAACACATCGCGTGCGAAGCTTCATGGAATACTACTTCTAGCGAAGCCTGATTTTGATTGGCAGTGTCGACGCTTGAGGCTGTTATTCTTACCGGCTCAACTGTTGTGTAGGCGCCTGCCCACGATGCATAATTTGTAACATCAACTCTCATAGGTGATTTTGGCCAGGGCTTTTGGTAAATTACTGAAAGTTCGCTAATAATTAAATCTCCGGACTTTGCTAATAAGGGTTTTAGTGAATTAATCCATTTTTGATTAATATCCTGTTGTTTTTGCCAAAGGTATTTTCTGTAATAAGGCGCCGCGGCCGAAATAACTTTGATATAATCATTTACTGAATCAGCTGCAGAATGTAAAACCCTATCGTTTTCTGCACTTTCCAATATGTCTTTTAAAGCACCCATTTTTTCATCGAACAGTAAATTCCTTGAAATTGCATTTTTCAGATAGAAATTTAGTGCCGTTTCCCAGGCGTTGGTATTTTCATCTCCGGGGTCAGCTATTGTATTTAATTTTTCACCAGCCTTAATTTTAAGCGCTTCCTGATATAAATCATGATGAAGATTTATCCAAAACCCATTATGAAAGTCAAAAATTGCAGGGTTGTATTTTGAAGCTTCAGGATGCGATGATATACCCAGGCCTTTAATAGCTGTAACCAAAATGAAAGCCGATATAAATAAATATTTCATAATTCATACAAAGATGACATTCATTAACAACAATGTATTGGCAAAAACGGAACTATCCCTGAATATTTAATCTTTTAATAAATACAGTGGGTGTCATTTGCAGCATCTCTGAATAATCGTCAATTAAATGCGCCTGATCTGAATAGCCAGACTGATAAGCCATGCTGCTCCATGAAACATTATAAGCTGCGTTATCAACGAAGCCCAAACTGTTTAATAACCGTGTTATTGATAACATTTTTTTTGTAGACAGGCCGGTGTGGGTTTTTAAGATGTTTAATATATGTCTTTCACTCAGCCCGATTTTCCCAGACAAATCCTTAACACTTATAATTCCTTTTGACGATTCAATCACCGTGTTCAAAGCTATAACGCTTGAATTTACAGATTGTGATTGCTTAAATTGAGACCATAAAAAATCATCTAAAACTCTTGCATAATTATTCTGGTTTTTTCCCAAACCTTCAGTAAGAAGGTCGTTTTTATGCTTTGATATTAAGGATAGATCCACTGTGGTATCCGTAAACTCGTTTAAACTTGTGTTGAAAAAAGGGTATGCGCCACCAGGTTTAAACTTTATAACTATGGTTATTTCCCGCCCGGCTTGTATTATTTCTACAGATTTAGTCCGCGGCCCAACGAATAAATGTTTCCATTGATTTTTTAAACCAGCAAACCTGAAACATAATAAATAAGAGGATGTATCGGGTAATATCAGCCAGTTTGATGTATCAGTAATTTTTTTGTTGGATAGTATACTGTAATTATCAATATAATTTGACAAAAGCCAGTCAGGGTGAATGGTTAACTTTTCAAAATACCCATTATAGTTATCAGGTAATATCTCGTTTAAATACTTATCGAAGACAGGCATGATTATTAGTTGAGTTATCCTGCTTAAATATAATGACTGATAATTAAACTCAAGCCCGGTTCATTTAAAAGGCTTTAAATTATGCTTTTAACCATCCCATTTTTTGTCGCAAGCAACCCTTTATATGGCGTAAATACACCTAACATATACCATTTCCTGCGCGTATACTTGCATCTATCAATTATAGAAGATAATGTCATCAAAACAACAATTACTTGCACAATATGACCTGCACGATGTGTTATTTAATAACGTAATAGCAGATATCAGCGATGAAGAGTCGAACCGTTGTGTAGCCGACCCAATGAACAATGTAAAATGGTTAGCCGGACACATGTTATGGGCGCAGCATAACCTTGCGAATATAGGCGGCGCCAGGTTAGATTTGCCATGGAGAGATCATTTTCATACTAAACAGGGTGGAAGCGCTGAAGATCTTAATGCACCTGAAAGTGAATTGCCGGCACTGCAACAAATAAAAGATAAATGGAATGAATTTGCACCTGCAATACGAACAGGTTTAGAAAATCTGCCTGAAGAAGCGCTCAATACAGTTATTGAAAAAAGACACCCTATACAGCCATTTGATAATACATTAGGCGGACTTTGGGCTTTTATTAACCATCACCAGGCTTATACAATTGGTCAGATAGGGATTTTAAGACGGGGTTTGGGTAAGGAAGCCATGAAATATTTTAAAGAGTAAGCATAGAGCCTAAGCAAGTACTTGTTCCAGATCAGCAATTAAGTCATCGATATGTTCCAGTCCAACAGAAACCCTTAATAAATTAAATGGTGTTTTGGTATCAGGGCCTTCAACTGTTGCACGATGCTCTATTAAACTTTCAACTCCGCCAAGGCTTGTGGCCCTTGTGAATAATTTAAGCCCGTTTATAACCCGGCGGGCTTCTGCTTCACCGCCTTTCAGGGTAAAAGAAAGCATCCCCCCAAAACCTGACATCTGTTCTTTAGCAATAGCATGCTGCGGATGTGATGATAAACCAGGGTACATTACCTGTTCAATTTTCGGATGCTGTTCCAAGTATTCTGCAAGCAATTGCGCGTTATGTACATGGCCACGTATTCGGTAAGGCAATGTTTTGATGCTTCGCGCTAACATATAACAATCCATAGGCGAGGGGACGGCACCGCCATACCCCTGCACTATCCTTATTTTTTCCCACCATTCGTCCATTTTAGCAGTTATCAATGCGCCGCCCATCAAATCGCTGTGACCGCCAAAATATTTGGTAGCAGAGTGCATAACCAAATCAGTACCTAAAGCAAGCGGTTGCTGGCAAACAGGCGTAGCAAAGGTGTTATCACAAACTACTTTTATACCATGTTTCCGGGCAATTGCTACCACCTTTTTTATATCAGTAACTTTAAGCAATGGGTTTGAAGGCGTTTCGATCCAGATTAAGCCTGTTCCCGGTTTTATATGGCTTTGCAGTATCTCCGGATTATTTACATCAATAAAATCGAAGGTCAATTTGTCCGCAAAAAGAAGTTTAAGCTGATTACGCAAACCATGATACATATCATCAGTTGCTATTACATGTGTACCCACAGGTAAAGATTGAAAAACCGACATCCCGGCAGCGTTACCAGACGAAAATGAGGCTGCATCAGCGCCTCCTTCCAGTTTGGCCAGTACATTTTCGAGCAGGGTGCGGTTGGGGTTACTTGCCCGGCTGTAAATGTGCCCGCCAGGGAAACTACCATCTATGGCACGTTCGAACGTGGTGGATACTACAATAGGTTGTATTACTGCTCTTGAGCTCTCATCAACATGATTGCCTGCGTGGATGGCGATGGTTTCAATCTTCATTGGAAAATAATTTGCACAAACTTATAATTTCCTTTAGCTAATTTTAGCAGATTTTAAATCTGTTACAGTGAAAAATGTAAAAAACTTTTATTGCTTGCTTTTATGTTTGCTTACTGCACATTTAAATTTTGCCCAATTGAAGGTTAAATGCGCAGGCACAGAATATATAATCCCGAAGTTTAAAGCAGATACTGTAGTATCTTTCAATAATAAATTTGTAAAGGATAGTATCCTTACATCGATAAAAGACTCCAAATATGATGTTGAAATAAGATACAATTTTTACGGAGCTTTTGGCTGGTTGCCAAATGAAGGGCATTGCCTGGTGATCAGAGGTAGTAAAGATAGTCTCTTTGCGACAGATTATTTTTTAAAAACGCCGGAGTTTATAAGGACAAAGGAGATTGGAAGCATCATTCATAAATATAATTTCAACAATCATCATATCAAACTCTTTATCAGAAAGCTGCATCCGGATAAGCCATTATCGGCTATGCTACAATTTTTGATAGATAATCACACTATGGATCTGCCGGCAGATGAGGCAATAATCAGTATGCTTAAAGGTAAAAATGTGAAACTAAGGGAATTTGACGGTACAGATTGCTGCGCCAGTTTGATTATTGAAGTGAAAGTTAAAGATCATTTCAGAAATTTTGATACTAACTATTATTACCAGGCCTATAATCAAAATATAAAGGAGCTTAAGTATGAATCAGGCATTGATAATGTGTTTCATCAGCTTATCCCAAATATATTTCAATAGATGCCCAATAAAAATAATTACCACCTGTTGTAACTTTTAATTAAAGTTTTAATCATATTTGGGCATAAATAAATAAGCAATGAAAGTTGGAAAGATCCCTGTAGCTTCAATAGTATTAATAGTTTACTCTTTGTTTAACTTTGTTAGCAAACATTATTTCGCGGCATCGTATCATGCAATCTCGCCATATATTGATGGTGGAATGGTTGGCGCCATGCTTGTTTTTGGCCTGTATTACACTAATATTTATATAACTGCGTGGATAAATAACCGCAGGGAGATAGCGTCATCAAAGCAATCCTAAAAAGTTCATCCTAAGTCAGGAAGTAGTCATATTTAATGTTATAACACTTATTATTTAGCTTGAATTAGCTTCTATTTGTGGCTAATGCTGTTTCTTGCTCATATTCCCTTCCATCTTTACACTAACATTTCCTATTTTTGCCAAAAGTCTTTTCAATGGAAGCTGAAAGTAATTTACTGCTATTATTACAGAATCCGCACTTACCTGCGGGTTTAAAACAAATTACCGAAAAAGTACTCAATAACGAGCGAATAACTTTTGATGAGGGTGTTTTGCTGTATGAAAAAGGTGAACTTGGGTATTTAGGTGTATTGTCAAACTATATCCGCGAAAAGCGGCACGGTAATAAAACCTATTTTAACCGGAACTTTCATATTGAGCCCACCAACCTTTGTGTTTACGATTGTAAGTTTTGTTCTTACTCTCGTCTGATCAAACAAAAATCGGAAGGGTGGGAGTATACAATGGACGAAATGATGGACATTGTGAAAAAATATGATGATGAGCCGGTAACCGAAGTACACATTGTTGGTGGTGTATTACCACAATATGATGTTGCTTTTTATAGCGAGCTATTCAGCAGGATAAAAGCCCACAGGCCCAATTTGCACGTTAAAGCACTAACCCCCGTTGAATATCATTATATTTTCAAGAAAGCCAAGATTGACTATGCTACAGGTATGAAGCTAATGCTTGATGCAGGCCTGGAATCTATTCCCGGTGGTGGCGCTGAGATCTTTCATCCCGAAATACGCGAGCAAATTGCCAGGGATAAGTGTACGGCAGATCAATGGCTTGCTATTCACGAAGAATGGCATAAGCTTGGCGCGCGGTCGAACGCAACTATGTTATATGGGCATATTGAAAAATATTGGCACAGGGTTGATCATATGGAGCGCTTGCGCCAGTTACAGGACAAAACGGGAGGCTTCCAAACGTTTATCCCACTGAAATTTCGTAATCAGGATAACCAGATGTCGCATGTGCCGGAATCAACTGTTGTTGAGGACTTGCGTAATTATGCAATAGCACGAATTTATCTTGATAATTTCGATCACATAAAAGCTTACTGGGCAATGATAAGCCGTACTACGGCACAGCTTTCCTTAAATTTTGGTGTGGATGATATTGACGGCACACTTGATGATACTACTAAAATTTACTCGATGGCTGGTGCAGAAGAACAGCATCCGGGTATGAGCACCAAAGAGCTGGTGGAGCTGATAAAACACGTAGGTAGGCAACCTATTGAAAGGGATACCTTATATAATGTTGTCACAGATTATACTAACTTTGAGTTTCCCGAAACTGAAAAGCCCCGTTATTATAAACTGCCTGTAATAAATTAAGTTATTAGACACTTGTCATTAGTCATTGGTAACCCGGGAAATGCATAGCGAACGGGCAATGACAAACGAAACGACTAATGACTGCGCAGCGCAATGACTAATGACCGGCGACAGCGCAGCATACGAACTAATGAATAAAACTTTATATATCGTCCGCCATGGACAAACAGATCTGAACAAACGGGGCATTATACAGGGCAGGGGTATGGATACCGACCTGAATGATGAAGGTCGCAGGCAAGCCAGATTATTTTTTGATGCTTACCAGTCGATTCCATTTGATAA
>Ga0206904_1192_pt1 | contig 14451 bp, 10 predicted proteins | sample Alteio_BWOrgHeat_42_FD_152981 | JGI IMG/M metagenome (GOLD analysis project Ga0206904, IMG submission 152981) | Enriched cells from forest soil in Barre Woods Harvard Forest LTER site, Petersham, Massachusetts, United States -... | ecosystem: Environmental > Terrestrial > Soil > Temperate forest >...
CGCCATTATATTGGAGCAGCCAAACAGGTTTGCCCAATCTGCGCAGGGCAGTGAACATCTCGATCCCCTGATACCATGGCACAGCCCCGTCCGCATCGTTCGACATGATCATTACCGGGGTTTTAACCTTTGGTAGCTGAAAAAGCGGTGAGTTTTCAATATACAACTCCGGTTTTTCCCAAAGTGTTGCGCCAATGCGGCTTTGTGTTTTTTCGTATTGAAACTGCCTGTTTACGCCAGTTTCCCAACGGATACCGCCATATGCTGAAGTCATATTGGCAACAGGCGCTCCGGCCCATGCTGCGGCGTACATATCGGTTTGTGTAATAAGGTAAGCCACCTGGTAACCGCCCCAGCTTTGTCCTTGTATGCCAATATGTGCACCGTCAACCCAGGCATTCTTCTTTAAAGCCTCAACACCAGAGTTAACAAACTCGACCGCTGATGCACCCGGATGCCCGGTTTGATAACTAATATCAGGTGCAAAAACCAAATAGCCATTACTTACAAAAAAGGATATTGGCAGGCGTGATGGCGTAGGAGAGGGTGGAATATAATTATATAACCCTTCGGATAATTTCTCATAAAAATAAGCAATCATCGGGTATTTCTTCTTTGGATCGAAATCTTCGGGTTTGTATAATATACCTTTAGCTTTAAAGCCTTTAGGCGTTGTCCATTCAACCAATTCGGCAGTTCCCCAGTTGTATTGTGCCTGCTGCGGATTAATTGTGCTTAGCCTGGTTTCCTTTTTCAAGTCGTCTGATACATACAGATCGGGCGATTGCTGATAATTGAATTTTGTGTATATAAAATTATCTGCGTTTCGTGCTTTTTGCAGGGTGCTGTATCCAAAAGGCCCTTCAATAACCTTTTCAGGGGCTTTATCACTGCCTAGTTCTTTTTTATAATAAGCCCATTGTTTATTACCATCATTTTGTGCAATGAGCCAAAGCAATTTATTGGTTGTAATGTATTTCTTTTCAGGATCTGTGATCTCATAACGGAAAATAACTTTGTTTTTTCGCCCTATATTATTAGTAAAGTTAACTGCACTTCCTGTTTCAGGGTCAATTTTCCAGATATCGTAACGATCATACACCAATACACTCTTATCGTTTTGTTCCCATGCCGATAGCCCATATGGCGCCGGGTCATCGGGTACATCATTATCTTCAGCTCCCATTTTAACGCCGGTTGTAGCCGTTAAATTTATTTTTTTACCGGAAGCTATCGAATAACTATGCCAGTTTTGATCTTTTACATCGAACCAAACCACATATTTACCACCCGGAGATATACTGTAACGGGCCTTTAAACGGTCATTTATTCGTACCCTGCCGCCTGTCCGGGTATTTATAAGGTATGCTTCCTGGTTCGATCCGCCTTCCCATTGGCTTTGTACACGTGCCCCGGTATCTGTTAAACCAAGTACGAAGCCAGCATCATTGTTTTCCGGAACTAAAATATCCCTTATATCATTATCCCCCAGTTGGATCAATTTTTTATCTCCTGCTAATGGACGAATAACAGCCAGGTAATTTCTTTTTAAATCGCGTTGAAGATTTTTCAGCTGTTGAGGTTGTAAATAATCATCTTTATAGTTCCATATATCCAATTTGGCTACTTCAAAATCAACTATAGTAGTATCAACAGGCTTTGGAATTGGTGCAGTGCCAAAGTAAAGGCTGCCGCCATTTTTGCTGAAATAAACCTTCCCATCGCCACTTACCGCCCATTTATCATTCATACCTAACGAATTAGGCCCTGCAATAACTTCGGCGGTGTCTTTTACAGTATTATAATAATAAAGTTTAAATGGTTTTACTTGCGCTTTCTCCGGGTTCTTTTCGGCAGTGAACGCCAGTTGCGCACCTGCATCATCAAAAACCAGGTTACGATAATTCCCGCGCCCAGTACTTACAGTTTTTAATGCATCCTTATCAATATCATAAACATACAATCCTGATTTTACATTTTTTGATTTTCGCGGCCCCGTAACAGCAAAAGCCAAAAGCTTTCCGTTTTTAGTGAGCTGATATTCGGTTACATACTCAAACGAACGTGTTTTCCCGGTCAGTAATTGCTTTACCGAAAGCTCAGCACCTTCGCGGATTGGTGGTGCAATGGTATTGGCAATTGCTTTCTTCGATGTATCCCCTGCAGCAGGTTTCTTTATAGTATCTGTTGGCGACAGGTAAGCTATCACAGATGCTTTATCGGCTATTTTAAATGACCGTATAGCAGGGACTTTTTCAACACTGTTTTTGCCCAGCGTAACTATTCCCAATGTGTCTTTTGGGAACTCGGCAGGTTTTTTCTTTTTAATTTTTGCCTGCCTGATGTCTTTAAAAAATGGCTTTATTAACAATACTGCATATTTTGAATCGGTAGTAACTCTGACGGTATCTGCCCTTGGGATGCGAAATTTACTGCTGTTTTTAGCGTCGGTAATAAAGAGATTAGCATCGCCTTCCTGCGGTTTTACTACATATACTACCCATTTGCCATCGTTACTGATGTGTTCATTTTCAATGCTTTGCCAGCCATCATAAACAGAGTGATCAAGTGGTTTTTTACTTATCTTTTGGGCAGTTGCACCAAAAACGATAAACAAAATAAGTGCAGGTAGTAAAAATTTCTTCATAGCGATATAATAACAAATAAATATGCTAAAATTCTGCCCGCTTAATGAAATTGAAGCTAAAAAGTTACAAAAATTGCAGTTTTAACAATAAACTTTTTTGGGGGATACGAGTCGAACCAGTAAAGCGCTAATGCTTTATTAATCATTAAAAATCTATCACATGTTTATGAAAAAGCTATTATTTATCGGTTTGGTGTCTCTCTCAATTTTTACCGCTTGTAAAACACAGATTTATGCCATTGGCAGTTCCGAAGCAGAGTTCAAGGCACAGAATAAAGGGGCTGATGTTGTTGAACAAACTGCACACAGTACTATTTATAGAAGGGACCGTACGGCGTTTAGAAGTGGAGCCACCACATATTATTATTTTGAAGACGGTAAATTAGTACGAACCGATTTAACAGGGCCTAACCCGAATATCATTATTCAACATACAGGCAATTAATTTAAAGGTTTTAAGAGCAAAAACAGCGACTATTTTGATTTTCGGAATAACCGATTATTAAAACCAGACAAAAACAAAAAAGGTTATATCACATCCACATGTGATATAACCTTTCAACAATATATTGAAGTAAACTATTTGTTTAATAAGGTACCGCATTGGTTATCACACCAATTGTTAATGCATTGCTGGCACCCGTTGATGCTACTAGCCCATGCAACCATATAGTATAAATATAACCCGGCAGGATACTAACATTATCCACGCTCGCCAAAACGGTAGTAGTACCAGCTTTTCTTACTTCAAGAGAATATTTATTCCCAGAAACATTAGCAAACGATGAAAAGCCTTTAAACCACTTGTTTCCTACCCACACTGCTCCGCCACCTTTTATAGCAAGGTCTACAGCAGGTGCATCAGGGCTAAGATTGATAAAACGTACACCCGCACTTCCGGCAGCCGGGGTAACTAACGTATCTGTCAGGTACACCAATTCCGGGGCGCTGGCCTTGCCAGCAAGAAATAATGAGTAAGCAAAGTTTTGCTTTAATGTAATAGAATCTAAAATAAGGTTGGTACCGCTTGCCAGTTTAAATATAGCAGCCCTTTTGCCTGAATAAGCCCTGAAATAATCGATATCATTTCCATAACTTATGGAACCACTATTTACCTTATCACTGTTAAGATAAAAATCTAAAGGCGGTTGATCAGGAGATGCCTGGATAACAGTTAATAAGGACACCGGTGGAGTAGGTGTGTTATCGTTATGCGATTTTAAGCACGATGACAACATTACGGATACCACACAAACGGCACAGATCCTTAAAACTAACTTACTTGAAATGTTTTTAAAGTTTTTCATAATCATATATATTGGAATATAACCTATAATTAACATTACGGAGATAAAACGGGAAGTGATACAAGGATGTTTTAAAAAATAAGAAAAAATTGTTCTCAGCTAATTCAAACCCTGTCTTAATTTGTTTAATTAAGTTGGTTTTCGCTTTTATTTTATTTGACTAAGAGCAGATTAGCTTATAGCCTATGCCCCTTATATTCATAATCTGGATAGCGGGTTCATCTTTAAGCAATTTGCGTAAGCGGGTTAAAAAAACATCCATGCTGCGGGTATTGTAATAGCTGTCATCACCCCATATTTTTAAAAGAATGGTTTGGCGTTCTAAAACCTGATTTTTATGTAGCAGCATCATTTCGAGCAGCGAGGTTTCTTTAAACGATACCGGGTATTCTCCTGATATAGTTTTTAATAGTTGGTGTACCGTATCCAGCCTGCAATTTCCAAACTCATATACCAGTTGCTTTTGTTCAGGATGATCATTCGCCTGTTTGGGAAACCTGTTGAGTAACGATTCCATCCTGATAAGTAATTCATCAATACTGAAAGGCTTTCGCAGATAATCGTTACCGCCGCTTTTAAAGCCCTTTATTACATCTTCAGTTAAAGTTTTAGCGCTAAGAAATATAAGCGGAGTACTTGAATTTATCTTTCTGATATCCTTTGCCAGCGTATATCCATCTTTCATGGGCAGCATAATATCGAGGATACATATATCAGGGCGTTCATTAATAAAATATTGCAGGGCGATTTGGCCATCGGCAACATGCGAAACTTCATAACCACTGCTGCGTAGTCCATCACTTACAATTTGAGCCAAAAATGGCTCATCCTCAACATATAAAACTTTAGCAATGCTCATATAGCGGGTATAGTTATTATAAAGGCAATTCCTTTCCCGGGTTCACTTTCAATACTTATTGTGCCTTTATGTTCTTCAATTATTTCCTTTACGTAGTGCAAACCAAGGCCAGACCCTTTTACATTGTGAATATTACCGGTAGGGATCCTGAAAAAACGGTCGAATACTTTTTTCTGATAAATATTCGCTATGCCGGGGCCGTTATCTTGTATACTTATAATAACGTTATTTCCTTGGTGGCCACAGCTGATATTTATGACTGCATTTGGCGACGCATATTTCAGCGCATTATCAATAAGATTATAAAACACATTGGTCATATGCATGGCATCGCCGTTAACCATATATGGTTGCCCATCAGACTTAAAATTAACGATCGCTTTTTGCTGATCTATCAATAGTTTTAACGAGCTCAGTACGTCGTTAATGCCTTTCTGTATGTCATAAGAAGAGAGGTTTAATACGTTGTGCCCCCCGTCCAGCTCATTCAAGTTAAGCACTTTTTCAATCATCATATTAAGCCGTTGCAATTCGTTTTGGCTTATATTTAGATAATTATTCAGTTTTTCGGGATCATTTGCAAGGTTGTATTTAATAATGGATTCTAATGCAACAGCAACTGTGGCAACCGGGGTTTTAAACTCGTGGGTCATATTGCTGGTAAATGCAATTTTTGCATCAGTATATAAACGCTGGTTGCGTATCAGCCTCAATAAAAAATAAAAGGCAAAGCCGGTAAACATAACCATGAGTACAGAAGAGAGCAGATAATACCGCATCAGGTAAATAACCGTTCCGTTTAACCGGGGGATTATAAGCTGGTATTTATGCAGATATTTTAAATTGTAGGAATATATGCCACTAGTATAAGCTGCACTTTTAAATGCCGCTTTCGAAACCGACATGGAAATGAGTGTATCCCTACCGTAATCATACAAGGCATAGGCAGTTTTCTCACTAACTCCCAATCGCTTTATTCCTGTACTAACAGTTGCCTGCATTAGTCTGAGTGAGTTATTATCAATCATTTTAAGCTCGGCTGGTGTTTCTTTATTGTACCTGATATCATAAACAGGTTCTTTCTTTTTTTGAATAGCATTGCTGAAATTAAATTTCAATTCAACTACTGTACTATCGGCATCTATACCATAATGAAAAGTATTATGGACACCGTTAATTTTAAGATCATCAAATGCCTGCCTGATCTGGACCCATTGCGGCGAAAGGAAGAATTCCTTTAACCTGTAATTATTGACAAAACGGTCATTCCCATTTTTGTCTTTAATTAGTGAAGCATACATTGTGTTTTTAGCAGCATCACTTACAACACCTTCAATGTTTTGTTTTAGAAGCGCTTTTTGCGAGATAAACAGCTGCCTAAGCCATATAACCTGCAAAACTATACTTACCATTATTGAAAGCATAATTAACGGATAGGCATATTTGGAAGAAAGCCATTTCATAAAGCCAAGTTCATAATAATTTAAGATAAGGCAATTAAGCAATTTACGATTTAACTCTATTTAACTGAGTTTAACTTTCGTTTAGGTACCGGTAATGTAGGTTTGGAAAAAGAATTACTATGAAAGCCATTAGCCTGATTGCATTGTTATTGATTGTGAATACTACGTTTGCCCAGGTGCAAAGAGTGGATAAAGTGCTCGACTCCTGTATTAAAAGAAATTTTAATGGGGCAGTACTAATTGCCAAAGATGGAAAAATAGAGTACCTGAAATATACAGGCATTGCCAACAGGCATTATGATATAAAATATTCCGATCAAACCATATTTCATTTATGGTCGGTTACCAAAACATTTACGGCTGTTTTAATTATGCAGCTATATGAGCAAAAAAAACTCAGCTTCGATTCTACCATATCAACCTATATACCTACATACAAGGGTGTGGCGGCTAAAAAAGTAACCGTTAGGAACTTGCTGACTTATACCAGCGGGATGTTCCATAAAGATATAACTCCTGAATATTTACTTGAAGCCTATTCAAATAATATATGGCCATTGGACACCTTTATTAACAAATACCTTTCCGAAAAGTTAATTGATACGCCCGGTACCAAGTTTAATTATAACAATGGCGATTTTATTTTACTAGGCAAGATAATAGAAAACATATATGGCAAACCCTATGAACAGGTTTTAAGAGAGAAAATATTGATACCGCTAAAAATGCAGCATTCCGGCTACCTGCACCATGAAGATATTATAAAAAATATAGACGAAGGGTATTCGAACCGGGACTCAAGTACAACCGAGTTTTATATGGGCACTAATTATTACAGTGATAATTTTTACTCCGCAGGGGCTATGTATTCCACCCCTACAGATTTGTTAAAGCTCGACCAAGCCATTTTTAATCATACCATACTGAAGAAAGAGACTGTCGATTTAATGCTTAAACCCTATCATGAACTTGGTGATGTAACATATGGCTTTTGGGTGTACCCTAAAAAATTTGGAAAGATAAATACCCTTTTGGCGGAACGGCAGGGGACGGGTTTTGGGAATCACTCAAATTGGATTCATCTGATTGATAAAGGATTGACCTTTATCTTATTATCAAATACAGATACAGTAGACCTGAATAAAATGAGGATGGATGTTATAGCAGCATATCTGGGGCAATAACTAACTGTTATGCAATTACTTAAGGTATTATTTAACTCTATTTAACCGAGTTTAACTTTTGTTTAGAAAGCAGCTGCCTACGTTTGAGAAAAATTAAACTATATGCTTAGGACCTTTATTTTTTTCACATTTCTTTTACATATGGCATTGCTTGTATGTGCACAAACTACCGGCTTTAAGGGTACCATCCATGATAATCAGGGTAAACCGCTTGATGCAGTAACCGTGGCTTTATCCAGGGAGGGCAAACCTGTAGCAATGCTTTCTACTTATGATGGCTCATTTGCAATGGCTGGGATTAAAGCTGGCAAATATCAGCTTGTGGTAAGCTCGGTGGGGTATGATACATTAAAAAGGATTATTGTTTTACCGCTGGATACCGTGCAATTAACAATGAAAAGCGTCAATAACCGGCTAAACGAAGTAGTGGTAACATTTAAAAAACCAATTATTGAACGCAAGATAGATCGTGTTGTATTTAATGTAGAAAACAGCATTGTAGCAAATGGCGCAACTATATGGGATGCACTTAATAAAGCGCCCGGGGTACAAACCACTTTTGATGGGAATGTAAAAGCTAATGGTAAAGATGTTTTGGTTTATATGGATGACAAACCTATACGCATGTCGGGCGATGAGCTAAGTAATTACCTTAAAAGCCTCCCATCAGACCAGGTTGCCAAAATAGAAGTGATTGCTAACCCGCCTTCACGCTATGATGCACAGGGCGGGGCGGTTATCAATATAGTATCAAAAAAGATAAAGACACAGGGGCTAAATATTAATGTAAACAGTGCATATACACAATCGGTTTATGGCAGTTACAGTGCGGGTGCCAACTTTAATTATCGCAAAAACAAGGTTAATATTTATGGGGGTTATAGCTATACCTATAGCAAAAAAGATCACGAAGAAACTGAATACATTATATTTGATACTCCGGGCAATTACGCTTATTGGGATAACAGTAAAAAAGGTATCCGCGAGCGGGCATCAAATAACTATAAACTAGGGCTTGATTATAACCTGACAGATAACCAAGTAATTGGCTTTTTAATAAATGGGTTTAATGGTGATAATCAGCGCACCAATAATGTTGCTACCAATATTTATAATAACCATAAACCGACTATCGATTCGCTTTTAAAAACAGGGAATTATACAGCTGGTAATACTAATCAATATGGTTATAACATCAATTATAAAGCGAAACTGGATACTTCAGGCCAAACACTCAACCTCGATATTGATTATGCACCTTATCGTAACAATAGTAATCAATTGGTGAATAATCTGTCTTTTCTTCCTAATGGTTTCCTGGCATCTGACCCATACAAGATCAATACATCGTCTAAACAAAGTATTGATATATGGTCGGGGAAGATGGATTATACTTATACTTTTAACAAGAAATGGAACATGGAAGCCGGCTTAAAATACAGTAGTATAGTCACCAATAACCATTTTGATTTTTTCAACGATAATACCGATGTGCCAATTTTGGATAAAAACAAAAGCGATGAATTTAAATACACTGAAAACACATCGGCAGCTTATGTAAGCGCTAATGGCACTTTAGGCAAATTTAGCATAGAGGCAGGGTTACGCGGAGAATACACGCATACCAAGGGATATTCCATCACACTTGATTCTGTTAACAAAAACAATTATTTCAAACTGTTTCCAACGTTGTTTTTAACCTATACATTAAGTAAGGATAATGAGTTGAACGTTTATTACAGTAACAGGATATCCAGACCTGATTATTGGAGACTTAATCCATTTAAATATTATACAAGCCCCTATACTTACCTTGAGGGGAACCCGGCCCTTAAGCCATCCTATATTCAAAATGTCGAGTTAGGTTATACTTATAAACAGCAATATAACTTTACTTTGTTTTACAGGGAAACCGATGGCTACTTTAGCAATATCACTGTTCAGGATAACGTGAATAAGATATTTTATGATACGCAGCAAAACCTGGATAAAAGCATTGAGACTGGATTTTATATTTCAGTACCTGTAAACCCACTGGAGTGGTGGGAAATGAACAATTTTATGCAGGCATCATACAAGCAGGAGAAATCGGGATATTTACGAGGCAGTTATGATTATCATACTTTGGGCCTTTATTTAAACACAAACCAGGCCTTTGTAATAAATAAAAAGGAAGGACTAAAAGCTGAAGTAAGCGCCTGGTTTTCGTCCCCGTCTGTCCAGGGGATATACCATCTCGCCAGAACATTTGACGTAAGCAGCGGGATAAGAAAAACTATACTGAATGGGCAGGGAACTGTACGCATTGTAGTTAATGACATTTTTTATGGAAACCCATACAGGATAAATGTAAACTACCTTAATCAGCATAATGGCTTTTATGAGAAAAATGATACAAGAGCTATTTCAGTTAGTTTTTCTTACAAACTTGGTAAAAACAAGATAGCTGATGCACGGAAAAGAGCTACATCAAGCGATGATGAAAAAAAGAGAACTGGCAACTAAGCTGTAATCATTCAATATAAACAAGGAAGCCACTTTTAAAGTGCCTTCCTTGTTTTATTTGATATTATTAGTTTCTACAAACCATCAAAAACAAAAGTTTCTTTTTCTATTGGCTTTCTTGGCAGCATATCAGCCCTTACACTGGCCTGGTAAACAAATGACGCTACAATAATTGAAGCTTGTTTAAGATCTTCAATTTGTAGATGATCGTAACCATCCTGGTTGCTGTGGTGCGTGCGGGTTTCATAATCAATAGGGTCTTGTATAAATTCAAAACCCGGTATGCCTGCCCAGTCAAATGGAAGGTGATCCGTTGAACCTGTATTTTTAAGGGTCACTGTGCTTGCGCCTAAATCAGCAAATGGTTTAAACCATTCTTCAAAAATGGGTTTTACAGCTGTATTACCTTGTGCAAAAACTCCTCTTATTTTACCTGTTCCGTTATCAAGGTTAAAATATACAGATACTTTAGCTTGTTCAGGTTTTATAGCCATATCAGCACCCCTGAAATGGGTTTTTGCATATCCATATGATCCTAATAAGCCTTGCTCTTCACCACCCCATAACGCAATACGGATGGTGCGTTTAGGTTGAAGGTGTAATGAATCAAGCAGGCGAACGGCCTCCATCATCACAATACAGCCTGCACCATTATCTGTTGCCCCGGTTGTTGCTGCCCAGGCGTCCATATGACCGCCAAGCATTACCAGCTGTGATTTTAATTTAGGATCAGATCCGGGAATTTCAGCAACAACATTGTAGCCTTTAGTGTCTTCATCAGTGAATTTTCCTTTTATGTTCAGGTTCAGCTCAACTTTATGACCTGATTCAATAAGCCTTTTTATGCGTTGTCCGTCTTCTGATGCTATACTTACTTTAGGCATGCTTGCAGTTGAATTGTTTTTGTACCCATTAAAGCCCTGTACAAAAACAGTTCCGTTAACATTAGCGCTTCCAGAGTTTATTACAGCTAATGCCCCCGATTTATTATAAAGTTCTTCAATCCTGTTAATAATCTTGAAATAACCAAAATAACCTTCCATTTGCTTACGGCTTATCATATAAGTATCCTGCATGTTGGTTAGCTCGGTATCAGTTAAACGTGTTGCCGATGGTTTGAAATTTTCATCATAACCCGGGGCTTTGCCAATAATCAGGATGATTTTACCCTTAAAATCGTTAAGGTGCTGGCTCAGGTACGTGGTATCCATAGATTTTGACTGCGGTAAAATAACAACTTCAGCGTTTACTTCACCTTTAGTATTACCGCTCCATGGTTCAGGATAGGCTGTTATCGACTGTGAATATGGCACTTTCATCGATATGCTGAAATCTTCTATTTCCCAGCCTTTACCGTAATTACCCCATGGTTCAAAAGCGGCATTAACGAGACCCCATTTTTTCATAGTTTCAATAGCCCACAATCCAGCTCTTTTATAACCGGAAGAATTGGTAAGGCGCGGACCTGAAACATCGGTAAGATAATGGGCAATTGTTGGGATGTGCGAGTTACTCAGTTCGGCTTTTCTTATTTTGGAGAAAACAGCTGTATCAACTGTTTCCTGCTGTGCTTGCAGGCTTACCGTCGCTAACATTAACGCCGCAAAAATTGATTTAAAGGCAAAGTGCTTCATGTTGGTTGATTTAGTGTATGGTATAGTTAAAATAAAACTATAGTATTGACTCCGTAACCACAATTTTTGTTACAAATAAATTTCAAACTACATTACCCAAATATTCAATAATTCATAGCTTTAAATCCTCTTTAGTAGCAGTGGATTCTGCGCTGCCTTTTTCATTCTGTTCCATTACCGATTCTGTATCAGCAAATAATTTACGGTCTTTATTCAATGTGGGAGCTACCCCAAATATACCGATACCTGCTATTGCAAGTATCATAAACAGGATTAAGGCACACGTCCTTATAATCCTTTTCAGATGTTTCATAAATTGTTATTAAAAAGCACGACAATGCTGGTTGTTCTTCAGCAAGTCATCATAAAAAATAAGTTGATTCGTCACCAGCGCTTTGAGGGATAGGTTTGTGCTGATAGAAAAGATAGTTTGATAAGGAGGAAATATCCCCACTGTCAAGGCAGATGATCCTGGTTTTTACCAGCCTGCTATGCACATACACTAAGTTAATGGCGGGAGTGGTCAAAAACGACAGGCTATTAAGTTTACCATGTGTATTTCCAAAGGCCCTGTTAAACGTTATACTTTTTACAACGCGGGTTTTATTACCTATTACCAGCGTGGTTTTCAGTGCATTTGGTTTTGTCTGAGTTTGAACGATCAGACCCGAAAAACTAAAAAAGCTCATCAGCAAAATGGCAGCAAAAAGCCATTTTGAAAATATGTTTTGATAATTATGCTGACGGGTATTATCCATTTCGGGAATAAAATTACAAAGAATTATTTAAAAGTATGTTTTTTAAAAAATGATGTGATTTGAAAGATAGAAAGAAACTACCTCTCGCGCGCAGCAAAAAATCCAATACTACTTGTAATCTTGTCCCATTTACCACCCTATATTGTCTTTGTTACACCTTAAATACCTGATTTTAAGACAATACATTTGAAGATGCAGAATAACGTTTCATTAAAAGCAGGGAGCAAAGAATGGATAGCCCTTGCTGTATTGGCATTGCCCACCTTACTCGTATCAATGGATACCACCGTGGTTTATCTTGCTATCCCTTCTATAAGCTCGGCGCTCAAGCCAAGCGGTTCGCAGCAATTGTGGATTACAGATATCTATGGGTTTATGGAAGCTGGATTATTAATTACCATGGGTACTTTAGGTGACAGGATAGGCCGCCGTAAATTATTACTGATTGGGGCTGTAGCATTTGTAATAGCATCAGCATTGGCCGCTTTTTCAAAAAGTGCCGACTTATTAATTGCTGCACGTGCCTTATTGGGCGTAGCCGGCGCAACCCTGCTTCCATCCACGCTTTCATTGCTGCGTAATCTGTTTCACGATGATACACAACGCTCATTTGCTATTGGGATCTGGACTACCTGTTTTTCTACAGGCACAATGCTTGGTCCGCTTGTCGGCGGTTTCTTATTGAGCCATTTTTGGTGGGGTTCAGTGTTCCTGATGGGGGTGCCGGTTATGGTATTATTCCTTATCCTCGGACCTTTACTTTTGCCCGAATTTAAAGACCCCGGGACTGCAAAGTTCGATTTTATAAGTGTATTTCTGCTGATAGTTTCTATACTGCCAATTACTTATGGAATTAAGGAAATAGCCGAGCAGGGTATTGCTTTTGTATTTATAATGCCAATATTAATAGGTTTAGGATTTTCTGTTATTTTTTTACAAAGGCAAAACAAATTGGCCGACCCGCTAATAAACCTTAGTCTTTTTAAAATTCCTCCGTTCAAGATAGCATTGATCACACTTCCTATTGCGCTTTTTATATGGGCCGGAATTCTTTTGTTCGTGGGTCAATATTTGCAATTAGTACTGAACATGAACCCTTTTATAGCAGGTTTATGGACATTACCTGCAGCTGCAAGCAGTACGGTAGCATGTGCCTGTACCGATGCGTTAAGTAAATTTATCCGTAAACCTGTGCTTGTTGTTGGCGGGCTGGTTATAATGGGTATAAGCCTGGTTTTGCTTACACAGGTAAGCAGTAGTTTGCCGGTTCTTATAATTGCTACCGTTTTATTATCATCAGGGTGCGGTGTTGCCGTTACGCTGAGTACCAATATGGTTATGACGGCTGCCCCGCCAGAAAGAGCCGGAGCTGCAGCAGGTATGTCAGAAACCAGTACGGCTTTGGGAGCCTCATTTGGTATTGCTCTACTTGGCAGTATCGGGGTGGCTGTATATAGATATTATTTGGCGTTTGTAAAAATGAATGGAGTTCCGCAAACGGCTATTCATGCTGCTGCAAATACATTTGGGGCGGCTGTAAAAATAGCAAGACAACTTCCTGGCGAGGCTGGCAAAAAGCTTATCGAACTAACACAAACAGCATTTTTGCAATCTTTCAAGGTTACAGCAGGTGTTGCGGCAATAATTGTTTTTATAATTGCAGTTGTGGTTGCAGTAGCATTTCGCCGTTATGGTAAGCAGCAGCCTGATAATCTTTAATGGCAACTGCATTTGCTGCTTCGTTAACTACTTGCTGCATTTCTTTCACAAAACTCTTGAATATTTTTTCCTTCCACGGGAATTTTAACAAAATGCTAAACAGGGTAGTTTGAACCCATAGTTCCTTTTTTGATTTGGGAACCATCTCTTTTAAAACTGTTATGCCTAATTGCTGGTTCTTGTCAATAAACCCCTTCATTAGCTTTTCGTAGCTACTAAACGCATTGCGGTAGCTACCATTGGCTGCTGCAAGTTCTCCGGCTAAAACATAGGCGCCAACCATTGCCAAACTTGTTCCCTGACCCGAAGCAGGGGAAGGGCAATAACCTGCATCGCCAAGTAATACCACACGACCATGAGACAAACTATTCATTT
>Ga0206904_1193_pt1 | contig 14392 bp, 10 predicted proteins | sample Alteio_BWOrgHeat_42_FD_152981 | JGI IMG/M metagenome (GOLD analysis project Ga0206904, IMG submission 152981) | Enriched cells from forest soil in Barre Woods Harvard Forest LTER site, Petersham, Massachusetts, United States -... | ecosystem: Environmental > Terrestrial > Soil > Temperate forest >...
GGTTTATCCCGGGGCTTTTGGTATTGCCTTTTATAAGCTTACTGGTCCAGCGATTTTATATTCCACCCCGGGCTTTTGGATATATAAGTCTCATTCTGCCAATCCTCGCCGCTGTGCTTTTCTATGAATTCAGCAACCGGATTAGTAAGAATGCCCGGGCGGGTATAATCGTCTGCCTGGGGATTGCCGGCCTGCTTATCTCCCATTTCCACAATTCGATAAATTGGAGTAAAATTTCCGACCGGAAAGCAAAAGAGGTTTCGGAAATACTTCTTGAAAATAAAGTTGTCAGTTGTTACGACAACAGCAGGGAATCTGCATTTCCCTATAATTATCCCGCCGTTGAATACTATTACCGGCTGGAGCACAAAAATATTTTATTCACACTGAATGCGACAAACAGTATCCGGTATAAACCCTTTGAATTTTCAGATCATTATGATTGCATCATCGCCGGTATGGATAAACCCACACCCGAAATACTTAATAAATACCGGCTGGTTTACCGGGATGCCGTGGGAAGATTTCAAATATTTGTTTTAAAAAGAGTTTGATCATAAGCATCAATAACTTTCTTCACATCAAAAATTTCCACCATCCGGGCCCGGCCCCGTTTTCCCATTTCCAATCGTGCTTCCGAACTCATAGCTATCATGATTTCCATTTTCGCCGCCAGGTCACGGATATCATTTACATTGGCGAGCAAGCCGTTAAAACCATCTTCCACCACTTCAGTGCATCCGCGGTTACGTGAAGTGATGATTGGAATTTCCATACTGGATGCTTCCATTAAACAACGTGGCACACCTTCACTGTAAAAAGAAGGAAAAACAAAACAATCCGCCTGACGCAAATAGGGCCGCACATCCCTTGCAAATCCATTGTATTGGATCAGTCCTCTTTTCTGCCATACCCGTAGTTCCAATTCGGTGATGGAATCCGGATGGTGTTTCTCAAAAAAGCCAATCAGTACGAACCGCATATTTAATTTTTTTGCCAATAACAAGCGGGCTGCTTCAGCATAAACCCGCACGCCTTTACTTTTAAGCAGCCGGGTGCTCATCAGGAACTGAAATGTTTTTTCCCTGGCCACAGGCCGGTTACCAACCGGGGCGAAAAAAGAAGTATTCACACCTTCTCCCGGTAATACCTTTACCTTGCCCGGATAGGTTATCTTTTTCCGGATGAACAGATTGGCGTCTTCCTGGTTGAGAAACCAAACCTCACTGGCCTTACGGAGAGCTTTTTTATACAGATACATGACCGTCTGGTATAACCAGTTAAAACGTGCAAATGAATATCCAAGTCCTGTTACTACCGCTACAGAAGGTATGGAAGCCGATGCGGCGGCCAGCGATCCGTAAATATTGGGTTTAATTACGTAATGAAAAATAAAATCCGGACAATGCTGACGGTAGAGCACCCTGAGTTGTTTATACAGAAAATATTCCCGAACTGGATTTTCGGAACGGTTATTAAAATAAATCGGTATAAACCGGCAACCTTCTGCAGTAAGCAGTTCAGAAAATTCATCCGGTGGCGCAATAACCAGGATCTCATAACGCCCGATCAGGTGGCGGATGACGTCCATTCTGAAATTGTACACCGACCAGGCACTATTCGAAACAAAGGCTATTTTTTTTTTCTGAACGGGAAGAATTTCAGTCATCAACCAATATTAAATTCAAATTTATAGATTTGGGGAATTAAAATCAGGTAAAGTTCCTATGCTCACATATTTTCTGTTTTTCTTTTACCTGTTTTTCGGAACCATCGCGCTCCATTTTATCATCCGATGGAAGTTTTTCCCCTTTACGATCTATCATACCGCTTCCATCGTCTTATTTAAAGTTTGGATGGGATGCCTGTACGGATGGCTGTTTCTGCACTATTACGGCGGCGATGATACATGGAATTTTTTCAACGAGTCCCTGGTTCAGACTCATTTACTTTTGCAACATCCCGGGCAATTCTTCCGGGAATTCGGACCATCCCTCTCTCTTGAGGTTACGGGCTACCATGGCTGGGAAGCCATTTTGTTTTACATCAGTCATTTCGAACGCTGGTTCATGATCAAAGGCCTGGCCATTCTGAACCTGCTGAGCGGAAAAAATTACTACATCGATACTCTTCTGTTTGAATTTTTAGTTATTCCCGGTCCCCTCCTCCTTTTCAAACTTATGGCCAGGCAGTTCCCGCTGAAAATGGGTATGAACTTCCTGCTGATCTTTTTTATTCCGTCTGTTACTTTCTGGTGCAGCGGCATCCGCGCAGAAGCATTACTCCTGCTCAGCTTGGCCGCCCTGACTTATAACGGACAGGCTTATGCGCTAAAACCGGGCGCCCGCAATATCACGGGTATAGCCCTAGGTTTTTTAGGTCTTCTGCTGATCCGCTACCAGTTCCTCGTGGTCTTTCTTCCCGCATTCGTGGCGTATATAATCAGCCTGAAAAAAAATACGGGTTCGCCGGTTTATTTTATCCGGATATATGTTGCCGGGTGCCTGGTTTTTTTTGCCAGTCTGTTCCTCGCAGCTCCGTTTCAATTCTCATCACCGGTCCGCGAAGCCCAGCGGGGGTTTTTTCGGCTTTATGGCAATACCCGCTATCCCCTGGACAGTCTTGAACCCGGTCCGGTTAGTTTTTTAAAAATATTTCCACAGGCCACCGCCAATAGCCTCTTAAGACCCTATCCCTGGGAGGGGAAAAACGCGTTACAGTCTTTTTCTTCTGTGGACGTCCTTTTTATGATAGCCGGAATCTTGTTCTTCTGGCTTAGTCACCGTCGAAATACGCAGATCGGCCACCCGGTTTACTGGCTATTCCTGTTTTATGCGCTCAGCCAGTTCCTGGCAATCGGATACACAGTTCCCTTCCCGGGTGCTATCGTCCGTTACCGCGCTATCCCCTTTCTGATGCTGGTCCTGTTTCTTTATGCCGGTAATCCGCTTCTGCAGGAGAAACTTCGCTATCGGTTTTTCAAATTACATTAGAATTAACCATAATGTTATATTTTTTAACGTTTTTAAATAGATATTTAATAAAAACCAGCCGTCAATTCGATATATTTTAGAATGATTTCTAAAAAAACGGGAGAAAAGCTATTTTTTTTTCGTCCTTATGAATTATCGCTTACATTCGTCGCAATAAAAATTATTGTAAATGGAATCGTTAAGGGTAAAAGCAATTAACGATCTGTCAACAAGAGCTTCAGTGGAACTTGACGGATCCGCCAAAATCACAGCAATTTTCCAGGAAAATGTATTTACTATCCGAACTGCCCGGGAATTCCTGAGCGATGAGGCTTACAAAAGCCTTACAGGCTCAATTAAAGGCGGAAAAAAAATTGACCGCGCTGTTGCCAACCAGATTGCGGCCGGATTAAGGCAGTGGGCAGAATTAAAAGGTGTCACCCATTACACGCATTGGTTTCAGCCGCTGACCGGGTCTTCCGCAGAAAAACATGATTCCTTTTTTGCGATAAAAGGAGATGGAACCGCAATTGAACAATTCGAGGGAGATGCCCTGATACAACAGGAACCGGATGCATCCTCCTTCCCTTCCGGAGGCATCCGGGCTACTTTTGAAGCCCGTGGCTATACTGCCTGGGACCCCTCCTCTCCTCCTTTTATAATGGAAATCGAAACGGGTAAGACATTATGTATTCCAACCATATTTGTTTCCTATACCGGCGAAACGCTGGATTATAAGGCGCCCCTGTTGAAATCTCTGGAAGCCATGAACAAGGCTGCCGTTGACGTATGTAATTATTTTGACAAGAATGTTACCAAGGTCATTGGAACACTGGGTTGGGAGCAGGAATATTTTGTAATCGACGAAGCCCTCGCCAATGCCCGCCCCGACCTGGTTATGAGCGGCAGAACCGTTTTCGGTCACCCGCCGGCAAAAGGCCAGCAGCTGGAAGATCATTATTTTGGCTCCATACCGGAAAGGATTTATGCATTTATGCGTGACTATGAAACGGAGTGCTATAAATTAGGAATTCCATTAAAAACACGTCATAACGAAGTGGCCCCGTCTCAGTTTGAGTGCGCGCCGATTTTTGAAGAAATCAGTGTTGCCGTAGATCATAATACCCTTCTGATGGATATTATGGATCGGGTGGCCCGGCGCCATAAACTGCGTGCTCTTTTGCATGAAAAACCATTTGCCGGTATAAACGGAAATGGCAAGCATAATAACTGGAGCATGTCTACCGACACGGGCGTAAATCTGCTGGCGCCAGGTAAAACACCGAAAACGAACCTGATGTTCCTGACTTTCTTCGTCAACACCATCAAAGCGGTTCATGATTATGCTGATGTGCTCCGTGCATCTATCGCATCGGCCGGAAACGATCACCGCCTGGGTGCCAATGAAGCACCTCCCGCAATCATATCGGTTTTCATAGGCGAATACCTTACCAAAGTACTGGCCGATATCAAAGAACGTGTGGGAGCCAAGTTCGACGAACAGGATGAAGCCATCCTCAAACTGGATCTGCACCGCAGCATTCCGGAATTGCTATTGGATAATACGGATCGTAACCGGACATCTCCATTTGCATTTACGGGTAATAAATTTGAATTCCGGGCTGTTGGCTCCGCCGCTAACTGCGCCAATGCAATGACGGCTCTTAATACCATCATGGCCGAAACTCTTAAAACCTTCAAAAAAGATGTGGATGCCCTGATCGAAAAAGGAGAGAAAAAAGAAATCGCGATCATGCATGTGATTCGCGAGTACATCGTAAGCAGCGAGAAAGTACTTTTTGAAGGTGATGGCTATAGCGACGAGTGGACCAAAGAGGCGGAAAAACGCGGACTTCCAAATGTGAAAGCCACGCCACTCGCACTGGATGCGCTGGTTACCGACAAGGCCAAACATCTTTTTGAATCAAATCATGTACTAAGCCATGTGGAACTTGAAGCCCGCCATGAAATAGAACTTGAAAAATATGTGAAGCGTGTACAGATTGAAGCCCGGATCATGGGAGAACTTTGTACCAGTCATATCCTGCCTCCGGCTTTCAAATATCAAAATACTCTTATCCAGAATATCGTCGGCATCAAGGAAATAGGTCTCAAGGAACCGGCTTTCTCCAATCAGAAACAGATTTTGGAAAAGATCTCGGAACATATCTCCTCCATTAGCAGTGAAGTGAGCAAAATGATTGAAGCCAGGAAAAAAGCCAATGCTCTCGCCAATTCAAGAGCCAAAGCCATTGCTTATTGCGATGACGTAAAAGGCGCTTTCTTCGACAAGATCCGATACCATGTGGATAAACTTGAAGTACTGGTTGATGACAGTGAGTGGCTCCTTCCGAAATACCGCGAAATCCTGTTTTTAAGGTAGAAAACTATCTTTGATAAAAAGAACAAAACTACTCTTCATAAAAGGCCCCTTTTGGGGCCTTTTCTTATTGAATAATGTTTATTATAAATATGTATTTTTTAAATAAATTCTAAATTACGCATCATATTAAAATAAAATATATATCACAGCTTAACGAATTAGATTTAGAATTAATAATACTTTCACAAAGTTAAATGGGTATTACATATTTATTTAATGTTTTTGATTTAAACCTTCCCTTTGCTGCCCGAGCTATAGAACCATCCAATTTTTTGAAAGCCGAAACGACGACGATTAAGCTTAGCCATTTAAGATGCTAAAGTGGTATCCCTGGTCAGGATTCTGCTGATTTTCCGTAAACAATTAAAATAAACTGCAATGGTTAAAAACTTCAAACTGCTTATTGTCGCTATTGGATTATTTGGTTCGGTACAGGCCCAGGACTCAACAAAAACTGCGGCTCCGGCCCCCAAAGTTGATTCTGTGCCCCCTTCGCCGGCTACCACTTTTTCGGGCTCTCTGGACCTTTATTACAGGTATAATTTTGCGAATGCTTCAAATTTCAACAACAACTACACCAGCTTTACCAACTCCCAGAATTCCTTTGAGCTGGGTATGGCAACCATCCGGGCTGATCACAGCTGGGCAAAAGCAGGTGTAACTGTTGAACTGGGATTTGGAAGAAGAGCCCAGGAATTTTCCTACAATGAAGCTTACCAGGGCGGTGTCGTAGGAGCACCTCCAACGCCGTATTTTTCGATTGCAAATGTTGTTCAGGCTTATGTTTACTATAACCTAACCGATAAAATTAAGCTGACTGCCGGTAAATGGGGAACCCATATCGGTTATGAAGTGGTAGACGCAGCCTCCAACAGAAACTATTCAATGAGTTACATGTTTTCTTATGGCCCGTTCTACAATATGGGTCTTAAGGCGGACATTGCCATTGCCGGTAAAAGTGCTTTCATGGTCGGAATTTCCAATCCGACCGACAATTCTACCACAATGAGCCAGAATAAGATGTTTATAGCTCAATTTTCCACAGCTACCCCGAACAGTGCCTGGAAATTCTACCTGAATTACCAAGGTGGAACAACCAGCGACACTTCTTCACTGAGTCAGTTTGACCTTGTGCTTACAGGTGCACTGAGCAGTAAGTTCGGTATCGGATTCAATGCCACCGACCAGACACGTAAAATTTCTCCCGTCGGCTTATCCTCTTACAACGTAAACTGGTGGGGTTCCGCATTATATCTGAACTGGGATCCGAGTTCATTATTCGGCATGACGCTCAGGGGTGAATATTTCGAGGACAAGGACAACGTAGTTACACCTGGAACTTTCACGGAGTTTACATTAACCGGACAATTCCACCTGGGTAAGTTGACCTTCATGCCCGAAATAAGATATGATGATTCGAAATCATCGGCTTTTCTGAAAAATGACAATACACCAACTAAAAACACCTTCAGCGGCATATTGGCGGCAACCTATGTCTTTTAATTTCAAATTCATTTTAAAAAAATTCAAAACTTATACCAACAGCAATTTTAAGTATTTGGATATTTTATTTATTCAATCTCAATCAACACGACTATGCTCTTCCTAAAAAACATCAGTAAAACAGCAACCCCGACTATTGCCGTTCCATTAACCAAAGCGCAAAAATGGAGAATCGGAATCGGTATTTTCTCTGGTAAGATCCTTGGACTACTCATTGTGCTTGTTGCAATGAAAATCATCCCGAATTTAATCGCCACAAAAGCCTTTGCCGGGGATACATACACACCGCATGAAACGTCCATGATCAATTCGATCAACACCGTATGGACACTGGTAGCTGCTTTTCTGGTTTTTGGTATGCAGGCCGGATTCGTTATGCTGGAAGCAGGTTTTGCCCGCGCCAGGGAAACGGTAAACGTCTTAATGGAATGTATTTTTGATACCTGCTTATGCGGCCTGCTGTTCTGGGCCATCGGGTATTCATTCATGTTTAGTCATGGCAACGGTTTTATAGGAATGAACTGGTTTTTTCTCCAGGGAGGACCGGTTACCTATGAAGGCACAGGTATTCCATTGCTGGCACACTGGATCTTCCAATTTGCCTTTGCTGATACCTGTTCAACCATCGTATCCGGCGCTATGATTGGACGCACATCTTTCCGGGGAGATATTATTTATAGTGTGGGAATCACCGGATTCATATATCCAATTATCGGGCATTGGGCCTGGGGACCTGACGGATTTTTGGCAACCATGGGAAGCACCGGAAATTTCCTGCCAAGCCTAGGTCAACCCTTCCGCGATTTTGCGGGATCAACGGTAGTACATACGATCGGGGGGATAGCATCGCTCGCCGGAGCCATTGTGCTCGGTCCCAGAATCGGGCGCATTTTTGCGCGTGACGGAGGCGGTATGCCTGCTCCGCATAACCTGACGATAGCCGCTGTTGGTGGATTTATCCTCTGGTTCGGATGGTATGGTTTTAATCCGGGAAGTACTTTATCGGCACTTGACGCCGACGGTATCGGCCGTGTTGCTGCAAATACAACACTGGCAGCCTGTGGAGGCGGACTAACTGCCATGTATATGGCGTTATGGTTCGGTAACACAAAAGGAAAATTTGATCTCGGATATACAGTAAACGGCTTCCTCGGTGGCCTGGTGGCAATTACTTGTCCTTGTTACTGGGTGAGCCCGCTGGGTGCCATCCTGCTGGGTGGCGTGGCCGGTATCGTTATCTGGCTCGCTGTGAATTTAATTGAATACCTGAGAATCGACGATCCAGTTGGTGCTGTAGCCGTGCATGGTTTTGGTGGTATCTGGGGTACATTGTCGCTCGGTCTTTTTGCGAGTGGACAGTTCGGTTCTACCGGGCCTTTGGGTGCCGACAATTCTGCGCCCGTAAAAGGACTGTTTTATGGTGGTGGAATGGATGTTCTCAAAGCGCAGTTCATTGGGAGTGCAACCATTACCATTGCAACTTTTGCTGTAACATTTATTATGATGTGGCTGATTCGCAAACTGCCTTATCCATATAACCTGCGTCTTGAAGAAAAAGGTGAAACAGGTCCGGGCGGTCTGGATATGTTCGACCACGGTACATCTGCTTATCCGGCACAATAATCCGGGTTTCTGAAAGCGGTTTGAAAACCGGTGAATGATTCAACGGTTTGATCTGAAATAGTAATCATTTAAATACCGTCTCTGGACTCCGGCTCACCGGATCCGGAGGCGGTATTTTTCATTCCCATACTCCCATACTCCCATACTCCCATACTCCCATACTCCCATACTCCCATACTCCCATACTCCCATACTTCCATACTTCCATACTTCCATACTTCCATACTTGAAAAAATTAAGCCTTCAGCTTAATTTTTTCACCCACCCATTTTAACGCAAGCTGAAACTGCTCCTGCTCAGTAAGATTTGAGTTGTCGAGTACGATGGCATCCGCTGCTTTTCGGAGCGGACTGATGGCACGATGCGAATCAATATAATCCCGCATCTCCAGATTATTCTTAACTTCCTCGAGACTGATATTCGGATTCTTCTCATATAGCTCCCGGAACCTTCGTTCCACCCGGACTGCATTGTCTGCTGTCATGAAAATTTTCAATTCTGCATTCGGAAATACAACCGTACCGATATCCCGGCCGTCCATCACAATTGCTTTCCGGTTGCCCAGGGATTGTTGCTGCTTAACTGCATATTGACGCACTTCCCTGATTGCGGCCACTTCACTTACCTTCTCCGCGACTACCAGATCGCGGATCAGGTATTCTACATTTTCCCCGTTCAATATGATCGCATTTGTTTTTGCGCCTTCAATATGCGAAAATTCAATATGGATTTCACTGAGCGCTTGTACTACCGCTTTAGGATCTGTCCAGTCCACATGATTTCGTAAAAAATACAGCGTTATTGCCCGGTACATCGCTCCGCTGTCGATATAAGTGTACTTCAGTTTCGCGGCAAGCTGTTTCGCCAGTGTACTCTTCCCGCAGGATGACCACCCATCGATCGTTATGATAATTTTTTTTTCAGTCATGGTAGAATCTGCAAATAAAAGATTTGCCACGGAAACACGGAAATTTCCGTGCGCCGTGGCAAATAATATGTAAAGGGAGCTGCGGTTTAAACTTCTGACGCTTCTTTTTCTTTTTCCTTCAGGGTAAATTTGATCTTCGATTCAACTTTATCCAGGTCCGCAATCATCACATCCCCGTTTTTGATACTGAGATTCAGGATTTCTTCTGCCAGCGGATCTTCCAGGTATTTCTGTATCGCCCGGTGTAAAGGTCTTGCTCCAAATTCAGCATCATATCCTTTTTCCGCCAGGAACGATTTTGCTTCCGCGGTAAGTTCCAGACTGAATCCAAGCTGCACCAGTCTTTTCATAACACCCTTCATCAGAATGTCGATGATATTGAAAATATTATCCTTATCCAGTGAATTGAATATTACAATATCATCCACCCGGTTCAGAAACTCCGGACTGAATGTCCGTTTCAGGGCTTTTTCAATAACGGCCTTGTTGTTTTCTTCTAAATTCGCAGTTCTGGATGAAGTGGCAAATCCAACGCCTGCTCCAAAATCTTTTAGCTGTCTGGCCCCGATATTGGACGTCATGATAATCAGTGTATTTTTGAAATCCACTTTCCTGCCCAGTCCATCGGTTAGCTGACCGTCATCCAAAACCTGCAATAAAATATTATAGATATCCGGATGTGCCTTTTCAATTTCATCCAGAAGAATTACACTGTATGGTTTCCTTCTCACTTTTTCAGTCAGCTGACCGCCTTCTTCATAACCCACATATCCGGGAGGGGCGCCTATTAAACGGCTCACTGTAAATTTCTCCATGTATTCGCTCATATCAATTCTAATCAGCGAATCTTCGGAATCAAACATGTACCGGGAAAGCGCACGGGCCAGTTCCGTTTTACCGACTCCGGTAGGACCGAGAAATATGAATGTCCCGATGGGTTTTTTCGGATCCTTCAGTCCGACCCGGTTACGTTGTATGGCCTTCACTACTTTCAGGATAGCTTCATTCTGACCCACTACCATCGATGCCATATCGACCGACATATTTTTCAGCTTCTCGCTTTCTGCCTGTACCATTCTTTTCACCGGAATACCCGTCATCATGCTAACCACTTCGGCGATATTCTCTTCATCAATCGGATAGCGGCGGTGCTTACTTTCCTCTTCCCATTCAATCTTTGCTTTTTCCAATTCCTCCTGCAAGCGCTTTTCAGCATCACGCAGGGAAGCGGCTTCTTCGAACTTCTGGCTCTTAACTACTTTATTTTTTTCGTTCTTAACTTCCTCGATCTTCTTTTCAAACTCAACTATATTCTGGGGCACATTGATGTTTTTCAAATGCACGCGTGCGCCCACTTCATCCAGCACGTCAATTGCCTTGTCCGGAAGGAGCCGGTCTGTCATATAACGGTCGCTTAACCGAACGCAGGCCTGAATGGCATCATCAGAATATGTAACATTATGATAGTCCTCATATTTGGACTTAATATTTTCAAGAATCTGAATCGTTTCGTCCACACTGGGCGGATCGATCATAACCTTCTGGAAACGCCGGTCCAGGGCTCCGTCTTTCTCAATATACATCCGGTATTCATCAAGCGTAGAAGCGCCGATGCATTGAAGTTCACCCCGGGCAAGCGCCGGTTTAAATATATTGGAAGCATCCAGCGAACCCGAAGCTCCGCCTGCACCAACAATTGTATGAATTTCGTCGATAAACAAAATAACATCCCGGTTTTTTTCCAGCTCATTCATAATTGCCTTCATGCGTTCTTCAAACTGTCCACGGTATTTTGTACCGGCAACCAGCGCAGCCAGATCCAGTGATATCACCCGTTTGTCAAACAGCACCCGGGAAACCTTGCGCTGCACAATGCGAAGCGCCAGCCCTTCCACGATAGCTGTTTTTCCCACGCCGGGTTCTCCGATGAGGATGGGGTTATTTTTTTTGCGTCTTGACAGTATCTGGGAAACCCGTTCGATCTCCTCCTCCCTTCCTACAATCGGATCAAGGGAGTTCATTTCAGCCAATCGGGTAATATCCCTGCCAAAATTATCGAGAACGGGTGTTTTACTTTTTGTATTTCCTGCAGGACGCGCTTTGGACTGCGCATACTTCTTTTCATCATCAAAATCATCATCGTTCTCTTCAGCATATTCGCTGCGGGTATCGTTACTTTTCACAACACCCAGTTCATTTCTGAATAAATCGTAATCCACGTCGAATTGATTTAAGATTTGAGTTGCGATGTTTTCCTTGTTTTTGAGAATAGAGAGCATCAGGTGTTCTGTCTCAACCGTCGGACTCTTGAGCGCTTTCGCCTCGAGCACGGTTACCCGGATCACCTTCTCTGCCTGTTTGGTGAGGGGTAAACTATTGATATTAGCAATATTCTTACCTGTTTTGTCCTTAACCGCCAGCTCTACTTCCTTTCTCAGTTCATACAGATCCACATTGAAGCTTTTCAGTATCCGTACGGCCGTGTTGTCGCCCTCCCGAATCAGGCCCAAAAGCAAATGCTCCGTCCCGATAAAGTCGTTTCCTAACCTTAAGGCTTCCTCCCTGCTGAACGAAATAATCTCCTTAACCTGGGCCGAAAAATTATTATCCATTTTTAACTAATTGAGCTTAATACAATAATAACGAATATTTTTGATTCCTGTTTTCCATGGTTTATTAACGTATGTTAACAATGCCGGTTGAATGAAAGTCAAAATTAGTACCAACGAGAAATTCCATGCCATTACTGTAACAGAATCCGATCTTACTGCTAATATGACAGCAGAATTACATGATCTTTGCGAGCCTTTTCTGAACCTGGAAGTGAAAAACCTGCTCCTTAATTTAAAAGACATTCAAAAAATGGATTCTGCTGCTGCGGATGGCTTGCTCGATTTAAGAAACCTGTTTCATGCAAACCGGGCTTCTTTTGTGCTATGCGAACTGCAACCGGTCGTAAAAAAAATATTTCGAACAGAATGAACAATTTGAAATATTACAAATAACACCCACTCAGAGTGAGGCTTCCGATATTATTTATATGGAAGAAATCGAAAGGGAATTTACGGATTAATTTCAGAAGGGAACGGATAATATGCTAACGATCAAATCCGTTTCCTATTACTTTTTGTATTATTTTTCATCCAATATTCCGAAAACAAAGTTCCGGAACCCGATTGATCATACCTAAAACCTGCCTGTGCTCGCAGTAACCATACTTGGAAATAATTCTGCCATACCGGCCTTTGACCGGCATCCTACCGCCCAGGTGATTACCCTTGATGACCATCTTTTCCTCATCGATTGCGGGGAAGGCACCCAGACACAGATGAACAAATACAAGATCCGGCGCAGCCGGATCAACCATATTTTTATTTCCCATCTGCACGGGGACCATTATTTCGGTCTGATCGGGCTGATTACCAGTATGGGGCTGCTCGGCCGTCACCAGGAGCTTAATCTCTACGGACCGCCCCGTCTGATCGACATTTTTAACCTGCAGCTGGAAGTGGCTGATACCCAGCTTCCGTACAAACTGATTTTTCATCCGCTTGGGGAAGAAGGTATCATTGTAAAGGACAACCGCTTCCAGGTAAGCTGTTTCCGGGTGTATCACCGCATTGAATGCTGGGGCTTTATTTTCAGGCAGATTCGTCCGCCCCGGAAAGTGAGTCCTGAAAAAGCCCGGATTGCCGGTATTCCGGCTTCATTTTTCGATCGGCTCAAGTGGGGTGAGGACTATGAAACGCAGCAGGGTACACTGATTGGAAATGCCTCGGTTACAGAACCGGCGCCCAGGGCCAAATCGTATGCCTATTCGGCAGATACCATATATAATCCTGAACTGGCAGTCAAAGTAAAAGGCGTGGATATGCTCTACCATGAAACAACCTATCTCAAGGATCTGGAAGAACGTGCGCAAAAAAGGTTCCATTGCACCACGGTCCAGGCAGCTGATATCGCGAAAAACGCTGGTGTTAAACAACTCATCATCGGGCATTTCAGCTCCAAATATGATCGGTTGGATGAGTTCGAAACCGAAACCCGTGAAGTATTTCCAAATTCAGACCTGGCAATTGAAGGAGTTACTTATCTGGTTCAATGACCGGATATCATTCCTGTTCGCCATATTAACCAGGTCTCTTCAGGCTTCCCGCTCCAACAGATAACCCGCAAGTTCTATGAGCGCCGTCTTATTCCCGGGTGGAACCGGAATGCGTCCGAGATGTGCATATGCTTCATCCATATAATTTTTTTTTGCTGCCTGCGCCGCTTCACCAATACCGGACCGCCGATATATTTCAATCATATGAGCAACCTTTTCCGGATCGTTGCCTTCTAATAATCTACGGATTGATTCTTGTTCTTCCCTGCCTGCCCTGGTCAATGCATTCACCAGTAAAAATGTTTTTTTGTTTGAAATGATATCGCCGCCTTTTTGCTTTCCAAATTGGGCAGGATCACCGAAACTATCCAGCCAGTCATCCTGCACCTGGAAGGCAAGGCCGAGATTCTTCCCGAATAAATATATATGTTCCTGATCTTTTGCCGACGCCCCTCCGACCAATGCGCCCATCTGCAGACTGGCAGCCAGGAAAACCGCAGTTTTCAGTTCAATCATGTGCATATACTGAGCCGGACTAATGGAGGCGGTATTTTCAAAATCCATATCCAATTGCTGACCCTCACATACTTCCCGACCGGTTTTATTCAATAACCGGATCAGAATCTGTGCATAGTCCGGATCTGTGTCGTTCAGGTATTCGTAAGATTGCAGCAGCATCACATCGCCCGCCAGCAGAGCAGTGGATTCATTGTATTTCGCATGTACCGTGGGGCGGCCGCGGCGCAGGGGCGCGCGGTCCATGATGTCGTCATGGATGAGCGTGAAGTTGTGAAAGAGTTCCAGTGCCATCGCAATTTTCCAGGAATCAGAACGGATTGGTCCGAATAATTCATTACCCATCAGGCACAGCACCGGGC
>Ga0206904_1194_pt1 | contig 14362 bp, 9 predicted proteins | sample Alteio_BWOrgHeat_42_FD_152981 | JGI IMG/M metagenome (GOLD analysis project Ga0206904, IMG submission 152981) | Enriched cells from forest soil in Barre Woods Harvard Forest LTER site, Petersham, Massachusetts, United States -... | ecosystem: Environmental > Terrestrial > Soil > Temperate forest > O...
CGCAATATGGCGTCACCATACATGGCGAAACAAAAGCCGCGGTAAAGGCGCAAATGGAACACCTGCAATTCGCCGGTAAAAGCGAACGCATTATTTTACTGATGCAATTACTCAATACCATAGCCAGTGCAGAGGATAACCAGACCATTGCCCACTTTAACACGGGACATGCTATAAACAAATCGGACGAGAACCGGTTGAACCGGGTTTACCAGTACACGTTGAACAACTTCCATCGCGAGATCACCCTGAAAGAGATAGCGGCCATTGTTTACATGGTGCCCCACTCCTTTTGCCGCTATTTCAGACAGCGAACAAAAAAACGCTATTCTCAGTTTATTTTAGAGGTGCGTGTGAGCCAGGCCTGTAAACTACTTTCAAATACAGACTATAGTATAGCCGTTGTATGTTACGAAAGCGGGTTCAAGAATTTCAGCAACTTTAACAGGCATTTCAAGGCTATTGTTGGGAGGTCTCCGTTGGAGTACAGGAAGAATTATAAAGGATCATAAGTAATTTCACGATCGGACAGAAAAAATAAAAGGCCGAGCTAATTAAAACCCGACCTCTCTTTTTTATAGGTAGTAAAATAGAGACAATTTATGACCGCATCACACCGATGTGGTTGCCGCTCCAGTCAGGGAACAGCACTTTATCATTACTGATCTTCAGATGCCTGTCGGCAACTTCGCTGAAAACGGCACGAAAATCGGTACTTACAGCTAGATCGCGACCATCTTCGAGGTTGTCGAGACTCATCGGCTGCACGTTACCGTGTACGATGCCCCCGTTTACGTCATTTCCTAAGATAAAGTTACATGAAGCACGACCATGATCTGTACCACCGGTACCATTTTGTTTAACGGTACGTCCAAATTCGGTCATGGTCATCAGGGTAACATCATCTGTATACTGACCAAGATCGGTCCAGAAAGCAGCGATACAGTTACTCAGATCATTCACGTTACGGGCAAAGATACCGGTGTCGGATCCCTGGTTAAAGTGCGTATCCCAGCCACCAGACTCGGTAAAGGCAATTTCCAACCCAACATCCATTTTTATAAGTTGTGCAATTTGTTTTAGCGAATTACCAACCGAAGTGTTCGGGTAAACCGCGCCATTAGCTGGTTTATAATTTTTGATATCGCTTTTCTGTAACATTTTCATGGCGTCAAAACTTTCTTTACCTGTTGATTTAAGCAGGTTCGACGAGGTTTGATCGTACAGATCCTCAAAGCTCTTGGCAGCCATGTTAACGCCCGAAGGGTTGCCTCGCATCTGGATGGCAAAATCTTGCAGGTTGCTGATGGCTACTGATTGGTTATCGCCATAAAAAGAACGAGGCAAGGCCGAAGTTAAACTCACCGCCTGGAATGGTGTAGCAGGCGAAGCAGTATCATGACCCAACAAGCCTGTTGCACGGTTCAACCAACCGCTGGCTGTACCTTTATTGAATGGTGTGCCCGATTCCATATAATCCTGCGCGTCAAAGTGCGAGCGGGTATTATTTGGCGAACCTATGCCATGCACAATAGCAAGGCGCTTATCGCGAAAGAATGGCTCGAAAGCTTTCATTGAAGGATGTAGGCCATATTTACCATCCAGGTCGATCAGCGGGGTTTTAGCCGAACCTTTAGCTGCCGATAAGAACAAGGTCGGCCGCGCGTTCTGCAGGTACTGATCATTAAAAGGTGTTACCGCCATTAAACCATCCATAGCGCCACGTTGAAAAATACAAACCATGGTTTTTTTCTTTTTATACGGGCCAATGATCTTATCGCTGGCGGCAGCTTCGGCTATAAATGATGGGATGCCGCCCATTAAACTTATTCCAAACAGGGCCAAACCGCCCGATTTTAGGAAACCTCTTCTCGATGTCATGATATAATGTTTTTAGGTGTGTCTGTTAAAATAAATATTATCTGCGTTGATATTCGGGCGAGCCGATCAGTATGCCTACAACCTGCGACAGCATTGAATTGTTACCCGGCCCACTTTGCATAGCGTACATCAACTTATCGGCGCCGCCATTCTTACCGCCTTTGTTCACTTTAGCTTTTGCCAATTTCGGGTTATCTGCCATCATCATATCATTCGATGACATATCTGCCGGTTGTGCTGGCGTGGCTTTGCCTGCAGCATCGTCGACCTTTTTGATGAGGTCGGGATCGTTCAGCATCGGCGTAAGCTTGGCAATGGTGGCATTCAGGTCCCGCTCGGGCATCATTAGTTTACCGTAGATCGCCAAACCAGCTTCGGGGCTTTCAGGCTCATGGTGATTGTTTAACGCGGCCAGATCAAATTTCACACCGGGTATACGCTGGGTAGCTAACGCCAGGCCAAAGTTCATGCGGTTCAATAACGCGCCTGTGTTTATCCAGTATTGCCCCCTGTCAGGAAAACCTGTCGGTGCCTGGTACGAGTACATTTTTTCGCCCATCCTGGTCACCCAAAGGTTTAACGCGAATGGATACATCACACTGGCATTCAAGCTGCGGATCGAGCTGATCGCCAATTCAAAAGGCGATTTTGTTTTTTCGCGCAAAGCATTCTTGCTCCAAAACTCGGGCGAGGTTACCATGGTGATCAAAACCTGTTTGATATCGCCATCGTGCTCGGTGAACGAAGCGCTCATTTTATTGAGCAGACTTTGCGGTGGTGCATCGTTAACAAAACGTACAGCTATTTTTTTAGTGATAAATTTTGCTGTAGCTGGGTTATGCGCTAACATCTCCAACAGGTCTACACCTTCCTGGTAACCGGTATTAGTAAAGTGGTGGCCAAGTACCGTTTTCTCACCCTTATCGTGCTTGTTCATATTGAACAAAAAGTCACCCTCGTGTACAAAACCTATATTTTTCAGGTTGTTTTCTCCATAAGCGTTAGCCACCTTTCTGCCGAATGTGCCTAAACCTCCCCTATCTTCCAACGGGTAAACTGTCCAGCCGGTCAGTACGCGGGCTGCCTGTGTAACATCGCTTTGGGTATAGCCTCCGTCAACACCTAGAGTATGCAGTTCCATTACCTCGCGGGCGTAGTTCTCGTTGAGACCCTGGGCTTTTCTTAATTTCTGAGCCTGTTTGACAAATTTGGCTTGTGGCGACGTTGAGTCAGCCATCATATTAGGAGCCTGGTTCTCTATAAATTTGGCATAACGTTTATTTTGCGCAGGATCCATAGGTCCTGAGCTTTGGAAATTATCGAGATAATAAAGCATAGCCGGCGATTTGGCTGTAGCTAATAATAAATGGTCGAATTTGCCCAATACGTTAGGACGGATCACGTCGCGCTCGTAAGCTGGAATATACCCTGCGCAATCGTTCTTGGTCATAGATACATTAAAGTGGTTGAACCAGAACGAGGTGAGCACCTCCTGCAATTGATTTTTTGAATATGCTGCCCTTAATATTTTTTGATTGATGAACTGACGAAAAAGCTCTTGTTGGGGCTTCATGCCATTTTTATCCATATATGCTTTTATCTGATCACGATATTCCTTTTTATCGGTTTTAACCGAATCCCTGTTGATCACGCCATCTTTTACAGCAAGCCTTAACACGGTACCCCCACGTGGATATAATGTCTCAACCTGTGCGTTGGTGAGGTTTATTGCATCGTATTGGCTTAACATCTGTTTCAGCGAATCGTCGGGGTTATTGGCCTCCAATTGCTGTTCGAACCATTTTTCAAGACCTGTATTAACTACCTCGTCGATCTCGCCCGGCGTAGCGCCATAAGTAAAACGGTTGAGCAATTGTGCTGCTGCCTGGCGCTCGGTCAAACCTGCCTGTTTATACGGAAAAGAGAACTGTTTTGCAGCCAAACGTGGCCCTGCCAAAAACGACGATAGCGCTATTGCTGCTATAAAAACAGCCAGAACAGCGGCCATGTATCTTAAAGGAGTTTTCATGATAAACTTCATTAGGTTATGAATTTAATTATCAGACGGTTGAAAATACCCGGGGTTTAATTACTTAGGTAAATTTATTGAAAAGCGAGTGGTAATTTAAGTTATTCAAAAAGTAATTCAACTAATTGTAAAATACATCAACCTGTATTACAGACGAATAAGTTGAAGTGTTTTCTGATCGCACAATTAACTGTAAATTAATTGTTGCCTAACGCGCGCTATGTTGACCATTAATTTAAATTAGCTATTTTAGTGCCATTATGAACATGAAAAAATACATCCTTTTAATTGCTCTTTCTGTCTGGTTGCCTTTACAGTCGATGGCGTGGGGGCAGCTTGGCCACCGTGTGGTTGCGCAAATTGCCGAAGTCTACTTAACCCCAAAGGCCCGTGCCGAAGTTGATAAAATATTAGGCAACGAGTCGATGGCGATGGCTGCTAACTGGGCCGACTTTATCAAATCGGACCCCAACTACCGCTATTTATCATCGTGGCACTATGTTGACCTTAAACCGGGCGAGAGTTTTGCTGAGGCAGAAGCCTATTTAAAAACCGACACCATACCTAACGCCTACAATAAGCTGAACTTTATGATCAAAGAGTTAAAGACCAATAAGGCTTTGCCTGCTGATAAAAAGCTATTGTACCTGCGTTTGATCATCCACATTGTGGGCGATCTGCACCAACCTTTCCATGCCGGCCGTACCGAAGACCAGGGCGGTAACAAGATACAGATCATGTGGGGTAACGACCAGACCAACCTGCACAGTCTTTGGGATACCAAACTGATAGAAACACAGGAATACAGCTATACCGAGTATGCGCACAACTTAGCACATGCTACCGCGGCGCAACGCGCCGAATGGCAAAAGACCGACCTGGCGCATATCATTTATGAGTCGAACCAGATCGCAGAATTGCTGTATGGCGAAATAAAAGAGCCTAACCAAAAGATCAGCACATATAACTATATTTTTCTGCATATCCATACTGCCGAAGAGCAAATGCTGAAAGGCGGCGTACGTTTAGCAGGTATACTGAACCAGATATTCGGATAATAAAATAAATGCACCATGCCTGCTGAACTTTTAAAACAACAATACGCGTTGCTTAAAGGCAGCAGGCAGGTGTTATTTGCCTATTGCGAAACGCTGGCCCCCGACGATCTTACCAAAGAGATGGAAGGTTTCGGCCATGGCAGTATCCGCAATTTGTTGACGCATATTGCCGATGTTTATATCCACTGGCTGCAAAACTTCGCGCTAAGCAGGACAACAGCATATACTGATAAGCCAACTGTAAATGACATGAAGGATGTCCGTCGTGTTTTTGAACAGTGCGACAAGTATGTGGATGAATTTATCAAACATTATGGTGATCAGTTAGACGCTACTATAACTTCTACTATTCCCGGCAGCGCGAAAAGCATCACCACTACTCCCCTTACTGTATTTACACATACGCTCACGCACGAGTTCCATCACAAAGGGCAGATCGTATCTATGAGCCGGCAATTGGGTTACATACCTGTTGATACCGATATGATCAGGACCTAAACCTGTTCAAATGTTGATAAGTTAACCTCCCGTTAACCAAATGTTCAAGTAATTTAGCTGCCCATTAACTATTAATATAATTCCTGTGAAAATTACCAAAGCAATACCGTTGGCCTTAGCACTACTTGCAACCGCCGGCACACCAACATTCGCTAAACACAATACCCCATCGGCAGCAGCCAAAACAGCAGTGATCGCACCCGGTACCGACCCTGCGACCATCATCGCGCGTAAGCAGGTGCCTATATTGTGCTACCACCAGATCCGCGACTGGACAGCCAAAGATTCGAAGAACGCCAAAGATTATATTTGCCCCATAGCTACTTTCAAGGCGCACATGAAAATGCTGGCCGACAGTGGTTACCATACCATTCTGCCAGATCAGCTTATGGCTTATTTAACTACAGGCGCGGCATTGCCTACCAAGCCAATTATGTTGACCTTTGATGATACCGACCTTGATCAGTTCACCATCGCTGATCCGGAGTTGAAAAAATACCACTATAAAGCGGTGTATTTTGTAATGACAGTATCGCTGGGTCGCCCACACTACATGACCACCGATATGGTAAAAAAACTATCAGACGAAGGTAACGTAATAGGCAGCCACACCTGGGATCACCATATGGTATCAAAATACAACCATGTTAATGTACAGAAACTGGCTAATGGTAAAACCAAAACAGTTGATGACTGGGTGGAGCAAATTGACAAGCCGACCAAAAAACTGGAAGAGATAACCGGTAAAAAAATGGACTACTTTGCCTACCCTTTCGGGATATGGAACAAAGCTGCCATCCCTGAATTAAAGAAGCGTGGTTTTAAAGCGGCTTTCCAATTAGCTGATAAACGCGACCCTGTTGACCCGTTAATGACGATCCGCCGAATTATTGCCAGCGGTTACTGGAGCGCCAAAAGCCTGAGCAACAGCATCAGGGGAAGTTTTAAATAATTGGTTCATTAGTTTATTAGTTCATCGGTTCATTAGTAGTATGGCGATGAACTAACAAAAAAGGCCATTGTTGCGATCGCAGCAATGGCCTTTTTTTTATTTCTTTCTATGGACTATTGACCATGGTCTATGGACTTGTCGAGATCTTTCCCAATCAGTTTCAACAAGGTCGGCAATACGATCAGTAATAGAGGCAAAGCGAAGATCAAACCACCAATAACTGCTATGGCTAATGGCTGGTGCAATTGCGCACCAGTACCTAAACCTAAAGCCAGGGGGAACAAGGCGATGATAGCCCCAGTGGCGGTCATTAACTTTGGCCGTAAACGTGCTGCTATGGCGTGTATGATGCTTTGCTCGCTTGTCCATTCCAGCTTGCCAGTTTCGTATTGCTGATAGGTGAAGATGGCGTTCTCGGCAATAATACCTACGATCATGATGATGCCAGTATAGCTACCTACATTCAAAGGGGTATTGGTGATGAGCAAGCCGACCAAACAACCGGCCGCACCCAGTACAGCCAGGAATATAATAATGGTAGCAGCCAAAAAGCTTCGGAAAAGTACCAGTAATACAATGAACACCAATATACACGACGTAACGAGTATAATAAGCAGATCTTTAAAAGCCTGCTGTTGCTGCTGATAATCGCCGGCATACTCGATGTGGTAACCAGGTGGCAGGTTGAGGCCTGATAACGACTTCTGAATATCTTTCAGTGTACTGCCCAGATCTCGGTTGTTCAATCTAGCGCTTATTACCCCGATCATTTTTTGGTTCTCACGAGTGATCTCGGCAACGCCCGACTCGACATTGACCTTAGCTAACGATGACAGCGCTTTTAACTGCCCGTTCGGTAAGAATACACTGGTACCTTCAAACTGCTGCAGCGATGTTTGCGCCGCGTTCTGATAGATCAGCCTGATGTTCACCGATTGTTCATGCTCAATAATGGTACTCACCACATTGCCATCCAATTGCGATTGAAGCTGGAACTGGAAATCGGCAGGATTCATGCCCAGTTGCGCCAGTTTGGTCACATCCGGATCCACACTGATCTTGGGCCCGGCAATGGTTATCCCATCAAAAACGTCGGCGGTGCCTTTAACTTTTTGCACCAGGTCGGCGGCTTTTTGCGACAGGTCCTGCAAGGTTTGCTGGTTGTCGCCATAGATCTTGATCTCGATCGGCTGTACAGATGTCATGAGGTCGCCCAGCATATCTCCTATCACCTGGCCAAGATCTATGGTAAGCTGTGGCAATACTGTTTCTATTTTTTTACGGATATCGTCCGAGACCTCATCGGTTGTTTTATCACGGACCTTTTTCAGTTGGATAAGGTAATCCCCTTTATTGGGTTCGGTAATAAAGAAACCCATTTCGGTACCCAGCCGCCTTGAGAACGCGGATACCTCCGGCGTGTTTTTTACGATCTCGTCAACCTGCTTCAGCATCCGGTCGGTCTCTTCCAATGTGGTGCCCGGCGGGCTCTTGAAATCGAGTACAATTGAGCCTTCGTCCATATCAGGCAGAAAACCCGATTTCAATTTAGCAGGTATGATCACAATTATCGCGATACAAACCAGGATGAATATGGCGCTGATGATCGGGGCCTTTAAAAAAAACCGTATCCAACCTTCTTTTGCCGGTTTGGGCGGTTTCACTTTATGACTGAGCGGGATAAAGATGAACAGTGTAGGCAACAATATCCAGGTCACAAAGAACGACATGGTCAGCGTGATGATCATGGTGAAGGCCAGTACCTTGAAGTACGCACCCGCCACACCACTCATTAATATGAATGGGATGAATATAACGATGGTACTTAGCGACGAACCCAGCATCGACGGAAAGAGGTACGATATTGCCTTGCGTACTATATGATGTATGCCAATGCCAGGATGCTCCTCATGGCTGCGAAAGATCTGCTCGACCACGATGACCGCATCGTCGATCATTAAACCAATAGCGGCAGCTATCGCGCCAAGCGTCATGATATTGAAAGTATAGCCTGCAAGCAATATCCCTACAATGGATAAAGCCAGCGTAGCCGGGATGGTAATGAGTATGATGGTACTTGCGCGCCACGATCTTAAAAAGATGATAACCACCAACACAGCCAACACCAGGCCGATCCATAATACATCTTCAATACTTTTTACGCTGTCGTTCACAAAATCGGCCTGCTTATAGTATGGTCGCAAACGCACACCCTGAGGCAGTAACTTATTTAGCTCGGTCACCTTTTCGTTGATACCATCGTTCACTTCGATCAGGTTGGCATCAGGTTGCTTGATCACTGCGATCAGCGGTACATCTTTGCCGTTAGCATCAATGCGTACATATTCTTTTTGCTCGGTGATCTTGATATCCGCAACCTCATTGAGCCGCACTATGCGACGCGGGTTATTGAGCACCACAAGGTTTTGCAGCTTGTCGATGCTATCGATAGCGTTATTGGTAAGGTTAAGGTACAGGCGGCCATGATCGTTGATGTAGCCGTTAGACGCCAATATATTGGCCTGTGTTATGGCGGTTGATATCTGCGATGGTACGATCCCAAGAGCCGATAGTTTTGCGGGCTGCAAGATCACCTGGTACTCTTTGGTCTTGCCACCGATCACCGCGATATCAGACACACCCGGAACAGCCGCCAGGAACGGCCTTACCTGGAACTGCGCTATCTTTTTCAACTCGATACCCGAGCGGTTTCCTTCGAGCGAGAAACCCATCACGGGTAAGATGGATGGGTTCATCTTCTGCACGTTGATACTGGTATTGGTCAGCATATCGGCTTTGGCCTGTTCGGTGAGGGCCTGTATCTGCGCCATGGCTTTATCAATGTCAGCATCCCATGTCAAAAAAACGTTCACTTCCACGCTTCCGCGGGATGTGGTAGTGCGGATGTAATCGAGGCCCTCGGTACGTTTAATGGCGTTCTCAAGCGGAACGGTCACCGTGGCCATCATTTTATCGACCGGCTGTTGGCCGGCATCCGCGATCACTTTGATCTTAGGGAAGGTAATATCAGGGAACAGCCCCGTTTTCACCTTGGTATAACTGTATACGCCACCCATAATAATGAGGATGAGTAAACCAAGCACCGGCTTTTTATAGTGGTGATGAAAAGCTTTTTTTATCCCTTCAAGGGACATAGGTGGGATCGCATGCTCCTGGTTATCCATTTAGCCCCCTAACCTCTGCCGGCTGGCGGAGAAATAAAAGTTTATCCGATATGTTAATTAAATATACCATCGCCATCTTAGTTTTCACCTTTCTTTTCGGCTGGGGCTATTTGCACCTTCGATGAATCAGCCAGGCCATAGGCACCGTTAATAATAATACGATCGTTCATGCCGATCTCGCTGCTTTGGATCTGCTGTAGCGAGTCGGGCGAGATCCTGCCCGCTTTTACCTCTACTTTATAGGCACGGTTATCTTTTCCTAATTTAAATACCCAGAAGTGCTGTTGCGTTTCGTCGGTCTGCACGGCGTTAACGGGAACGGCCATACCCTGTTGGGGATCAGATAACGGAACGAGTACTTTGATATTCGCTCCCTCGGGCAGATCGGTGGACGCTATAGGCACAATGAAAGATTGTGTTTGAACCACGGGATCGGCAGTTGGTAATCCCACCTGTAAACGCGCGTTCATCTTAGCGCCATCCGGCAATAGTATGGTAACGGGACTACCCGCTTTAACTTTGTTCAAATACTCGACAGGTACATTTACCAGCAATACTAATGATGACCGCTGCGTAAGCGTAGCCAGTATATCACCCTCGCTTACAAAATCACCATTTTGATAGTTGACCGCGGTTATGATACCACCAGTGCCCACGATAACAGGTATAGGGTTGCGGAACTTTGACAGGATACCCGTTTGATCGATGCCTTTTAATGCCTGTTGCTCTTTACTGGTAATGGTACAATAAACTGAGCCGGCCTTTACCACATCGCCCATTTTCCAGCCGCGATGCGAGATATAACCCGCAAGGCCGGCCCTGATCACCGCCTTTTGCTGATACTGGGTAACCCCGGTAAAAGTAACACTGCTGTTGAACGAACGAGTGACCGGCGTACCAACAGTAACGTATGGCGTGGCCTTTACTTCCTCCTCGCCGGCATCGGCTGTTGGCGCACTTGTACAGGCGGCCTGCAACAATATTACAGTTGTTACAGCGCAAAATATTTGAAGTTTTTTATACATGTTACCAGTTATAATAATTGTATTGGTTGGTGAGCAGCAAAAGCTGGATCTTAGCCACCGTTAAGCTTTGCCTGGCCGCGGCATAGTCCTGTATCGATTTTACATATTCCAATATCGATAGCTGCCCGCCTTGCAGTTTTTGCCTGTCGAGCTTGATCAGCAGCTCCTGTTTATCAGTTAATTGCTTGATCAACCCAATGCTTTGGTTGAACATATCCATTTGCCGTTTTAAGCTTTGCAGGTAGTTTTTTTGTTGCGTGGTAAAATTATCGCGGGCGTAAACCAAATTCTGCTGCGATACCTTGACCTGGTTATCATTGATCTGCCGTTGTTTACCATCGTAAATAGGGATATTTAAATGCAGACCAGCCTGAAAACCTACGTTGTGAGGGATATTGGTAAAATCAGAAGCCAGCATACCGCCATTGGCTGCCAAACTTAATTGAGGTTTGTATTTGGTGTTGAATACATTCTGTTGAGCGATGAGGCTCAAACTATCTAACCTGTACTTCTCACGGAAGTAATAGCTTTTGGGCGCGGTTTGGATCTCCAGGTTCGGTTCCTGTAATTTGGCAAGGCCGGTATCGGTCACTATCGCCAGGTTCTTCAAGGTCATATACGCGTTAACCTCGGCTATGTGTGCCTGCGCCAGATCGTTCTCGTGGCCGTTCTGTTCGATCTCGAGCAGCAAATAATCGCTCTGCTGTAACAGCCCGCGTTTAACCAGAGCCTCGACCGTTATTTTACGCTCTTTTACTTCGTCAACTATTTGCGAAAGGTACTCTTCCTGCTGCTGGAACTGGTAAACCTGTATATACTGATCGGTAACAGCCTTGCGCAGATCATGCTCCAGTTGGGCTTTCACGGTACTATTGATCTCGGCCTGGGCGCTATTTTGCGCCTGCAAACTATTAACGATCTTTTTATTGAATAAAGGCAGCGCAACATTCAGTTGCGTAGCATATAAACCACCGTTGGTCAATGCCGCATCATAACCAAAAGCGTCTGCTGATGGATTGGGTGTAATACTGATAAAATGACCATAGCTACCAAAGTAAGGCACAAATAAATAGTCGGAGGTAAAATTTACCTGCGGCTTCCGGTTCTGGGCGTTGATGAGTTGCGATTGAAGGCCGTAGAACTGCTGCTGATTGACATTCTGTTTAATGCCCGGATCATTTTTGAGGGCGTGATCAATAAAATAATTCAGATCCGTCTGCTGACCATAAGCGGGTTCGAGCAGGCATAAAAAGGCAGCGATGAATATTATAAACTGTAAGGCTGATCTCATTAAAAAGTGCTATTGCATAGCGAAAATAACATTTAAATTTGGAGAAAAGCTGAAAGGTATTTTTATTTTCATCGTAAAAAGCCCTCAATTGCAATACACCGGCGGATGTGTTAAAGATATTACAATAATTTAACGGGACGTGTTTAAACAAAGCAGGATTATCATTGTCAAATGCATAATTTTGACGAACAAATAAACCGGGAAAAATTCCCTGCCGATATGACCGATACGAACACTTTATATAACGAAGCGCTCAGCCTGCTTCAACACCTGATCAATACCCCTTCTTTCAGTCGCGAAGAATCGGCCACAGCCGAGATCATTAACGATTTCCTGGTTGCGCATGGCGTTGAAACCCACCGTAAAATGAACAATATCTGGGCCTGGAACAAGCATTTCGATGCTGCCAAACCCACCATATTGCTCAACTCGCACCATGATACCGTAAAGCCCAACTCGGGTTATACACGCGATCCGTTTGAAGCTAAGATAGAAGACGGCAAGCTTTACGGTTTAGGTAGTAATGACGCCGGTGGGCCGTTGGTATCGCTGATAGCTACGTTCCTGTACTTCTACGAGCGTGAGGGTATGAAATATAACATCTGCCTGGCAACCACCGCCGAGGAAGAGATATCGGGCAATAATGGTCTGGAACTGATCATCCCAGAGTTGGGGCAACTTGATTTTGGCATTGTTGGCGAACCGACCCAAATGCAGCTGGCTATTGCCGAACGTGGTTTGATGGTGTTGGATTGTACGGCTCACGGTCGCGCAGGTCACGCCGCCCGCGAAGAAGGTGATAACGCGATATACAAGGCGCTGAAAGATATCGAGTGGTTCCGCACGTATAAGTTCCCGAAAGAATCGGAGTTGTTCGGTCCGATAAAAATGTCGGTGACCATTATCAACGCGGGTTCGCAGCATAACGTGGTACCGGCCACCTGTACCTTTACAGTAGATGTGCGGGTTACCGATGCTTACCGTAACGAAGAGGTGCTGGAAATGATCAAGGAGCATGTAAGCTGCGAAGTGAAAGCCCGCTCTATCCGTTTAAAGCCATCGTCGATAGATAAGAACCATCCTATTGTGCAGTCGGGCATAGCGTTAGGGCGTACCACTTACGGCTCGCCTACTACGTCAGACCAGTCACTGTTGGATATTTCCTCCGTAAAGGTCGGCCCTGGCGATTCTGCACGCTCACATACTGCGGATGAATACATTTATGCGGATGAGATCAGAGAAGGTATTGAGTTGTATGTGAAAATGCTGGAGAATATTTGCTAAATAAGAGATTTGTCAACTTTTAAAAAGTTGACAAATCTGAAACGCCCTAGCTTGCTTTAGCCATCGATTCGCCTTCTAATAGTTCCAGTAATACTTTTTCGGCAAAGCTCAGTTCAACAACTTTAGCATCGGCTTTTTCATCGAGTCTGTCGATGTATTTAAATATCGAACCGTCCTCATAGCTTTTGATCACAGCCGGGTGCACATAATACTTTTTGCAGACCGTGCGTGTATTGCCCAGGTTTTCGGCTACTTCGTCTAAAACGCTAACTATCTTCTTTTTACATTCGGTCACCGTTTCAAAACCACCTGCGGTCTTAAAAGCGTACAACGCGCTCACACTGCCCGCCCATGTGCGGAAGTCTTTGGCGGTAAAGTCCTGCCCGGTTATCTCTTTAAGATAATGGTTCACATCGCCCGAACCTATAGTACATCGTTGGCCGTTATCATCATAATACTGAAAAAGTTCCTTGCCGGGGATATCGCGGCATTGCTTAACCAACTTAGCCAGGCGTTTGCTTTGCAGCGATATTTTTTGATAAACACCCTTTTTGCCTTTGAACTCAAAGCGCAGGTTGGCGCCATCGATCTTCACGTGCCTGTCCTGCAAAGTAGTTAAGCCAAATGATCCGTATAGTTTTTTGTACGCATCGTTCCCTACCCTGATGCTTGTAAGTTCCATCACCTTTACCACCAGGGCCAAAACCTTCTCATAACCTAAATTATGGCGCAGCAGGTCTTTAGCCACCTGTTTGCGAATATCGGGCAAATAGCTGGCGAACATTTGCATACGATGGAACTTGGAGTGGTTACGGATCTGGTTCCACTCCGGATGATAACGGTACTGCTTGCGGCCGGCGGCATCTACTCCTGTAAACAACAAATGCCCATTCTCGTAAGGCGATATCCAGACATTGGTATAAGCCGGTGGGATGACCAGTTTGGTGAACCGCTGCACGAGCTCTTTGCTCTTCACGATCTTACCATCAGCATCATAAAAGTTAAAGCCGTTCTTCGCGGGCTTACGAGTGTAGCCGGGCGACGAATCGTTTACGTAACGCAGGCCCACAGACCATGCCGTGGTTTTAGGATCGCGGCCAATTTTCTCTAACTTTTTTTGTAGTCGGTTCATACCATCATCAACTAACGAGAAGTATTT
>Ga0206904_1195_pt1 | contig 14359 bp, 16 predicted proteins | sample Alteio_BWOrgHeat_42_FD_152981 | JGI IMG/M metagenome (GOLD analysis project Ga0206904, IMG submission 152981) | Enriched cells from forest soil in Barre Woods Harvard Forest LTER site, Petersham, Massachusetts, United States -... | ecosystem: Environmental > Terrestrial > Soil > Temperate forest >...
TTGCCTTCTGATCTTTACATAATGAGCAGCAATAATGTTAAGCCAGCTATAACTGACCAGGTATCGCTTGGGTACTATCGAAATTTTAATGACGATAAGTTCGAGTTCTCGACCGAGGTGTATTACAAATGGATGAAGAACGAAGTGGATTATAAGAACGACGCCCAACTGACAGCTGACCAAAATGTGGAATCGCAGTTACTGTTCGGTGTTGGTCGGGCCTATGGCATTGAGTTCTTTTTGAAAAAAAGATATGGCAGGTATAACGGCTGGATAGGGTATACCTTATCGCGCACAGAGCGGAAGATCGATGGCATCAATAACGATACCTATTTCCCGGCAAGGCAAGATCGTACACATGATATTTCGCTGGTGAATATTTACCGGGCAAGTAACCGCTGGACACTATCGGCAGTATTTGTTTATGGCACCGGCAATGCGGTCACTTATCCGTCAGGTAAATACCAGGTGGGCGGATTGACAACATATTACTACGGTAGCCGTAACAGCAGTCGTTTGCCTGCAGACAGCCGGTTAGATCTGGGCGCTACATTGGAGGGTAAACAGCATAAGCGATACCATTCGAGTTGGAACTTTAGCATATACAACAGCTATGATCGCAAAAACCCCTACAGTGTGGTATTTCAGGATAGCAACGATAAGCCGCCACACACCGAAGCGGTTGAGACCAGTCTTTTCGGTATCGTCCCCTCGATAACCTGGAATTTTAAATTTAATTGATGGAAATAAGATAATGAAGACCACTGTATTATTTATTTTGATCATTCTTGTGTCTGGCTTAATATCCTGTAAGCAGGTAATTGATATTAATGTGAGCAGTGCATCGTCGCTATTAGTGATAGAGGGCAACGTGACCGATCAGCTGGGTACGCAAACGGTTACTTTATCAAGGTCGGTAGACTATAACAGTACTAACGTTTTCCCAACAGTATCGGGTGCTGTTATTACGATAAATGAGTCGACCGGGGTTAACTATAAGCTTACAGAAACTAGTCCGGGAACGTATATCGTTAACCGGCTAAAAGGGAAAACAGGCGAGGCGTATACACTTAACGTAGTGTTAAATGGTCAGTCGTACACCGCAACCTCAATTATGCCGCCCGCGGTACCGTTAGATTCGCTTACTTTAGTAGAGCAGGCATTTGGCAGTAGAACCGTAAAAACGGTAGCCGTAAATTTTCGCGACCCTCCGGGAATAAGTAACCAATACAAATTTGTAATGTACATTAACGGGGTGCAGGTAAAGCGTATTTTTACACAGAACGATGTGTATACCGATGGGAACAATATAGTGATCATGTTGTACCAGGATATTGATCTGAAAAAGGGTGACAGGGTGGATGTTGATATGCAGTGTATCGATGCGCCGATCTATAATTATTGGAATAGCCTGAGTAACCAGGGAGGTAATGGCCCGCAAAATTCGGCTACACCTGCAAATCCACCATCTAACATAAGTAATAATGCATTGGGGTATTTCAGTGCGCACACTATACAACGTAAAAGTACGATCATACCTTAGTAAATATTTAACTAAAGTTTATATTTGCCTGAATATTAAATTGTTTTAAGATCTACTTTTTGAAAATTGCAAATCTCGTAATGAAGAATTTAAAGAAATACTACATCGTACCTGCGCCGCCAGAGGAGGTTTATGCGGCGCTGACCAATCCCATCAGCATACAGTTATGGACAGGCGAAGAAGCCGTGATGAGCACTGAACCAGGCTCGGAATTTTCCATGTGGGATGGTAGTATATCGGGTAAGAACCTGGAGTTTGTTGAAGGTAAAAAGATAGTACAGGAGTGGTACTTTGGCGATAAGCCGGAGGCCTCGATAGTGACCATCATCCTGCACCCTGATAAACACGGTACATCTGCCGAGTTACGGCATACCAATATACCCGATGAGGATGTTGATGACATATCCGAAGGTTGGGATAACTCATACTTTGCTTCGGTGATCGATTTTTTTGACGGGTATTAATTAGTTAATTTATTTAACTAAAACATAAGTGGTCGGGTTTTTGTTGACCTTCAGTAAATAGCACGTATTGTGCTGTGAGATACACGAACCTATAAAAACATACACTTATGAAAACGTTAAATTTTTTAAAACCATCTATGCTGGCGCTTTTCGGTGCGGGTTTGATGATGCTATCGTTCACCCAGCAACCACCAAAACAGGAGAACAGGGTAAATGAGTCGGCTACAGTATTCAGCGACTTTACTAAAATGAAAGAAAGTATCCCACGCGAATTGCTTGAGGATACACATGGAATAATCATTGTACCAAAATTGGTTAACGCCGGCCTTATAGTTGGCGGCGAGCGCGGTAAGGGTGTGGCAATGGTGAAAAATGAAGATGGTAAATGGAGCAACCCGGTTTTTGTTACCCTTACAGGTGGTAGCTTTGGTTTGCAGGCTGGTGTACAGTCTACAGATCTGATCCTGGTGTTCAGGCATAGCCGTACGCTGCGTAATATTGGCGGAGGTAGCTTTACCCTTGGCGGCGATATTGCTGTAGCTGCGGGCCCCGTAGGCCGTAATTCGTCGGCCAATACCGATTACAAACTTGAGGCCGAAGCCTACAGCTATTCACGCAGTAGAGGCTTATTTGCCGGTGTTAGCTTAAAAGGTGTTGAGGTAAGCGTTGATAAAAAATCGATCAACTCTTTTTATGGTCAGGAATACTCAGCCAAAACACTGTTCTCGCAAACCAGGTCATCATCAGTTTCGGTAAAAGGTTTAAAAGCTACTTTGGAAAGAGTGGATTAGTGAGTTGTGAATTGTCAGTGGTGAGTGGTCAATAGTTAGTTCAATATCACTGATATAAAAAAGCCCGGTATGCATTTGCATACGGGGCTTTTTTATTGAAAATGTTGGCTGCTCACCATTCACCAACCTACCATATCTTAACGCGTTTATCAGGGTCTATCCACATGGCATCGCCTTTTTTAACGCCGAAAGCTTCATAAAATTCCGGCACGTCAGAGAATGGCGCGTTAACCCGTAAAAAGCCCGGCGCGTGTACATCTGTTGATAATTGCTGTGCCAGCGACTCCTCGCGCTGCTGACCTAACCAACCCAAGGCATACCCTAAAAAGAAACGTTGTATCGGCGTTAAGCCATTAATGGTTTTACCCTCCTTGTATTGCGTTGTCTTTTTAAAAGCATCCAGACCTAAAACTATCCCGCCAAGGTCGGCTATGTTCTCGCCTAAGCTGGCTTTGCCGTTCACGTGCAGACTATCCAGTATAGTATAGCTGTTGAACTGATCTACAAGCTTTTGAGCGCGCTGCGTAAATTTAGCAGAGTCGGCAGGTGTCCACCAGCCCTTTAAATTACCTTTCTCGTCAAACTGGCGCCCTTCATCATCGAAGCCGTGGGTGATCTCGTGCCCGATGGTCGACGCTGCTGCATAACCATAAACAACCGCATCATCAATATCGGCATCCTTAATGCCCGGGATAATGAACTGTGCTGCCGGTAGTGTGATCTCGTTGTTCGATGGGCTGTAATTGGCGTTATAGGTTTGCGGGGTCATGTTCCACTCGGCATGGTCTACCGGTTTACCTAATTTGTTGATGTTATTGAGGTATTGCCAGTGACGGGCACGCATCACGTTCGCGGCGTAAGAGGTACGGTCTATCTCCAGTTTCGAAAAATCTTTCCATTTATCGGGGTAACCTACTTTTGGATGGATAGTGCTCAATTTAAGCAACGCCTTTTGCTTGGTCTCGGGGCTCATCCAGTCCAGCTTTTCGATATGCTCTTTGTACGACTGCCTGATAGCCTCCACCAGATCTACATACCGTTGCTTGGCTGCAGGAGGGAAATACTCTTGTACGAATAGCTGACCCAGCATTTCGCCCATGATGCTATTCTCGGTATCCAATACGCGTTTCCAGCGGGGTAATTGTTGTTTTTGGCCACGTAATATGGTACCTGTAAAATGGAAGCTTTCGGCACCGATCGCATCATTCAAATATGGCGCGTACGATGCAATGAGTTTCCATCGCAGGTAAGCTTTCCAATCGGCAATGGGGAACGTGGTCAGGCCATTGTTAACTGCTTTATAATACTCCGGCTGACCGACGATCACGCTATCCACGTAAGGCATCCCCATTTTGGCAAATACCTTGTTCCAGTCGATATTGGGTGTTAGTTTATTGAATTGGGCAACCGTCATTTTATTATAGTTGCGATATGGGTCGCGCAGATCCTCCAATTTACGGCTGCTATCGGCTAACGACTTTTCTATGGCATAAACACTCTTTGCGGCCGCTTTCGCCCCTTCGTCGCTTAAGCCGGATAGTTTAAGCATATTGGGCAAGTAGTTGGTGTTGTATTCGTTACGCACCCTGACCGTACGGGCATCTGTTTTAAAATAATAATCGCGGTTGGGCAGTCCCAAGCCTGCCTGGCCTAATTGCAGCATCATTTTCGAACTGTTCTTATCGTCCTGGCCTACACCTGCGCCAATAAATGTGCGTGCGCCCATGGTGCTTAAATAGGCTGTAACATCGAGCAGGCTGTTCACGTCGCTGATCTGATCAATGCGGTCAAGTTGTTCTTTAAGCGCGCTGATACTCAATTTTTCGATAGTTACCGAATCAAGGCCACTGTAGTAAAAATCGCCGATCTTTTGGGTATTGGTGCCTTTGGGCGCGTTGGCCTTCATGGCGTCCTCGTTAATTTTGCGAAGGCGCTGGCGGATATCTTCGCCAACTACGTTACCGATACCCCAGCTTGAATAAGCAGGAGGGATAGGGTTTTTAGCCAGCCAGCCCCCGTTGGCATATTTAAAAAAGTCGGTACCGGGGCTTACTGTTTTATCCAGGTTTTGATAAACAGGGTCGTTTGCGGGGTGAGATTGTGCATTTGCCGAACTGTATGCAGCAATAAAACATATACCCGCTGTAAGCAGTTTAAAGTAAGGTTGTTTCATGAAAGTCAGTTATGTAAGCCCAAACATAATAAATTTATGCCGTTAGTTTTCACGCTATGTTAAATAGCCGCATAAATTGGTAATATTGCAATAACATAAGCTTAAAATATGATATACGGCGATGAGATATTGAAGATCGCGCTTTCGGCTGTTATCGGCTGTTTGGTAGGGTTGGAGCGCGAGGTGAGGCGCAAGCCGGCGGGCTTCCGCACGCTGGCGCTGATATGCGTTGGTGCTACTATATTCACTATATGCTCGTACCAACTGGGTGTTGAGGCGAACCGCGATCGTATTGCCGCCAATATTATTACCGGCGTTGGCTTTATAGGCGCGGGCGTGATCTTCAGAAATAAAGATACCGTTTCGGGGATAACAACAGCTGCTACTATCTGGATAGCCGCCGCTTTGGGCATGCTGATCGGGATAGGAGAGTATGGTTTGGCTGTTCTTGGCCTGTTCATTGCGCTAATTATACTGTACGCTTTGCAATATGTACAAACCTGGATAGATACGCAGTTTCAGCACCGCGATTATGTTGTGAACTTTAAAGGTGAATTTGAAGCTGAAGAGTTCACTGCAAAATTGAAAGAATGGAAATTACAGACCCATTATTTTAAAGAGACCCGGCAGGGTGGACAAACCACCTTTGAATTTGATGTAAGCGGTAAAGAAAAAAACATGAATGTGTTTAACCTGTGGCTTAAAAATGAAAGCAGGATATACTCGTTCGTGTGGTAAGAGATCAAACATTGAGCAGTTCGATCATTTTCCTTAGCTTTTCGGCATCAGTTACTTCCTGGGTAAATTCTTCGCCGGTATCGTTCAGTAAAATGTGTTCATTACGGTATTCCATCATACTGTCTATCGTTTTCCTACCTGAAGTATGGAACTCTTTGGCGCCGGTAAAACTCACAAGGTAAGCGATATTATGCTCATTGATACCGCTCCCCGGCATAATGCTGATGCGTCCGGCTGCTGCTTTTACCAGGCGGGCAATGGTAGTAACACCTTCCATAGCTGTGCTTTTGCCACCTGAGGTCAATATTTTGTCGCAACCCAGATCAATGATCACTTCCATAGCCTCAAAAAGATCCCTGCACATATCAAAGGCGCGGTGAAAGGTACATTTAATGCCTGCCGCTTTGGCCATATTGACCAGTATTGCACAACGGGCCCGATCTATCGTTCCGTCGGTTTTTAAAATACCTATTACAATACCTTCGCAGCCAGCCGCTATAAAATTGGTAACATCGGTCTTCATTACCTCAAACTCAAGATCGGAGTATAAAAAATCGCCGGTACGCGGACGTATCAACGGATAAACCGGTATTTGTAAAAGCTTTTTGGTCTCAACGAATTGGCCAAATGATGGCGTGGTACCGCCGGCGTTCAGATTATCGCAAAGTTCAACCCTGGTAGCTCCCCCGTTCTGGGCCGCTATGGCCGAGGTGATTGAGTTTGCGCATACTTCAAGAGTGATCATTAATAGAATAAGATATAGGGTGCTTAAATATAAGAGATTTATTTTAAATGCTTTAATAAAAACTTTTTCCGTCGATCAGCAGGTCCTGTGTCTGATCATTGCAAACAGCGAAGGTAAACTCCGTTTGTATAGCATAAGCGCCGTATTCGCCTTTTTTATTGATAGCCAAAAAGCCAACCTGTATGTTTTTGGCCGTTTCGGGTTTCTTTTTGATGATGCGGTGCACAGCCTCTTTACAGGCATCTTCGGGCGAATAACCCTGCCGCATCAGTTCGACAACCAAAAAACTGCCCACGTTCCGTATTACCTCTTCGCCAACACCGGTGGATGTGGCACCACCAACCTCGTTATCTACATACAAACCCGCGCCAATGATCGGGCTGTCGCCAACACGGCCATGCATTTTCCAGGCCATGCCGCTTGTGGTACAGGCCCCGCTGATGTTGCCCTTAGCATCAATGGCTAACATGCCAATGGTATCGTGGTTATCTTTGCCGCCGGGTAAAGAACCCGGTTGATATAATTTGTTCTCGGAATTGATAACCGGTTTGTATACGCTTTTTTTGAGCCATTGTTTCCATGCTTTTTCAGATTCGGCGGTTAACAGCTTTTCTTTTTTGAAACCATTTTCTACAGCGAATTGGGTAGCGCCATCGCCAACCAGCATTACATGCGGCGTTTTTTCCATCACCAGCCGGGCTACCGATATAGGGTGTGCAATGTGCTCCATACCTGCTACGGAGCCGCAATTGCCTGCCTCGTCCATGATACAGGCATCAAGGGTAACATGCCCGTCGCGATCGGGGTAACCGGCACGGCCAACGCTGTGATTATGCAGGTCGGCTTCGGGTATTTTAACACCTGCCTCAACGGCATCCAGCGCGCGGCCGCCTTTCGATAATATTTTCCAGGCTTCCTTGTTGGCGGCTACGCCAAAATTCCAGGTAGATATCACAATTGGGAAATTTGACTTTTGGGGCCCATCAGACCGGGCTAAAGCCTTGCCTAAAGCAACGGAGGCAAACGTTGCTATTGATGCTCCGAGAGCGGATGTCTTGATAAATTTACGCCGACTGTACATTTATTAATGATAAGATGTGACGAACGGTTGGTCAGTTTTAAGTGAAAATAGCTTGAAATTTTTAAAGAATGAACTATTGTCAGTAAATAATTGGAAACGGTTTTGTTACACAAGCCAACTAATGACGAACTGATAAGGCATTTTCTTTTAAATTTGCTGTTCATCCCAATATCAAATATGCGTATCACCTTAATAGGTTCGGGCAATGTAGCCACTCACCTGGCAGCAGCTTTTAAGAACGCCGGCCACCAGATCATACAGGTTTATAGTCCGAATTATCAGAACTCGGCCCTGTTAGCCTATCATGTAAGCGCCGAGGCTATTGATGACCTGGATAAACTTAATACGGATACAGATATTTTTGTTATCGCAGTAAAGGATGACGCGATCGCAGATATATCCAAGAAATTATCGATCCATCAAAAACTAATTGTACATACATCAGGTGCTACGGATCTGCAGGTACTTTTGCAGGATAATTCTTCGGCGGGCGTTTTTTACCCTTTGCAAACCTTCAGCAAAATAAAAGAGGTCGACTTTAGCCAGGTGCCGTTGTGTATTGAAGGCAGTAGTGAAGCGGTAACCGGAAAGCTTGAACAATTGGCAACCACCATCAGCAAAAATGTTTACCGGGTTGATTCGGCGCAACGTAAAATACTGCATCTGGCGGCTGTATTTGCCTGTAATTTCCCAAACCATTTATATGCCATCGCGCAAAGCTTACTTGCCCAACACCAGCTCGACTTTAACTTGCTTCGGCCACTGATCATGGAAACCGCTCAAAAAGTGCAGGAGAGTTTCCCTGCTAATGTGCAGACGGGGCCGGCCATCCGTCGCGATGAGCAGACCATGAATAACCACCTGGAATTACTGAACGATCAGCAACCTTTACAGGAACTTTATAAAATACTAAGTCAGGGTATTATCAAAATGGATATTGCTATTAACGGCGATAAGTAATTTTGCTACTTTTGCAGCAATGAACGTTTTTACAGTTAAAATAAATTTTGAGGAGAAAGATCACGATCCGGTTGAGCTGGCAATAGCCGAGGGCGAATCGGTATTGGACGTTTGCCTCGAGAACGGAATTGACCTACAGCACAATTGCGGTGGTGTATGTGGCTGCAGTACCTGTCATGTATATGTTACCAGCGGGATGGACAACATCCAGGAAATATCGGATAAGGAAGAGGATTTTATTGACCGTGCCGTTAATCCGCGCATCACATCGCGCCTGGGCTGCCAATGTGTGATCATCGATGGCGACATCACGGTAACTATTCCCGACCAATCCCAATTTATGGGGCATTAACCACATCAATCTAAAAAGAAAATGACAGAGAAATTTGAATTACCTATTCACTGGAACGATCACGAAGACATTGCCATGTCGCTTTACGAAAAGTTTGGCGATGATTTTGACGAATCGAAAATATACCGCATCCGCTTCACCGATCTTTTAGAGTGGATACTGAGCCTGCCTAACTTTGCCGGTACCCGCGAGCAAAGCACCGAAGGTCACCTGGAGCAGATACAATCGGCCTGGGTGTACGAGTGGAGAGATAATCAGTAGAAAGCCGAGAGTCTTTAGCTTGACGTCGGGAGTCAAAAATAACGAATAAGAAATTTAGAATGTTGAACTTATGTTCAGATAAAAGAATTTTTGGTTCGATATTGGACATTCAATATTAATTATTCGATATTCAAAACTCGCCAATTTTCGTTCTTTGATCCATGTTAGATAAACTCAGCCAGATAACTACTTTTATTTTTGATGTTGACGGTGTGCTCACTGACGGCTCCGTATTTGTTACCGAGGCAGGCGACCAGTGCCGTACATTCAACACCAAAGATGGCTACGCTATACAACTGGCGGTAAAATGCGGTTACAAGGTTTGTGTGATAACCGGGGCACGATCGGAAGGAGTGAGGCACCGCTTAAATAGCCTGGGCGTTACCGATGTTTACCTGGGCGCGCACACCAAGATCGATATTTTTAAAGCATATATTGCCGATAACGACATAAACCCCGCCAATGTGTTGTACATGGGCGATGATATCCCCGATATGGATATTATGCAACAGGTAGGCCTGCCGACCTGCCCTGCTGATGCAGCAGACGAAGTAATAGCTGTGAGTAAATACATTTCGCCTGCATTGGGAGGACGTGGCTGCGTACGCGATGTGATACAGAAAGTAATGCAGCTACAGGGCAAGTGGATGAGCGCGAATGCGATGAGTATTTAGTTCATCGGTTCAGTAGTTCAATTGTTCATTTGTCTCATCGCTTTGCTATATTCGGTTGCCAAAACTAATGACCAGTGAACCAATGAACATCCCCAAAGTAATTCTCGCATCAAAATCGCCACGCAGGCAGGAGCTTTTAAAGCTAATGAACATTGATTTCAGGGTGGTATTGAAAGAGGTTGATGAATCGTACCCGGAAGGCCTGTCGCCAACAGAAATAGCTTTACATATTGCCGAAAAAAAATGCCATGCCTTTGATGAGATGGTAGAAGACGAAGCAGTGGTCACTGCCGATACCATTGTAAGCATCGACGGGCAGATACTGGGCAAACCCGAGAGCCCCGAACACGCGGTAGCCATGCTGCAAACCTTATCGGGCCGTAAGCACCAGGTAATTACCGGTGTTTGCATATTGTATAAACAGCAATATAATTTGTTTTACGATGTATCGGACGTTCTTTTCCGCACCCTTACCGATAATGAGATCACCTACTATGTGGACAAATATCAGCCGTTGGATAAAGCAGGATCATACGGCATACAGGAATGGATCGGCCTCACCGGGATCATCAAGATCGATGGGTCGTATACTAATGTTGTTGGCTTGCCTACGGAGAAATTATATCAGCAGTTGTTGAAGCTGGGATAATTTTTTTACCTTGATCTATGGAATTTACACTTCGCTTTCATCCTTAAGGTATGAAACACATCACCCACGTATCCATACCACAACCTTGTACCCAAAACTGGGGCGATATGGACCCTACTACGCAAGGACGGTTTTGCAGCAGTTGCCAGAAAAGAGTTACTGACTTTACCAAGCTAAGCAACGAACAGATATTGGCTTTGCTATCCCTATCAGGAAATACATGCGGCAGGATCACGGAGGTCCAGTTGAGAACGTTGAATGCCTGTTTACAGCATGCACCCCAACCGGAAAGTTCATGGTGGAGGCGGTTAAGTATTGCAACCGTATTTGTTTCGCTGTTATCATTGTTCAGGTCTGAGGCTAAAGGTGTTGCGCCCAAAGCACCCCAACATGCAACCTTTGAATTTAAGAAGATGCATGCGAACGCCAATTTTGCTGACGACCAAATAACCATAACCGGTAAAGTGGTCGATGAGAACAATGAGATCTTGCCGGGCGCTACGGTCAGGATAAAAGGCACAAATAAAAGCGTTATGGTTGGTACGGATGGAACCTTTAGCATAAAAGTACCATCAGGACAGACAATTAAGCTACAGGTGCTTTTTATCGGTTTCGAAACCAAGGAAGTGAAAATAAAACCCAAGAATGCCAAAGACAAACTTGATCTTAAACTAAAAATGAGTGCCGCTATACTGGGAGGACTTGGGGTTGTTTATTCGCCTAAAGATACGATGATCGCTTAGCTCTTCGTCAACCCCGCCATCACCCCCTCTTTTAGCGAGTAGGTCGACATACCCACATTTTGAATATAAAGCTTCTGCATTACAAAACGGGTGATGATGGATGCAACTACGATCATATCCACCCTTAGCGGGATAACGCCTTTCATTTGGGCGCGTTCTTCGTGGGTGGAGCGGATGATGAGGTCGGTGGTATCGATCAGGTCGCGCAGTTCGAAATCATAGCTTTTGGTGTGGCGCACGTCAAAAGGCCTGTTGTTATTCAGTTCGATCACTTCGGCAAAAGTTTCAAAAGCGCCGGCCGAGCCGATCAGTTTGGCTATTGCGATATTCTGCGTAGCGTTGAACAGGTCGGGCAGGGTTTGTTCGAGGTATTGGTGCAGGGCATCAATTGATTCTCGCGGAATTGGATCCACCTGGTGGAATTTATCCATCATTCGTGCGGCCCCTATCTCAAAGCTTTGTTTCCACAATATCTCCTTATCGGTACATAAAATGAATTCGATACTGCCGCCGCCGATATCCATGATCAGCGAGTTATTTTCCGATAAGCATCCCGAAGCTTTAACACCTTCATAAATATAAGCAGCTTCCTGTTGACCGTTGATCAGTTCGATCTGGATGCCTGTTTTAGCTTTCACCTCGCTGATGAACTCACTGCCATTAGCGGCATTGCGCAGCATAGAGGTGGCTATACATTTAACGGTGGTCGCCTGGTTCGCTTTGATCAACGAGCCGAATTTTTCCATAGCCTTTATGCCGCGTTCGAAGGGCTTGGGTTGGATAAAAGCTTTGTTAATGCCACCTTCACCCAGTTTTACAGGTTCCTGTTCGCGTACCAGTTCGCGCGTTCCATCGCCTGAAACCTCGGCAATAAGTAAATGAAAAGTGTTAGTGCCAAGGTCCATTACGGCAATGCGGTCGCTCATGCAGCTATAAATTAAATATTGGCGTAAAGGTTTTAAATTTTTGGCAAATTTGGCGGGTCGGACGATAATTTTACTCTTTTCATAAACAAAGCCCGAAACGATAACAGTTCCGGGCTTTGAAAACCTTTCGGCTTTATGCTTTTAGCTTTCGCCTTTCTTACTCAAAATACTCCTTCATCCGCTCAAAGAAGCTTTTCTCGTTCTTTCCGGGATTGGGTTTAAAGTTCGGCGATTCCTGCAAACGTTCAAGCAGTTCGCGTTCTTCGCGGCTTAGGGCCTTTGGTGTCCAGATGTTGATGTGTACCAACTGATCGCCGCGGTGGTACGAATTTACTTCGGGTACGCCTTTGCCTTTTAGGCGCAGTATACGTCCGCCTTGTGTACCCGGGTCTATCTTGATCTTGGCTTTACCATCAATGGTAGGCACTTCAACGCTCGTACCTAAAGCGGCATCAACAAAGCTGATGTGCATATCGTAGATCACGTTGTTGCCATCGCGTTTTAAAGTTTCGTGCGGTATCTCTTCGATCAGTATGATCAGGTCGCCAGGTATGCCGCCACGTGGGGCAGCGTTGCCTTTACCGCTCATACTCAGCTGCATGCCTTCGCTTACGCCGGCAGGGATGTTGATGGTAATGGTCTCTTCGCCGCGTACAACACCGTCGCCATGGCAAACCGAACATTTGGCAGTGATCTGTGTGCCTTCGCCGTTACAGGTAGGGCAGGTGCTGGTAGTTTGCATCTGGCCCAGTATGGTGTTGGTAACCCGGCGTACAGCGCCTTGTCCGCCACAGGTCTTGCAGGTCTGGAACGATGATTTATCTTTAGCCCCGGTGCCATCGCAGGTGCCGCAAAGCACTTGCTTGTTCACCTTGATCTTCTTTTCGGCGCCGTTGGCTATCTCCTCGAGGGTCAAACGTACCTTGATGCGCAGGTTGCTGCCTTTGGTAACCCTGCGGCCACCACCACGTTGCTGGCCACCGCCAAAAAAGCCGTCGAACGGACTGCCGCCGCCGAAAATATCGCCAAACTGGCTGAATATGTCTTCCATATTCATGCCGCCGCCACCATAACCGCCACCGTTGGCAGATGAGGCATTAGCCGCATGACCGAACTGATCATAACGCTGGCGCTTCTCAGGGCTGCTTAATACTTCGTAAGCCTCGGCAGCTTCCTTAAAATTCTCTTCGGCCTGTTTATCATCCGGGTTTTTATCCGGGTGATATTTGATCGCCATTTTGCGGTACGCCTTTTTTATCTCATCGGCCGATGAACCTTTTGATACGCCCAGTATATCGTAATAATCTCTTTTTGACATCTGTATTTGTGTGTTATTGAGTTATTGTGTTAATGAGTTATTAGCCATTTTTCACATAACCAATAACCTAATAACCAATAACTACGCTCCAACTACCACTTTCGCGAAGCGGATAACTTTATCGTTCAGTAAATAACCTTTTTCAAGCTCGTCAACCACTTTGCCTTTTTGCTCGTCGCCGGCAGGTATGTTGGTGATGGCTTCGTGTATATCGGCGTCGAAAGTTTCACCTTTGGTGGTCATTTCTTTTAAGCCTTTTGAGGTTAAAATATGTTTCAGTTTGTTTTGTACCAACGCAACGCCTTCCTTTACGGGGATAACATCGGTAGCGGTCTCCATAGCTTTGAGGGCACGGTCAAAATCGTCGAGCACGGGCAGCATGGCTGTTATAACTTCTTTGCCGGCAGTTTGCAAAAGCTCAACACGCTCTTTAGTGGTGCGGCGGCGGAAGTTATCGAACTCGGCATACAGGCGCAGGTATTTATCGTTAGCCTGTTTTAACTCTTCTTTCAGCTTTTCTTCAACCGATGGCTGGTTATTGTCAGCTTGTTCCTGGGTGTTCTCCTCATCAACCGCGATGGGTTGCTGCGCATCGTTTACATCTTGTATCTCATCCATAATTTCGTTCGGACCTTTAGGAACCTCTGAGTTTTCCTTCTTTTTTTTCTTTAACATATCGTTAAACTTCATGATCGTATCCCACAGATCAAGTATCCTGCCATACTTTAAATCGCGACAAGCTGACAGCCATTATTGAAACTAACGGAAGCACTGACAGTGACAGGGTAGAAGTGGCAGTTTTCCTGATGTCAGTTATATAAGGTTGTCATTTCGATTCCGATGCATATCGGGAGAGAAATCTTCTGCGTCGACCGGTCTACGGCATACTTGTCTACAGCAAAAGATTTCTCAGTCGTCCCTCCTTCGAAATGACAGTGGGT
>Ga0206904_1196_pt1 | contig 14346 bp, 20 predicted proteins | sample Alteio_BWOrgHeat_42_FD_152981 | JGI IMG/M metagenome (GOLD analysis project Ga0206904, IMG submission 152981) | Enriched cells from forest soil in Barre Woods Harvard Forest LTER site, Petersham, Massachusetts, United States -... | ecosystem: Environmental > Terrestrial > Soil > Temperate forest >...
GCGCGCGAGCGGGCATGGACAATATCCACGCCTCTTTCACGGATGATTCTTTCCAGCGCGCTGGCGTTATGTAAAATAGCAAACGGGTTTTTCGTCGTAAGCGGAAGGGTAATATGCTCTCCGCCTGAGTAGGCAAGACTTGGCAGCATGGAGCCGCCAGCCGACGCCACCAGCGCCCGCATTCCGTTTCTCGCAATAGCGCCGGCTATTTCGATGGTCCCGCGCTCAACACCGCCGGTGCGAAGTTGTGGCAGAACTTGCAATATTACAGGCTGTTTCATAAGAAACTGTTCAGAATCTTTACTATGCCTTGCGATTTCCACGTACGGCGTGGCGAGATCCTGAACAGTTTCTATGGGTTGACTGTATCATTATCCCGCAGTTCAGCGGTCTACCTTACCGCTGCCAATTATGCAACGATCTTTATGAGGCTGGCAAGAGGGACAACAAGTTAAGCGTGTTAGCTCGACAATTTCGCAACAGGGTAGCCCGCCAAAGCGGTTGATAGGAGGAAAAGTACTTGGCGGTATGAAGTGCTATCGCTACGAGCGACGAATTGATAGTCAGCTTTTGTTAAAGGATTGTTGAATATTTAGCTTATCCTGCAATTCTCGTAATTTACTCGAGTCATTGGTTGTTTTCCATATGGCAAATCCGGATATCAATCCGGAAATGCCCAGAAGTGTAGTCGTGCCTCCCGTAACTCTTGAAAAGTTCGTTACCCAATCCGCATCTCTGCCGGTGAAATGAAGCCGTGAGTTCACATATCCAGGGGTAAAAAACATGGTCATCATCCCAAGGGCGGTGAAGACGGTGCCGCCGGCAAAGGCAATAAGGGAATTTGTTCTTGCGATACCGCGTATCAATCCACCAGAGGCGCGCTTGGAATCCTGGAGGGTCTGCGTATAATTAACAGTAACCGGTTCGGGATTGGGCGTGTTGTCGGAATCTTTTGCCATGAACGGCTCCATGATACTGCTAATTATCTATAAAGATACAGACATTAAGGAGTGGATACTACTCTGAAAATATTAAATTTTCGTTACAATTCGTGGTATAAGTGCAAGTAATGCGAGGCATATCTTTACTTGTAATTGACATTACCTGTGCAAAAAGTCTAAATCATACCGCTTGCCAGTATAAATCAAAGGGATGATATGACAGAAGCAAAACCCGTTACCGTAGCGTATGGCGATGGCATTGGCCCGGAAATCATGGAAGCTACGCTCGATATTTTACGTGAAGCGAAGGCGAATATAGCGGTTGAAACTATCGAAGTCGGTGAAAAACAGTATAAAACCGGCAATACCAGCGGTATCTCCGCGAGCGCATGGGAGAGCCTGCGCCGTACGAAGGTATTGCTCAAAGCCCCTATTACCACCCCGCAGGGCGGGGGGTATAAGAGTCTCAACGTCACCATGCGCAAAACGCTTGGGCTGTATGCGAATGTGCGTCCCTGCGTCTGTTATTATCCTTTTGTCAAGACCGCCCATCCCGCAATGGATCTGGTGATTGTGCGTGAAAACGAGGAGGATTTATACGCCGGGATTGAATACCAGCTCACTGTGGATGCAGTGCATTGCGTCAAGCTGATAACCCGATCCGGGAGCGAGCGCATTATCCGTTATGCGTTTGAATATGCCGTGCAGAATGGCCGCAAGAAGGTCACCTGCATGTCCAAGGACAACATCATGAAGCTGGCAGACGGCATGTTCCACAAGCTGTTCAACCAGATTGGCGAAGAATACCCTCAAATTGCCAAGGAGCATTACATCATTGATATCGGCACGGCACGCATTGCAAGCGCACCGGAGCGTTTTGATGTAATTGTCACCGAAAATCTGTATGGAGATATCATTTCCGATGTTGCTGCAGAAGTGTCAGGTTCCGTCGGGTTGGCAGGATCGTCCAATATCGGCACTAATTTTGCTATGTTTGAAGCGATTCACGGCTCCGCGCCAGATATTGCCGGAAAGAATATCGCCAATCCGTCAGGATTGCTGAACGGCGCGATCATGATGCTGATCCATATCGGACAGCCGGAAGTAGCGTCCGTGGTGCATAACGCCTGGCTTGCCACGCTTGAATCCGGTATCCATACCGGCGATATTTTTAATGAAACCAGCCGGGAAAAAGTGTGCACAAGGGAATTTGCCAAAGCGGTTATTTCGCATCTGGGAAAATCTCCAAAAACGTTAAGAACTGTAAATTACAAGGCGGCGGAGAAATCAGGCGCTGCGCATGTCCATGCCGTTGCTTCGGCTCCGGAGGAACGTAGGCTCGTCGGTGCCGATATATTCATTCACTGGCAGAAAGAGGTGGAGGATCTGGTCAACCTGTTGAAACCGTTTGCTGGCGAACTGAAGCTCCAGACTATTTCCAATAAGGGACTCAAGGTTTGGCCGGATTATGTGCCGGGAATGAACCTGACCGATCAATTTAACTGCCGTTTCAAGGGCGATAAGGCGACTCCTGCGGCGATAGCGGATTTGCTGCAGAAAATAGCCGGCAGCAATATTGAGTTCATAAAAATAGAGAACCTCTACGAATATGGTGCCAGGCTTGGCTATACTCTTGGCCAGGGCGAATAATTTTTCCTTTTGAGCATATATGAAAAACACGAATACTCCATTGCTGGACACTGTCCATATTCCTGCCGACATGCGGGGTTTTTCGCTTGAGCAGTTAAAACAGCTTGCCGATGAAATCCGTGCTGAAACGATTGATGCCGTTTCCCATACGGGTGGGCATCTGGGGGCAGGGCTTGGCGTAGTGGAGCTTACCATTGCACTGCATTATGTGTTTAATACGCCGGAGGATAAGATTATCTGGGATGTTGGCCATCAGACTTACCCGCACAAAATATTGACCGGCAGGCGCAATCGTATCCGCACGCTGCGCCAGCCCGGCGGCCTTTCGGGGTTCTGCAGGCGCGATGAAAGCCCGTATGATGCTTTTGGTGCCGGCCACAGCTCGACCTCCATATCGGCGGCGCTTGGCATGGCGTCGGCACGTGACTTTGCCGGTGGGAATAACGAGGTGATTGCCGTCATTGGCGATGGTGCGATGAGTGCCGGTATGGCGTTTGAGGCGATGAACAATGCAGGCAGTCTTGGGAAGCGGCTGATTGTCATCTTGAATGATAATGATATGTCCATAGCGCCGCCGGTGGGAGCGATGAGCGCCTATCTATCTCGGCTGATTTCCTCGCACCCTTATCGGAGTCTGCGCCATATCGCCAAACATGTGGCGGAGAAGTTCCCCGCACCGCTCATGCGGGTGGCTAAGAATGCCGAAAAATACATGCGCGGCATGGCGACCGGTGGCACACTGTTCGAAGAGCTGGGGTTCTATTATGTCGGCCCGATAGACGGCCATAATCTTGACCAGCTGTTGCCGGTCTTAAAGAATATCCATACAGAAAAAGACAGTGGCCCGGTGCTGCTACATGTCGTGACGCAGAAAGGCTACGGCTACGCTCCGGCAGAAAAATCCAAGGACAAGTATCATGGCGTCAATAAATTTGACGTCGCCACCGGTGAGCAGAAAAAAGCGGCGGCGGCAACGCCCAGCTATACGGAAGTGTTTGCCAAGGCGCTGATACAGGAAGCGGAAAGGGATAAAAAGATCGTTGCCATCACGGCGGCCATGCCGTCCGGCACCGGGCTAGATAAGTTTGGTAAAAGCTTTCCAGAGCGGACATTTGACGTTGGCATTGCCGAGCAGCATGCGGTGACATTTGCTGCTGGCCTTGCCTGTGAAGGCTATAAACCATTCGTGGCGATTTATTCCACTTTCCTGCAACGCGCCTATGATCAGGTAGTGCACGATGTGGCGGTGCAGAACCTGCCGGTGCGCTTTATTCTGGATCGCGCTGGGCTCGTCGGTGCAGACGGGGCAACTCATGCTGGTTCCTTTGATCTTGCTTATCTCACCGCTTTGCCGAATTTTATCGTCATGGCGCCCGCGGATGAGGCGGAACTCACCGATATGGTGGCCACGGCAGCCGCTACCGACGAATATCCCAGCGCGGTGCGTTATCCGCGCGGCAACGGCACAGGAGTCGCCTTGCCCGAACAGGGAAGAATACTGGAAATCGGTAGGGGAAGAATTGTGCGCAAAGGAGAAAGGGTAGCCCTGCTGTCGCTGGGCACGCGACTGGAGGAATGTCTCAAAGCTGCGGAAGTCCTGGAGCAGCAGGGAATCTCGGTGACCGTTGCGGATGCGCGTTTTGCCAAACCGCTGGATGCCGAGCTTATCACGCGCCTTGCCCTTAAACATGAACTGCTTGTCACCGTCGAAGAAGGCACATCCGGCGGATTCGGCGCGCATGTGCTCGAATTCATGGCGAATAACGATCTTGCGGGTAATGGAAAAGCGATTGTTCGTACCCTGTGCCTGCCGGATGTATTCATTGAACAGGGAATACCCCAGAACCAGTATGAGGAAGCCGGGTTGAACGCCAGCGGTATCGTCAATACGGTGATGAATGTGCTGGACGCACCGGTCAGTAAGCCGCAACTGGTATGTTAGCGCCGGATTCTGTCTCTGGATTGCGATGCTCTTGCTCGGAATAGAATCCAGCTGTGATGAGACGGCAGCGGCGCTGGTGACAGGGGATCGGAAAAATCTGTCCAATATTGTCCTTTCCCAGAATGCGGCCCATGCGCCCTATGGCGGTGTGGTGCCGGAGATTGCGGCGCGTTCGCATATCGAGCATATGGATGCGGTGGTGCAACACGCATTTACCGAAGCTGGACGCAGCTTTTCCGATATTGATGCGGTGGCTGCCACCATTGGGCCGGGGTTGATTGGCGGCGTCATCGTAGGCGCTATGACCGGCAAGGCGATAGCTTCAGCGCTCAAAAAACCGTTTATTGCCGTCAACCATCTGGAAGGCCATGCGCTTACCGCCAGACTTACCCATGCAGTCGAATTTCCCTACCTGCTGCTGCTGGTTTCGGGTGGGCATTGCCAGATACTGGCGGTCGAGGGAGTCGGAAAATATACAAAGCTGGGTGGCACATTGGACGATGCGTTGGGCGAAGCGTTCGATAAAACCGCAAAGCTTCTGGGGCTTGGCTTTCCGGGCGGGCCGCAGGTGGAATTCCATGCTAAAGAAGGTCATCCCTTACGCTTTTCCTTTCCCTTGCCGCTCAAAGGCAGGGAAGGGTGCGATTTTTCTTTTTCCGGCCTCAAAACCGCTGTCAGATTAGCCGTCCGGGAGTTGGGAGCCCTGACGCGGCAGGATATTGCCGATATATGTGCGTCTTTCCAATATTGTGTGTCGCTGATATTGAAAGACCGGATGCAGCATGCATTCCGTGTTTTTTCCTACAAGCATCAGGCAAGAACCCTGGTAGTGGCGGGCGGTGTCGCGGCCAATCACTATCTGCGTCATGCCCTTGAGGAGATTGCGGGCGAACATGGCTTCACATTGGTTGCACCACCCATGAAATTATGCACTGATAATGCCGCCATGATCGCATGGGCAGGCGTAGAACGGCTACGTTTGGGATTAACCAATTCACTGGATACTGAACCGCGTGCGCGCTGGCCGCTTACGGAAGTGGAAGTTTCCTAGGGGGCGCTTTTGTTCTCTTTATTGTGCCATACCCGGATTATAACGGCTATATCATCTCCTTCCGCCATATATCGCAATACATAGGATCCGGTGGCGAAAGGTAGAAATAATTCACGTCTTCCGCTACCGTCTGACATGGGGCGACCGATTTGAATATGGTTCTTAAGTAAGTTAGCCCCTTCTAAAATACATCTAGCTGCCTTTGACGCTGCTGTCGGATTTTTGTCTTTCAGGAAATTGTATAACCGTTCAATATCGTCAAGGGCTTGCGGGAGCCATTTTACTTCGGGCATTTTCTGGCCTTGCCGCTTGCCAGATCGCTTAACCACTGTGCGGCTATTTTATGAGAGATGAATTCGCCGGTAAGCTGGTAATGTTCCCAGCGCTCCATATCTTCACGCTTTTCACGTTCGTAATTTTCTTCGCGCTCAAGGTAGTTCTTAATGGCCGTAATCATCAGCCAATGGGGCGATCTGTCACGTATATCCGCCAGCGCTTTAAGGCGTTTGTGGGTATTGTCGTCGAGTTTAATTCCCTGCGTTGTTGGCATAAATATCTCATTTATTTACATATGATAGCACTTATTGCAACTTGGTGCAACCAATTTTATCGGTGTTACGGCATTTATGCCGCTAAGTATAATGGCTATAAGAGTCGTTACGGAAGCCGGATAAGCGCCTTACTTGCCTTTACGGTTAAGGAAGTAATAATCAGGGAAAGTAGCCAGCTTACCATGATATCGAAAGGAAAGTGAACTCCAAGAGCAACACGGGAAATGCTGACCGTCAACAGCAGGAAAATACCCAAATTTCTTCCTAACTTATTCAATATCGACCATAACGCGGTAAGCACCATCATGATGAAGGCAGCATGACCGCTAGGTAAGCTGGCATAGGGATCTTCCGCGTTTTTTATGTAGTCCTGCACATAAAACGTGCCTTCCGGCAGGACCGCAAACGGACGCGGCATATGTAAGACATGCTTGAGGCCCGTGACCCAGAGCAGGTAGACGATATAAGCCGCTATCAGGGATATGGCGACCTCTTTCATCTGCCGGCAATAGGAGACATACAGCGTATTATTATTCGCTTTTACCTGCTTGCAGGATTCCCATGCGCCCAGAACAAAGACAATGAAGTAAAAGGGAAACATCGTATATTTGCTTAAGGTGGAAATAACCTGCATTATCCCCTGAAAAGTGGGATTCTGGAGATCGTTTATCACATGAAAGGCGAGAACATTTATGCTGTTTTCCGCATATAAATTTAACATAATCTTTCTCCTACATACTGAAGCTTCGTACCAGACTGCCGCTTAAACTATACCAGCCGTCTACGATTACAAAGAAAATAATTTTAAAAGGCAAAGAGATAAGCACCGGCGGCAGCATCATCATCCCCATGGCCATTAGCGTGGAAGCTACCAGCATGTCTATGATCAGGAACGGTAGGTATACGAGGAAACCTATTTCAAAGGCACGCTTCAATTCGCCGATCATGAAGGCCGGAATAAGCACCTTGTATGGCGTATCTTCCGGTCTTTCTATCTTAAGCCCGGGCGACATATCCATGAACAGGCGCAAATCTTTCTCGCGCACGTTCCGCATCATGAAAACATGGAAGGGGGCGCTGGTTTTCTCCAACGCCTCCTTTTCGGCAATTTTTCCGCTGACAAGCGGTGCTATACCGTCGTCATAAGCCTTTTCGAGTACTGGCCCCATGACGAACAGAGTAAGGAACAGCGCAAGGCTGATCAGCACCTGGTTGGGAGGAGTAGTCTGAAGCCCTAGGGCAGTGCGCAGCAACGATAATACGATGATGATACGAGTAAAAGAGGTCACCATCAGCAATATGGAAGGAGCGAGCGGAATGACAGTGACCAGCAGCACCAGTTCGATCAGGCGTGAAGTCACTGAATTGCCGCTGCTTGCACCCTGTCCTGAAACAGCATTGGCGCTCAAATCCAGCGTGAGCTTCTGGGCAAAGGAATCTGCTGGAAAAGCAAGAATACTGAAGGTGCAAAGACTAAAGAAGATAAGAAATAAGAATTTTGTCATGCCGCACGTATTGCGGCATCCAGCCTTGCGATATGGCCAGACCCCGCAATACATACGGGGTGACAATTTGTGTGTAGATTTTGCATCAGGAATACATATTCTCATCTTCACGCTTTCCCCTCATTGCTGCGTGATTCAATCAGCAAGTCTCCCGATGCGCCCAGAAGCAGCAAATGTTCTTTATTATCGCATTTTAGCAGCACCAGGCGACGCCTGGGATCCAGATATAGGGTTTCCATTACGTCCAGACGCGGCACCGCAGGCCTGTTGCCGATGAGGCGTTTATCCAGCCCGGTCTTCTTTAGCAGCACTGCAAGGAGGACAATCAGCCCGACTACAAAAGCCAGTGCCAGGACTGCACGCGCATAGGTGAAAACGTCACTGTCCATCGTCATCCTTCGCTGCTATGACATTGCTTCGGCCGATTCCATCGGAGTGCTGATATGCAATGCTGGCTTTGCGCAACCCTTCCAGCCTTGTAAGCTCCTGCCGTACATTTTCCCGTGCCGCTACCAGTTCATCGCCCAACTTGCTGATCAGTTCCATGAGTTCGTTTAAGTCCTGCCTGTGGTGCTTTGCCTCTTCTTCAGGCAGCGAGGAAACGGATTCACAATAAGCACGAACCATTTTTTCCACTTTGGACATATCCGGCCTGCCCATCTTCATGCCTTCCCTGCACTCGCTTACCAAATCGAATACAGATTTTTTAAGGGCTTCAGGCGGAAGTGCGATCACGGTCATTTGGGTTTCCTATCTTTGGCTTTTGCGTTGGTCTTGTAAACGTAATTAAGAATTTCCGCCACCGCATTGTACGCTTCCAGAGGGATTACCGTATCGATATCGAGTTTTTCAAGAATTTCAACCAGGCTTGCATCCTCACGCACGGTGATTCCATGCTCTTTTGCTACCTTAATAATTTGTTCGGCAATCGTGCCTTTGCCTTTGGCGGCGACTTTAGGGGCAGGATCCTTGCCAATCTCGTATTTGAGAGCGACGGCGACAGGCAACTTTTCTCCCTTATATTCCTTCTTATCCATAGAATCGCTCGATGCTCGTTATGCGTTGCCCGTTGTACGAAGATAATAGCGAGTGATGAATATTATAAAAATTCTGTTACTTTATTAAACTACCTAAACGTGCAACGCGTACCCTCTTTTATTCAACTTTTATCCGTATTCGGTTGCGAAGCGTTAAATTCCTCGAAAGCCTCCAGCATGCCTTCCCCTCCACCGGATTGTGAGGCGGCAAGGTTCTGTTCCATAATCCGATCATGTAGTTCCTTGCGCAGGATAGTCGCTTCCGGCGGAAAATTAAACCCGATTTTCACCGAACGCCCTTTAATCTCTACGACAGTCAGCTCTATCGTGTTATTGATAATGACGGATTCGCCGATCTTGCGCGTAAGATATAACACTTAGATCACTTTCAAAAAATAAGGCCGAATGCAATTAAAAATTAAATAAGCCAAACACATTTTATACGGCCTTATTTTTTGAAGTAAAGTGATACTGATCTTATAGTTAGTGTCATTTTATCCAGAAAATAACGCCCTGTAGAGTTATGAATTTTACGATAAATGAACATGGCGTTATTTTTTGGAAATGACACTGGCTGGTTCCTAAAAAAGTGGCAAAGAGTACACTAGTTATCTTAAAAAACGTAGCAATACAATTTTTCTCTGGTCTCCATGACGTACAATAATATAATCACAGGAAATTATTGCGAGGGATGCTTGTGGATATTGCCGCATTGAATTTAAATGATATGCTTGAGCTCAAGATGCAGTATGACAGCGAGCGCCAGAAGGTGCTTGCCCAAAATATTGCGAACAAGGATATCCCTGGTTACCGGGCGCAGGATCTGAAGCCGCTCGATTTCAGCAATATACTGGCGGCGCAGACCAGCAAGGTAAGCATGTTGCTGACGTCGCCGCGGCATATGGGGCCGGTCAAGACGCCTGCCCAGCAGTTTCTGCACACTCCTAACGGCGATCCTTTCGAGGTGTCTCCGACCGGAAACTCCGTGGTAACGGAGGAGCAGATGATGAAAGTGGCGCAGAATTCCATGGATTTTCAGATGTCGACCGATCTGTACAAGAAAATAGGCAATCTTTTCAAGGAAGCGCTTAGCTTACAGCCTAATGCATAAAGGGCATTAAAATGATGCATATTGTTTTGATCTGCATTGAGGTAGGTTTTCTGTGGCTTATGCTGGCTTCGTCATCCCATGGCCTGGCCACGGGATCTCATGAGATTGCATGGTCAAGCTGCGCAATAACGGGTATCCAGGAAATTCCCATTACAATAGAATACAGCAAAGAAATTCTATGAGTGGTATAACAGATACGCTTTTTATTGCCGGGGCAGGGATGCGGGCGCAGAGCGATCGCTTGCGCGTGGTTGCCGAAAATCTTGCCAATGTGGATTCCACTGGGCTTACGCCGGGGTCAACGCCCTACCAGCGTAAAACCATTACGTTTAAGAATGTTCTGGATCAGGAGCTTGGCATCAGTAAGATTGCAACCGCCAGCTACGGCACGGATAAAACTCCGTTTAAGAAGAAATATGAGCCCGGGCATCCGGCGGCAGACGCACAGGGCTATGTGTTGTATCCCAATGTGGAATCTGTGGTGGAACTGGTGGATATGCATGAGGCGCAACGCGATTATGAGGCGGATCTGAACGTGATTGACGTTTCAAAAAGTATGATCTCGCAGGCCTTGGGATTATTGAAATAGGAAATAGTTACAAATGGACATAAAACAGGCAGCAACGATATATAGCTCCATAGCGGGTATAGGGCAGGGTAATCCTGTCCAGAATCCCGTTGCGGATACCAATGCAACCTCAGCAACCCCGTCATTTCAGGATCTGGTAACGCATGCATTATCCTCTACGGTGGAATCCGGTCGCAAGGCGGAAGAAATAAGCACGCTGGCGTTGATGGGCAAGGCCGATATTACCGAGCTTGCCACCGCGGTAAGCAGCGCCGAACTTGCGCTCAATACGGTAGTCGCCGTGCGTGACAAAGTGATCAGCGCCTATCAACAGATTATGCAGATGCCGATTTAGTGCGTTACTCGCCCCCCGGTGCTCGTTACGCGAAACGAATAACGATCAACGTATTTATTTAATTCGGCGTTTTTGCATTACCGGGATGTTTGACTGCGTCCGTGCCTTCTACTTCAAAGTGGATCTGGACATCATCGCCCACCGCCGGTGCGAAGGCTTTCATGCCGAAATCAGAACGTTTAATGGCAGCATCACCGCTGAATCCGGAAGTATAATTATTAGTGAACGGATGAATGCCGGATTTATTATACGTCACATGCAGTGTAATGGGTTTTATTACTCCCAATAAGGTGAAATCGCCTGTAACATCGCCGGTATTCTTGCCGGTTACAGTAACTTTCGTGCTCTTGAAATGCATGGTAGGGAATTTATCGGTATTGAAGAATTTTTCTCCGCGTAGTTCCTTGTCAAGCGCAGGCACGCTGGTATCGACGCTCTCCGGTTTCAGCGTAATATCCAATTCACTTTTTTCCGGCATTTTTTCATCAAAAGTAAAATAACCGTCGTAGGTTTTTATGCGGCCTATGGTATTGGAGAACCCCAGGTGATTAATTTTGAAAATGATATGGGTATGCGACTGATCGAAATCATATTTATCTGCCGCGGCAAAGCTCGCGGAAGAAAAGAGAAAAGGTAGCAAAAGGAAGGAAGCAGTTTTCTTGAGCATGGGGTTCTCCATAATTTTCTGTACCCACTTGATTTAACATGACTGATAGTGTTAAACAATACACTTCTTGTTGTCCAAACTCACGGGCATGGAAAATTTGCTTGTCGCCAGCGTACTCAAGTCCTCAAGTGCTAATTTTGTACACTCCGGTTTTCCGTCCGCTGGTTCCACGCATTTTTCTTATGCCAGCGAGTTTGGATAAAAAGTTTGGGAGCCATATAATTTAAGGAATCGGAGAATTTTATGGTGGAATTTGCATTGCCGGCCAATTCAAAAGTGATGAAGGGCAGGGAGTATAAGGCGCAGAATGCCCGGCATGTAAAAACGTTCCATATCTACCGCTACGATCCGGAAGACAAAAATACCGATGGCGCGCCGAAAAACCCGCGCATCGACAGCTATGAGATTGATCTCGATGTCTGCGGCCCCATGGTGCTCGATGCACTTATCAAGATCAAGGACGAGGTGGATTCGACGCTGACCTTCCGCCGCTCCTGCCGGGAAGGTATATGTGGCAGCTGCGCGATGAATATCGGCGATGGTAAGGGGATGAATACGCTTGCCTGCACCAAGCCTATCAGTGATATCAAAGGCGATATCAGCATCTATCCATTGCCACACATGCCGGTGATTAAAGATCTCGTGCCGGACTTAAGCCATTTCTATGCACAGTATGAATCCATAAAGCCGTGGATTGCCACACAGTCCAATGCGCCAGGGAGCCGTGAACGCCTGCAGACGCCGGAAGATCGCGCCAAGCTGGATGGACTTTATGAATGTATCCTGTGCGCCTGCTGCTCGACCAGCTGCCCAAGTTATTGGTGGAATAGCGAGCGCTATCTGGGGCCCGCGATTCTTTTGCAGGCGTACCGCTGGATTGTGGATTCACGCGATGAATCTACGGGCGATCGGCTGGATAATCTGGAAGATCCCTTCCGCCTTTACCGTTGCCATACTATTATGAATTGCGCAAAAACCTGTCCCAAAGGCTTGAATCCTGCAAAAGCCATCGCAGAAATTAAGAAATTGATGGTTGAGCGCAGAGTGTAATCCCGATGCAATCGCTTGCAGGCAAGGTAATATTTATAACGGGTGCGACATCGGGATTCGGGGCGGCGTTTGCAGAGAACTTTCTTGAAAAAGGCGCGAAAGTCATCGCTACCGGCAGACGCAGGGAGCGCCTTGACGAATTGAAATTGAAAAAGCATCCTTGTGGTAAAAACCTGCATATACTGCAGTTGGATGTGCGTGATCAAAAGGCCGTAAGCAGCGCAGTAAATGCATTGCCAAAGGAATTTGCTGATATTGACATACTCATTAATAATGCCGGGCTGGCGTTGGGATTTGGTCCGGCAATGGAGTCGCCGCTTGCCGACTGGGAGCAGATGGTGGATACCAATATCAAAGGGGTGCTGTATTGCACGCATGCCATTCTGCCGGGGATGATACGGCGCGGCAGCGGGCATATCCTCAATATCGGGTCGGTTGCCGGCACCTATCCGTATCCCGGCGGGAATGTGTATGGCGCGACCAAGGCATTCGTAAAGCAGTTTTCCCTCAACTTGCGTGCGGATTTGTTGGGCAAGAATATACGGGTTACGAATATCGAACCCGGCATGGTGGAGACGGAGTTTTCCGTTGTTCGTTTCCATGGTAATGAGGGCAAGGCGGATGCGGTGTATGCTGGCATGCAGCCGCTCAGTGCGCAGGATATCGCCGAATCGGTGCTTTTCTGCATTAGCTGCCCACCGCATGTAAATATCAATGCGTTGGAAGTCATGCCGGTTAATCAGGCCTTTTCACCTTTCGCAGTCCACCGAAAATCAAGCGCATGAAATTTTAACGGTATTAATTATTTGTAATCGCATGAAGTTGCCATTATATAGTTTACCTTTCCAATAAAAGTGCCCAGAGAATAACATGAAGACCTGTATCGTTGTAGATGATGTGAAGTTTGATCGGATGATGCTGGTGCGCTGCGCCACCAGCCTTGGCTTTGAAGTAATTGAGGCGGCCAGCGGGAAAGAAGCGCTGGAGCTGTGTAAAAAACAGTTGCCGGACTGCATGCTGATTGACTGGGAAATGAAGGGTATGACCGGGGTGGAGTTGATGGAAAAGCTACGCGAGCTGGAGGGCGGCGATACGGTGTGCGCGTTGATGTGCACCTCGCATGAGCATTTCAGTTTCGTCGGCCATGCGTATATGAGCGGCGCATATGGTTTCATCAGCAAGCCCATTACCAAGGAAAAGCTGAAGCAGACGCTGGACGAGCTGGGATTGTTTAATCAGTAAGGGGTGTGGCAACCAAAGGTTGGTCGGGGCGGTGGGATTCGAACTCACGACCCTCTGCTCCCAAAGCAGATGCGCTACCAGACTGCGCTACGCCCCGACACAGGCGCAGTTTTTATCGCAAGCCTATGCATTTGTATATATTTATTTGCTGAATATCCCCGATTTCGTATGCGAAGCGAGCGTAGTGCAGTCAACAATTACACTCTTGGCGTGCAAAATGACTCTTTCCATTTGTATAGGCTATATTTCCGCTGCAAAAGCATAAAAATCCTTTACCGTTGTCCCTATTCGCTATATGGAGGGGTTAACATAACGGTAAGGTGAATATACCCCTTAGAACTTACAGCATGTTTGAAAAAATTCTTATAGCCAACCGCGGTGAAATCGCGGTGCGTATCATGTCAACCGCCAAGCGCATGGGCATAAAAACGGTGGCGGTATATTCCGAGGCCGACACCAATGCCCTGCACGTCAAGCAGGCGGATGAGGCGGTCTATATTGGCCCGTCGCCTTCGGCGCAGAGTTACCTTAAAATTGAGAACATTATCAGTGCTATTGAGCATAGCGGCGCAGAAGCCGTGCATCCCGGTTATGGGTTTCTCTCTGAAAAGGCTGATTTTGCAAGGGCGGTGAAGCGTGCAGGCGTTACCTTTATCGGCCCGAGCCCTGAAGCGAT